>Ga0180222_1001166_pt1 | contig 29744 bp, 25 predicted proteins | sample eDN5th37CKraftOP_FD_151336 | JGI IMG/M metagenome (GOLD analysis project Ga0180222, IMG submission 151336) | Enriched Organic Plus compost microbial communities from Emeryville, California, USA - eDNA 5th pass 37_C Kraft OP (version 2) (version 2) ...
TGCTGCCCTGCCTCGGCCGGTGCAAACCCGCCAGCGCCCTGAGCAGGGTGCTCTTGCCGCAGCCGGACGGCCCCAGCAGCGCCAGGACGGAACCGGCCGGCACGTCCAGGTCCACGCCGTCGAGTACCGGCGCGCCGCCGTAGTCCAGGCCCAGCCCGCGGATCTCGATACTGCAGGCCGCCCGGTCGCCAATCGTGTCGGGCATGTCAGAACCGGTGCCGGATGCCCACCGACATGCCGAACTGGTCCTTGCCCGGCTCGACGTTGGCGCCGTACTTGCCGCCGATCACGCTCAGCGACGAGCCGTGGTCGTTCATGGCGTAGGCGCCCAGGGCGTAGAGCGTCGTGCGCTTGGACAGGTCGTACTCGGCGCCGGCGATGATCAGCGTGGGGTTCTGGTCGGAACCCGCACCCTGCACGGCCGGGCAGGCAGCCACGTTCATGTTGTCGCAGACGGTGCCGTCCAGCTGGTAGACGGCCAGCGACAGTGTGGTGGGCGCTGCGGGCTTGTAGCCCACGCCCACCCAGTACATGTTGCTGCGGTAGTCGCGCGCGGTCAGCCTTTGCTTGAGCCAGCGGTAGCCGCCGTAGAGCTTCACGCCGCCGAAGTCGTAGGACAGGCCCGCCACCACACGGTCTTCGCGGTTGTCGCTGGTCGCGCCCGCGCCGGGGGCGTCCGCATGCTTGCGGTGGTACAGCAGCGCCGCATCCCAGCCGCCGGACTTGTAGCGCAGGCCCGCGCCGAACATGCGGCCCTTGGTCTTGTCCTCGAAATCCTGCTCGTTGTTCCAGCCGAAGCTGTAGTAGGCGCCCACGAACACCGGCCCGAACTTGCCCACGTACTTGACGGCATTGTCGGCCCGGTCGGAGAACGCCGCGTCCATGCGCTTGCCGGAGAAGTTGGCGTTGTCGAAGGGGTTGTACTTGCTCATCCAGTCGATCATGAGCGTGTTGTGGCGGCCGAGGGTGAGCTGGCCCAGGTCCTTGTCGCTCAGGCCCACGTAGGCCTGGCGGCCGAACAGCCGGTTGCCCTGCAGCGACTTGCCGTTGTTCGTGTCGAAGCCGCTTTCCAGCACGAAGACGGCCGAGCGGCCGCCGCCCAGGTCTTCGGCGCCTTTCATGCCCCAGCGCGAACCGTTCCAGTTGCCGGAGCTCATGCCGACCTTGCTGTGCCCTTCGGGGCCGTTGCTGAGATATTGGACACCGCTGTCGATCAGGCCGTAGAGCGTCACCGAGCTGGAAGACGCGGCCAGGGAAGTGGCTGGGGGGAGGGATCCGGCGAGCAGGCATACGCCGGCCGCCGCGTAGCGGAGCATGGATTGCATGGTTTGGGTCCTCTTTGGGATTCGGTCGAGCCCGCAGTCTAGGGGCCGAACGCTACGTTTGCGTGACAGTGCAACCGGCTGTTAAGGCATGCAACGGCGGCGGCTTGGGCATTTCCGGCCGGGACGGGAGCCGCGGCCGGCATTCGCCGGCAAACGTGAAGAACTGTCTGCATCGGCGCCACAAGGTTGTAGGACCTCTCTACATGTTTTACCCTGTTGCACAAAAGAAGCGCTGCAGGCGCCACGCGCCGTGACCCGTCATACGAAACAAGGAGAAGCCGCATGCTGGACACTACGCCACGAGTCGCCTACCTGGGGGATCAACTGACGCTGCTGGGGCCGAAGATACTGGCCGCGCTCGTCATACTGATACTGACCTACTTCATCGCCAAGGGCGTGCGCTGGGCGCTCGTGCGCGCCATCAAGGCCGTACCCATTCTTTCGCGCTCGGGCGAACGCCCGGGCGAGACGCTGGCCTCTTCGGTGGGCTCGCTGGGCTACTGGCTGGTCTGGCTGGTCGGCCTGCTGATCGCCATGCAGCCGCTGGGCCTGGTGCAGGCCATGGGGCCGATCAACGCGCTGACCAACGAAGTGCTGTCCTATCTGCCCCGCGTCGTCGCCGCGGGCCTGATCTTCTTCGTGGGCCTGGTCTTCGCCCGCATCGCCCGCAATATCGTCGAGGCGGCCCTGGCAGTGGCCAATCTCGACCGGCTGGCCGAGCGCATCGGCCTGTGCAAGGCGGGCGAGGCGGAGACGGTCGAGGCCGGCCAGGCCCGGGCGCCCTGCCTGTCGCTGATCAAGGTCGCCGGCGCCATCGTCTTCACGCTGATCATCATTCCCGTGGCGATCGCCGCGCTCGAGGCGCTGGGCATTTCCTCGCTGGTCACGCCGGTGGTGGCGGTGCTGCATACGGTGCTCGATGCCGTGCCGCGCGTGCTGGCCGCGGCGCTGCTGCTGGCGATCGCCTTCGTCATTGCCAAGTGGGTGCGCCGGCTCGTGGCCAGTACCCTGTCGTCGCTGGGCTTCGACCGCGCGCTGGGCAGCATCGGCGCGCTCAGCCCCGCCGCCCGGCCGTCCGAGGTGGCGGCCACGATCGCGCTGATCGCCATCATGCTGTTTGCCGCCATCGAATCGGCCAGCCTGCTGGACTTCGACCTGGTGGCGATGATGCTCACCGAGGTCACCGAGCTGGGCGGGCAGGTGGTCTTCGGCAGCGTGATCATCATGGTGGGCGTCGTCATGGGCCGCATCCTGGCCCGCATCGTCGGCGACACGGTCGGGGAAAGCGGCCTGCCCTCCATCCTGAAGTACGCCATCATCGCGCTGGCGGTGGCGATCGGCCTGCGTTTCATGGGCCTGGCCAACGAGATCGTCAACCTGGCCTTCGGGCTCATCCTGGGCTCGGCCGCGGTCGCTTGCGCCCTGGCCTTCGGGCTGGGCGGGCGCGAAACGGCGCACCAGCTGCTGCAGAAATGGCTGCGCGGCGAGCGGGCTCCCGCAGCCGGCACCAGGCCCGACCAGGATCAGAGCGCGCCGTAGCCCGGCACGCTCGGCAGCCGGCCCGGAACGGAGGCCGGCTGCGCTCCCGGCCGCGCCCTACGGCCGGCCGACCTCGTCGTCCAGGGAAAACTGCTCGACCAGTTCTTCTATGAGATGGCGGCGCGCTTCCGGCATGGCCCGCAGCCGCCGCAGCAGTTCCCGTTCCGCCCCGGTCAGCGGCGCCGCTTCCGACACTGCCGTACGCCTGGCCTTCGCCGGCCTGGCGTACCCCTCTTCCGACACACCGTGCAGCAGCCAGCGCGGCGAAACATCCAGCCATTGCGCCAGCGTCTCGACCTTGTCGCGCGTGGGGCGCGACTTGCCCGTCAGCCACTTCTGCGCCGCCTGCGCGGTGATGGACGCATTCGGGTGGCGCAGGCTGAATTGAACCGCCAGCTGGGAGGCGGTTTCTATTTTTCTGGGACTGCGTTTCAAAGCCTGCCTCAGGCGTGAGGCAAAGGCCTGCTTATCGTCCATGTCGGGCATGGACGAAGTGTGCGAGAAGCCTTGTTTCCGTTGAGAACTGTTTGGTTGTATTTTACAACTGAACGGTTTATGCTGCGCCCTGCTTTTCGAGGGCGCAGTGAACGACCAAACCTTTCCCCGCATGGCCCGGGACGGCGGCGCGCAAGCGCTGCAGCGGCCTGCCGGCGACAGCCAGCCGGCCGGCTTCGTCTCCTGCTACGTGATCAACCTGCCGCAAGCCGCCGGGCGCCGGGCCGCCATGGCCAGTCGCCTGGACGCCCAGGGCCTGCCCTACCGACTGTTCCGGGCCGTCGACGGCCGCCGCCTCACCGCGGGAGAACGCGCCGCGCACGTGAACGACGCGCGCGCCCTGCGCGAAGGCTATGCGCTGTCTCCCGGCGAAATCGGTTGCGCGTTGAGCCATCTCGCCATCTACCGCGATATGGTCAACCACGACACGCCCTACGCCGTGGTGCTGGAAGACGACGTCTGCCTGGCGGGCGATTTCGCGCGCCTGCTGGACCCCTCCGATCCGGCAGGCCTGGCGTCGCTGTTCCATCCGGAAGACGCGGCCGTGGTCCAGCTCACCCACGTGCGCCGGGGATACCGGCTGGGAAGCCGGCCAGTGGGAAGCGGGCACCGGCTGGTGCGGCCGCATGGCGGGGTGTGGCGGGCCTCGGCCTATTTCCTGACCCTGGGCGCGGCCCGCCGCCTGGCCGAAGGCCTCTACCCCATCTGGACGGTGGCCGACGACTGGCGTCGCATCGAAGGCGCGGGCCTGGTCGCGCTGCACGCGCTGACGCCCAACTGCGCCTGGGAATCCCGGGAAAGCCTGGCTTCCGACATCGAGCCGGAACGGCGTCCCCGGCGCCCCGCGGCGCGCACGCTGGCGACGCGGCTGCGGCGCTGGGTCGACGATCTGGTGGTGCGGCCGCTGCTGGTCAGGCGGCTGGAACGGGCAGGCGGGCCGCCGCCGGCCCCGGAAGGTGCGCCGCAGCATGCCTCGAAACAGGCCCTCAAGCAGGCGCCGCAGCGGACCTCAGGCCAGATGCCGGACCAAACTCTGCAAGGCGAGGCGTGTACGCGGGAACCCGGCACCGATCCTCGCGCACGGCAGCCCGCGGCCTGAACGCCGCCGCGGCCCGCAAACCCCCGCTCAGGCCGCGGCCGGCTCCCGGGCCGAGGCCGGTTCTCCCGCCGCCGCGCGCGCGCTCGCGAGCGCGCGGTCCAGCGACATCCGGAAGCGCACCCGCGGCGGCCTCAGGCCGTGGCGCAGCAACATGCGGCGCACGGGCCGCCGCGCGCCCGCTATGTAGACGACCGCATGGTGGCGGGCCGACTTGCGCACGAAGCCCTCGATGGTGGCGGCCGCGGTGGAGTCCAGCACCGACACCTCGGAAAAGTCGATGACGTACGCCTTGGGATGCTCGCCGATGTGGTCCAGCGCGGCGCCCACCGCGGCCGCCGAACCGAAGAAGAAGGCGCCGGATATCCGGTACACCACGACGTCGGGATCCGAGGCGGTGGCGGCGTCGTAGGGCGCCTCGCCGGCGCCGTCGCGACCGGTACGGTCCGGGCCATCGTCCTGCGGTAGCGGCCGGGCGTCCTGGATCTCGACGGCCTGCGCCATGCGGTGCAGGAAGAGCAGCGCCCCGATGGCGAAGCCCACCAGTATCCCCATGGTGAGGTCTTCGAAGATGACGATCAGGAAGGTCGCCAGCAGCACCACGGCGTCGCCCCGCGAGGCGCGCAGCAGCGTCGCGAACTCGTGCTTCTCCGCCATGTTCCAGGCGACGACGGCCAGTACGCCGGCCAGCGCCGCCAGCGGAATGTACGAGGCCAGCGGCGCCGCGACCAGCATGAACAGCAGCAGGAAGACCGAATGCAGCATGCCGGCCACCGGGCCGTGCGCGCCCGAGCGCACGTTGGTCGCGGTGCGGGCAATGTTGCCGGTGACGCAGATGCCGCCGAACAGCGGCGTGGCGATGTTGGCCAGCCCCTGGGCCACCAGTTCGCAATTGGAACGGTGCCGGCGGCCGGTCATGGAATCGGCCACCACGGCCGACAGCAGGCTTTCAATGCAGCCCAGCAGGGCGAAGGACAGCGCGCTGGGCAGCACCTCGACCACCTTGGCCAGGGTGAAGGCCGGCAGGTGCGGCATCGGCAGGGTCTGGGGGATACCGCCGAAGCGCGTGCCTATGGTATCGACGGGCAGGCCCGCGAGCCCCGCGGCCAGCGCCGCGGCGGCCACCGCGATGATGAAGGCGGGCCAGTGCGGCCGGTAGCGCCGCACCGCCGCGATGATGCCGATGGTACCCGCGGCCACGGCGATGGCCGGCAGACTGGCCGTGGGCATGGCGCCGGCCAGCGCCTGCAGCTTGGGAAGCAGCGGCCCCGGTTCCTTCTCGAGGGCGAGGCCGAAGAGATCCTTGACCTGGCTGGCGAAGATGATGACGGCGATGCCGGCCGTGAACCCGACGGTGACCGGATAGGGAATGTATTTGATGAAGGTGCCCAGGCGCAGCAGCCCGATGGCCAGCAGCATGAAGCCCGACAGGAAGGCGGCCAGCAGCAGGCCGTCCAGGCCGTGTTGCGCGACAGTGGCCGCGACCAGCACGATGAAGGCCCCGGCGGGGCCGCCGATCTGCACCCGGCTGCCGCCGAAGGCCGACACGATGAAGCCGCCGACGATGGAGGCGTACAGCCCGCGGTCCGGCGTCACGCCCGAGGCGATGGCGATGGCCATGGACAGCGGCAGCGCCACGATGGCGACCGTCAGCCCCGCGATGGCGTCGGCCTTGAGCTTGGCCAGCCCGTAGCCCTCCTTCATGACGGTGACGAGCTTGGGCGTGAACAGCTCGGCGAAACCGGGTTTGATCGAATGGCTGGCCATGGCTACCTTCCTGTGCCGCGAAACGCGTGCCGCAAACGGACTGCGCGCGAGCCGGCAGCGCCGGTCGCGCAACATGGGCGATGCGAAGTGCGGGCTAGGAGCGCGACGGCGTCTTCAGGCGCACGCCCCGCCCGCCGCCCGAACTGACGGCGTTCTCGCCGATCAGTTCGATGCCGGCACGGTCCAGCGCCTCGACCAGCTTGGTCAGCGTGTCGATCACGCCCCGCACGTTGCCTTCGCTGCTTTCCATGCGCTGGATGGTCGGGACCGACACCCCGGCGAGCTCGGCGAGCTGGCGCTGGTCGATCCCGAGCAATGCACGGGCGGCCCGCATCTGCGCGGCGGTGATCAAATCGCACTCCTGTCCTGAACTCTCATCGTCCCTATACTATACATCAATAATGATGTTTCATACATCATTACTATAATTTTAACCCTCAATGTTGATATGTTCAGGACGAACCTGGGGCGGCCGGGTCCGGACATACCTCCCAAGGGACCCTGCATGGCCGGAAACCATGAGCGGCGGCAGGCAAGGAAGGGCCGGCCCACATGGCGGCGGATTCGAGGAGCGAGCGGCGCAAGAACCCTTTCCCTTCCCGGCTGCGCGTGCATTCGCCCCGGCTTGTTCCACCGCGCCGAACACTCTGGACGGCCGCCGCGAACATTCCGCGGCCCCGGATATGGCACGATAGCCGGGCCAGTCGGCGGCCGCCGCGGCCGCCGCGCATACCGCAAGGAATTCTCATGGAATACCGATATTTGGGCGCGTCCGGCTTCAAGGTTCCCGTGCTCGGCTTCGGCACCGGCACGTTCGGCGGCCAGGGCGAGTTCTTCCAGGCCTGGGGCGCCACCGACGTGGCCGAGGCCCGCCGGCTGATCGACATCTGCCTGGAGGCGGGCGTCAATTTCTTCGACAGCGCCGACATCTATTCGCACGGCGCCTCGGAATCCGTGCTGGGCGAGGCCATCAAGGGGCGGCGCGACAAGGTGCTGATTTCCACCAAGGCCACCTTCCGCTTCGACGACGGGCCCAACAGCGTCGGCTCGTCGCGCTTCCACCTGATCCGCGCGGTCGACGCCGCGCTGCAGCGCCTGGGCACCGACTATATCGACCTGTTCCAGCTGCACGGCTACGACGCGCGCACACCGGTCCAGGAAGTGCTCTACACGCTGGACACGCTGGTGCGCGCGGGCAAGATCCGCTATACGGGCGTGTCGAACTTTTCCGGCTGGCATCTCATGAAGTCGCTGGAGACCGCCGACCGCCACGGCTATCCCCGCTACGTGGCGCATCAGGCGTATTACTCGCTGGTCGGCCGCGACTACGAATGGGAACTGATGCCGCTGGGCCAGGCCGAGGGAGTGGGCGCGGTGGTATGGAGCCCGCTGGGCTGGGGCCGCCTGACCGGGAAGATCCGGCGCGGCCAGCCGCTGCCGGCCACCAGCCGCCTGCACAAGACCGCCGAGGCCGGCCCGCAGATGGCGGACGAATACCTGTACCGCGTGGTCGACGCGCTGGACGAAGTAGCCGCCGAAACCGGCAAGACCGTCCCGCAGGTGGCGCTGAACTGGCTGCTGCAGCGCCCCACCGTCAGCACCGTGCTGATCGGCGCACGCAACGAGGAACAGCTGCGGCAGAACCTGGGCGCGGCCGGCTGGAACCTGAGCGCCGAACAGGTGGCCCGGCTGGACGCGGCCAGCGACGTCCAGCCGGCCTACCCCTACTGGCATCAGCGGGGCTTCGCGGAGCGCAACCCCGCGCCGGTATAAGACCGGGCGGCGAACGGCGAGGCCGGGGCCCGCTCAGCCCGCGGCCGGCGGCCGGTAGCCGATGGCGGCGGAGAGCTCCTCGCCGCGCCGCCTGACGATCGGTCCCAGCTCCTGCAGCCGCTCCCGGCTCAGCCGGGTGAGCGGCCCCGACACCCCCAGCGAGGCGATGACGCGGCCGTTGGAATCGAAGACCGGCACCGCGCAGCCTCCCACCCCCTCGCGCCACTCCCCCTGGTTGGTCGCGTAACCGTCGCGCCGCACGGCCCGCAGGATCTCCCGCAGGCCTTCCAGCGTATGTACCGTCAGCGGCGTGTGCGCCTTCATGTCCACCGCATGGCGCTCCACATAGCCTTCCGGCTGGTGGGCCAGCATGGCCTTGCCGGTGGCCACCGCATAGGCGGGCGCCCGCGCGCCGATCGCGGTGAAGGAGCGCACCGCCTGCTCGCTTTCTATCTTGTCGATGTAGATGACGCTGAACGCTTCCAGCACCGAGAGGTGGACGTTCTCGCCGGTGTCTTCCTGCAGCGCCTGCATCACAGGCTGCGCGAAGCGCCGCACGTCGAAGCGCTGCAGCTGGCTGGCGCCGATCTCGAACAGCTTCATCGTCGTGTAGTAGCTGCCCGAGCCCTCCTGCGCGAGATAGCCGGCATGGGCCAGGGTCTGCAGAGTGCGGTGGACGGTGCTGCGGGTGAGCTGCAACTGGCGCGCGAGTTCTTCGATGGTGCGGGGCTTGCCCGTCTTTTCCGCCACCGCCTCCAGCACGGCCAGGCCTTTCAGCAATGTCTTGTCCATCTGCGCTCCGGGGGATCCGTACCGGATTATAGGACGGCCCATTCGAATCCCCGGCCCGCCCGGCCGCCCGGCGGCGGCACCGGATATGCCGAAATCCGGGCAAACCCTGAATCCCGGCGTATTGACACACCCGGCGCCCCCTCTTAGATTCCCACTTAACGGGATATATCTCCCATTTTGTGAGAAGGAATCGAGATGCCGGAACGGAAACCCTATTCGCATCCCTCCGTGTGGTACGGCAAGGACATGGCCCGCCGCACCGATTGGATCGTCAGGCTGGACGAGCGCGACCTGGCGGAACTGGACGAAGCACTGGCGCGCGTGCGGGCGGCTGGGCTGCAGATCCCCGCGATCTCGCGGGACGATTTCCCGCTGCCGGGCATGCGGGACAAGCTCGAGGCGGTCAAGCGCGAGCTGGCCGACGGGCGCGGCTTCGTGATGCTGCGCGGGCTGCCGGTGGACCGGCTCACCAAAATGGAGGCGGCGATCATGTACTGGGGCCTGGGCACCCACCTGGGACCCGCGTTCGCGCAGAACGCCCAGGGCGACGTGCTGGGCCACGTGCGCGACATCGGCGTGGACTGGCAGACCAACATGAAGGCGCGGGGCTACCAGACCCGCATGAAGATTCCCTTCCACAACGACTCGACCGACGTGGTCGGCCTGATGTGCCTGCGCAAGGCGCGCCAGGGCGGCGAATCGCGGCTGGTCAGCTCGACCGCGGTCTACAACGAATTCCTGGCCCGCCGCCCCGACCTGCTCGACGTGATGATGCAGCCGCTCCACGTGGACCGGCGCGGCGAGGAAAGCCCGGGCCAGAAGCCCTATTACGTGCAGCCCGCCTTCAACTTCGTCGACGGCCGGCTGTTCGTCCGCTACAACCGCACCTTCATCGAGTCGGCGCAGCGCTTTCCCGACGTGCCGCGCCTGACGCCGCGCCACATCGAGGCCATGGACCTGATGGACGCGCTGTGCGACGACCCGGACATCTGCCTGGACATGGGCTTCGAGCCCGGCGACATCCAGCTGGTGTGCAACTACGTGGTCCTGCATTCGCGCAACGATTTCGAAGACTGGGAAGATCCCGACCGGCGCCGCCACCTGCTGCGCCTGTGGGTGAACATTCCCGGCTTCGAGAAGCTGCCCGAGCCGTTCGCCGACCGCAACGCGGACATGGTGGCGTGGCAGAAGCACCCCCGCCCGCCGGTATTCGACAACACGGCCGGCATGGCGGCACTGGCCCACTGAGCCCGGACGGCGGGCGCCTGCGCATGCACACGCAGGCGCCCGCCGCGCATTTCCACGACACCCAAGACAGGAGACAACATGATGAGGAATTTCCTTCGCGCACTGGCGCTGGCCCTGGCCGGCGCACTGGCCGCCACCACCGCATCGGCCGCGGACTGGCCGAGCAAGCCCATCCGTTTCGTGGTGCCCTTCCCGCCCGGCGGCACCACAGACCTCATCGCCCGCCTGCTGCAGGACAAGCTGCAGCGCTCGCTGGGGCAGACCGTCATCGTCGAGAACAAGGCCGGCGCCCAAGGCGTGATCGGCACCGCCGCGGTGGCCAACGCCGAGCCCGACGGATACAGCTACGTGCTGGCCTTCGACGTCTACGCCACGGCGCCCGCCACCACGCCCAACCTGCCCTTCGATCCCAAGGCCGACCTGGTGCCGGTGGCGCCGCTGGGCCGCTCGCCCCAGGTGCTGGTGGTCAGCAAGGACGTCAAGGCCGCGGAGCTGCGCGAGCTTTGGCAGGCGCAGATCGCCAAGTCCGGGGAACTGTTCTTCGGCACCTCCGCGACCGGCAGCTACGCCCACCTGGCCATGGCCGAGCTGGCGCGCCAGTCCGGCATGCCGGCCACGCACGTGCCGTACAAGGGCGGCAGCCCCATGATCATGGCGACCATCGCGCAGGAGATCGCGCTGGGCATCGGCTCGGTGGGCCTGACCTCGCCGCAGCTCAAGGAAGGCGGCCGGCTGCGGCCCATCGCGGTCATGAGCGAGCAGCGTATCCCGGGCATAGACGCCCCCACGCTGGCCGAACAGGGCTTCCCGCCCGTCGTGGCCGATTCCTGGTGGGCCCTGCTGGCGCCCGCCAAGACGCCGGCGCCCATTCTCGAGGCGATGCAGCGCGAGATCTACCAGGCGCTGGAAGACCCGGCGGTCCTGCAGAAGTACGCGGAACAAGGCGTGATCCCGCCCGAGCATGTTTCCAGCCAGGCCTATCACGACTTCATCAACGGCGAGATCGACCGCTGGAGCGAAGTGGCCAAGGCGCAGGGCATCGCGGCCGGCGGCTGACGGGAAGGAACGCCTCATGACGCTGCACGAAACCCTCGCGCGCACCGCCTCCGGCATCGTCGCCGCGGACCTGGGTGCGACCACCCGGCAAGGCCTGCGCGACACCATTGCCGACACCCTGGGCTGCATGTTCGCGGCCGCGGCCGAACCGTTCGCCGACGCCGCGGTGCGCGCCGCCCTCCAGGCCTATGGCGCCGGCGGCTGCGCGGCCGTGGGCCGCGGCGAGCGCCTGTCGGCCGCCGCGGCGGCCATGGTCAATGGCACGCTCGGGCACGGCTACGATTTCGACGACGTCCACATGCCTTCGGTCGCACATTTCTCGACCGTGGTCATCCCGGCGGCGCTGGCCGCCTGCCAGCTCGCCAACGCCGGCGGCCCTGCGTTCCTGGACGCGGTGGCGGCCGGCGACGAAGTGGGCGGGCGCCTGGGCTGGGCGGCCTGTTCGCCGGCCTGGGGCGGCACATCGGTGCGCAACAGCGGCTTCTTTCCCACCTCGGCGCTGGGCACGCTGGCGGCCGCGGCCGCCGCCGCCCGGGCGCTGTCGCTGGACACGCACGCCACCGCGCAGGCCATCGCGATCGCGGCCAGCCACGCCTCGGGCCTGGCCTGTATTTCGCGCGGCGACAACTCCACCAAGCGCACCCAGGCGGGCTGGGCGGCCCAGGCCGGCCTGTGCGCGGCCCTGCTGGCGCGCGAAGGCTACACCGGCCCGCAGGCCGTGCTGGAAACGCCGCAGGGCTACTTCGAGGCCTTTACCCGGGGCCACTACGACCCGCGGGCGCTGGACAGGACAGCGAATGCGCCGTGGATCTGCGAGGAGATGTCGTTCAAGTACTACCCGCTGGAATACTTCATCCACCCCCTGGTGGAACTGGCCGGCCGCGCCAAGGCCGACCGCGATTTCTCCGTGGACAGCATCGCGCGCATCGAGGCCACCGTCGCCTCGCGCTTCGTCACGCTGTTCGAGCCGGCCGAGCGCAAGACCGCGCCCCGCGACCGTTTCGAGGCGCTGATCAGCGCGCCCTATTGCATCGCGCGGGCGCTGTCGCGGCCGGGGACCGGAGATCTCTTCCTGGACGATTTCCGCGAGGGCTACGTCATGGACGAGCCCTTGCGGGCGCTGGCGGCCAAGGTCGCCTTCGTGCCCGACCCAGCGGTCGATGCGGTCTTCCCTCTGCACGTGGCCGCCCGGCTCACGCTGCGCTTTTCGTCGGGCCGCGCCTGGAGCGCGTCGCTGGACGACGTCTACGGCAGCCCGCAGCGCCCCCTGTCGGCTGCCCACCTGGAAGGGAAATTCCGGCAGAACTGCGCGGCCCTGGAACCGGCGCACCGCGACCGGCTCTGGCGCACGCTGTCGGCGCTGGACAAGCAGACCGACGCCAGCTGGATCCGGCTGCTGCGGGCCTGAGCGGCGGCAAACGCCGACGCGCCGGGACCGGCGACGCGGCGGACGCCCCAGCCAGGCGAACGGGGCGGCAGGCTGCCGCGACCGTCCGGCGCAGCGGCGCGGCCGCCTCGCGGGGCGTATGCTGGAGGCTGGACCGCATCGGAGACCGGCATGAAACACTTGGCGAAATCCGCGGCCGTCCGGCTGGCGCTGGCGGCGGCCGCTCTGCTGGCGGGATGCTCTGCCGGCTGGGACCGCGACGCCGGCCCGCCGCACCCCGGCGCGCCCAACCCCTACAGCAACGGCGGCTTCCACGACCCCGGCCCGGAGTACCCCGCGACCGGGCCCTGAGCGCCTGCCGCGCCGGAACCGGCGCCGTATGCCGCTGCGCCCGTCGCCGGCCGGGATTGCCCGGCGGCAGGCCGGCGCGCGGCGCCCGCCGGGGCCAGCTCGATCCCGGCACGGCCACGCCAAAGGCCCTGCCCGGGACGCCGCACGGCCGGCCTACTTGGCGAAGAGCTGGTCCATATTGGCGAAGGACTTGAACTCCAGCGCGTTGCCGGACGGGTCCAGGAAGAACATGGTCGCCTGTTCGCCCACTTCGCCTTTGAAGCGGATATAGGGCTCGATCACGAATTCGATGCCGGCTTGCTTGAGCCGGGCGGCCAGGGCTTCCCATGTGTCCATGGGCAGGACGGCGCCGAAATGCCGCACCGGCACCTGCTTGCCGTCGACGGCGCTGGCGTTGCGGTGGCCGGCCTCGTCCGGCGAGAGGTGGGCGACGATCTGGTGGCCGTAGAAATTGAAATCCACCCATTCGGGCGAACTGCGGCCCTCCGGACAGCCCAGCAGGTCGCCGTAGAAGGCGCGGGCTTCGGCAAGGTCCTTGACGGGGAAGGCCAGGTGGAAGGGCGGGAGATGGCTCATGGTGGTACCTCGGTGCGATGGATGCGGATCCCGGCGGGATCGTCACAAGGCAATGCTATCCAACATAAAACGTGATGTAAAATTAAAATTTATCGTTATATCGATCTCTTTTTCGAATAGATGATCCGCTTCCTGCGCACCTTCGCCACGGCGGCCAAGTACGCCTCCTTTTCCGGGGCAGGCGCCCGCCTGGGCCTGTCGCAGTCAGCGGTCAGCGCGCAGATCAAGAAGCTGGAGCAGGAACTGAACTGCGAGCTGTTCGAGCGGGTGGGCAAGGCGGTGGTGCTGGCCCCGCGGGGCCGGGAGCTGCTGCCCGTGGCGCAGGAAATCCTGCGCCTGTACGAATCCATGAAGGGGCAGTCGGAAACCGCGGCGGTCAGCGGCCGCATCAATTTCGGGGCCATTTCCACCGCCCAGCTCGACCTGCTGCCCGACGCGCTGCTGCGCTTTCGCGCGCAGTTCCCGAGCATCGAGATCAACGTGGTGCCGGGCACGTCGATCCAGTTCCTGGCGCTGATCGACTCGCAGGAGCTCGACATCGCCATGATGATCAAGCCCACGCTCAAGATTCCCCGCACCCTGCGCTGGACCACGCTGCTGCGCGAGCCGTACGTCGCCATCGCGCCGGCCGGCACGCCGCGCGCGCCGCTGGCGGAACTGCTGCGCCGCCACCCCTTCGTGCGCTACAGCCCGCGCTCGTACGGCGGCCAGATCGTCGACCGCTACCTCAAGCGGCGCCGGCTGCAGACCAGCGACATCCTGCAGCTCGACGAGCCGGCGGTCATCCTGGAGACGGTCGAACGCGGCCTGGGGGTGTCCATCGTGCCCTACGGCACCGCCTGGGGGCCGCGGCCGCGCAAGCTGCTGGTGATGCCGCTGGAAGACAGCAGCCTGCTGCGCGAGATCGGCATCCTGCAGACCGAGCGGATGCTGCGCAACCCGGGCGCGCAGGCCCTGGTCGCCAGCCTGGCCGAAACCGTGGCCGGGCGCGACCTGCGCCCGCCGGTGCGCAGGCGGGCCGGCTGAGCGGGAAAGCCCCGCCGCCGACCCCCTCCTTCCGGAGTCCCGCCAGGGCCTTCTGCGCCGGATTCCCGGCCCTTCCTGCACGGCCCCGTCTACTCGCCCCCTGTCTGCGCGGCGCCCAGCCCTTCGCGCAGCAGCGCACAGAACCGCTGCAACAGGGGCTGCCCGCGGGCGCCCGCCACCCTCAGGATGCCCATCATGCGGGACCCGGCGCGGTTGGCCAGCGGGCGCGCCACGGCCGATGCGCCGTCCAGCGCGGCCGCCGTGGTGGCGGGCACCAGCGCGATCCCCAGGCCTTTCTGCGCGAAGCCCACCGCGGTCGACAGGTAGATCACCTCGAAAGCCGGCGCGATCTTGAGCTGCTCGCTGTCGAAGGCCTGCTCCACCGCCAGCCGCAGGCTGGTCCCCCAGCGCGTAAGGATCAGCTGGTCGCGCGCCAGGTCGCGCAGCGAAACCGCTTCGGCGCGCGCCAGCGGATGCGCGGCCGGCATGACCGCCACCAGGTCGTCGGAGAACAGCGGCTCGAAATGCAGGCCGGGCTCCAGCATGCCGGCGCTGGTCAGCGCCAGGTCGCATTTGCGCTGCTTGACCAGCGACACCAGTTCCTGCTCGACCGCTTCCAGGATCTCCAGGTGGACGTAGGGATACTCCGTGCGGAACCCGGCCAGCACGGTGGGCAGGAACTCCGCCGCGATCGAGGGCAGCGTGCCCACCCGGACCTGGCCGGAACGCCCGGAAGCCAGCTGCGCGCCCTTGGCCGAAATGCGCGCGGCCATGCCGATCAGGCGCTCGAATTCCGGCAGCAGTTCTTCCCCGGCCGGGGTCAGGCGCACGGAGCGGGTGGTGCGCTCCAGCAGCGGCACGCCGATGCGGTCTTCGAGTTCGCGCACCTGCACGGTGATGCTGGACTGCGAGACGGCCAGGCGGTCGGCCGCGCGCCGGAAGTTGGCGTAGCGCGCCACCGCCACGAAGGCGTGCGCCTGCTTGAGGGTGACTCCGGCCATTGATCGTTATTCAAGAATAATTATGCGGTTTATTTCAATTGTATTGTCAGCCGCGATGCCGAACAATGCATGAGGCGCCGGCCACCTCCGGGCGGCCGCCCTGCCCGCATGCGTGCCGGCCACGGCCGCTCCCGACCATACAGAATTCCAGGGGACCCGATGAAACTCCTTTCCCGGATGCAAACCGCCTTCGCCGGGCTGGCCGCGGCGGCCTGCCTGACGGCCGCCCAGGCCGGCACCCTGCGCGTGGTGCCCAATGCCCCGCTGCAGATCCTCGACCCGCTTTCGACCACCGCCTACGTCACCCGCGACCACGGCTTCATGGTCTACGACACGCTGTTCGGCACCGACATGCAAGGCAAGGTGCATCCGCAGATGGTCGATACCTACGACGTCGACGCCAGCGGCAAGGTCTGGACGTTCACGCTGCGCGCAGGCCTGGTCTTCCACGACGGCAGCCCCGTGACCGCGGCCGACGCCGTCGCCTCGCTGCAGCGCTGGGAATCGCGCGACACCCTGGGCGGCGCCCTGAAGGCGCGCACGGCCTCCATGGAAGCCATCGACGCGCGCACCTTCCGCATCACGCTGTCCGCGCCCTTCGGCCCCATGCTGGAAGCCTTGGGCAAGCCTTCGGCCATCGTGCCCTTCGTCATGCCCAAGGCCGTGCTGGACGCCGCGGGCGACGGGCCGGTCAAGCAGATCGTCGGGTCCGGCCCCTTCAAGTTCGTCGCCTCGGAGTTCCGCCCCGGCGAACGCGCGCTCTACGAAAAGTTCGACGGCTACAAGCCGCGCGCCGAAGCCCCCTCCGGCACCGCCGGCGGCAAGGTGGTCAAGGTCGACAAGGTGGAATGGGTCTTCCTGCGCGACGCGCAGACTGCCGTCAACGCGCTGCGCAACAAGGAAGTCGACTACATCGACCAGCCCGCCTTCGAGCAGTTGCCCAGCCTCATGAAAGACCCCGCCCTGGAAGCCATCCCGCGGCCCATTGCGCTGTCCTACGTCATGCGGTTCAACACGCTGACGCCGCCCTTCGACGACGTGCGGGTGCGCCGCGCCGCCATGCTGGCGGTCAACCAGGAAGCCATCCTGCGCGTGCAGATCGGCGTGCCGGGCGCCTTCCACGCCTGCGCCTCGGTGTATCCCTGCGGCACGACCTATTCCAGCACGCCCGCCGACTACACCGGCAAGCCGGATTTCGCGCAGGCGCGCAAGCTGCTGCAGCAGGCCGGCTACGACGGCACCCCGATCGTGATCCTGGATTCTCCCGAGGTGCTGTCGGTGGCCAAGATCGCCCCCATCATGTCCGCCCTGCTGCAGCAGGCCGGCTTCAAGACCCGCATCGTGCCGCTGGACTGGGCCAGCTGGCTGCAGAAACGCACCAGCACGGCACCGGCCTCGGAAGGCGGCTGGAACATCTTCTTCGCGGCGTGGTCGCCCTACGACCTGTCCATGCCGATCTCCTCGGCGCCGCTCACGGCCAACGGCAGGCAGGGTTGGCCGGGCTGGTTCGACGACGCCGAGGTCCGCTCGCTGATGACCCGCTTCACCGACGCCGCCGAAATGGCAGACAAGCAGGCCATCGCCGCGCAGATCCAGGACCGCATCCTGGAGCAGGGCGCCATTGCGCCGCTGGGCCAGACCGACCACTACAGCGTCGTGCGCAAGGGCTCGCTCGACGGCCTGCTGCCGCGCATCGCCGCCACGCCGTTCTGGAACGTGTCGCTGACCGGCAAGTAGGGACGCGGCCGGCATGAATCCGTACCTGCTGCGGCGGCTGCTGTCCACGATCCCGGTCGTGCTGACGGTGGCGGTGGTGATCTTCGTCATCCTGCGGCTCGCCCCCGGTGACCCGGCGCTGGCCATCGCCGGCGAAGGCGCCTCGCCGGCCGAACTGGCGCGGCTGCGCGCCCAGCTCGGCCTGGACCAGTCCATCGTCCGCCAGTTCTTCATCTGGCTGGGCGCCATGGCCCGCCTGGATTTCGGCAGCTCGCTCTACTATCACATTCCGGTCGTCGAGTTGATCGGCCGGCGCATCGGGCCGACCGTCTTCCTGGCCGTGCTGACGCTGCTGATCTCGGTACCGGTCGCGGTATTCCTGGGCGCGGCGGCGGCCGCGCGCCAGGGCACGCTGGTCGACCGCGCCGTCAACGCGCTGGCGGTATTGAGCTTTTCGGTGCCGGTGTTCGTGGTGGGCTACTTGCTGATCTGGCTGCTGGCCCTCAAGCTGGGCCTGCTGCCGGTGCAGGGGCTGGGCCCCGCCGACGCGCCTTTCCTGTCCCGGCTGCGCTACTTCGTGCTGCCCGCCGTGGGGCTGGCCTTCGGCCAGGTGGCGCTGCTGACACGGGTGACGCGCGCGGCGGTCATCGACGCCCTGCACGAAGACTACATCAAGACCGCGCTGGCCAAGGGCGCCTCGTTCCGGCGCGTGCTGTGGCTGCACGCGGTGCGCAACGCCGCCGTCCCCATCGTGACCATCATCGGCCTGTCCTTCGCGCTGCTGATCGGCGGCGTGGTCGTTTCCGAGACCGTGTTCGCGCTGCCCGGCCTGGGCAAGCTGACCGTCGACTCGGTGCTCGCGCGCGACTTTCCGGTCGTGCAGGGCCTGGTCATGTTCTTTTCGCTGCTCTACGTCGCCATCAACCTGCTGGTGGACCTGCTGTACCTGGCGCTCGACCCGCGCATCCGGTACTAGGTCGCGCCGCGGCACAACGCCATGTCTTCCACTACCTTGTCCGATCGTCCCGAACGCATCGAGCCGCCCTGGCGCGACACCCTGCGGCGCCTGGGCCGCCACGGCGGCGTGCGCGTGGGCGGCTGCCTCATGCTGCTGTTCGTGCTCGCCGCCGTGTTCGCGCCGCATCTCTACACCATAGACCCGTCGGCCATGGATCCCACGCAGCCCAACCTGCCCATGGGGGCCCACGCCACCTTCGTCGACCTGGGCGGAGCCAGCTTCGAGCGCTGGTTTCCCTTCGGCACCGACGGCATGGGGCGCGACGTCTACAGCCGCGTGGTCTACGGCACGCGCATCTCGCTGATCGTCGGCGTTTCGGTCTGTCTGGCCAGCGTGCTGGCCGGCGGCCTGGTCGGCCTGCTGGCGGGCTACTTCGAAGCCCTGGACGGCCCCCTGATGCGCGTCATGGACGGCCTGATGGCGATCCCGGCGATCCTGCTGGCGATCGCGCTGGTGGCGCTGTGGCAAGTGTCGCTGGCCACGCTGGTGGTCGCCATCGCCCTGCCAGACCTGCCCAAGGTGGCGCGCGTGGTGCGGGCCTCGGTACTGTCGGTCAAGACGGTCGCCTTCGTGGAAGCCGCCCGCATGATGTCCACGCCCCGCTGGAAGATCCTGCTGCGCCACATCCTGCCGGCCGCGCTGCCGCCGCTGGCCATCCAGGGCACGTTCATCTTCGGCGCGGCCATCCTGGTCGAGGCGGTGCTGTCCTTCCTGGGAGTCGGGTTCTCCAGCGACATCGCCACCTGGGGCAACATCATGGCCGACGGCCGCAACAACTTCAACATCGCGCCGCACCTCGTGCTGCTGCCCGGCGCCTTCCTGGCGTTGACCATCGTCGCCGTCAACATGCTGGGCGACGGCCTGCGCGACGTGCTGGACCCCAAATCGTCCGCCGGGGGGAGGCAGCCGTGAGCGCCCGACGCCCGGCCGGAAAAGCTCCGCGGACTGTGGGGAGCGATCGCGCGCAGCGGCGGGAAGGCCCTCCGGAAGCCGCCCCCGTCCTGTCGATCGAAAACCTCTCGGTGCGCCTGCCGCAGGGCGGCGACCGCCCCCACGCCGTGCGCGGCATGGAGCTGCGCCTGGACCCCGGCGAGATCGTCTGCCTGCTGGGCGAATCCGGATCGGGCAAGTCGGTGATCGCCCACGCGGTCATGGGCCTGCTGCCCGCCGCGCTGACGATCGAGTCCGGCGCCGTCCGGGTGCTGGGCGAAGACGTCGCCGCCATGGACGCGCGGCGCCTGTCGCGCCTGCGCGGGCGGCGCATGTCCATGATCTTCCAGGAACCCATGACCGCGCTCAACCCGGTGCAGCGCTGCGGCCGGCAGATCGAGGAGATGCTGCTGGTGCATGGGGTGCGCGGCCGCGCCGAGCGCCGGCGGCGCGTGCTGGAAATGCTGGCGCAGGTCCATTTCGACGACCCGCTGCGCGTCTACCGTTCCTACCCTCACCGCCTGTCCGGCGGGCAGCGCCAGCGCGTGATGATCGCCCTGGCCCTGGCGCTGCGCCCGGCGCTGCTGATCTGCGACGAGCCGACCACCGCGCTGGACGTCACGACCCAGGCCGAGATTCTGCGCCTGCTGCTGGAGCTGCGCGCGCGCACCGGCACCGCCATCCTGTTCATCACCCACGACATCGGCGTGGCGCGCCAGATCGCCGACCGCGTCGCCGTCATGCGGCTGGGCGCCATGGTCGAGACCGGCCCCGCCCGCGACGTGCTGCAGTCGCCGCAGTCCGACTACACCCGCATGCTGATCGACGCCGTACCCTCGCTGGAGCCCAGGCGCGGCGGCGGGCGGCCGGCGACCGCGCCGGTGCTGGCTGTCGGCGGGCTGTGCAACGCTTTTCGCCAGGGGTCGTGGCTGGGCCGCGGCAAGACCACCGTGGTGGCCGACCGCATCGATCTGGAAATCCGGGCCGGCGAAACGCTGGGCGTGGTCGGCGAATCGGGCTCGGGCAAGTCTTCCCTGGCCCGCTGCGTCGCGGGGCTCGCGCCTTTCGACAGCGGCAGCATCGAGATCGCCGGTGCGCCGGCGCACCGGCGCCGCGGACCGGGCGCCGGCCGGGACGTGCAGATGGTGTTCCAGGATCCCTACCGCTCGCTCAATCCCCGGCTGAGCGTGCTGGAATCGCTGATCGAGGGCCCGCTGAACTTCGGCGCGAGCCGGCGCGACGCCGTCGCCCGGGCCCGCGAGCTCATGGATCGCGTGCGCCTGCCGCAGTCGGGGCTGCAGCGGTATCCCCACGAATTCTCCGGCGGCCAGCGCCAGCGCATCTGCATCGCGCGCGCCCTGGCCTGCGAACCCAGGCTGCTGATCGCCGACGAGGCGGTCTCGGCGCTGGACGTCTCGGTACAGAAGCAGATCCTCGACCTGCTCGAAGACATCCAGGCCCAGTTCGGTCTGGCCATGCTGTTCATTACCCACGACCTGCGGGTGGCCGCCCGCCTGTGCGACCGGATCGCGGTCATGCAGGCGGGACGCATCGTCGAGGAAGGCAGCGCGCGGCAGGTGCTGACCGCCCCCCGGGCGGACTACACGCGGCAGCTGGTCGCGGCGATCCCGGGCGGCTCCCCGGACCAGGCAGCGGAATACAGGTATGGGTAGCACAAGCAGGCAGGGCCGCGCGCAGCCGCGCGTGGTGCGGTTGGGCGCGGGCGCCGGTTTCGCCAGGGACCGCATCGACCCCGCCGTCGAACTCGCGGCCTCGGGCCGCGTGGATTACCTGGTCTTCGAATGCCTGGCCGAACGCACCATCGCCCTGGCCCAGCTGGAAAGGCGGCGCGACCCCCTGCTGGGCTACGACCCCATGCTGGAGCCGCGCATGCGCGCGGTGCTGCCGCCCGCGGCCGCCAACGGCGTGAAGATCGTCACCAACATGGGCGCGGCCAACCCCGCGGCCGCGGGCGAGCTGACCGCCGCCATCGCCGGCGACCTCGGGCTGCGCGGGCTCAAGATCGCCGTGGTGCAGGGCGACGACGTGCTCGACGCCGTGCTCGGCTCCGACCTGATCCTGCTGGAAAGCGGCGCGCACGTGCGCGAGCTGGACGGCCGCATCGTGGCCGCCAACGCCTACCTGGGCGCGGAGGCGATCTGCCGGGCGCTGGCCGGCGGGGCCGATGTCGTCATCTGCGGCCGGGTGGCCGACCCCGCGCTGTTTCTCGCACCGCTGGCGCACGAATTCGGCTGGCGCCTGGACGACTGGGACCGCATGGCGCGGGGCACCCTGGCCGGACATATGCTGGAATGCGCCGGGCAAGTCACCGGAGGCTACTTCGCCGACCCAGGCTACAAAGACGTGCCCGGGCTGCACCGCCTGGGCTTTCCCATCGGCGAAGTGGACGCCGAGGGCGGACTGGTCGTAACCAAGCTGCCGCAGTCCGGCGGCGCCGTCACACCTGCCACCTGCAAGGAACAGCTGCTCTACGAAATCCACGACCCGGCGCGCTACTACCAGCCCGACGTGATCGCGGATTTTTCCGGCGTGCGCATCGCCCAGGCCGGCCCCGACCGTGTACGGCTCGAAGGCGCGCGGGGCGCGCCGCGTCCCGACACGCTCAAGGTTTCGGTAGCCTACCGCGACGGCTACATCGGCGAAGGGCAGATATCCTACGCCGGCTCCGGCTCGGCCTGCCGGGCCCGGCTGGCCGGCGACATCGTGCGCCAGCGGCTGGCGCGCCCGGGCGTCGCGCCCGACGAAATCCGCATCGACCTGGTCGGCATCGACGCCCTGCACGCCGATCGCCTGAGTGCCGGGCACGGCGAACCCTACGAAACCCGGCTGCGGGTGGCCGCCCGCACGCGCGACCGGGCGCACGCCGAGGCCCTGGCCCGCGAGGTCGAATCGCTGTATACCAATGGCCCGGCCGGGGGCGGTGGCGTAACGCTGGCGGTGCGCGAGGTGATCGCGGTCCAGTCCGTGCTGCTGCCGCGCGAGCGGGTCTCGGCCGCCATCACCCGATACGAGGTCTGAATTGAAGCTGCGCCGCCTGGCCCACTCCCGCACGGGAGACAAGGGCAATACGTCGAACATTTCGCTGATCGCCTACGATCCGGCCCACTACGGGCACCTGTGCCGCCACGTCACGGCCGAACGCGTGCAGGCTCATTTCGCGGGCCTGGCGCACGGCCGGGTGGCGCGCTATGAACTGCCGGAGCTGGGCGCGCTGAATTTCGTCCTGGAACAGGCCCTGGGCGGCGGCGTGACCCGCTCGCTGGCCCTGGATGCGCACGGCAAGTCGCTGAGTTCGGCGCTTCTGGACATGGAAATCGAACCTCCGGCGGACGCCGGCGGCGGGCCGGCGACCGTGGCGGCCCCCGAAAACCACCTGCCCCGCGCGGAAGACTTCCTGCTGTGGCCGCCTTCCTTGCAGCCCTACGGCTACCGCATCGTGGACCGCCTGTTCTCCTCCCGTCCCGTGCCCCGCAGCCCCAGGCCGCGCCCCCTGCGCTACGGGCCGCGCCTGGACGTGCGCTACACCTGCGCCTCGGGCACCTTCACGCTGCCGGAGTTCATGGACCGCAACGCGCTGGCCGGCCTGCTCGTCCTGAAGGACGGCCGCGTGGCGGGCGAATACTACGGACTGGGCCTGCGCGAATCCGACCGCTGGAGCACCATGTCGACGGTCAAGTCGCTCACCGCCACGCTGGTCGGCGCCGCACTGCACGACGGCGCCATCGCATCGCTGGACGACCCCGTGGTGCGCTACGTGCCGGCGCTGGCCGGCTCGGCCTACGAAGCCGTCGCGGTGCGGCACCTGCTGACCATGTCCTCGGGACTGGCCTGGAACGAGGACTACGCCGACAGGCATTCCGACGTCAACCGCTACAGCAAGTCCCTGGCCGACAAAGTCCCTGGCGGCGTATTCGAGTTGCTGCGCGGACTCGGGCGCGCCCATGCTCCCGGCGCCCGCTGGCACTACAACACCGGCGACACCTTCCTGCTGGGCGCCGTGCTGCGCGCGGCCGTCGGCATGCCGCTGGCCGACTACCTGCACCGCAAGGTCTGGGCACCCTGCGGCATGGAATTCGACGCCTTCTACACGCTGGAATCCGACGGCGGGCTGGAGATAGGCGGCAGCCGCGCCGGCGTCGCCCTGCGCGACTTCGGCCGCTTCGCCGCCTTCGTCCTGGACGACGGCGTGATCGACGGTCACCGGGTGCTGCCGCCCGGCTGGAACGACGCGGCCAACGCCATGCATTTCCGCTTCGGCGACGAAGACCGCGATGCCATGCCCCAGATCCGCTCCGGCGCGCTGGCCGGCTACGGCTACAGCTGGTGGATAGGCGAGGACGGCGCAATGATCGCCGTCGGCTTCGCCGGCCAGCGCATCTATATCAACCGGGCCGAGCGGCTGGCCGTCGTCACGCTGGGCGCCTTCCCGCAGGCCCGCTACTGCGGCCCGGGCGACCACGACCGGGTGGCCGAGGTGGTGGCCTTCACCGAAGCCGTGAAGCAGGCCCTGCGCTGACGTCCGCCCCGGGCTTCCGTTTGTAGGAATGGTAAGCGTCCGTAAGGCCTCCCCGCGGGCCGCGGGGACATTGGTTTCAAGGGATTTCCGCCCGCCCCCGGTCGCGTCCGGACGGGGCACAATCCGGGCCGTCGAATGTGCAACGCAGCCGCTGCGGCGGCAAGGCAGGTGGCAATGAAACGATGTATCACTGTGGCAGGGCTGTCGCTGGCGGCCCTGCTCGCTTCCGCGGACGCGGCGGCCGATGTCGATATCGGCGTCAGCATAGGCTTGCCCGGCGTGGTCTACGCGCCCCCGGTCTACGGGCCGCCGCCCGTGGTCGTGGCGCCCGCGCCGCGCTACGGCTACCCCCAGCCCGTCTATCTTCCCCCGCCGGTGTACGTGGCGCCGCCCGCCGTGGTCTATCGCGGCCCGGTCTACGGCGGCCCCGGCTGGCGCGGACCCGGCCCGAAGTGGCACGGCAAGGGCCGCGGCCCGGCGCACTGGCACGGCCGTTGAGCCCCTGCACGGCGGCATTGCCGATCAGCGGCTGAGCCGCCGGGCCGCAAAGGCCTATCTACTATCTATATAAGACCTTGCCGACGGCCGCGACTACCGCCGGCAGCATCATGCCGGCAACAACCGCCTACCCGCACGGCCCCTGATGGGACTCTGCCGGACAATCGGCTTCCACAGCCACTGGATCACCCGTACTTTTGCCCCATTCTTGGGGCAGCGATTTCTCGCCTCCTGCACGCCGTACTCATAGGCGGACACTTGGCTATCGGACCGCCATTGCCACGAACGTCTCGAAACCGGGCGCCGCTGGCACGCTCTCCATAGGCATTCCGCGCGCATTCGCCGCCCGGCGCCCTCCTCGCGTTTTCCCCTCATTTTCCGGCGGCCCCCACACGCCGAAAAACCGTGCCGCTCCCCCGAAAGCCGCGCGCGTAAAGCGTTTCGTCAGAATTGTTATGTTATATCGTTTCCTTTCATCGCCCCGGACCTTCCCGCCATGACCCGCTCTTTCCCCCTTCCCCGCCCCCTGCCCTTCGCACCCGCGCTGCTGGCCGCGGCCGTCGCCCTGGCCCTCGCTCCCGCCGCCGCACCGCGCGCGCAGCCTGCCCCCGCCGATGCCGGACCCGCCCAGGCGCTCTCGCCCATCGTCGTCACCGGCAATCCGCTGGGCGGCGAACTGGCCTCGCCCTCGACCGTGGTCGGAGGCCGCGAACTGGATCTGCGGCGCACCGGCACCCTGGGCGAAACGCTGAACGGACTGCCGGGCGTGGCCACCACCTCGTACGGACCCATGGTGGGGCGGCCCGTCATCCGCGGCATGGACGGCGACCGCATCCGCCTGCTGCAGAACGGCGTGGGCACGCTCGACGCTTCCTCCCTGTCCTACGACCACGCCGTGCCGCAGGATCCGCTGTCGGCCCAGCGCATCGAGATCCTGCGCGGCCCGGCCGCGCTCATGTATGGAGGCAACGCCATCGGCGGCGTGGTCAACACCATCGATAACCGCATCCCCACCGAGCCGGTCGACGGCGTGCACGGCGATGTACAGGCCAGCTACGGCGGCGCCAACCGCGACCGCAACGGCGCCCTCGGCATAGACGCCGGCGACGGCCGGCTGGCGGTGCATGCCGACGTATACGGCCGCAAGACGGGCGAATTGCGCATTCCCGGCTACGCGCGCACCTCGCGCCAGCGCGCCGAAGACCCCATGGGCGAGGACGAGCCGCGCCGCCGCCTGCCCAACAGCGACGGCCGCGACAGCGGCGGCTCGCTGGGCCTGGCCTGGACCGGCGACCATGGCTACGCGGGGCTGTCGTACAGCGGATTCGATTCGGAATACGGCTCGGTGGCCGAGGATTCCGTGCGCCTGAAGATGCGTTCCAGCCGCTTCGGCCTGGCCGGCGAATTGCGGGACCTGGAAGGGCCGCTGCGCAGCGTCAAGTTCGACTTCGCCTACACCGACTACCAGCACAAGGAAGTCGAGGACGGCGAGACCGGCACCGTATTCAAGAACCGCGGCTACGAGGCGCGGCTGGAAGCCCGGCACGCGGATCTCGGGCCGCTGCGCGGCAGCGTCGGCCTGCAATTCGGGCAGACGAAGTTTTCCGCGCTGGGCGACGAGGCGCTGGTGCCGGCCACCGACACCGACAGCGCGGCGCTGTTCGCGGTGGAGCAATGGCAGGTCGGCGAACGACTGACGATGAGCGCCGGCGGGCGCGTCGAATACACGCGCCTGTCGCCCTCGGCCGACGGCAAGCCGCGCTTCGCGGGCGCATCCGACCGCGACTTCACCGCCGGCAGCGCTTCGCTGGGCGGCGTCTACGACCTGGGAGGCCCGTGGTCGCTGGCGGCCAACGTGGCCTATACCGAACGCGCGCCGACGTTCTACGAGCTGTACGCCAACGGCCCGCACGAAGCGACGGGGCAATACCTGGTGGGCGATGCCGGCCTGGGCAAGGAACGCGCCTATTCCGGCGACCTGGGCCTGCGCTTCGAGCAGGGTCCCCACCGGGGCAGCGTGGGCGTGTTCTACAGCCGCTTCTCCAACTACCTGGCGGAAATGAATACGGGGCGCCTGCGCAACGACGACGGCGACGTGGTGGGCGCGGGCGACGACGACGCGCTGCCCGAGGCCAGCTACCGCGGTGTGCCGGCGGAGTTCTACGGCGTCGAGGCCGACGCCTCGCTGCGCGTGCTGGAGCGCGGCGGGCATCGGCTGGACCTGGCGCTGGGCGGCGACTACACCCGCGCGCGCAACCGCGACACCGGCGAACCGCTGCCGCGCATCCCGCCGCTGCGCCTGCACGCCGGGCTGGACTACGCCTACGGCCATTGGGATGCGGGCGTGAGCGTGACCAAGGCCTTCGCGCAGCACCGGCACCCCGGCGAAGACACGCCCACCGACGGCTACTACAGCCTGGACGCCGACCTCGCCTACCGCTTCGGCATCGGCGCCACCGACTGGCAGGCCTACCTGCGGGGCATCAACCTGACCGACCAGACCATCCGCTACGCCACCTCGGTGCTGCGCGACGTCGCGCCGGCGGGAGGCCGGGCGGTGCTGGTGGGGCTGCGCGGACACTTCTGAACGGACAGGCCGCCGCAAGGCGTCGCCCGCCCCGCCGGCCTACCGTCCACCATCCTGCGGGTCCGCCGCGCGGCCCTCGCCTCCGCCCGCTGCGTCCACGCCTGGTCCCGGAACCGGTTCCGGACTCGGGCCGGGACCGGAACCCGGGCCTGGATGGGAGCCGGAGCCCCGGCCTGGACCGGGACCGTCGCCGGGACCGATGCCGGCGCGGGCATCGCCGGCCTGCGCGCCTTCGCGTGCCAGCAGGGCCTGCTTGCGCGCCACGCCCCAGCGATAGCCCGACACGCTGCCGTCGCGGCGTACGACGCGATGGCACGGAATGGCCACCGCCAGGCGGTTGGCGGCGCAGGCGCGGGCCACTGCACGCGCGGCCTGCGGCTCGCCGATGCGCGCCGCGATCTCGGCATAGCTGGCGGTGGCGCCGGCCGGTATGTCGCGCAGCGCCCGCCACACCCGCTGCTGGAAGGCCGTGCCTTGCACATCCAGCGGCAGGTCCAGCCCCGTGCCGGGCGACTCGACGAACGCCACCACCCGCGCCACCAGGCGCTCGAAGCCGGCATCGCCGCCGATCAGGCCGGCGCTGGGGAACTGGTCCTGCAGGGCGCGGACCAGCGCATCCGGGTCGTCGCCCAGGAAGATCGCGCACACGCCGCGCGCGCTGCTGGCCACCAGTATCGCCCCCAGCGCGCACTGGCCGACGGCGAAGCGGATGTCGGCGCCGCGCCCGCCGGCGCGGTAGGCGGCCGGCGGCATGCCCAGCAGCCGGTCGGACGCGGCATAGAAGCGGCCGTTGGACTGGAAGCCGGCGTCGTAGACGGCCTCGGTCACGGTGCGGGCGCCCGCCAGGCTGCCGCGCACTCGCTGGGCGCGGCGCGCCTCGGCGTACTCGCGCGGGGTCAGGCCGGTGGCCGCCTTGAAGACGCGGTGGAAGTGATAGGGGCTCAGGCCGGCCTGCCCGGCCAGGGCCCGCAGGCCGGGCGGCCGCTCGGCCCGGTCGATGGCATCGCAGGCGCGCGCCACCAGGCCCGCATGGCGCTCGGCCAGGCTGCTGCGGTCGCCCGCACGCCGCCGGCTGGGGCGGTAGCCCGCCGCCTCGGCAGCCTGCGGGGTGTCGAAGAATTCCACGTTCTCGGGCCGGGGCAGGCGCGACGCGCTGCTGGGCCGGGCGTAGACGCCGGTGGTGCGCACGGCATAGACGAAGGCGCCGTCGGCCGCCGGGTCGCGCGCCAGCACCGCCCGCCAGCGGGGATCGCGCTCGGTCGCGCTCGCCGGCCGGCGCTCGGCCGGCCGGCCCGGGGGGTGCGTGGCCCTGGGGCCGTCTCGTTCCATGCAGCGACTATATCCGGCGAGAAAATCCGGCGCACCCCGGCTCTTGCGGTCGAATTCCGGAAGCTGGCGGCGGCAGGCAAGACCGCCACCCGCGTCCGCGGTTCCGCTTGCGTGCAGCCATCTTTCAAATTTATAGTAGACCGGTTGGCTACAAATTTATTTCCCTCAGGCGCCGTGGCCATGCGCGACAAGGCGCGCGGCGCCTGCCCACCCCAGAACCACGGACGGATACCCACCCATGTTCAAGGCAATACTACTGGAGAAGGACAACGGCGCGACCCGGGCGCAGGTCGCCAGCCTGGAGGAAGACCGGCTGCCGCAGGGCGAGATCGCCATCGACGTAGCCTATTCCACGCTGAACTACAAGGACGGGCTGGCAATCACGGGCAAGGGCCCGGTCGTGCGCGAATGGCCCATGGTGCCCGGCATCGACCTGTGCGGCACGGTCACCGCCAGCACGCGCGACGGCGTGAAGGCGGGCGACCGCGTGATCGTCAACGGCTGGGGCCTGGGCGAAGTGCGCTGGGGCGGCCTGGCGCAGAAGGCGCGCGTGGGCGGCGACATGGTCGTGCCGTTGCCGGCCGCCTTCACTCCCCAGCAGGCCATGGGCATCGGCACCGCCGGCTACACCGCCATGCTGTGCGTACTGGCGCTGGAACGCCACGGCGTCACGCCGGACAAGGGCGAAGTGCTGGTCACCGGCGCCAACGGCGGCGTCGGCAGCTTCGCGGTGGCGCTGCTCGCGCGCCGCGGCTACCGCGTGGTGGCCTCCACCGGCCGCCCGGACCAGGCCGAGGCGCTGCGCGCGCTGGGCGCAGCGGACGTCATCGACCGCGCCACGCTGTCCGAAGCCGGCAAGCCGCTGCAGAAGGAACGCTGGGCCGGGGCGGTCGATTCCGTGGGCAGCCATACGCTGGCCAACATCTGCGCCAGCTTGCGCTACGGCGGCACGGTCGCGGCCTGCGGCCTGGCCCAGGGCATGGACCTGCCGGCCTCGGTGGCGCCCTTCATCCTGCGCGGCGTCACGCTGGCAGGCATAGACAGCGTCTACGCGCCCCAGGCCCTGCGCAAGCAGGCCTGGGACTGCCTGGCGAAGGAAGTCGACGCCTCGGTCATCGGGCAGATCGCCGCCGAGATCCCGCTGTCCGAAGCCATCCCCATGGCCGCCACGCTACTGGCCGGCAAGGTGCGCGGCCGGGTGGTGGTGGACGTCAACGCCTGAGCGGGTCCGGGGCCGGGCCATGCCTGTCTGACGGCCCGAAGCCCGCACGCCGCCGGCCCGGCCCCGGCTGGCGTACGCCGCGGGTCAGTCGCTGTAGCGGCTTTCCTCGATGAGCGCCTGGGCGCCCAGGCGGTTCAGGCGCTCGCCCAGCCGGGACCCCAGCGCGACCGGGTCGCTGTACTGGGTTTCGTCCTCGGCCTCGATGGCGGCGCGCCCGTCGGTCGAGACCACCACGGCCTTGAGCCTCAGCCGGCCGTTGTCTATCCACGCATGCGCGGCGATGGGCGAATCGCAGTGCCCGTTGAGCACCTTGAGCAGCGCCCGCTCGGCCTGGTAGCGGTAGGCCGTGGGCGCATGGTTGATGCCCGCCAGCAGTCGCCGCACCGCGTCGTTGGCGGTGGCGTACTCGACCACCACCACGCCCTGCCCCACCGCCGGGCACATCTCCGCCACCGAGAAAGCGCGCGAGACCCGC
>Ga0180222_1001168_pt1 | contig 29718 bp, 22 predicted proteins | sample eDN5th37CKraftOP_FD_151336 | JGI IMG/M metagenome (GOLD analysis project Ga0180222, IMG submission 151336) | Enriched Organic Plus compost microbial communities from Emeryville, California, USA - eDNA 5th pass 37_C Kraft OP (version 2) (version 2) ...
CAGCCGGGCCGGCTTCCCGGCGGCGATGCCGAAGCCACAGTCTCGGGGATCGCGGCCGGTGGTACCGGGTGATCGGCCGCGGCCGGCACCGCCGTCGCCGGCGGAAGTGCCGGAGCATCGGTTGCCACCGGAACCTGCGCGGGTCCGGGCGCAGGTGCAGGCGACGGCGCCAGAACCCGGACCGAGGCCGTGGCGGACGGTTCATCCGCCGGTGCTGCCGGTGCCACAGGTACCGCGGGCACCTCGGTGCGGCGCGGCTCGGGCCGGTGCGACACCAGCGCCCCACGCACGGTGGCGAGCCATTTGGCATCCGACACGGCCGCCGTGCGCTCGGCCGGCTCGGCCGAGGCAGCCGGGGCCGGCGGCGGGACCGGGACGGGCGTCGGCTTGGCCGTCGCCGCCGGGTGCAGTTCCACCTTGCGCACGGGTTCCTTGGCGGGCGCGGCCCGATGCGCGGCGGCCGGCGCCTTCTCGGCCGACAGCAGCGTCTTGAAGGCGGCCACCGCTTCCGGGTCGACGGCGGCACAGGCCTTCTCGAAGGTCTCGACGTCGCGGCGGACCAGCAAGCGGCGGGTACGGGCGTCGATCTGCTTGTCGATCATGCCGACGATGTTGGCGCGCAGGCTCTGGCAGGTCGTCTCGGGGGAAAAATTGGCGCGATAGATCGAATAGCCGCTGGCGAGGCCGACCGGGATCGCAAGCAGCGAGCCGGCCATCTGAAGCACGGTCATGAAGCGTGCCACGCGGGTCACCGTGCCCGCCTCGCGCGCGGGAATTCCGGCGGGCGACGGCGCATCCTGCGCCCCCGAATGCGGCAAGGGATCGCGCGTCGCGACCAACATGGGAGGAGAACCTCGGCTGGAAGAATTACGACTGTCAGACACGAAACTATCGCGGAGATTTTTTGCCGGGATTGAGGCGCAATCGGGGAATTGATTGATTTTCTCTGGTGACCGAAAAGTTAACGCCGGCTCATTCTCCACAACGAAGCACGCCGACGAAGAATCCGTCGGTGTCGGTCGTGCGCGGTGTCATCAAAATGCCTTCGCCAGAGAACCGCGCCGCCTTGCCGAACATGAAGGCGCGCTCGCCCAGTGCCGCTTCGGCAACCTCGGCCGGCGGCACCAGTGCGAATTGCGGGTGGCGCGTCAGGAATGCGCGCAACTGTCCGCCATTCTCCTCGTCGAGCACCGAGCAGGTGACGTAGACGATCCGCCCGCCCCGCTTCACCAGCGGCACGGCGCGGTCGAGGATCGCGGCCTGTTCCTTGACGCGCTCGTCGAGCGCGCCCGACCGCATGCGCCATTTGGCGTCCGGGTTGCGCCGCCAGGTGCCGGTGCCGGTGCAGGGCGCGTCGATCAACACGAGGTCGATGCGGCCGTTGAGATCGTCGAGTTCGCCGCCCACCGTCTTCGGCGTGCGCACCTGTACATTGCGCGCGCCCGCCCGCTTGAGCCGGTCGTGAATGGGGGCGAGCCGCCGCTTGTCGCTGTCGGTCGCGAAGATCTGGCCCTTGTTGGTCATCATCGCCGCCAACGCCAATGTCTTGCCGCCGGCGCCGGCGCACAGATCGACCACGTGGTCGCCCGCCTGGGCGCCGGAAAGCAGCGCCGCCAGTTGCGAGCCTTCGTCCTGCACCTCGATCAGGCCTTTCAGGAAGGCCGGCTCGGCATGGATCGCCGGACTCTTGGCCTCCGCCTTCAGGCGAACGCGCAGGCCCCAGGGCGACCAGCGCGTCGGCGCGGGCGCCAGATCCGACAGCATGGCGGATACGCTGTCGCGCTCGGCCTTGAGCGTATTGACGCGCAGATCGAGCGGGGCGCGCGCGGCAAGCGCCGCCCCCTCCTCCGCGCGCGCCTCGCCGAAGGTGCGCGCGAAACGTTCGTCGAGCCATTCCGGGTAATCGCCCAGAACATGCGGCGGCGCGCCGCTCAGGTCGGCAGCGTCGAGCCGGCGACGCTCGTCGTCGCTCAACGCTTCCGGCGCGTATTGCCCGCCGCTCGCCAGCCGGCCGATCGCCTCGGTGTCGAGCGCCCGCTCGCGCTTGAGCATGCCGAGCAGGATGGCGCGCGGGCTGTCGGCGCCCATCAGATAGGCGCTCGAGGCGCGCCGTCGGAGCGCGTCATAGACCAGTCCGGCAATGGCCGCGCGGTCGCCGGAGCCGGCGAAGCGGTGCTTGAGCCCCCACGCCTTGAGCGCGTCGGCGGCCGGCCGCCGCTCGCTGTCGATCGCGCCGACCACCTCGATGGCGGCCGCAAGTCTTGCCGCCGGCGTCATAGCCCACCCGCCAGGATACGGACCATGAAAACGAGCCACATCGCGATCAATGCCACGAAACCCACGCCGTAGAGCGTGCCGCGCAGCATGACGAAATTGCGGGTGGTGTGCTCATAGGCATGCGCCAGCCGCGCCAGCACGAACACCCAGGCCAGCACGACGAACACGATATCGGCCTGCCGGGTGACGATTTCCAAAACCGTCACGACGTAGAACAGCACCGGCAGTTCGAACTGATTGCTGAAGCAGTTGGCGACCTGCTGCGTCCGGGCCGGCCAGTTGGGCTCGCGCAAGGCGATCTCGGGCGCGCGCACCGCGCCGCTCTTGAGATCGTTGCGCCGCAGGACACCGAGCCACAGCAGCAGACCGAAGGTCAGAACGGCCTGGACGAAGAGCGGCAGCAGGAGGAATGGAATGGGCATGACAACCGGTCCGGGAGAGGACGACCCGTGCCGCCTCGCGCCGATGCTTAGCCTGCGTCCAGATTCACCGCAACGCGGGAACAAGCACAACCACTCGTAGACAGACCGGGAGTACCTGGATACTCTTTGCGCGACGGAATACAGGCGCAAGTCGAAAAGGCACGCCATTAGGGGGGATCCATGTCGCTTCAGAGCACGAGCGAAGGCACGAGTCCGAAAACCTGGGCCATCATTGTCTGGGCGCTTTATCTGTTGAGCGGACTGACCGGCATCACGGCGATCGTGGGACTGATCATCGCCTATATGAAGCGGGGCGAACTCGCCGGCACGCCGTTCGAATCGCACATGACCTACGCGATCCGCACCTTCTGGCTCGGGGTGCTCGGCGTCGTGCTCGGCATCATCCTGAGCTTCATCCTGATCGGCTTCCTGGTGCTGATCCTGGTCGCGATCTGGATGATCTACCGGATGGTCCGCGGCCTCGTTTGCGCCCTTGATGGCCGGGCGATCACGAACCCGCAGAGCTATCTGTAACGCGAACGCCGCGCCTGACCGCCGGCATCCCGCCCCGCTTCGGGGAGGGACATCACACGCGACTCGGATAATTCGGGCTCTCGCGCGTGATGACCACGTCATGCACGTGGCTTTCGCGCAAGCCCGCGCCGGTGATGCGCACGAATTCGGCCTTCTCGTGCAGTTCCTGGACGTCCTTGGCACCGACATAGCCCATGGCCGCGCGCAACCCGCCGGTCAGCTGGTGCAGCACCGTTGCGGCCGCGCCCTTGTAGGCCACCTGCCCTTCGACGCCTTCCGGCACCAGCTTGAGCGCGTCCTTGATATCCTGCTGGAAGTAGCGGTCGGCCGAGCCGCGCGACATCGCGGCGACCGAACCCATGCCGCGATAACTCTTGTAGGTGCGGCCCTGATAGAGGAACACCTCGCCCGGCGTCTCGTCGGTGCCGGCGAGCAGCGAACCGACCATGGCGCAGTCGGCGCCGGCCGACATCGCCTTGGCGAGATCGCCGGAATATTTGATGCCGCCGTCGGCGATCACCGGTATGTCATTGGCCCGCGCCGCGTCCACGCAATCCATGATCGCGGTCAGCTGCGGCACGCCGACGCCGGCGACGATGCGCGTGGTGCAGATCGAGCCGGGGCCGATGCCGACCTTGATCGCGTCCGCGCCCGCGTCGATCAGTGCCTTGGTCGCGTCGGCGGTGGCGACATTGCCGGCCACCACCTGAACCGCGTTGGACAGCCGCTTGATGCGGCTGACGGCGTCGAGCACGTGCTGCGAATGGCCGTGTGCGGTGTCGACCACCACCAGATCGACCCCGGCCGCGACCAGCGCCTCGGTGCGGGCAAAGCCCTTGTCGCCCACCGTGGTGGCGGCGGCGACCCGCAGCCGCCCCTGCTCGTCCTTGCAGGCGTTCGGATTGGCCACGGCCTTCTCGATGTCTTTCACCGTGATCAGGCCCACGCAGCGGTACTGGTCGTCCACCACGAGAAGCTTCTCGATGCGATGCTGGTGCAGCAGGCGCTTGGCCTCGTCCTGGCTCACGCCCTCGCGCACGGTGATGAGGTTCGCCTTGGTCATCAGTTCGGAGACGCGCTGGCGCGGATCGGTGGCGAAGCGAACGTCGCGATTGGTCAGGATGCCGACCAATTTGCCCGGTTGACCGGTGCCGGCGCGCTCGACCACCGGAATGCCGGAAATGCGGTTCTCCTTCATGAGTTCGAGCGCCTGCTGCAGCGAGGCGCCCGGCTCGATGGTGAGCGGGTTCACCACCATGCCGCTCTCGAACTTCTTGACCTGCCGTACCTGGGCGGCCTGCTCATCCGGCTCCATGTTGCGGTGGATGACGCCCAGCCCGCCGGCCTGCGCCATGGCGATCGCCATCTGCGCCTCGGTCACCGTGTCCATGGCGGAAGCGACGATCGGGATATTGATCGGGATCGTCTTGGTGATACGCGAGCGGATGTCGACTTCCCCGGGCAGCACGTTCGACAGGCCGGGCCTGATCAGAACGTCGTCGAAAGTGAGCGCTTCGCGGGGATTTCCGTTGTTTCTTGCCGGCATAGCCAACTCCGTCTCACCCGAAAGGGGACAAGGGCCGGGCGAGCAAGGTTTGAATAAATACCTGTGACGAGGGCATCCTCGCCTGCATCGCGGCCCGCTTTTGGGTTGGCGTGGGTCGATAGCACGGGTGGCCGCTGATTCCTAGGAGAATCGCGGATGGCTGTTATGAACAGGAACCGCGCGAGCGGCCTTCCTTCCGCCCGCGCTTTGCGGTTCAAACAGCGGTCCGCTCCGCCGCGCCCCGCCGGGTCCATTTTCCAATGCGCATGATCTTAGCCGAGATCCGGTACCGATCCCCGATCAGGTCGGGGACAGGCTTTTTCGGGATCACGCGCTTTTCCTTGCGCATGATCTCCTCCGAAAACCGGTACCCACTTTTCGGGATCACGCGCCATGCGCCGTGACCGCATCGTTCCGCTGATCATCGCGGTCGCCCTGTTCATGGAAAACATGGACTCGACCGTGATCGCCACCTCGCTGCCGGCGATCGCCACCGACATCGGCACCAACCCGCTCGCCCTCAAGCTCGCCGTCACCTCCTATCTGTTGTCGCTCGCCGTCTTCATTCCGGCCAGCGGCTGGACCGCCGACCGCTTCGGCGCGCGCACCGTATTCCGCGCGGCCATCGCGGTATTCATGATCGGCTCGATCGGCTGCGCTTTTTCGAGCTCGCTCACCGATTTCGTCATCGCCCGCATCGTGCAGGGCATGGGCGGGGCCATGATGACGCCGGTGGGGCGTTTGGTGCTGGTGCGCACCATTCCCAAGCGCGAACTGGTCGGCGCCATGGCCTGGGTGACCATGCCGGCCTTGATCGGCCCGGTGATCGGCCCGCCGGTCGGCGGCTTCATCACCACTTACGCCACCTGGCACTGGATCTTCATCATCAACGTGCCGATCGGTCTCATCGGCATCGTGCTCGCCACCCGCTTCATCGAGGACGTCCGGGCCGAGAAGCACGAGCCGTTCGACATCGCCGGCATGGTGCTGTCCGGGCTCGGCATCGCGGGCATCGCCTTCGGGCTTTCGATCCTGGGACTGAATTTCCTGCCCTGGACCATCGTGGTCGGCCTCGTCGCGGGCGGCAGCATCTTCATGGCCGCCTATCTGGTGCACGCGCGGCGAACGCCGTATCCGGCGCTCGATCTTTCGCTGCTGCGCCTGCCGACCTTCTTCGCCAGCGTCACCGGCGGCTTCATGTTCCGCCTCGGCGTCGGCGCCATGCCCTTCCTGTTGCCGCTGATGCTGCAGGTCGGCTTCGGCATGACGCCGTTCCAGTCGGGCCTCGTCACCTTCGTGTCGGCGGTCGGGGCCATGAGCATGAAAATGGCGGCGGCGACCATCCTGCGCCGCTTCGGCTTCCGCACCGTATTGATCGCCAATGCGCTGATCAGCGCGGCCTTTCTCGCAAGCTGCGCGGCCTTCACCGAAACCACGCCGGTCGCCGTGATGCTGGCGCTGCTGCTGGTCGGCGGGTTCTTTCGCTCGCTCGAATTCACCTGCATCAACACGCTGGCCTATGCCGACGTGGAGAGCGAGCGGGTGAGCCGGGCGACGTCGCTGGTCAGCGTGGCCCAGCAGCTCGCGATATCGGCCGGCGTCGCTTTCGGCGCGCTAGCGGTGGAGACCACCGTCCAATTCAGGAGCGGCAGCGCGCTGATGGCGAGCGACTTTCCACCCGCCTTCCTGGCGGTGGCGGCGGTTTCGGCGCTCTCCGCGCTGGTCTTCATGCGGCTGTCGCCCGAAGCAGGCGCCGAACTCGCCGACCGGCGCTAGCGCGATTTGCCTTCGGGTGGGAATCGTCCAACGCACCGCTCTTCCCCGCGGAAGTTGGGTTGGCAAGTCGCGCTAGCCGCGGAAACCGGTCGCCACGAGATAGAGCTCGGCCGAGTCGGCGCGGCTTGCCGGCGGCTTGATGTGCTTGACGCTTTTGAAATCGCGCTTGAGCGCGGCGAGCAAGGTCGCCTCGGTGCCGCCCTGCAAGACCTTGGCGATGAACGCGCCGCCCGGCGCCAACACCTCGCGCGCGAATTCGAAGGCCAGCTCGACCAGCGCCATGATCTTCAAGTGATCGGTGCGCGCGTGCCCGGTGGCATTGGCCGCCATGTCGGAGAGCACGACGTCGGCCTTCCCGCCGAGCATGGCTTTCAACTTCTCGGGCGCGTCATGTGCGAGGAAATCGAGCTGCATGAAATCGACCCCCGCGATGGGTTCCATTGGCAGCAGGTCGATCCCCACCACCCGGCCCTTGTCCGGTGCGCCGACGCGGGCCGCCGCCACCTGGCTCCAGCCGCCGGGCGCGGCGCCGAGATCGACCACGCGCGCGCCCTTGCTGAGGACATGCACCTTGTCGTCGATCTCCATCAGCTTGTAGGCGGCGCGCGAGCGGAAGCCCTCGCGCCGGGCGCGCGCGACGTAAGGATCGTTGAGCTGGCGCTCCAGCCACAGCTTGGACGACAGCGTGCGCTTTCCCGCGGTCTTCACGCGGACTTTCAGTTGGCGCGAACCGCCTGTCTTCTTGGTCATGCAACGAGTATCCCAGTCATTCCGGGGCGCGTGCACAGCACGCGAGCCCGGAAGCCAGGGGCCACAGATGGAGAGTCAAAATCAAGAGCCTCTGGCTTCCGGGCCCGCTCGCTTCGCTCGCGTCCCGGAGTGACAGGAACATTACGATGCCGCCGCCGGACGGCCGTCGCCCCAGGCGCCGTCCTCGCGCATCATCTGCACCAGCATGCCCTCGCGCAGGCCGCGATCGGCGACGCGCAGGCGCGGACAGGGGAAGGCGCGGCGGATCGCCTCCAGAATGGCGCAGCCGGCGAGCACCAGATCGGCGCGCTCGGCGCCGATACAGGGACTCGCGACGCGGTCCTCGTAGCTCATGGTGAGCAAGCGCTCGACCACGGCGTTGATCTCGTTCGCATTCATCCAGCAGCCGTCGACGCGGTTGCGGTCGTAGCGCTTGAGATTGAGATGGACGCCGGCGATCGTGGTCACCGTGCCGGAAGTTCCGAGCATATGGATGCCGCGCAAGCCGTCCCCGCCGTGCTCACGCACGAAGGGGGCGATCAGCGCCGAGACGTCCGCGACCATGCGTTCATAGCTCTCGCGCGTGACGGCGATGCCGCCATAACGCTCGGCCAGCGTCACAACGCCATGCGGCACCGAAATCCAGCCGCGGATCTGCGGCAGCGGCGGGCCGCGCCGCGTGCGGTGGGACTGGTTCAGTCGCACCAGTTCGCAGGAGCCGCCGCCGATGTCGAACAGCACCACGCCTTCCGCCTGCGGATCGATCAGCGGCGTGCAGCCGGTGGCGGCCAGCCGCGCCTCGGTCTCGCGGTCGATCACCTCGAGCTCGAGATCGAGCGATTCGGCGACGCGGGCGCGGAACTCGCCGCCATTCTCGGCCGCGCGGCAGGCCTCGGTCGCGATCAGGCGGGCGCGGGTGACGCCGCGGTTCTTCATTTTGGCCTGGCAGACCGCGAGGGCGGCGATGGCCCGCTCCATGGCCGGCTCGCTCAGCCGGCCGGACAGCGAAACGCCCTCGCCCAGCCGCACGATGCGCGAAAAGGCGTCGATCACGCGGAAACCGTCGCCGGCGGGACGCGCCACCAGCAAACGGCAGTTATTGGTGCCAAGATCGAGCGCGGCATAAGTCGCCGTTCCCCGTCCATTGGCGGAGCCAGCCTCATGCCGTCCAGGCGACCGCCTACCCCCCCGGGACCGCCTGGGCGGCACCCGATCGATGGCAGGGTCAAGGCCCAGGGTATCCCCGGCCTCGCCGCTCATGCCCAACTAACCTTCCTGCCGCCCCGGCTCGCCCCGTAAGCGCGCGCATCGGGGGCTGTTCTGTTTCCAATCGGAGAAAAGTGTAACAGCGCAAGCGGGCGACGCAACCCTCGGTCCCGGCAACCATTCTTGTGGAAGCGCCCCTCGTGCTTTATTGCAAGAACCCCCACTAAACGACACCGAAGGCCCCGGGCATGGACGACAGAACCACGCAAGCCGCCCTTTCGTTGACGAAATTCGGCGTCGGTCAGCCGGTCCGCCGCAGCGAAGATCCCAAACTGGTACAAGGGCGCGGCTGCTACGCCGACGACGTCAGCCTGCCCGGGCAGGCCTATGCGGTGATGGTGCGCTCGCGCGATGCCCACGGCGTGATCCGCGGCATCGACACGCAAGCCGCGCGCGCCATGCCGGGCGTACTCGCGGTCTACACCGCCGCCGATCTCGCCGCCTACGGCCCGCTCAAATGCACGCTGCCGCTCAAGAACCGCGACGGCTCGCCGATCCACTACGTGCCGCGGCCGGCGCTCGCGGGCGACAAGGTGCGCTTCGTCGGCGATCCGGTCGCCTGCGTGATCGCGGAAACGGTGGCGCAGGCCAAAGACGCGGCCGAGGCCGTCACGCTCGATATCGAGCCCTTGCCGCCGGTGCTGCATCCTGCCGACGCGGTGAAGCCGGGCGCTCCGCTGGTGTTCGACGAGGTTGCGAACAACATCGCGCTCGATTTCCATTACGGTAATGCCGAGAAGGTGGCCGAGGCCTTCGCCCAGGCCAAGCACGTCACGCGGCTTGCGACCTCCAATCAGCGCATGATCGTGGCGCCGATGGAACCGCGCGCCGCGCTCGGCGAATACGATGCCGCCACCGCCAAATGGACGCTGCATTCCTCCAGCCAAGGCGTCTTCGGCATGAAGACCTCGCTGATGGACATCCTGCGCGCGCCCGCCGACAAGGTGCGCGTGATCACCGGCCAGGTCGGCGGCTCCTTCGGCATGAAGGCCGCCGTCTACCCGGAATATACTTGCATCCTGCACGGCGCCAAGGAACTCGGCCGGCCGGTGAAATGGACCGACGAGCGTTCGGGCAGCTTCGTGTCCGACCATCACGGCCGCGCCCAGGACATGGTGATCGAGCTTGCCTTCGACGACAAGGCGCACATCACCGCGCTGCGGCTCACCGGCTATGGCGACATGGGCGGCTTCCTCGCCCAGTTCGGGCCGTTGTTGCCGACCGGCAACCAAGTCAAGAACGTCGCCAGCATGTACCGCACGCCGCTGATCGAGGTGGCGACCAAATGCGTGTTCACGACCACCACCTTCGTTTCCGCCTATCGCGGCGCCGGCCGGCCCGAAGGAAATTATTATGTCGAGCGCGCGCTCGACGTGGCGGCAGCCGAAATGGGCATCGACCGCATCGAATTGCGCAAGCGCAACATGATCCGCCCGCGCGACCTGCCCTTCAAGGCCGCCTCCGACATGACCTATGACTGCGGCGACTTCCCCGCCGTGCTCAAGCAGGCGCTCGAGGTGGCCGACTATGCCGGCTTCAAGAAGCGCAAGCGCGAGAGCAAGAAGAAGGGCCTGCTGCGCGGCATCGGCATCGGCTGCTATCTCGAAGTCACCGCCGGCGGCGGCAAGGAATTGGGCGCCATCCATTTCGAAAAGGACGGCACCGTTACCATCGTTACCGGCACCATGGATTTCGGCATGGGCCACGCCACGACCTATGCGCAGATCCTCTCCGACCAGCTCGGCATCCCGTTCGACCGGATCCGCGTGGTCGAGGGCGACAGCGACCAGATGGTCTACGGCAACGGCAGCGGCGGCTCGCGCTCGGTGATGTTCGTCGGCGCCGCGCTCGCCGAATCCACGAAGCTGGTGATCGAACGCGGCAAGCAGATTGCCTCGCATGTACTCGAAGCCGCGGCGAGCGACATCGAATTCAAGGCCGGCCATTTCGCCATCGCCGGCACCGACCGTTCAATCTCGCTCATGGACCTCGCCGCCCGTCTCAATGCCGGGCTCAAGCTGCCGGAAGGCGTGCCGGCCTCGCTCAGCAACGATCATGTCGGCGAGACGCCGGTGCCGTCCGCCTTCCCCAACGGCTGTCACATCGCCGAGGTCGAAATCGACCCGGAGACCGGCGAGACGCATGTCGTGAAATACTGCGCCGTCAACGACCTCGGCACCGTGATCAACCCGCTGCTGGTCGAGGGGCAGATCCAGGGCGGCGTGGTGCAGGGCTTGGGCCAAGTCCTGCTCGAACAGGCGGTCTACGACTCCGACGGACAGCTCGTCACCGGTTCGTTCATGGACTACGCCATGCCGCGCGCCCACGATGTGCCGATGATCGACGTGGCGCACCATCCGGTGCCGACCAAGAACAATCCGCTCGGCGCCAAGGGCTGCGGCGAGGCCGGCACCACCGGCGGCGTGTGCGCGGTGGCCAATGCGGTGGTCGACGCATTGTCGGACTTCGGCATCAAGCATCTCGAAATGCCGATGACGCCGTCGCGCATCTGGCACGCGATCGAAGACGCCAAGCGCCAGCGGGCGTGAGCTTCACGCGCTCCGGAGCTTCGGCCGTCATCCCCGCCACGCGCTCCCCGATTTAATCGGGGAGCGCGAGCGGGGACGACGGAACCGAAACGCGCGAACGACAGCAACGAGCGTAACGCCCGCGGCTCACGCCGGTCCCGGCAGCTTCGCATTCTTGAGCGGCAGCGAACGCACGCGGGTGCCGGTGGCCGCGAACACCGCGTTCGCCACCGCCGGCGCGGTCGGCGCGGTGCCGGGCTCGCCGATGCCGCCCCACTTCTTGCCGCCGGAAAGCGCGAGATAGACCTCGATCTTCGGCGCGTCGGCGAGCCGCACCACCTCGTAGTTGTCGAAATTGTTCTGCTCGACCGCGCCGTTCTTGATCGTGATCTCGCCATAGAGCGCCGCCGACAGGCCGTAGATCACGCCGCTCTGGATCTGCGCCTCGATGATGCCGGGATTGACGGCATGCCCGCAATCGACCGCCGCGACCACGCGGTCGACCCTTACTTCGCCTTTCGGACTGACGGTCACTTCCGCCACCTGCCCGACGATCGAGCCGTAGCATTCGTGGATCGCGATGCCGCGGCCGCGGCCGGCCGGCAACGGCTTGCCCCAGTCCCCTTTCTCCGCGATCTTGTCGAGCACGCCGATGAAATCCGGCCGATGCGCGAGCAGCGCGCGGCGGAACTTGTAGGGGTCCTGTCCGCCCGCATGCGCGAGTTCGTCGATATAGCTTTCCATGAAGAAGGCGTTTTGCGACGAGCCGACCGACCGCCAGAACATCACCGGCACATGGGTGTTTTTCAGCATGCAGCCGACGCGCACATTGGGGATCTTGTAGTTGGTGTTGGCGATGCCCTCGACCGCCTGCGCCTCGATCCCGTTCGGGACCGTGCTGATGCCGGTCGAACGCAGGATCGAACCGACGGCGATCTTCGCATCGAATGCGACCGGCATTCCGTCGCTGCCGAGCGCCGCCTTCAGGCGCACCGCGGCCTGCGGCCGGTAGCGGTCATGCGTGACGTCCTCCTCGCGCGTCCAAACGAGCTTCACCGGCTTGCCGATCTGCTTGGCGACCAGAATGGCCTGCCGCATCTCGTCATTGGCCGTGCGCCGCCCGAAGCCGCCGCCGAGGAAGCAGTTGTGCACGATGATCTGTTCCGGCTTGAGGCCTGACGCCGCGGCCGCCTGGCGGATGGTGCCCATCGGCGCCTGGGTGCCGAGCCAGACCTCGAGCCTGCCCGGCTGCAGATGCACCGTCGCGTTGAGCGGCTCCATGCAGGCATGCGCGAGATACGGCGCTTCGTAGAGCACGTCCACGACCTTGCCGCCCGGGCCCGCCGCCTTGGCGAATACGTCCTCGACATTGCCGTCGTTGCGCGCATTCACCATCGGACCGTCGAGCGTGTCGCGGTAGAGCTTGGCGAATTGCGCGCTGTCGGTCTGGCCGGCGGCGCCGGTGTCCCATTCGGGCTTGAGCAGCGCGAGCGCCTCCTTGGCGCGCCAGAAACGGTCGGCGACGACCGCCACCGCATCGTCGAGCTTGACGACCTGCAGCACGCCGCGCCGGCCTTTCGCCGGCGTCTCGTCGACGCTTTTGAGCTTGCCGCCGAACACCGGACAGGCCGCTATCGCCGCATAGACCATGCCGGGAATCTGCGTGTCGATGGCGAATTTAGCCGAGCCGTTGATCTTGAGCGGCGTGTCGAGACGCGGAAGCGACTTGCCGATCAGCTTGAACTGGTCCGGCGCGCGGATCGCCGGCTCCTTGTCGAGTTTGATGGCCGCGGCCTCGGCCGCGAGCGCGCCGTAGTCGAGGCTGCGGCCGGAGGATTTGTGCATGACCTTGCTGTTCGCCGCTTCGCATTCCGTCGCCGGCACATTCCAGCGCCTGGCCGCCGCCGCGATCAGACGCATACGCGCGCTGGCGCCGGCCTGCTGCAGCATCCGCCAACTGGTGCGCACGCCGCGGCTGCCGGCGGTGACCATGTCGCCATAGACATGGTCGCGCAGATTGCGCGCGGACGATGCGTATTCGCACCTGACTTTCGACCAGTCGCATTCAAGTTCCTCGGCGACAATCATCGGCAGCGCGGTGATGGCACCCTGCCCCATCTCGTTGTGGGGCGAACGGATCAGGATGCTGCCATCCGGGTCGATCACGAGGAATGCGTTGATCTCGTTCGGCGCCGCGTCGTCCGCGCCATAGGGGGCGGCTGCTATAGCGGCGGCGTCGGCGAGGCCGGGAAACGCCACGCTGATCGCCAGCCCGCCCGCGGCGGAAACGGAGGCGGTCACGAATTGACGGCGGGAAATGGACGTTTGGACGATCTGGTTCATCGCTTGGCCCTCCCGCTTCATGTCTTCATCAACGCGGCCGCGCGATGGATGGCGGCGCGAATGCGGACATAGGTGCCGCAACGGCAGATATTGCTGAGATTAGCGTCGATATCGGCGTCGGTCGGCTGCGGATATTCCTTGAGGAATGCCGCCGCCGCCATGATCTGCCCAGACTGGCAGTAGCCGCATTGCGGCACGTCCTCGGCGAGCCAGGCCTGCTGCACCGGATGCCTGCTGTCGGGCGAGAGGCCCTCGATGGTGGTGACCTCCTTACCGGCGACGTCGCCGACCACGATCCCGCAGGAACGCACGGCTTCGCCGTTCACATGCACGGTGCAGGCCCCGCACAACGCGATGCCGCACCCGAATTTCGTTCCGGTCAATCCCAATTCGTCGCGAATGACCCAGAGCAGCGGCGTCTCCGGCTCGATGTCGAGCCGGTATGATTTTCCGTTCACCTTGAACGCGATCATGGCATGCCCCGCAGCGCCTTTTGCCGATGCGGCGGGCGATCGGCGCCCGGCAATCGCCTCCGCCAAACCATTTAACGCCAGTCTACACCCGCTCCCTGCGCGGACGCTTCACAGCTTGTTGTATTTACCGGGATTTTATGAGGTGACGGGAACCTGCGGCCCGGTTATGGCCGCACGGTAACATTCGTGCTCCCCATGCCAGCCATGAATAGTCCGAACTGACCGTGGCATCGCCCGGTGGCGTCCTGCACGACCCAATGGTGGGCGAAGAACGTATTGAATTTCAGGCTCTGGTTTGGCAACAGCTTCCCGTACGGGACCGGCTGACCATTGGAATCGAGCCAGTACACCGTCGCCGGTTGATTGAGCCGGCTGTTGAACACGATCGTCGACGCCACATTGCCCATCGACTTGAATTTCCCGGGCGCCGGACAGGTCGGATTGGCGCGATACGTCCCCGCCGCGGCCGAAGTTCGCAACTGCTGCCCGCTCGGCCGCTGCGTGGCTTGGGCGGCGGCCGGCGCCGGCTTGTTCATGACGAACTGCTGGTTGGCGGATCTTGCCACGCATCGGGAGCCCTCCAGCTTCTGGCCGGACCGGAAATTGCCTTTCGGTACATCCCAACAGATGTTGTCTGAAGCGTAGCGAACCAGGCCGGTCGCGGCGTCGAACGACCAACGATGCATGGTCTGGTCCTGGCCGTCGCAGCGCACGAGGTGCAGCGTCTCGGGCCCGTCGGGCGAGCGGTCGAGGTCGATGCAGAGCCCGCCGGCGGCCGCGCGAATTTGCCCCGACCTCGGGACGTAAGTGAAAAGCTGCGGGACTTCTCCAACGCATCGGTCCAGCACGATCTTGTTGAAGCGCCCGAGGCCGCCGCCGGCGGTGACGCACAAGGTGTTGTGCGCCCGCAGGGAAATTGTCGCCCCCTGAGACAGCGCCGTTGCTGTGCCCGCGAGGACCAATCCCGTCACGCAGGCCGCTGCGAGTACCGTGGACTGCCAGTCGATCATGTTCGCCCCCTCATTAGCTCTATTGTCCCGGATTGCCGGTGCGGCACGCAGCTACCGGACTGGCCGGCAGTCCATGCCGGATCGTAAGACACTCACCGCCCGGCAGGGCGTCGGCATTGCGATGTCGAAAAAGTTCACGTCGGCCCGCCGCCAGGCCGCGTCAATATTTGACTTTCCAACCTTTGAGACCTCGGCCGGTCGTATCGCGCTCCAGCAGGATCATGCGATCGGCATCGACGCTATATTCGGCATCCTGTCCAAGCTGGATGAACCAGACATTGCCTCCGAACGATCGCCAATGACTGGAATCCTCGCGGCGGCCGTAGGGGCCACACGCCCCTTCGTAAGGACCGTCCTTGGTCAAGCGCTGCACGGCTTTCGGATTGAGGTCGAAATTGTAGCCGCCATTGTCCGCATCCTGCGCATAGCACTGGCGGCGCTTGCGCTGATCGCCGATGGCCGCGCGGGCGAATTGGTTGATCGTGATTTTTGGATCCGAGGGGTTGGCCGCGAGCACGGTGATCTTGACGTCCTGCGCGCCCCCCTGAAGCTTCGACGTCAGCTCCGCGCTGTGCGCGCCGCCGGCGTAATCGAGCTTGGCGATCCAGTTCCCGCATTTCAGGGCGCGGTAGAGAAGGACGTCGCCGGCCATATTGGTCTCATTGAGGCCATACGTGCATCCCGGAGACAACTGTGCCGGCTCGTTCAACTTGAAGCCGTGGAGAAAAGCTTCAAGCGCCTCCGCTGGGCACAGCCTGGTTTCGGGCAAAGGCCGTTCGCCGGCCGGACAGGCGCCGGCGTTGCGGCCGGTCTGCGCGATGTTTGCGGCCGCTCGTGGCGGCGCCGCTTTCGGAGCCGGTTGATTCGGGCGGCTCTGCGCGGCAACGCCTGCCCGGTGCACGCATTCCTCGAGCAAGGACATGGCGTTGCTGACGCCGCGCAGGGCAAAGCGCACGGGCCTGGCGTTACCGATGGCAATTGCGACGGTTCGGCCGTTGCGGACACGGTCGACCACCTGTTGATTGGCCATCGTCACGAAAACCCAGCCGTCACTCACGATCGGCACGAAGTTCACGGTCGCGGCCAGTCCGTCCAGATCGATTCGTCCCTGAACCGCTCCAGGGCCACCTTCCCGACCGACCTGCCAGGTTCTTCCGTCATGGGCCACGCGCAAAAGATAGCCCCGCGTGGCGGTTGTCGCGCCGCAATAAGCCAGCTTCGGCCCGACGAACACGGCTTCGATATTCCAGCCCTGTACCGACCCATAATCGCTCTGCTGGACTTGAGCGAATGCCGGTCCATGGACGGTCGCAAGGATGAAAATGAGCGACGCGACGGCCGCCATTGTGCCAAGCCGGTAAAATGCGCTACGCGCAATCGCCTGCACTTGAGCTCTCATATCACCCCCCCGTCGTCCGCCCGCAGGCTATAGATTGATCATAATCTAAAATATCATATTACCACTCATTCGAGGGGTCCAATGACAGAAGCGACCGAAGTCCTGAGCGGCAGCCGCCCGTCGCATCTGCGCATCGTCGGCGCGGTGAGCGCGGCGCATTTCGTGTCGCACTATTACATCCTGCTGTTGGCGCCGCTGTTGCCGTTCGTGCGGGCCGATTATGGCGTTAGCTATACCGAGATCGGACTGGCGCTGTCGGCCTTCAACATCGTGTCGACCGTCTTTCAAACCCCGGTCGGCTTCCTGGTGGACTGGCTGGGCGCGCGCATCCTGTTGATCGGCGGCCTGCTGATCGGCGCCGGCGCCTTTGCGGTCGCGGGCCTCGTCGATTCCTTCTGGGTATTGGTGGCAATGTTCGGCCTCGCCGGCGTCGGCAACGCGGTCTACCATCCGGCGGACTATGCGCTGCTGTCCCAGCACGTCCCCGCGCAGAACATCGGCCGCGCCTTTTCGGTGCACACCTTCGCCGGCATGCTCGGCTCGGCCTTGGCGCCGCCGACCCTGCTCACCATGCAGAACCTCTGGGGCTGGCGCGTGGCCTTTGTGGGCGCGGCCATCATCGGGCTGGCGGCGGCGGCGCTGGTCGCCTTCATCCGCGACAATGGTGCGCCGGTTCACCCCGCCCCCGCGCCGGCGCGCGCCGCCAAACAGGCCGACGCCGGCGGCTGGCGGCTGCTGATGGCGCCGGCCATTCTTCTCAACCTCATGTTTTTCATGCTGCTCGCGATGATCAGTGGCGGCATTTACAACTATTCGGTGGTGGCCTTCGGCGCGCTCTACGGGACACCCGTCGGCACCGCCAATGGGGCCTTGACCGGCAACCTGTTGTTCTCCTCGATCGGCGTGCTGATCGGCGGCTGGCTGGTCGGCCGCACCTCCCGCCACGCGGCGGTGGCGGGGCTCGGCCTTGCCCTGATGGCCCTCCTGACCGTGCTGGTGGGCGTCATCGAGCTCGCCCCGCTTGTTCTGATCGGGGCGATGTCGCTTTCCGGCTTCTTTTCGGGCGTCATCATGCCCTCCCGCGACATGATCGTGCGGGAAGTGACCCCGCCCGGCGCCTTCGGCCGGGTGTTCGGATTTGTGACCACCGGTTTCAACCTCGGCGGCATCGTTTCGCCGCTGGTTTTCGGGGCCATCATGGACCACGGCCGGCCGCAGCTCGTATTCCTGGCGGCGGCGGGCTTCGCCCTGCTGGCGATCCTCACGGTGGCGACGCGGCCGCGCCCGCGCCTCTGAGCGGTGGATTTTAGGGCGAACAAGGACTTGTCAAATCAGCCGTTTTGCCCCATGTGAAGGGCCGTCGGCCGATGCGCGCCGCGGGCCCCAAGACCCGCCGGCCCCTCGCCTCTTGGGGAATGGTGTAACGGTAGCACAACGGACTCTGACTCCGTTTGTCTAGGTTCGAATCCTAGTTCCCCAGCCAACAGCCATGCTTCTCGTCAAAACCTATCTCGACAAAAGCCCGATCCACGGCATCGGCGTGTTCGCCGGCCAATTCATCCGCAAGGGCACCCGGATCTGGACTTTCGTCGAGGGCTTCGACCGCTGCTATACGCCGAAGGAATTCGCGCGGCTGCCCAAGCCCGCGCGCGATTATCTGAAAAGCTACGGCTACCGCGCCGACGGCGAAGTGCTGTTCACCGTCGACAACGACCACTACATCAACCATTCGGAGAACGCGAACACCGAATGGCGCAACGGCTATACGGTCGCCACCCGCAACATCCGCAAGGGCGAAGAAATCACCAACAATTACCGCGAATTCGACGCAGGCTTATGCGCGGCGTTCCTCACGCCGAAAAAGAAGAAATAGCGGCGCGGTAGAAGCCTCTCTCCGTCACCCCGAGGTGCTCGCCCTCAGGCTGCGCCCCGAACGGCGACGGGCACGGCGTCGGCGCCCGTCATCTTTCGCGGTTCGCGGCGCTCGCACCTCAGGATGACGGCCAGAGCCGCCTCCGCAACGACGACCGAAGAATCACCCCGGCTGATAGCGCGTGCCGATCGAGGGCTTGCTGGTGCCGAGGCCCGGCAATTCCCACACCCCCGCCCCGGCCGGGTTGACGTCGGCCGCGATGTCGACGTCGATCAGGTAGGGCTTGTTGGCGGCGACGCCTTTGCGCACTGCCTCGGCAAGATCGGCGGCGCGGTCGACCCGCACGCCCTCGACGCCGGCCGCGCGCGCCATCGCCGCGAAGTCGGGATTGTAGCGTTCGCCGGTCACCGGATGATGGAAATCGGTGGCCAGTTCGCGGCCGCCGAGATAGCCGCGCTGCAGCCCGCGGATCGAGGCGTAAGCGTAATTGTTCCACACCACCCAGACGACGGGGAGATTGTATTCCACCGCCGTGCCCATCACATTGGCATGCATGAAGAAGGCGCCGTCGCCGCACACCGACACGCAAGGGCGGTCGGGCGCGGCGAATTTCGCGCCCAGCACGCCGGCGACGCCGAAGCCCATGGCGCCGAAGCCCATGCAACCGATCAGCGAGTCCGGGCGCCGCGGCTTGCAATAACCGAGCAGCCAATTGTGATGCACGCCGATGTCGCTGACCAGGATCGCGTCCTCGGGCAGCCCCTTGTCGATTTCGGCCGCCGCGCGCTGCGGATTGATCGGCTGGCTGTCGTCTGAGAAGCCGGGCGCGACGAGTTTGTCCCATTCCTTGCGGTAGCCGTCGATCTGGGCGAGCCATTTCTTGCGCGCGTCGAGCTTCTGCCCGACATCGCGGCGGCGATCGAGCTCGGCGAGCACCTGCCGCAGGAAGGTCCGCACGTCGGCCATCAGGCCGAGCGCCACCGGATAATTGCGGCCGATCTCCTCCGGATCGATGTCGACGTGAATGAGCCTGGTCGGCGGGATGGTGAAGGAATAGCCCGGGATCCAGGACGACGAGGTGCGGTCGTCGAACCGCACGCCGAGCGCCAGCAGCACATCGGCCTGCCGCGTCGCATGGTTGGCCTGGTAATGGCCGCCGCGCGCGACCAGCCCGAGCGCGAGCGGATGCCTGGTATCGATCGCGCCGAGCCCGCTCATCGACGCCGCGACCGGAATTTGCAGCCGCTCAGCCAGTTTCAACAGCTCGTCGCAGGCGCCGCCGTATCGCACGCCCTGCCCGACGATGATGCACGGCCGTTCGGCGGCAAGCAGCATGTCGACCGCCTTCACGACACCGTCCGGGTCGGCGCCGCAGCGGCTCGAAATATTGGCGCTCCATTCTTCGGGCTTGGGCGCTTCCTCCGCCGCCGCTTCCAGGAACACGTCGAACGGCACATCCAGCACCACCGGCCCCGGCCGTCCCGTCACCATGGTCTTCCAGGCCTGCCGCACCGCCAGCGGCACCATCTCGCCGCGCGTGGGCTGATAGACCTTCTTGCAGCAGGCACGCACCATGGACGGAAAATCCGCCTGGTACTGCCGGTACATTTCCTGGAACGCGCCGCGATTGAACTGGCTGGTCGGCACATTGCCGGTCACTGCCAGAAACGGCACCGAGTCGAGATAGGCGGTCGTCAGCGAGATCGGCAGATTGGCCGAGCCGGGCCCGCAGGAGGTGAAAGTCGCGGTCGGTCTGCCCGAGACGCGATAATAGACATCGGCCATGAAGCCGGCAACGCTCTCGTGATGCACGGAAATGGTCTTGATATCGTCGCGCCGCTCATACAACGCGTCGATGAACTGGATATTGCCGTGCCCGCACAGGCCGAACACATAGGGGACTTTCTCCTGGATCAGATAGTCGACAATAACCTGGGCACCATTGAGTTTATTGCCTGCCGACATCGATCCCGTCTCCTCCCCGTTTTTTGCCAAGCCGCTCCAGTGTCCGCCGCGCGGCGCGGCGGACGAAAACACCGAAAACCGCGAGCGACGCTATTTCTCATAATGCCGCAGGTCAATTGATATTGTGCAATTCGACGCGCCACGGCCGCGGCGCCACCGCCACAAGACCTCGGCGCCGACCGATCACTTGCGCGAGCGCGAAGGCCCGATTGTCCGTCGGCGCCATCGATCCGTCGTGTGCAAGCCTGCCCCCGCCGGCACGACGCCCGCCGGCAACGCGCCGGTCACGGCGCACTCCATCCGGGAGAGTGTACCACCGGAGGCGAACCGAGCGCGCGGGACCATTCCAATCAAACACCGGCGGCCGTGGCGCTTTTTGCGCTGCACAGGATGACAGCGCCACGGCATTGCACCGCAATATACCTTTTCGCAAATCGAAATTCGCTGCGACAATGGTGGAGAGCGGGTGGCAAACGCCGCGATGGGGGCTGTTCAACCCGTCTATTTGTGGATCATCCTGACTGTCGCAATGGATGATGCGCAATAATCACAAAAATCAAAATGCAATCGGGGACAGGGAAACACCATGGCTCAAACAATCGAGGGCTTTGTCGGCAATGCCTTGGATGAGGCGAAAATAACGCCCATTCATAAGAAGGTGATCGCGCTGATCGCGGCCGGTTACTTCTTCGACGTCATCGACCTGATCGTGCTGGGGTCGCTGATCCCGGACATGATCCAGTCCAAATTCGCCACCGGCGCGGAAGCCGGCCTCATTGGCAGCGCCACCGTGCTCGGCATGTTCATCGGTGCCGCCGGGCAAGGCGAGTTTTCCGACCGCTGGGGCCGCAAGACGGTCTATCAGTTCAACCTGTTGCTGTTCGGCGTGTTCACCATTCTCGGCGCCTTTGCGCCGACGGTGACCTGGCTCGCCGCCGCGCGCTTCATCGCCGGCCTGGGTCTTGGCGGCGAGCAGCCGCTCGCCTTCGCCTATGCCGGCGAATATTCGCCCAAACGGATCCGCGGCCGCGTTCTCGCCTTCGTGCATTTCATCGGCGGCGCCTGCGTGTGGCCGATCGCCTCACTGTTCACCCTCGCCTTCCGCGACGATATCGGCTGGCGCGGCGTATGGATCGTGATCGGCGTCGGCGCGCTCATCGTCTGGGCGCTGCGTTTCGCGCTGCCCGAGTCGCCGCGCTTTCTGGCGACCCACGGACGCGGCGAGGAGGCGCTCGACGTGCTCGAGAAGATGGGCATCCCGCGCCCGAAGGAACCGCTCTCCACCGACGCGGCGAGCGACACCAAGAGCGACCCCTTCGCGGTGGTATTCAAGATGTTCCCGACGCGGGTCATCGCCGGGATGATCTGCTTCTCGGCCTTCTTCGGCGTCGCCATCGGTCTCGGCACCTGGCTGCCCAAGATCATGACCGAGAAGGGCTTCACCATCACCAAGTCGCTCACTTATACCTTCGGCATGACGCTGGCGGTGCCGTGCGCGAGCCTGTTCATGATGTACGCGCTCGACCGTTTCGGCCGCAAGGTCACTTCGGTGAGCGCCTTCATCGCCGCCGGCTTGATGGCGATCGTGTTCGCGAACGCGGCCAGCGATACCCAGCTTCTGGTCGCCGGCTTCGTGATGATCTTCTGCATCCAGGTCGCGGGCAATTCGATGCAGATCTTCGCTTCCGAAGTGTTCCCGACCAATGCGCGGGCGTCCGGCTTCGGCTGGGCCGCGGGTGTCGGGCGGCTCGCCACCGCGGGCATCGTTCCCGCCATCCTGTGGATCCAGACCGGCTACGGCCTCACCGCGGTGTTCGTATCGCTCGCCGTCGTTCTTCTGATCGCGGCCTATTCGGTGACGCTGATGGGTCCGGAAGCGCGCCAGAAAGGCCTCGACGAGATCGCTCCGCCGACCGGCTGAGCCTTCTCCCGGCAGGCATATGCGGGGCCCGGTGCGGCGGCAAGTCGCCCGGGCCTCGCGATTTCTTGTGAAGCAGACCGATGCCATCGACCGAACAGCAGCGGCCTTTCGCGGCGCGAAACATCGGCTTTCTCGCGCATTGCGACCAGGGCGGCCGGCCCGACGGCACCCAGGTCATGGTGCACAAGGGCCACGCCTTTATCGGGCACATGTTCTCGGACGGCATCACGGCGATCGACGTCAGCGATCCACGCCATCCTAAGCCGGTCGCCTTCATCGCCAATCCGCCGAACACGCGCTCGCATCACATCCAGACCCATGACGGCATCCTGCTCGCGGTCAACGGCGCCAATGTCTGGGCGCTGGCGAAATACAACGAGCAGAAGGACTATTTCACCGCCTCGCTCACCCAGTCGTTCAAGGCCGCCGGCGCCGACTTCGCATCCGGACTGCGGATCTACGACATCTCGAACCCCGCCGACCCGCGCGAGATCGCCTTCCTGGAAATCCCCGGTCTCGGCCTGCATCGCATCTGGTGGACGGGCGGGCGCTACGCCTATGTCTCCGCGCACATGGACGGTTTCACCGATCATGTCATGGCGGTGATCGACGTCTCCAACCCCGCGCGGCCCGAACTCGTCGGCCGCTGGTGGCTACCCGGCATGTGGCAGGCCGGCGGCGAAGAACCACGCGCACCGAAAGGCAAGCGTTGGGCCGCCCATCACGCCATTGTCGCCGGCAACCTCGCCTATGGCGCCTGGCGCGACGGCGGGCTCACCATCCACGACGTCAGCGACCCCGCGCACGCGAAACTCGTTGCCCATGTGAACTGGTCGCCGCCCTTCGCCGGCGGCACGCATACGCCGCTGCCTTTGCCCGACCGCAACCTCCTCGTCGTCGCCGACGAGGCCACCGCCAACAATTGCGCCAACGGCATTGCCTATACCTGGCTCCTCGACGTGCGGGCGCCGGAAAATCCGGTCACCATCGCCACGCTGCCGACGCCGCGCGACGCCGATTATTGCGCCAAAGGCGGCAAGTTCGGCCCGCATAATCTGCACGAGAACCGCCCCGGCTCGCTGCAACGCTCCGATCTTGTGTTCGCGACCTATCACAATGCCGGCTTGCGGGTGTTCGACATCGCCAATGCCTTCGAGCCCAAAGAGGTCGGCTATTTCGTGCCGCCGCCGCCGGAACGCCTGGTCGACTTCCGTCCGAACACCGCGAAAGTCATCCAATCCTGCGACGTGTTCGTGGACGCAAACGGCGTGATGTATCTGACCGACACCAATGCCGGCCTTTACATTCTGGAATATCAAGGGAGCTAACGAAGCATGACGGAAAAATTCGGGCGGCTCGCCCTGCACATGTGGACGGTCGATACGACCCCGCTCGACACCGCGCTCGATGCGGCCAAGCAGGCGGGCTTCGACGCGGTCGAATTGCGCCGCACCGATTTCAAACGCTGCTTCGACGCCGGCATGAGCAACGATCAGGTGCTCGATCTCGTCAAGAAGAGCGGCATCCGGGTCGGCGTGCTCGGCGTCGAATACGGCTGGCTGTTCGCCACCGGCGATGAAAGCGCGCGCCTGTTCAAGGTATTCCGCGAATCCTGCGAGAACGCGGTGGCGCTCGGCTGCGACACGCTGATGAGCGCGCCGGGCCAGGTGAACGGCCCGATCCGCGACGCCATCCAGTATCTCAAACGCGCCGGCGACATCGCCGCCGAATACAAGCTCAAGCTCGCCATCGAGTTCAACTCGCAGCACGACGTGCTCAACAGCCTGGCCGTGCTCACCGAACTGATCGAAGGCGCCGACAAGCCGAATTGCGGCTACCTGATCGACGCCTATCATTTCACCCGCTCGGGCGCCGGCGGCCGCGGCTTCGAGAACGTTCCGGCCGAAAAGATCTATTGCTTCCAATACAGCGACCTCTCGCCCAATCCGGTCACCGGCGTGAAACGGCCGACCGACCGCCTGCCGCCCGGCAAGGGCGTGGTCAAATGGCGCGAAATGCTCGGGCTGCTCGCCGAGAAGGGCTACACCGGTTACCTGAGCTACGAGGCCCCCAATCCGGAGCTATGGGCGCGCTCGCCCTATGACGTCGCACGCGAGGGGGTCGAGCTGACCCGCACGCTCTTGAAAGATGCCGTTGCCAATTACAATCCGTGAGGAAACGATGACCCAAGCCGCCACCACCGATCCGCTCTTTGCCGGGCTCAACGACCGCTCGATTACCGACATCCCCAAGACGGTCGAGAAGCAGCGCTACATGACCAGCGTCGCGCCCATGGCCGCCAATCCCGGCCGCTGGGTGGAAATGCCGCGCCTGCCGATCCCGACCGGCGAGCATGCCGTCATCGAATGCCAAGGCAAGATCCACATCATCGCCGGCTATGCGCGCCATCGCGTCGACGGCAATTTCCACCAGGTCTACGATTCCAAGACGGGACAATGGGAGCTGAAGGCGCCCTTCCCCATTCCGTGCAACCACGTGGCCGGCGTCTCCATCGGCACGAAGATCTACACCTTCGGCGGCTTCATCGAGCAGAATCGGTGCCCGCATTCCAAGTGCTTCGTTTACGACACCGCGACCGACCAGTGGACGCCGATCGCCGTGCTGGCGCGTCCGCGTGGCGCGATCTCGGCCGTCGTGCTCGACGGCAAGATCCATCTGCTTGGCGGACGCGACGTGCGCTCGGTCGAGTGGCACGAGATCTACGACCCGGCGACCGACAAATATACCTTCCTGGCCGGGATGCGCGGCTCGACCGGCACGCAGCCTTTCGTCGGCCAGCGCGATCATATGGGCGTCGTGGTGGTGGACGGGAAAATCCACGCCATCGCCGGCCGCATGGACTCCTACGACTTCAATACCTCGCTCAACGCCGTCTACGATCCCCAGACCGACAGCTGGTCGTTCCGCGCGCCACTACCGACCGCGCGCAGCGGTGTTTCCGCGGTCTATATCGGCGGCAAGATCGTCGTGTTCGGCGGCGAGGCCACCGGCCGCGTCTTCGGCACCAATGAAGCCTATGATCCGAAAACCGATAGTTGGGAGCAGCTCACGCCGATGGCGGTGCCCCGCCACGGTCTGCATGGCGCCACCGCCGCCGTGATCGGCAACATGGTGCACGTGCCCGGGGGCGGCCCCGTGCCGGGCGGCCAGGTGCAAGGCGCCTATCACGACGCATTCACCTTCGATTAGGGCCACGCCGTTCCGGTTGTGGCTCATCGACAACACTCGACATTGAATCGGATTTTTTTTCGTTCGAGCGCCGGCCCCCATACCGGCGCTCGAATGCATTTCGTCGTCGCTCGAAAGCGGCGATTTATCGGCGGCCTCACTCCCACGCCGCGGCGCGCATTGCGCTATCGTGCGCTCCCTAATGAAAAGCACGTAAGCGCAACTTCGGATTTCACCGATCGATAATTTAAAGCACAAAAGTTTTGACCGGCGGAAGGCGTGGCCTCGCGGGTCGTTGGGGGACGCTGTCTTGAACGAAGACGAATTCAACAAGCGTATTGCCCGCATTCGCCAGCGCTTCGCCGCCGCCTTGCCGCAAAAGATCGACGGCGGTTTCGCGGCTTTGCCGCGTCTCGCCGAAAGCGATGCCGACGCGATCGAACTTCTCGTCGTCACACATCGCAATCTTCACGAGATGTGCGGCGTCGCGCCGTCGATCGGCTTCACCGCAACGGGCGTCGCCGCGCGCGCCGCCGAGACCGTGTTGCGCGGGCCGGCGAAGAGCAAACGTCCACTGACATCACAGGAGGTCGTCGCCTACCGGGAGGCGATCGAAAAACTACGCGAGGCCGCGCAATCGGAATTGGAGTCCATCAGGGGACGGGGATGAAGCCATGCGTGTTTGCGTTCGGGTACTGGCCGCGTTTTTCGGCCTGACGGTACTTACGACTTTTGCCGCTGCGCAACATCATGTGCGGCCGCGCGCGTCATCGACGCCCCTGCCGCCGCAGCGGACCGCCGCGCAGGCACCAGTGGCGCAAGCGGCGCCCGCACCGCGCTCCAACATGGTCATCGCGACCGTGACGCTCGCCGATATCGGCTATAAGAGCGGCGTCCGCTTCGCCAACATGGGCGGCCGGCGCGAGATTTTCATTCCCGTGCCGCAGTCGCGCGCCGTCACCGCCAGCGAGCTGACACTCGTGCTCGACGACGTGACCGCGCATGAAGCGCGCCGCAGTCTCGAGGTTCTGGTCAACGATCGAAGCGCCGCCTCGATCGCGCTCGACGGCAAGGGCATGGCGCGCGTCATCCGCATACCGCTCTCCCAGGCGCAGCCGCGCGACGGCTTCATCAAGCTCTCATTCGTTTACAACGGCGCGGCTACCCAGGACCGCTGCATCGACGTGCGTTATGTCGGCGACAGCGTGACGGTGCGGCCGGAATCCGGCCTCGATCTGGAATTCGATCCGGCTCTGCTCAACGATGTCGCGACCATCGCGGCGCTGATGCCGCGCGACGTCACCATATTGCTGCCGAGCCGGCGCTTGTCGGCGGCCGATTTTGCCGCCGCAATCGCCGTCGGCCGCTCGCTCACCGATACCGGGCGGCATCCGCAATTCCACGCCGGCTATGATCGCCCGCCCGAAACCGTCGACGGCGACGGCCGGCGCCACTGGACACGCGGCCTGGTCGTCATCGGCACGCCGGAGGAAGTCACCGGTGCGGTGCCGCCGCCCTTCGCAAACCGCGCCGGCGCCGACCCGAATGCCGGCGAAATCAATGCGATCCGCGTCGGCGGCTATCCCGCGCTTCTGATTTCCGAGGGGGCCGGTGTACGCGCCTCCCGCCTGCTCGGCGCACGTTTGATGGCCGCCACGCGCGGGCTGAGCAGCGCATCGGTGGCCGCACTCGCGGCACCGAAACTGACCGGCGATCGCATCTCCTTCGATCAGCTTGGGTTGGCGCCGAGCCCGGTTCAGGTTTACGGCCGCGCCGAAATCGGCGTGTCGGTCGACTCCCGCCGCCTGCCCGCCGACACCCGCATCGCCCGGCTACTGCTCGACATCATGGTCACGCCGGACGGCACCGGCGAAAAAGCCGTGGTCAGCGTCTTCGTCAACGACCGCCTGCTCGCGAGCGCGGTCGCGGCGCATGACGGACCGACCCACATCGATATTCCCCTGCCCGACGGATTTATCGAGACCGCGGCCAATATCCGCGCCGTCGTCCTGCGCCGCAGCGCGCAAGGCGACTGCCGCTTCGAGCCGCAAGGCTATCCGGCGCAGATCCTCGGCTCCAGCGCGGTGATCCTCACCTCGGCCGGGCCGGTCCAGGACTTCGGCGATATCATCGCGCACTGGACCAACGGCATCGAAGTGGTGGCGCCGTCGGCGGCCGCCGACAAGCCGGCCCATTACCTCGGCCTGATGTCGGATATCATCGCCGGCCTGTCGCCCGAACTCGCGCCGATCAATGTGCGCTTCGCCGACAATGAAACGGCGGCGACGCCGGCCGCGCCCTTCCTGGTGGTGGGGGCGCTTCCCCCGAGCGGTTCGGACCCGCATGTCCGCTTCGACCGCGGCCGCGTCGTCGTCAACGACCGGTCGGGCCGTACCCTGCTCGACCTCGGCGGATTCACCAGCGGCGCCGTCGCGCAGCTCGTCACCGCCAGCGGCAAGCCCGGCATCTGGGTCAAATCGCTCGCCTCCGACGGCAGCCTGCCGTCGCCCGCCCTCCTGCCGATCGGCCGCGGCGACGTCGCGTTCATCGACCATAACGGCATCGCGCTGGCGATGTCGACCGAGCGCGATACGCTGCTCCATATCGAATATCCCGACCAGACCACCTGGGCGACCGTCGCCAAGCGCTTCCGCTCATGGATCATCGGCGGGCTCTGGCTGCTCGCGACCGTCGCTTTCCTGTATGCGCTGCAGCGGATGCGCCGGCAGCGGCCGCCGCGGCCGAAGGAAGAATAAGCCGTGCCGCTCTCCCCTTCAGACCGCGCCCTCGGCGACCTTCTCGTCGCGCGCCAGATCATCACGCTGGCGCAGCTCGACGAGGCCGTGGCGCTCGCCGAACGCTGGAACGTGCGGCTCGGCGACGCCATCCTCTCGCGGCGATGGATCGATCCAGCGGCCTATTACCAGGGCATCGCCTATTACTACGAACTGACGCTGGTCGACCTCATCAAAGAGCCGCCCGACGCCGAACTGCTGCGGGTCGCCGACGCCGACATCTACGCCCGTCACCTGACCATTCCGTGGCGCCGGCGCGAAGGGCGATGGATCATCGCGACCGCCGAGCCGGGCCCGGAAACCGTACAGTTTGCGCGCCAGCGCTGGGGCACCGACATCGAATTCGTCGTCGCGTCCAAATTCGACGTGGTGTGGGCGGTACAGACGCTCTTTGCCGAGCCCCTCTCGCATCGCGCGGTGTTCGATCTCGCCGAGCACGATCCCGAAATGTCGGCGCGCACGGTGATTACGCCGGAACAGGCGCTCGTCATCTATGCCATGGCGACGGCCTTTCTCGGCGGAATGGCGACCGCCCCGATCACGACGCTCATTGTCGTCAATACCGTGCTGAGCGTGTTCTATCTCGGCAACTTTATCTTCAAGGGCGCGCTCGTGGCGGCCGGCGGCGGACGCTCGACCGCCTGGAATTACGAGATCGAGATCGCCGCCCGCAACCTGCACGAAGACGACCTCCCGGTCTTCACCGTATTGGTGCCGATGCACCGCGAAGCCGAGGTGCTGCCGCGCCTCGCGCAGTCGCTGCGTGCGCTCGATTACCCGCTTGGCAAACTCGACATCAAGATCGTGCTGGAAGCCGACGACGCCGATACCATCGAGGCGGCGCGGCGCGAGGGCCTCGAAGGCGTGTTCGAGGTGATCCGCGTGCCGCCATCGCAGCCGCAGACCAAGCCGAAGGCGTGCAATTTCGCCCTGCGTTTCGCGCGCGGACAGTATCTGGTCATCTACGACGCGGAAGACCGGCCCGAGCCCGATCAGCTGCGCAAGGTTGTCGCCACCTTCCGCCGCCTGCCGCCCGAAGTCGCCTGCCTGCAATGCCGGCTCAATTACTACAATGCGAGCGAGAACTGGCTGTCGCGGATGTTCACGCTCGACTATTCGCTGTGGTTCGATCTCGTCCTGCCCGGCCTGGAGCGCCTCGCCATTCCGATCCCGCTCGGCGGCACGTCCAACCACTTCAAGATCGAGGTCCTGCGTGAACTGCGCGCCTGGGACCCGTTCAACGTCACCGAGGACGCCGACCTCGGCATCCGCCTCTCCGAAAAAGGCTATCGCGTCTCCATTGTCGACTCGACCACTTACGAGGAGGCGAGCTGCCACGTCCGCAACTGGGTCCGCCAGCGCTCGCGCTGGATCAAGGGCTACATGCAGACGCTGCTCGTGCATACCCGCCGGCCGCTGCATCTGATCGGCCGGACCGGCATTCTCGGCTTCATGGGCTTCGTCTTCTTCATCGGCGGCACCGTGCTTTCCGGCCTGTTCAATCCGGTATTCTGGGTGCTTTATTTGGTGTGGCTGGCGCTGGCGATCACCGGATTCGACACGGTGTTTCCGCAGATATTGCTGTTCATCAGCCTGGCCAATCTGCTCGCCGGCAACGGCGCTCTTGTCTTTTTGAGCATGATCGCGCCGC
>Ga0180222_1001169_pt1 | contig 29695 bp, 28 predicted proteins | sample eDN5th37CKraftOP_FD_151336 | JGI IMG/M metagenome (GOLD analysis project Ga0180222, IMG submission 151336) | Enriched Organic Plus compost microbial communities from Emeryville, California, USA - eDNA 5th pass 37_C Kraft OP (version 2) (version 2) ...
TCGTGATCCGCTTCTGGATCGTGGCGTTCGTGCTGGCGCTCGCCGGCCTCGCCACGCTGAAGCTCAGATGATCGCCAGCCCCGCCTTCGCCGGAAAGAAATATGCCGTGCTTGGCCTCGCCCGGTCTGGGCTGGCGACGGTGCGCGCGCTGCTGGCGAGCGGGGCCGAGGTGGTGGCGTGGGACGAGCGCGAGGAGGCGCGCGCCGCCCTCTTGTCCTCCTTGTCGCGAGACGACGGGGAGGATTGCCTGACCTTCGCCGATCCGCTCGGGATCGACCTCGCCGGCTTTGCCGGCGTCGTCGTCTCGCCGGGCGTGCCGCTCAATCGGCACCCGATCGCCGCGAAGGCGCGCGAAGCGGGCGTGCCGGTGATCGGAGATATCGAGCTCTTCTCGCAGGCCCGCGCGAGCCTGCCGCCGCACAAGGTGGTCGGCATCACCGGGACCAACGGCAAGTCCACCACCACCGCGCTCGTCCATCACATCCTCAAGACCGCCGGCGTGCCGACGACGATGGGCGGCAATATCGGCCTCCCTATCCTGGGGCAGGACCCGCTGCCCGAAGGCGGCGTCTATGTGCTGGAGCTGTCGAGCTACCAGATCGACCTCACCTACAGCCTCGACTGCGACGTCGCGGTGCTGCTCAACGTCACGCCGGATCATCTCGATCGGTATGAAAGCTTCGAGGCTTATGTGGCATCGAAGGCGCGGCTGTTCGGGATGCAGTCGCCGGAGGGCGTCGCGGTGATCGTCGTGGAGGACGACCGGACGCGCGCGCTCGCCGCGAAACTGGGCGCTCCTGCGCAGGCAGGAACCCAGGCCGGGCTCGCACCGTCGCGGGGGGGCGAGGTTCGGTCGGTCGTTTCCGCTGAGGTGCGCCGGCAGGTGCGCGGAAGCCAGGCTGACTGGTCGTCCCTTCAGGGGCCGCACAATCTCCAGAACGTCGCCGCGGCGATCGCGGCCTGCCGAGCGCTCGGGCTTTCGGCGGAAGCGATCGAGCAGGGCCTTCGCACCTATCCCGGCCTCCCGCACCGCATGGAGCGGGTGCGCGAGAAGGACGGGGTGCTGTTCGTCAACGACAGCAAGGCGACCAACCCGGATTCGACCGCGCCGGCGCTCGCCGCCTACCCGCGCGTCCACTGGATCGTCGGCGGGCTGGCGAAGACCGACAGCCTCGGGCCGTGCGAAGGCCAGCTCGATCATGTCCGCGCCGCCTATACGATCGGCGAGGCGGGGCCGATGTTCGCGCGGCTGCTGGCGGGCAGGGTGCCGGTCCGCCAGTGCGAGGTGCTGGAGCGGGCGGTGCGCGAGGCCGGCGGTGAGGCCGTGGCGGGGGAGGTGGTTTTGCTCTCCCCGGCCTGCGCGTCGTTCGACCAGTTCCGCGATTTCGAGGCGCGCGGCGAGGCGTTCCGCGCGCTGGTGGAGGCGTTATGAGCACGAAAGCGGGGCAGATTTTCGGCAAGGGCGCGCGCCTCGGCCGGTCGGACCGCAGCGCGATCGGACGCTGGTTCTGGGAAATCGACAAGGTGCTGCTGCTGCTCGTCGCGGTGCTGATCTCGATCGGGCTGGTCGCCGTCGCCGCCGCGTCGCCCGCGGCCGGCTCGCGCTATTCGGGCGGCAGCGTCACCTTCCCGCCGCTCTATTATTTCTACCGCCAGCTTGTCTGGACGCTGGTGTCGGTGCCCGTGCTGATCGGCGTGTCGATGCTGCCCAAGGCGATGGCGCGGCGCCTGTCGCTGATCGGCGCGCCGATCTTCACCGCGATGCTGTTCCTCGTCCCGCTGATCGGCGAGGAGCGCAATGGCGCGAAGCGGTGGATCTGGCTGGGCTTCACCCAGTTCCAGCCGTCCGAGTTCCTGAAGCCCCTCTTCATCGTCTCGATCGCCTGGCTGCTGTCGCTCAAGGACAAGGACGAATCGCTGCCGATGGTGCCGCTCACCGCCGCCTGCACCGGGATCGTCGCGGTCCTGCTGATGATGCAGCCCAATTTCGGCGAGACGCTGATCTTCGTCGCGGCCTGGGTGTTGCTGCTGATGCTCTCCGGCGCGCCGATGCGCGCGCTTTGCCTGCTCGGCGTGAGCGGGCTCGCCGCGATCGTCGCGGCCTATTTCCTCTACCCGGTCGCGACCCAACGGATCGACGCCTTCCTGTTCTCGGAGGGCGACAACTACCAGGTGATGTCGGCGCTGAGGACGCTCACCGCCGGCGGCCTGTTCGGCGTCGGCCCGGGCGCGGGCACGCGCAAGTTTTCGCTGCCCGAGCCGCACACGGACTACATTTTCTCGGTCATCGGCGAGGAGTTCGGCATCATCGCCTGCATCGGCATCGCGATCCTCTACATGGTGATCGTCGCGCGGGTGATGATCCGACTGCTCAACGAGGAGGACCGGTTCATCGTCCTCGCCACCGCCGGCCTCGTATGCCAGTTCGGGATGCAGGCGCTGATCAACATGGCGGTCAACGTCCACATCGCGCCGTCCAAGGGCATGACGCTGCCGTTCATCTCCTACGGCGGCTCGTCGATGATCGCGCTGTCGATCGGCTTCGGCCTGCTGCTCGCGTTCAGCCGGCGAAACCCCTATCTGGATCGTTCGCCCTATGTCGTGAAATGGAGCGCGCCGAAGTGACGCCGGGAATCCCTCCCATCTTTGGGGCAGGAGCGGGCCGATGACGCTGTCCCGCCACTATGTGCTGGCCGCCGGGGGAACCGGCGGGCACATGGTGCCGGCGCACGCGCTGGCCGAGGAGCTGCTCGCGCGCGGCCACCGCGTCGCGCTGATCACCGACGATCGCGGCGCGCGCATTCCGGGCCTGTTCGACAGGGTGCAGGTCCACGTCCTGCCGGCGGGAAGGCTGGCCGGCGGGCCGCTCGGCTGGCTGCGCGCCTTCCGCTCGATCCTCACCGGCCGGGCGATGGCGCTTCGCCTCTACGAGACCTTCCGTCCCTCCGCCGTGATCGGCTTCGGCGGCTATCCGGCACTTCCCGCCCTGCTCGCCGCGCGCAAGCATGGCGTGGCGACGCTGGTGCACGAGCAGAACGCCGTGCTCGGCCGGGTCAACCGGCTGATGGCGGGCAGGGTCGATGCGATCGCGACCTCCTATGCCGAGGTTCGCCGCCTGCCGGCCAAGGCGCGGCACAAGACGGATTTCGTCGGCAACCCGGTGCGCGCGGAGGTCATCGCGCTTCGCGACCAGCTTTTCCCCCCGCTCGACGAGGACGGCATCTTCCGGCTGCTCGTCACCGGCGGCAGCCAGGGCGCGACGATCCTCGGCGACGTCGTCCCGGAAGGGCTGGCGCTGCTGCCCGAGCATTTCCGCCGCCGCCTGCAGGTGACGCAGCAGTGCCGGCCGGAAGATATCGAGCGGGTCCGCGCCCGCTATGCCGAGCTGGGCATTCCGGCGGAGCTGGCCACCTATATGGAGGACCTGCCCGCCCGGCTCGCCTGGGCGCACCTCGTCATCGCGCGCGCCGGCGCCTCGACCATCGCGGAGCTGACCGTCGCCGGCCGCCCGGCGATCCTGATCCCGCTTCCCATCGCCACCGACGACCACCAGACCGCCAATGCCCGCGAGATGGCGAAGGGCGGCGGCGCGCGGATGATCGCGCAGGACAGGTTCACGCCGGTCGAGCTTGCCAAGCAGATGCAGAAGCTCGCGCTCGATCCGGACGCCCTCGCCAACGCCGCCGCCCGCGCCCGCGCGCTCGGCAAGCCCGACGCGGCGCGCGCGCTCGCCGATCTCGTCGAGCGGGTCGGTGGCGGCGGGGAAGGCGCGGCGGAGGTCCAGCCGGTGCGGCTGAGCCCCCTCGGCGCGGTGCCGGGAGGGGTCGCGGCATGAAGTGCGTCGGCACCGACATCGGCACGATCCATTTCGTCGGCATCGGCGGCATCGGCATGTCCGGCATCGCCGAGGTGATGCACATCCTCGGCTACAAGGTGCAGGGATCGGACATCGCCGATTCCTATGTGGTGCAGGCCCTGCGCGCGAAGGGCATACCGGTCGCGATCGGCCATGGCGCCGACAATCTCGGCGACGCCGCCGTGGTCGTGATCTCGTCGGCGATCCAGCGGGGCAATCCGGAGGTCGAGGCGGCCTATGCGCGCCGCATCCCGGTGGTCCGCCGCGCCGAGATGCTGGCCGAGCTGATGCGGCTCAAGTCCACGATCGCGGTCGCCGGCACGCACGGCAAGACGACCACCACCTCGATGATCGCTGCCCTGCTCGAGGCGGGGGGCATCGACCCCACCGTGATCAACGGCGGCATCATCAACGCCTATGGCTCGAACGCGCGGCTGGGCAGCTCGGACTGGATGGTGGTCGAGGCGGACGAGAGCGACGGCTCCTTCCTGCGGCTCGACGGCACGATCGCGGTCGTGACCAATATCGATCCGGAGCATCTCGATCATTACGGCTCGTTCGAGAAGGTGAAGGACGCCTTCGTCGAATTCGTCGAGAACGTGCCCTTCTACGGCGCCGCCCTGATGTGCGTCGATCACCCGGAGGTGCAGTCGATCATCCCGCGCCTGCGCGACCGGCGCATCGTCACCTATGGCTTCGCGGCGCAGGCGGACGTGCGTGCGGAAAACGTGACGCCGTTTCCCGGCGGCAACCGCTTCGACGTCGCGATCCGCGACCGCTCCGGCGAGGTGCGCACGATCCCGGACGTCGAGCTGCCGATGCCCGGCCGCCATAACGTCTCCAACGCGCTCGCCGCGATCGGCGTGGCCACCGAAATGGGCATCGCCGACGAGGTGATCGCCCGGGGCCTCGCCTCCTTCGGCGGGGTCAAGCGCCGCTTCACGAAAGTGGGCGAGGTGGATGGCGCCACCATCATCGACGATTACGGGCACCATCCGACCGAGATCCAAGCGGTGCTCGCCGCCGCGCGCGAGGGCGTCGAGGGCCGCGTGATCGCGGTCGTCCAGCCGCACCGCTACACGCGGCTGCGCGACCTGATGGAGGAGTTCCAATCGGCGTTCAACGACGCGGATTTCGTGCTGGTGACGCCGGTCTATCCGGCGGGCGAGGCGCCGATCGAGGGCGTGAGCCACGAGACGCTGGTCGCGGGGCTGAACGAACGCGGCCATTCCGGCGCCTTCGCCGTCGCCGACTTCGACGATGCCTGCCGCAAGCTGCGCGACCTCGCCGCGCCGGGCGACATGGTGATTTGCCTCGGCGCCGGCGACATCACCCGCTGGGCGGCCGCCCTTCCCGAGGGCATCCGCAAGGCGCGGGGCGCGTCGGCGCCGACAGCCGAAGGACATGCGGCGTGAGCGCGGTCCTCGACATGCCTCAGGTGCGCGGCCGGCTCACGCCGAGCGCCCCGCTCGCCCCGCTCGTCTGGTTCAAGACCGGCGGGACCGCCGAGTGGCTGTTCGAGCCGAAGGACGCGGACGACCTTGCCGACTTCCTCGCCCGGCTCGATCCGACGGTGCCGGTGATGGCGCTCGGCCTCGGTTCGAACCTGATCGTTCGCGACGGCGGCGTGCCCGGCGTCGTGGTGCGGCTGGGCAAGGCCTTCGCGATGGTCGAGCAGCTCGACGAGGTGACGCTGCGCTGCGGCGGTGGCGCCTCCGGCATCCTCGTCTCCTCAAAGGCGCGGGACGCCTCGATCGCGGGACTCGAGTTCCTGCGCGGCATCCCGGGGACGGTCGGCGGCTTCGTGCGGATGAACGGCGGCGCCTATGGGCGCGAGGTTGCCGACATCCTTGTCGAATGCGAGGTGCTGCTGCGCTCCGGCGAGCGGCGGGTGCTGCCGCGCGAGGCGCTCGGCTATTCCTACCGCCATTCCGAGCTGCCCGAGGGCGCGGTCGTGATTTCGGCGACCTTGCGCGGGGTGCCGGGCGACAAGGCCGCGATCGCCGCCGAGATGGACCGCATCGCCGCCGAGCGCGAGGCCTCGCAGCCGCTGCGCAGCCGCACCGGCGGCTCCACCTTCAAGAATCCGCCCGGCACCAGAGCCTGGCAGGCGATCGACCGCGCCGGCTGCCGGGGGCTGCGCATCGGCGACGCGCAGGTGTCGGAAAAGCACTGCAACTTCCTGCTCAACCTCGGCAACGCGACCAGCGCCGAGATCGAGGAGCTGGGCGAGGAGGTCCGCCGCCGGGTGCGCGCGGACAGCGGCATCGAACTCGAATGGGAGATCCAGCGCGTGGGGGTGAAGTCGAAAAGCCATGCTTGAGCGCCTCCACATCGCCGTGCTGATGGGCGGCTGGTCGTCCGAGCGCGAGGTGTCGCTGACCAGCGGCAAAGGCGTCGCCGACGCCCTGGAAAGCCGCGGCCATCGCGTGACCCGGATCGACATGGGCCGCGACGTCGCGCAGCGCCTTGCCGAGGCCGCGCCGGACGTCGTCTTCAACGCGCTCCACGGCACGCCCGGCGAGGACGGCTCGGTGCAGGGGCTGATGGACCTGATGGGTCTCAAATATACACATTCGGGCCTCGAGACCTCGGTCATCGCGATCGACAAGCAATTGACCAAGATGGTGCTCGTCCCGCACGGAATCCGCATGCCGGAGGGACGGATCGTCGAAAGCGAGAGCCTTTACACCGCCGACCCGCTGCCGCGCCCCTTTGTGCTCAAACCGGTCAACGAAGGCTCGTCGGTCGGCGTCGCCATCGTGACGGAAGGCGGCAATTATGGCGACCCGATCTCGCGCGACAGCGAGGGACCGTGGCGGCATTTCGACCGTCTCCTCGCCGAACCCTTCGTGCCGGGTCGCGAGCTTACCGTCGCCGTTCTCGGCGACGATGCGCTGGAGGTGACGGAGCTGCGGCCGAAGTCCGGCTTTTACGATTACGACGCGAAATATACCGACGGGCTCACCGAGCATGTCTGCCCGGCCCTGGTCCCGGAGGACGTGCGCGCGGCGGCAATGGAAATGGCGCTCAAGGCGCACCGGCTGCTCGGCTGCCGCGGCTGCTCGCGCGCCGACTTCCGCTGGGACGACAGCCGGGGCGTCGAGGGGCTCTATCTGCTCGAGGTCAACACCCAGCCCGGCATGACGCCGCTCAGCCTCGTGCCCGAACAGGCCAGGGCGCGCGGCATCGATTACGCCACGCTGGTGGAGAGGATCGTGGAGGCGGCGCTGTGAGCGCGCGGGTGGCAAGGGGGGGCGGCGCCACCCGCGTTCGCGCCCGCAGTTCCTCGCGCGCCGTCAACACGCGGCGGCGGCAGCAGCAGCCGCAGATGCTGGAATCGCTTGGCTTCCCGCCTGGCGCCGGGCGCCGGCTCGCGCGCTGGCTGCTTTGGCTGGGCACGATCGCGGTGGCGGTCGCGCTGGTCCTGGCCTTCCGCGTGCCGCAGATGGCGGGCGTCGCCGCCGCGGAGCTGATCGGCCGCGCCGGCTTCACCATGCGCCGGGTCGAGATCAACGGCGCGCACCGCGTGCCGCGCCTTTCGGTCTACAACATCGCCTTCGATCAGCCCGCGACGGCGATGCCGCTGGTCGATCTCGCTGGCACGCGCGAGCGGCTGCTCGCCTTCGGCTGGATCAAGGACGCGCGCGTTTCGCGGCGGTTTCCGGACACGCTGGTGGTGGACATCGTGGAGCGCGTCCCGGCCGCGATCTGGCAGCATGACGGGCAGCTCAGTCTCGTCGATGCCGAAGGGGTGATTCTGGAGCGCGTCAACGTCGATTCGATGCCGGACCTGCCGGTCGTCGTCGGGCCTCGCGCGAACCGCCACCTTGGCGCGCTCGACGCGCTGATCGCCGGCGAGGCGCGCCTCAAGCCGCAGATCACGGGGGCGACCTGGATCGGCGACCGGCGCTGGGACCTGCACTTCCGCACCGGCGAGACGTTGAGCCTGCCGGAAGGCGACGAGGCCGCGGCCCGCGCGCTCCGCCGCTTCGCCGCGATGGACCAGCAGACCCAGCTGCTCGGCCGCGGCTTCGTCCGCTTCGACATGCGCATCCCCGGCAAGCTGATCGTGCGCGTCTCGCGCGAGCCGGGCTCGACCGTGCCGAGCATCGCCGATCCGGACCCTGGCGCCGTCCCGCAGGACCTGTCGAGCACGATATGAGGCGACCCACCCCGGTTCCCGCGCGCAATCTCGTCGCCGCCCTGGACGTGGGCTCGTCCAAGGTGTCGGCGCTGATCGCCGAGCCGACCGGCGACGGCCGCCTTCGGATCCTCGGCACCGGCCACCGCGAGAGCAAGGGTGTGAAGCGCGGTTTCATCGCGGACATGGAGAAGAGCGAGCTCGCGATTCGCGAGGCGGTCGAACAGGCCGAGCGGATCGCCGGCACCAATATCGACCAGGTCTTCGTCGGCTTCTCCGCCGGCGGGCTGGTGAGCGATGTCGCCAGCGTCGAGGTCCAGCTCGGCGGGCGGCAGATCACCGAGGCCGACATCGCCTCGCTGCTCAGCGCCGGCAAGGCCTCGATCGACATCGCCGGGCGGGTGCTGCTCCACGCCATGCCGGCGCTCTACACGATCGACGGCATGGCGGGCGTGAAGACGCCGAAGGGATTGCACGCGGAGCGGCTCGCCGTCGACATCCATGTCATCGCCGCCGATCCCTCGCCGGTGAAGAATCTCGACCTTTGCGTGCGCTCGGCCCATCTCGGCGTCGAGGCGATCGTCGCCGCGCCGGTCGCCGCCGGCAAGGCCTGCCTCAGCGAGGAGGAGCGGGAGCTTGGCGTCGCGCTGGTCGATCTCGGCGCCGGAGTCACCAACGTGTCGGTGTTCATCGGCGGGATGCTCGCCGGGCTCAAGTCGTTGCCGATGGGCGGCGCCGACATCACCGACGATATCGCCGCCGCCTTCGGCACCCGCCGCGCGGAGGCGGAGCGTATCAAGTGCTTCTACGGCTCGGCGATGATGAGCCCCAGGGACAATCACGACATGATCGAGATTGCCCCGATCGCCGGCCACCAGGAGGGGGTCGAGGCGCAGCGCATCACCCGCGCCCAGCTCGTCACCGTGATCCGCCAGCGCCTCGAGCATCTCGCCGCCGGGATCGAGGATGCGCTGAAGAGCCTTGGCTTCGCCGGGCCGTTCGGGCGGCAGGTGGTGCTGACCGGCGGCGGCGCCGAGCTGAAGGGCATCGCGGACTATGCCCAGGGCGTGCTCGGCCACTCGGTCCGCGTCGGCAGGCCGAACCTGCCCGGTCTTCCCGAAGCGCACAGCGGCCCGGCCTTCTCGACGCTCGCCGGCCTCGCCCAGTTCGCCGCCTCGGAAGAACTCGACCTTGGCGGCGGCGCGACGCCGGGGCCGGCCGAGCGCCCCGCCGGCAACCTCTTGCAGCGGCTGATCGCCGTGTTCCGGAGTCAATATTGAGGAAAGTTGGGGAAAACGTGACCCGCCGATTAACTTTTCGCTCGCGCGGCGGAATCGCATCGTGCAATGTATTTGGTGGATATCCGGCGCGCGACGCGCAAGGGATTGGGGAGACGTTGGTATGAGCATCGATTTCATCCGGCCGGAAGTGGACGAGCTTCGTCCCCGGATCAGCGTGATCGGCGTCGGCGGGGCCGGCGGCAACGCGGTCGCCAACATGATCCAGTCCGACGTGCAGGGTGTCGATTTCATTGTTGCCAACACCGACGCGCAGGCGCTCAACCACAGCCAGGCCGACCGCAAGATCCAGCTCGGCCTCAAGATCACCCAGGGTCTCGGGGCCGGCTCGCGGCCGGAGATCGGCAAGGCCGCCGCCGAGGAGGCGCTCGCCGAGATCGAGGAGAGCCTCGACGGCGCTCACATGTGCTTCATCGCCGCCGGGATGGGCGGCGGCACCGGCACCGGCGCGGCGCCGGTCATCGCCAAGGCGGCGCGCGACCGCGGCATCCTCACCGTCGGCGTCGTCACCAAGCCGTTCAGCTTCGAGGGCGCGCGTCGCGCCCGCGCGGCCGAAGCCGGCATCGCCGAGCTTCAGCAGCACGTCGACACGCTCATCGTCATCCCCAACCAGAACCTGTTCCGCATCGCCAACCCGAACACCACCTTCAAGGAGGCGTTCCAGATGGCGGACGAGGTGCTGCAGCAGGGCGTGCGCGGCATCACCGACCTGATGGTCATGCCGGGCCTCATCAACCTCGACTTCGCCGACGTGCGTTCGGTGATGAGCGAGATGGGCAAGGCGATGATGGGCACTGGCGAGGCCTCGGGCGACAACCGCGCCATCGAGGCGGCCGAGAAGGCGATCGCCAACCCGCTGCTCGACGGCGTGTCGATGAAGGGCGCCAAGGGCGTCATCATCTCGATCACCGGCGGCGAGGACATGCGCCTGATGGAGGTCGACGAGGCCGCCAGCCACATCAAGGAGCTGGTCGATCCGGACGCGAACATCATCTGGGGTTCGGCGTTCAACAACGATCTCGACGGCAAGATCCGTGTCTCTGTCGTCGCCACCGGCATCGACGTCGAGCAGGTGACGCAGGCGCCGCCGGTGCAGGCCAAGGTTTTCACCTTCCCGAGCGTGCGGACCGAGGCGCCTGCCGCCGAAGCGGCCGCGCCGCAGCCGTTCGAGCCGCCGGCCGTCGCCGCCGCGCCGGAGCCGGCCCAGCCGTCGATCGTGCTGACCCCGCCCGAGGAGCAGGACGCCGCCGCGGACGAGCCGGTGAGCTTCATCGACGAGACGGTGGCGACGTCGAGCGACGAGCTGACGCTCGACCAGCCGGTCATCGACGACGAGGGTGACGAGCTGCTGCTCGGTGCCGAAGACGCCACCGACGACGCGGACGGGGAGCTGCCCGTCGCCGCGGTCGCGCCCGAAGCGGCGGGCCGCCGCAGCTGGCTGACCCGCGAGGAGCCCGTCGAGGAGGCAAAGCCGCGCGCCGCGTCCGGCGGCACCCTTTTCGAGCGCATGTCGAACATCGCTCGCGGCGCGGCCAAGGCGCAGGTGAGCGGCGACGGGACCGGGCCGCGCCTGCGCCCGGCGCGCGACCCGCTCGACATCCCGCGCTTCCTCAATCGGCAGAACAACCAGTAGGCGCGCCTCGCCGCCCGCCGGCACCGATTGATCGCACCGCCTCCGTTCCGGTCATTGCCGGGAAAGCTTGCCCGCTGTCTATCGACGCCATGACGTTATCGACGAGGCGGGGGGCTGGCCGCCGGCGCGGGGCCGTGGCGTTCGCATTGCTTGCGCTCCGGTTCGGCGCGGCCGATGCCGCGCTGGCGCAGGACAACATCCAGGGCGAGCCGCCGGCGCGCGCGAACTATCCGCCGGGCGCGGTCGTGCAGCCGCTCGACGAGAGCGCCGGGGCGGCGCTGCGCGGCTTCATGATGCGGATCGCCGACAATCCGCGCGATCTCGATGCGCTGGTCGGCGCCGGCGGCGAGGCGGTGCGGATGGGCGACGCGCAGGCGGCGCTCGGTTTCTTCACCCGCGCGCAGGAGATTGCGCCGCGCGACCCGCGCGTCGTCGCCGGGGTGGCTTCGGCGCTGGTGATCGCGGAACAGCCGCGCGACGCGCTCGCCCTGTTCCAGCAGGCGGTTGATCTTGGGGCCGACCCCGCAACAATCGCCGCCGACCGCGGCCTTGCCTACGACATGGTCGGCGACAATGTGCGCGCGATCGAGAATTACCGGCTCGCGCAGCGGGCGAACGACATCGCGCTGGTCCGGCGGCGGCTGGCGCTCGCGCTTGCCATCGGCGGCCAGCGCGCGGAGGCGCTACGCGTCATCGACGCCGACCTGCGCGCGCACGATCGCGCCGCCTGGCGCACGCAGGCCTTCGTGCTGGCGCTGACCGGCGATGCCGCCGGCGCCGAGGATACGGCGCGCCGCGTGATGCCGCCCGGTACCGCCGAGCGGATGGCGCCCTTCTTCGCGCGGCTCGCCGCGCTGACGCCCGCGCAGAAGGCGATGGCGGTCCATTTCGGCCAGTTCCCGGCGCAGAATGTCGCGCTCGCGGCCAATTCGCCGCCGCCAGTCGCCGCCAGGCCCGATCGGCAGGCCCCGGCCGCGTCGCGGACGCCGGAGCAGGAGGAAGCGCGCTTCCCGACCCCGATCTCGCGCTATGCGCGTCCGCCCGAGCGCACGCTCGCCGACGTGCTGCGCGGGCAGGGCGAGAACCGCCAGCCGGCGCAGGCGGGCGCGCAGGTCGCGACCGCCTCGCCGCCGCCGCGCCCGCTCCGCCGCTTCGAGCCGCCGCCCGCGGAGGAGCCGGCGCCGGGGGCGGTCGCCGGGCCGCCGCGGCCCGTCCAGGGCGCGCCAACGCCAGCCTCCGCGCCGGCCGCCGGCGCGACGACCACGGTGCCGGCGCGCGCGCCGACGATCGATTTCGCCGCGATCGCGGAGACGGTGCGCTCGCTCCCGCCCGAAGTGCCGCTGAGCCCGCCGCCGCCGCGCGCGGCGCAGGATCAGCCCCGGCCGGCTCCGGCCCGCGAGACCCAGCCGCCGGCGCAGCGGCCACAGCAGCAGCGGCAACCGCAACAGCAGCCGCCCGAGCGGCCCTCGCGCCGCGCCGCTGCAACGCCACGGCCGCCCGCCAATCCCAGCCGCCACTGGGTCCAGATCGCGACCGGGCCCAACCGCGACGCGCTGCCCCGCGAGTTCGCGCGCCTGCGCGCAAAGGCCTCGGCGCAGCTGCGCGGCCGGCAGGCATGGACGACGCCCCTCGGTCGAACCAACCGCCTCCTCGTCGGCCCCTTCGCCACGCCGGCGGAGGCGCAGGCGCTGGTCAACGCGCTCGGCGCGAACGATGTCGGCGCTATTGCGTGGACAAGCGAGGCCGGGCAGGAGATAGAGCGGCTGCAAACCGATGAACCCCGCTCCCAACCGGCTTCCTCCCGCGCTCGCGGCCGATCCAGCACGAACCAGGGGTCGACGTCATCCCGAGGGCGATCGCGCCACTAGGGGGCCGCGCGACGCCTTCCAGCGCGATCGCGACCGGATCATCCACTCCGTCCCGTTCCGGCGTTTGAGGCACAAGACGCAGGTTTTCGTCGCGCCGGACGGCGACCATTTCCGCGTCCGCCTGACCCACAGCCTGGAGGTCGCACAGATCGGCCGCACGATCGCCCGCGCGCTCGGCCTCAACGAGGACCTGACGGAGGCGCTCTGCCTCGCCCACGATATTGGCCATTCGCCCTTCGGCCATGCCGGCGAGGACGTGCTGCGCGAGGCGATGGCGGAAGCCGGCGGCTTCGATCACAACGCCCACACGCTGCGGCTGCTGACGCGCCTCGAAAGCCCCTATCCGCGCTTTCGCGGGCTCAACCTCACCTGGGAGATGCTGGAGGGCCTCGCCAAGCACAACGGACCGGTGGAGCCGCCGCTGCCCTGGGCGCTCGCCGAGGCCGAGGCGGACTTTTCGCTGGAGCTCTCCACCTGGCCGAGCCTGGAGGCGCAGGTCGCGGCGATTTCCGATGACATCGCCTATGACAACCACGACGTGGACGACGGCCTGCGCGCCGGCCTGTTCACGCTCGAGGCGCTGCTCGAGGTGCCGCTCGTCGCGCGCACCTGGGCGGCGGTCGAGGCGCGCTATCCGGATCTGCCGCCCGCGCGGCTGGTGCCGGAGCTGGTGCGCGAGATGATCGGCGTCATGGCGAACGACGTGATCGCCGAGACGCGGCGGCGCACGGCGGGCCTTGCCGACATTGCCGAGGTGCGCGCGGCCGGGCGGCCGCTGGTCGGCTTTTCGGAGCAGCTCCGGATCGAGGAGCGGCAGCTCAAGGCCTTTCTCTACGCGAACATGTACGAGGCGCCGCAGGTAATGGCGGTGCGCGCCGTCGCGCAGCGGCTGCTCGCCGACCTGTTCGCCGCCTATCGCGACGATCCGCGCCGCCTTCCCGAGGAGTGGCGGCCCGCGGCGGACGATCCGGTGATCGTGCTGCGGACGATCGGCGACTTCATCGCCGGCATGACCGATCGCTACGCCATCCGCCGGCACGAGGAGCTGGTCGGGCCGGTCGATCTGCCCGAGGGATTCTGACGCGCTTCAAAAGCGGGCGCGCTTGGTCTAGAGCCGCGCCTCCCACCTCTGATTGGAACCAAGGCCGTGACGCTCTACGCCCGTTTCGCCGCGCATGTGAATGGCGCGCTCGACGCCCTCGAAGCCGAAGGAGCGCTCGCGCCGGGGATCGATCGCGCCGCCGTCGCGGTGGAGCCGCCGCGCGACCCGTCGCATGGCGATCTCGCGACCAACGCGGCGATGGTGCTCGCCAAGCGCGCCGGCACGAACCCGCGCGCGCTCGCCGAGGCGATCGCCGGCAAGCTCGGCACCCTTAAGGAGGTGGAGAGCGTCGAGGTCGCCGGGCCAGGCTTCATCAACCTGCGCCTCGCGCGCGCCGTGTGGGAGGAGGAGCTGCGCGCCATCCTCGCGGCCGGCGCCGACTATGGCCGGTCCAACCTTGGCGGCGGGCAGATGGTGAACGTCGAATATGTCTCGGCGAACCCCACGGGGCCGATGCATATGGGCCATTGCCGGGGCGCCGTGGTCGGCGACGCGCTCGCCAACCTGCTCGAATATGCCGGTTACCGGGTGAGGCGCGAATATTATGTCAACGATGCCGGCGGGCAGGTGGACGTGCTCGCCCGCTCGGTGCACCTGCGCTACCGCGAGGCGCTGGGCGAGGATATCGGCGAGATCCCCGAGGGCCTCTATCCGGGCGACTATCTGAAGCCGGTCGGCGAGCGGCTCGCGCGCGAGCATGGCGACGCCTTCGTCGGCAAGCCGGAGAGCGAATGGCTGGCGCTGTTCCGCAAGGAGGCGGTCGCCGACATGATGGCGATGATCAAGGCCGATCTCGCTTTGCTCGGCATCCATCACGAGGTCTTCGCCTCGGAAGCGGAGCTGCAGGCGGCGGGCAAGCCCGCCCAGGCCGAGAAATGGCTGCGCGAGCGCGGCCTCGTCTACGACGGCAAGCTGGACAAGCCGAAGGGCGAGACGCCCGAGGACTGGGAGCCGGTGGAGCTGCCGCTGTTCCGCGCGACGCAGTTCGGCGACGACCAGGATCGCCCGATCAAGAAGTCGGACGGGAGCTGGACCTATTTCGGCGCCGATCTCGCCTATCATTTCCAGAAGGCGCAGGAGGCGGACCAGCTCATCGACATCTGGGGCGCCGACCATGCCGGCACGGTGAAGCGGATCAAGGCCGCGGTCGCCGCGCTGACCGAGGGCAAGACTCCGTTCGACATCAAGCTCGTGCAGATGGTGCGGCTGCTGCGCGCCGGCGAGCCGGTGAAGATGTCGAAGCGCGCCGGCAATTTCGTCACGCTGGCGGACGTGGTGCGCGAGGTCGGCAAGGACGTGGTGCGCTTCACAATGCTCACCCGCAGGGCCGACGCGCAGATGGACTTCGATTTCGCCAAGGTGGTCGAGGCCTCGAAGGACAATCCGGTCTTCTACGTCCAGTATGCCCACGCCCGCATTCGCTCGCTCCACCGCCGGGCGAAGGAGGAGGGGTTGGCACTGCCCGCGCAGGCGGACCTGTCGCTGCTCGACGCGGACGAGCTGGAGCTGGTCAAGCTCGCCGCGCAGTTCCCGCGCGTCGTCGAGGGCGCGGCGACGGCGCACGAGCCGCACCGCATCGCCTTCTACCTGTTCGATCTCGCCGCCGCCTTCCATGCCCAGTGGAACAAGGGGAATGACGATCCCGAAAAGCGGTTCCTGGTGGGCCAGCGTCCCGATCTGACACGCGCGCGGCTGGAATTGGCCGAGGCAATCGGGCAGATTGTCCGCAACGGCCTCGCCATCATGGGGGTGGAGGCGGTCGAGGAGATGCAGTGATGGCACGCCGCACGCGGGGGAGCGAGCCGGAGACCGGCGAAGGCATCGAGATCGATTCCGACGACACGTTCACGGTCGAAGGTCCGGACGAGGACCGTCTGCCCTGGCTCGAGGCGGTGGAGGAGGAGGACGACCGGGAAGGCCCGTCGGCGCTGAAGCTCATCGCCGCGGTCGTTATCGGCCTGGTCGCCATCGCGGTCATCGTCGGCGGCCTGTTCTGGCTCGGCAATCGCGGCGGCCAGGCGGACGGCAATGGCGAGCTGATCGCCGCGCCGGACGGCGACTACAAGGTCCGCCCGCAGGATCCCGGCGGCATGAACGTGCAGGGCGAGGGCGACACCGTCTATGCCGCCAGCGCCGGTCAGCAGCCGGAGGCGCAGCTCAATGCCGGCGCGGTGCCGGAGGCGCCGGTGAACCGGGCCGCGCCCGACGCCGCCGCCCCCGGACCCGCGCAGCGCCCCGCCGCTCCCGCACCCGCGCCGGCGGCCCCGCCGCCCGCTGCCGCGGCCGGCGGCGGCACCATCCAGCTCGGCGCTTTTTCCAGCCAGGCGAGCGCCAACCGGGCATGGAGCGCGCTTTCGGGCCGCTTCTCCTATCTCGCGCCGCTGAGCCACAGCGTCGTGCCGGTCGAATCGAACGGCCGCACGCTCTACCGGCTGCGCGCCTCCGGCCCCGGGGCCGTCGACGTGTGCCGACGCCTGCGGATCGCCGGCGAGGATTGCACGCCCGTCGGCTGATCGGCTCTCGCGCCGCGCGAAGGGGCTGCTAAAGCGGGGCCATGCTTCCCGCGATATTCGGCCTCTCCGGACCCACGCTCGGCGACGACGAGCGCGCCTTTTTCCGCGCCGCCGATCCGGCCGGCTATATCCTGTTCGCGCGCAACATCGTCGATCCCCGCAAGCTGCGCGCGCTGACCGACGACTTGCGCGATCTTTCCGGCCGCGCGGACCTTCCGATCCTGATCGACCAGGAAGGCGGGCGGGTCGTTCGGATGGGCCCGCCGCACTGGCCCGCCTTTCCCGCCACGGCCCGCTTTGCCGAGCTTTACGCGCGCGCGCCGATGAGCGCGATCGAGGCGGCGCGCGTCAATGCCCAGGCGCTGGCGCTGATGCTGGCCGAAGCGGGGATCAACGTGAATTGCCTGCCGGTGCTCGATCTCGCCCACGCGGGCGCGCACGACATCGTCGGCGATCGCGCGTTGGGCAGCGATCCGATGCAGGTCGCCGCGCTCGGCCGGGCGCTGCTCGACGGGCTCGCCGCGGGCGGCTGCGCCGGCGTGATGAAGCACATTCCTGGCCATGGCCGCGCGCGCGCGGACAGCCACGAGACGCTGCCGGTGGTCGATGCCCCGCCGGAGGAACTGGAGGCGGATCTCGCCCCCTTCCGGACCTGCCGCGCCGCGCCGATGGCGATGAGCGCGCACATCCTCTACCCCGCCTGGGACGCCGAGCGGCCGGCGACGCTCTCGCCCACCATTATCGGCGAGGTGATCCGCGGGCGGATCGGCTTCCAGGGGCTGCTGATGAGCGACGACCTCGCCATGAAGGCGCTCGATGCGCCGCTCGCGTCGCGTGCGCGCGGCGCCATCGCCGCCGGATGCGACCTGGTGCTGCACTGTACGGGGCGGATCGAGGAGAACGAGGCGATCGCCGAAGCGCTCGGGGAGATCGGCGCGGAGGCGAGGGCGCGGCTCGACCGGGCGACGGCCGGAGCGGGGGCGGGCGAGGGGGATTTCGCTGCGCTGGTCGCCAAGCGCGACGCGCTGCTGGCGTTCGCCTGAACCGGCGTCAGGCGGCCGGCAGCCGCCAGTCGACGATCAGGTCCTGCGTCCGTCCCGCCGGCACGCCCAGTTCGTCGAATGCGGGGACGAAGCGGAAGCGCGCGCGGGCAATTGCACAGGTCGCCTGGTCGAGCTGCGCATGGCCGCTCGACGCGATCACGGTGCAGTCGGAGACGCTTCCGTCCGGGCCGGTGACGATGTGGATGCGCACCTGCCCTTCGGCATGGGCGGCGAGGGCCTCGGGCGGATAGTCCCCGGGCCGGAAGAAGCTGCTGAGCCCCGGGGGAACGGGCTCGCCGACGCCGTAGACCTGGATGGTCGGCGTTGCGGCGGCGCCCGGCTGGGCGATGGCAAGGAGGGCGGCCGCGAGGCTGGACATCAGCATATGTCCCGGCATCGGGCCGCCGCTTCCCTTTGTCAAACGTCCTTTGTCGTCAGATCCGCCCGAGCAGCACCAGGATGATAAGGATGACGACGACGAGGCCAAGCAGGCCCGAAGGCCCGTAGCCCCAGCCGCGGCTGTAGCCCCAGGACGGCAGCGCGCCGATCAGCAGCAGGATCAGCACGATTATCAGGATGGTTCCAAGCACGCCGTGTCTCCCTCTCGTTCAGGTAGCGTACGGAACGACAGGGGAGGCGCGCGGTTGCAGCGCCGCCTCGGAAAAGTGTGATCGGGTCTTTGCGCCAGTTGTGGAAAAGTCCCTCAATCCCTTCGACATCGCCGCGGCGAGACAATAGGTTCGCTTGCGTGGAGGAGGAACGCGAGACGTTCGAGCTTGGCGAGGCGCCGTCCGGGGCGGACCGGCTGACCCTCGATCTCGACGGCTGGGAGGGGCCGCTCGACCTGTTGCTGACGCTGGCGCGCGCGCAGAAGGTCGATCTTTCCAAAATCTCGATTCTCGCGCTGGTCGAGCAGTATCTTGCCTTCATCGCCGACGCGAAGAAGCTGAAGCTGGAGATCGCGGCCGACTATCTCGTGATGGCGGCCTGGCTCGCCTATCTCAAGTCCTGCCTGTTGCTGCCGAAGGATCCGGAGGTCGAGCCCAGCCCGGAGGAGCTGGCGGCGAGGCTCCAGCTCCGTCTCCAGCGGCTGCATGCGATGCGCGAGGCCGGGGCGCGGCTGATGGCGCGCGACCGGGTCGGCCGCGACGTCTTCCTGCGTGGCCGGGCCGAGGGGCTGACGGTGGTACGGCGTGCCGCCTGGCGCGTCGATCTCTACGATCTCATCGCCGCCTATGGCGTAGTCAAGGCGCGCACCGAGCCCGCCATGCACGTCGTCGCGCGCAGGCCGGTGATGACGCTCGACGAGGCGATCCAGCGGCTTGAGCGGCTGGTCGGCACGAAGGTCGAGTGGATGGCGCTGGAGGCCTTCCTGCCCGACACGCCCGATCCCGGCTACCGCCGCTCGGCGCTGGCCTCCAGCTTCGTCGCGACGCTGGAGCTGGCGCGGCTCGGGCGGCTCGCGATCGCGCAGGAGGGGATGTTCGCGCCGATCTACGTGAGGGCCGCATGAAGGAACTGGACGACGGCGTGCGCGCGGTCGAGGCGACCCTGTTCGCGGCGGAGGAACCGCTCGGGATCGAGGACATCGCCGCCTATGTCGGCGAGAATGTGGACGTGAAGGCGGCGCTCGCCGAGCTTGCCGAACATTATGCCGGGCGCGGGATCGAGCTGGTCGAACGCGGCAAGCGCTGGCATTTCCAGACCGCCGCGGATCTCGCCCATGTGCTGCGGCGCGAGCGCGAGGAGAGCCGCCGGCTCTCGCGTGCGGCGGTCGAGACGCTGGCGATCATCGCCTATCACGAGCCGGTCAGTCGCGCCGAGATCGAGGCGATTCGGGGCGTGCAGATCTCCAAGGGCACGCTGGACGTGCTGATGGAGGCTGGCTGGGTGCGCCCGGCGGGCCGGCGCGAGGGGCCCGGACGGCCGCTCACCTATGCGACGACGCAGGCCTTCCTGACCCATTTCGGCTTGAAGAGCCGGCGCGACCTGCCGGGGCTGGACGATCTCAAGGCGGCCGGCCTGCTCGACCCCGTCAACCTCGCCATGGAGCGGCTGACCGAGGGCTTCGGCGATGGCGACGAGGGCGACGATGACACCGAACTGGAAAGTGCCGGCGAAGACGCCTAGATTCCCCGCTCCCTCAAGGAGATTCTCATGGGATTCGGATCCCCTCTTCACTGGCTCATTCTGATCGCGGTCATCGTGCTACTGTTCGGCTCCGGCCGCGTCTCGACGATGATGGGTGACGTCGCCAAGGGCATCAAGAGCTTCAAGAAGGGGCTCGCCGAGGAGGACGAACCGACGCCGCCGCGCCGTCTTACCGACGAGCGCACCATCGATTCCGCGCCGCGCGCCACGGAGGCGCCGGCCGAGCGCGGCGCCGCGCCCGAAACCGACCGGCACTGATCGCAGCCCGGGCGCCGGGAGGGCGGATGTTCGGGATCGACACAGGCGAGCTGATGGTGATCGCGCTGGTCGCCCTGGTGGTGATCGGCCCGAAGGATCTGCCCCGCGTCATGGCCGTCATCGGCCGCTGGGTGGGACGCGCGCGCGCCATGGCCCGCCAGTTCCGGGCCAGCTTCGACGAAATGGTCCGCGAGACCGAGCTTCAGGAGATGGAGCGCAAGTGGCGCGAGGAGAATGAGCGGATCATGCGCATGTATCCGCCACCCCCACCCGGCGCGACCGACAGCGACTGGGGAAAGCCGGCGCTCCCGACCGACACAAGCACGCCGGCGGACGACGCGGCCGCCGCAGGGGCCGCGGCGATCGAGCCGGCGCCGCCGGCGGCGAAGCCCCGGCCCTCGCCGCATCGCCCGGCGCCGGGCGCCAGGCGCCCCGCGCCGCCCGTGCCGGAGCGCCGCCCGTGACCGACGACCTGCGCGCCGCCGAGGAGGCCGAGCTCGAAAAATCCAAGGCACCGCTGCTCGAGCATCTGATCGAGCTTCGCCGCCGGCTGCTCTGGTGCATCGTCGCGCTCGCTGTCGCCTTCGGCGTGTGTCTCTATTTCGCGCGCCCGATCTTCGCCGTGCTGGTCCGCCCGCTGGTGGAGGCGGGGCAGAACCGGCTGATCTACACGGCGGTGTTCGAGGCCTTCTTCGTCGAGATCAAGGTGGCCTTCTTCTCGGCGCTGATGATCTCCTTCCCGATCATAGCGATGCAGATCTGGCTGTTCGTTGCGCCGGGCCTCTATCGGCGCGAGCGCAAGGCCTTCTTGCCCTTCCTCATCATGACGCCGTTCCTGTTCCTGACGGGCGCCGCGCTCGCCTATTTCGTCGCCATGCCCTTCGCGCTCCATTTCCTGCTGGGTTACCAGGGCAATATCGGCGGCGTGCAACAGGAAGCGCTGCCGGCGATCGGCAACTATCTCGATTTCTCGATGCACTTCATCTTCGGCTTCGGCGTCGCGTTTCTGCTGCCGGTGCTGCTGATGCTGATCGAGCGCGCGGGCCTCGTGACCCGCCAGCAGCTCAAGCGCGGGCGTCGCTACGCCTGGGTCGCCGCGACCGCGCTCGCGGCGGTGCTCACGCCGCCGGACGTGCTCTCGATGCTGCTGCTCGCGGTGCCCTTGATCCTGCTCTATGAGCTGTCGCTGGTCGCGATCTGGTTCACCGAGCGGCGACGCGCGCGCACCGCCGCTTCGGTCTCGCCCTGACGGACAGGGCGGGGCGTTCGCCCCTAGCGTCCGTGCAACGCGTTGGAGGTCGCATCCGCGGCCGACTGCACGTCCCGTCCGAGGCCGCGCACCGTGTTGCAGGCGGTGAGCGCGATCACGCCGGCCAGTGCCGCGATCATCAAACCCTTCATCGAAGCTCTCCTCAAGCCAACCACAGGTGGGCGCGAACCGGTTAACCCTGAACAACCGCGCCGGCAAGCGCGGGGTTCCCGTCGACGAGGAAGGCGGAAGGCCCGAAAAAATCGAACCCGGACGCGCTACCGGGGGGGAGGTGGGGCGCGTCCGGGTCCATGTTCTGGATAGCGAGAGCGGGGGGGCAAAAGGTCACTATCCGTCGCAAGAACGACGGTGCGCGCGGCCGGTTCCCGCTCCGGGGCAAAAATTTTCGTGCCTCCGGTCAGCTCGCCAGCCGACGGATCATGTCGGTCCAGTGGTCGATATCCTCGTCGAAGGCGCGCACCGGCAGCCGCTCGTCGCGGCCGTGCGCGCGCTCGTCGGTCGGGGTCACGCCCCAGCTGCCCTCGACGCCGTAGACCGGCACGCCGCGCACCCGGAAATAGAGGCCGTCGGTCGCGCCCGCGCTCATGTCCGGCACGATCGCCGCGCCGGGATGGCGGGCGCGCACCGCCGCCGTGTAGGCGCCGAGCACGTCCGGGCGGAGCGGCGAGGCGTCCGAGGGATGCGCGATCGCGACCGGCTCCACGGTGACGTGGTCCGGCGCGGCGATCTCGCGCAGCGTCGCGAGCACGCTCGCGGGAGCGACGCCAGGGAAGATGCGGCAGTTGACGTTGGCGGTGGCGAGCTGCGGCAGCGCGTTGTTGGCGTGGCCGCCGGCGAGCCGCGTGGCGACGCAGCGCGTCCGGGTGAGGCCCGTTTCGGTCGGCGTCGCCTCGATCGCGTCCGCCGCCTCGCCATCATCGGGGTTGGCGAGCCAGCGCCGGATCATCGCCGCGAGTTCGGGATCGGCCGTCGTCGCGCGATGCTCGAAATAGGCGCGCGTCGTTTCGTTCTGCATCGGCGGGAAGCGATAATGCTCCAGCCGCTCCAGCGCGTGGGCGAGCGCGTAGATCGCATTGTCCGCGCGCGGCCGCGAGCTGTGCCCGCCGGGATTGGTGACGCTGAAGGTGAAGTCCTGGTAGACCTTCTCGGCGGTCTGGATGCCGAAGCCGAGCAGGTTCCCCTGGGTGTCGAACGCGCCGCCGCCGGCGTCGCCGTTCAGCGCGAAATCGATCTGGAACGTATCGAGCCACTCGTTGGCGGCGAGCTCGGCGCCGCGCCCGCCGGTCTCCTCGTCGCCGGTGAACAGAACGATGATGTCGCGATCGGGCTGGAATCCCTCGGCCTTGAGCCGCAGCAGCGCGGTGGTGATCGCGGTGACGCCGATCTTGTCGTCGGCGGTGCCGCGCCCGTAGAAATAGCCGTCCGCCTCGCCGAGCTGGAACGGATCGCGCGACCAGTCCTCGCGCTTCGCCTCGACCACGTCCATGTGGGCCATCAGCAGCATCGCCTTGCGCCCCGAGGGACGGGCCGCCGGCCAGCGGACGATCAGCGCGGCGGTGTGATCGTCCGGTTCCTCCACGTCGTAGGGGTGGACGGTGACGTCGGTGAAGCGCGCCGCGCGGAAGCGCTCGGCAAGTGCATTGGCGAGGGCGGGCACCTGCCCCCGCCCCTGCACCGTCGGCGTGTTCACCGCCTCGCGATAGATCTCCCGTGCGAGCTGATGCCAGCGATCGGGGGCCGGCGCATGGGACGGCTGCGCGCTGGCGGCGGTGGCGAGCAACAGGGTGGCGAGGGCGAGCGGAAGGCGCATCGGCAGAGTCCTTGTGCTAGCAAAAATTGTCCTTGCGAAAGGACGTGAGCGTGGTCGGCCCCGCGAGCCGGGTCAAGCGTTACGCGATGGTCGCGACCCGCAGGCTGTAGGTTCCGTGTTCGGCGTCACGCTCGAGCGTCGAGCGGAGCTGGCGCGCGAGGCCGCTGACGATGCGCTCGAAACGGTCGGCGACCGTCTGGTCGCACTCGCTGTCGCCACCGAGCACGGCCGAGGCGATCTCGATCCGCGCGCTGGTCGCATCGACGGGTTCGATCACGATCGCGATATCGTGCGCGCCGCAGAGCATCCCGAACTCGGCGACTTCCGTGATCAGGAAGGCGATCGAGGCGGCGACGTCCTGCGTCACATTGACCGGCGCGACGTCGAGCCGGATCTGCATGTGCGCCGCCTCCGACGGAGCCGTCGCGCGCAGGTTCGCGGCAAGCTCCGAGACGAGCGGCTTCAACGCGACGCCCTTGTGCGACTCGAACTCGGCATAATGGTTGCGATGGACGACGGCGAGCGCGTCCACCCGCCGCTGGATCGAGGCGTAGGCGGCGGCCTCCGAATTGGTCGCGCCGCGCGAATGGATGTTGAGCAGCGATGCGACGACCTGGAGGTTGTTCTTCACCCGGTGATGGACCTCGCGGACCAGCCGCGTCTGCCGCGCCACCGCCGCCTCAAGCTCCGTTTCGTGATGCGCGACGGTGCGGGTGGTGTCGCTGAAGGCCGCGCCGAGCGCGGCGATCTCTTGCGCCGGCCCGCGCACCGGCGGCGCGTCGAGCGGCGGGTCGCCCGGCCGGTAGGCGGAGACCACCTGTTCGAGCTGGCGAAGCGGCTTGAGGAGAAGGCGCTCGACCAGCAGCCAGCCGACGATCGAGGCCCACAGCCACATCAGGATCGGCGCGGCGATGGTCAGTGCCTCCGCGAACGAGAGCGGCGCAGCCGGCGTGCGAAAGCGCACGAAATATTGGCCATCGGCCAGCGGCTGATCGACCACGATGCTCCGCTCGAGCGCGCCGTTGGGCGTCATGGAACGCAGCGGAATGACGCGGTTCCCCTGGACAATTTCGAGGGCGAAATCGCCGCCGATCGGAGGCGTGTCGATCACTCGTGCCAGCTCGGAGCGGTCGAACTCGGCGGCGCCGTCCGGCTTGCCCCGGAAGTCGTAGAGGAAGATCCTGAGGCGCCCGTCGGGCAGCAACTGGACGCGCGCCCGGCTCCCGACCTTGATCGGCGGACCTGCCGTCGGGGCGAAGCCGGGGCTCGCGCAACGCGGCCGGCCGTCCGGCCCGTAGATGACATAGCGGCCGCGCGCGCCGGGCAGGTGATCGAGCCGCGTCAGCGTCCGCGCGCAGATGTCGATGGACTCGCCGACATCGGCGACGGCGTCGCTCGCGGAGCGGATCGTGAACGTCGTGCGCGCGAGCGACATGGAGAGGCGCTGGACGTGCACGGCGAGCAGCGCGCGCGCCTGAACGGCGGCGTCCGTCCGGTTGCGGTGGGCATTTTCGATCGAGGCGTAGATCGCGACGATGCCCAGCGGCAGGAGCCCAAGGCTCAGGATCAGGAGCATCTTGGCCGCGGTCGGAAGCCGTCCCCAGGCCGAGCCGCGACCTTGCCCGGCGGACGCCGCCACGGCCGCGACGTCAACGGCCATGGTTTCGTCCCCGCCCGACATGGCGGCGCAACCTAGCCGAGCTTGCCGAGCAGATCGAGCATTTCAGGGGGAATCGATTCCTCGACGACCTCGTGATAGGCGGCGCGGAGCGCGCGACCGACATCCCCGCCGCTCTTGCGCCTGCGCGAGCCGCTCGCGGACGACGAACCCTCGGACGTCTGCTGGCTGCGATCTGCGGGCGATTTGCGGCGGCGCGCGGCGTCCCTGTCGTCGTCGTGAAGCCTCACCTTCCCTATCCCCTCACGGCCTCCGGGCCGCGCTCGCGGATGAAATCCTAAATGTCCGCAAGAGCGACCTTTTTCCGCCGTCCCCGCCGAACAGGCCCTTGCCGAGGCGCACCGGATTACTCAGCCGACGCGGGGTTTGAAACAAAAAACTCCGCCGATTGTTCCACCCCCTTGAAGCGAGGCAGGGACGGCATTTCCCGACTCTCATGCGAAGCCGGTCCGGGAGTGGACGGGGTTGCCATGCGAGGGGTGTCGCCCCTAAGCCGAACATATGACCTGAGGAGTATTGGATCTGATGTCGCTCGGTGATGCACTCCGGCCCCATCTTCCCTTTCTGCGCCGCTACGCGCGGGCCTTGACGGGGAGCCAGCAGCACGGCGACGCATTCGTCCGCGCCACGCTCGAGGCGATCGTGGACGCGCCGGACCAGTTCCCCACGGACGTCGATCCGCGGCTCGGGCTCTACAAGACCTTTCACGCCATCTGGTCCTCGGCCAATGTCGAGGAGGCGCCAGGTCATGAATCCGTGGACGGGCCGGAGAGCATCGCCCGCGCGCGGCTGTCGCGGATCACGCCGCTGCCGCGCCAGGCGCTGCTGCTCACCGCGATGGAGGGCTTCACGCCGGAGGACGCCGGCTACCTGATCGATGCATCGGCCGACGAGGTCGAATCCCTGGTCGCCGAGGGGCTCGGCGAGATCGAGCGGCAGACTCGCGCCGACGTCCTCATCATCGAGGACGAGCCGATCATCGCGATGGACATCGAAACGATCGTCCGCGATCTCGGCCACAACGTCACCGGCGTCGCGGTCACCCGCGACGAGGCGGTGGCGCAGGCGACCGCGCGGCGGCCCGGCCTCGTGCTCGCGGACATCCAGCTCGCCGACGACAGCTCGGGGATCGACGCGGTGCGCGACATCCTCGCGCGCTTCAGCGTGCCGGTGATCTTCATCACCGCCTTCCCGGAGCGCCTCCTCACCGGCGAGCGGCCCGAGCCGACCTTCCTCATCACCAAGCCCTTCCAGCGGGCCACGGTAAAGGCGCAGATCGCGCAGGCGCTCTTCTTCGACACGGCCACCGTTCCCGCCTGAGCGGAACCGCCATGCCCCGCGTGCGTTGCCTTACTGTAACGAATGGAACTCTGGGGAAAGGCGACGATGGCGGAGGAACCGGAACATATCAGCGGCGAAGACGCCCGCGCCGGCGCCACGCCGCACGTCACGCGCTACGTGCTCGCGTGGGGCACCGGACTGGTGGTGATCCTGTTCGTGCTCATCGTCCTCATTGTCCGTTGATCCCGTGCATCATCAGCGGCCCGTTCGCGCCGCGCATGTGTGAAGGCAGAATTGCATGACGGGCGCGAAATCGCCTGAGGCCGAGGACGATGAGGATGGCCGCTCGCCGCCCGTTCCCCTCTCCGACCCCGAGTTCAAGGAACAGCTAGCCCAGGTGATCCCGCACCTGCGCGCCTTCGGGCGCTCGCTGTCGGGCAGCCGCGACCTCGCCGACGATCTCGTCCAGGAGACGCTGCTCAAGGCCTGGGCGGCGCGCAAGCGCTTCCAGGCCGGCACCAACATGCGCGCCTGGACCTTCATCATCCTGCGCAACCTCTTTCTCAGCCAGATGCGCCGCGCGCGCTTCAAGGGCGAGTGGGACGAGCTCGCCGCCTCGCGCCTGCTCGCGGCGCCGGCGAGCCAGGACCGGCACATCGAGCTGGGCGATATGCAGCGCGCGCTGCTGCACCTGCCGCAGCCGCAGCGCGAGGCGCTGATCCTCGTCGGGGCCGGCGGCTTCGCCTACGAGGAAGCGGCGGAAATCTGTGGCTGCGCCGTCGGCACGATCAAGAGCCGGGTCGCGCGCGGCCGCGTCGCGCTCGAGGCGCTGCTGAGCGAGGGCAAGCTCCCCTCCCGGCGCGACTCGCCGACGACCGAGAAATCGGCGCTCCAGACGATCATGGGGGAAGTGGACGAGCTGAGCCGGGAGCGCCCGCCAGACAACGAGTAGGATCGACGCGCACTGGCCCGCCCCGGCGCGAATTGGCAAATTTGCCAGGCTAGCGTTGGCGGGTGCGCGGGACCTTGTCGAGCCGGGCCAGCAAATCCTCGAACGGCGCGCCCGACGTGGCCGAGGGCGGGTAGGCGTTACGGAGCGCGCGCGCCAGCCCCGCGCAGGCGGAGGGCATCAGCGCGGTCACGAACTGGCGAGGAATTCGGGCCTCCATCTTGTCCTTGTTTTGCGCAACTTCGTTCACGCGCCCCATAACGAGCGGAATCGCGCGCAAGTTGCACGGATCGCACGATTGTGGCGGGATTGCCCCGGGAGCTGTGGCATGGATGAGACAGGGCGAAGGGCGGCAATGACGGATGCGATCGGCCGTGCGCGCGCCCATTCCCCCTTCCTCGCGCATCAGCTCGATCGCTTCCCCGCGATCGGCGAAAGCCTCGCCGCGCACGACCTCGCGCGCGCGCTCGATCTCGCCGCCGGGGCGGGCGGGGGGAGCGCCGTCGCCGCCGCCCTGCGGCGGGTGCGCTCGGCGCACGCGCTCGCGCTCGGCGTCGCCGACCTTGCCGGATGGATGTCGCTGGAGGACGTGACGGGCGCGCTGTCCGATCTCGCCGACCGGACGATCGCGCGGGCGATCGCCGCCGCCTTTGCCGAGCGCGTGCCGGGCGAGGAGCCGCGCGGCTTTGCGGCGATCGCGCTCGGCAAGCTCGGCGGCGGCGAGCTCAACTATTCGTCCGACGTCGATCTCATCTTCCTCTACGATCCGGCGACGCTGCCGCGAAAGCCGCGCGAGGAGGCGGGGCAGGCGGCGGTGCGCCTCGCCCAGCGGGTGACGGAACTGCTCCAGCAGCGCACCGAGGACGGCTACGCTTTTCGCGTCGACCTTCGCCTGCGGCCCTCGCCGGAGGTGACGCCGATCGCGCTGCCGGTGGACGCGGCGATCAGCTATTACGAATCGGCAGCGCTGCCCTGGGAGCGCGCGGCCTTCATCCGCGCGCGCTTCAGTGCCGGGGACGAGACGCTCGGCAGCTATTTTCTCGACGCGATCCATCCCTTCGTGTGGCGGCGCAGCCTCGATTTCGGGGCGATCGGCGAGATCCAGTCGATCAGCCGCCTGATCCGCGATCACTACGCGCAGGGCCAGGCCTTCGGCCCCGGCTTCGACCTGAAACGCGGCCGCGGCGGCATCCGCGAGGTCGAGTTCTTCATCCAGATCCACCAGCTCATTCACGGCGGCCGCGATCCCTCGCTGCGCGCGCCGGCGACGCTGGCGGCGATCGCCGCGCTCGCCAAAGCCGAGCGGATCGACGCGGAGGAGACCGGGGCGCTGGCGGCGGCCTATCGCGCGCTGCGGACGATCGAGCACCGGCTGCAGATGGTGGACGACCGCCAGACCCACAGCCTGCCGCCGGGCGAGGCGGCGCTCGACAATGTCGCGCGACTGCACGGACTTGGGGACGGCGCCGCGCTGCTCGACTTCCTGCGGCCGCACACCGAGCGCGTGTCCGCGCTCTACGACCGGCTCGGCGAAGGCGGGGGCGAGCGGCTGCCGCGCGATGCGGCCGGGCTGGAGGCCAAGCTGGCGGCGAGCGGATTTCCCGATCCGCCGGCGGCCCGCGCGCGGATCGAGGACTGGCGCGCCGGCAAGGCGCGCTCGCTCCGTACCCCGGCGGCGCGCGAGGCGTTCGAGGCGATGCTGCCGGTGCTGGTCGCGGCCTTTGCCGGCGCCGACGATCCGATGCGCGCGATGAACCGCTTTGGCGATCTCGTCGAGCGGGTGCCGAGCGGGGTCAATCTCTACCGGCTGCTCGAGGCGCGGCCCGCGCTCACCCAGCAGCTCGGCGCGATCCTGAGCCACGCGCCGGCGCTCGCCGAACAGCTCGGCCGGCGGCCGGAGCTGCTCGACGGCCTCGTCGACGCCAGCGTGTTCGCGCCGCCGCCGCCGGTCCCGGCGCTCGCCGCCGAGTTCGCGCGCGCCGGTCGGCCCGACGAGACCTACGAGATGATGCTGGACCGGGTGCGGCGCCAGGTGAACGAGCGCCGCTTCGCGCTCGGCGCGCAGCTCGTCACCGGCGGCACCGATCCGATCGCGGTCGGCCACGGCTATGCCCGCGTCGCCGAGGCGGCGATCGTGGCGCTGGCCGACGGCGCCGTCTCGGCGTTCGAGGCGGCGCATGGCTGCGTGCCGGGATCGGAGCTATTGATCCTCGGCCTCGGCCGGCTCGGCGGCGGCCTGCTCACCCACGCCTCCGATCTCGACCTCGTCTACCTGTTCAGCGGCACGCACGAGGCGGAATCGGACGGGCCGAAGCCCTTGCGCGCGACCGACTATTTCAACCGCCTCGCGCCGCGCGTCACCGCCGCGCTCAGCGTGCCGACCGCGGCCGGGCCGCTCTACGAGGTCGACACCCGGCTGCGGCCCTCGGGACGCGACGGCCTGCTTGCCGTCTCGGTGCCCAGCTTCGAGACCTACCAGCGCGAATCGGCCTGGACCTTCGAGCATATGGCGCTGACCCGCGCGCGCCCGCTCTACGGCTCGGCCGAGGCGCGGGCGGCGCTGGAGGCGCTGATCGGCGAGTTGCTGCGGCTGCCGCGCGACGCCGCCAGGGTGCGCGAGGATGCGCTGCGGATGCGCGCCGAGATCGCCCGCCACAAGCCGCCCGCCGGCGCGCTCGACGTGAAGCTCGGCGAAGGCGGGCTGGTCGATCTCGAATTCGCGGTGCAGGTGCTTCAGCTCACCACCGGCGTCGGCCTCACCCCGGACTTCGAGGCGGCGCTCGCGGCGCTTGCGGCGGAGGGGGCGATTGGCCCCGACATCCCGGAGGCCAACCGGCTGCT
>Ga0180222_1001170_pt1 | contig 29689 bp, 24 predicted proteins | sample eDN5th37CKraftOP_FD_151336 | JGI IMG/M metagenome (GOLD analysis project Ga0180222, IMG submission 151336) | Enriched Organic Plus compost microbial communities from Emeryville, California, USA - eDNA 5th pass 37_C Kraft OP (version 2) (version 2) ...
TTCCGGCGCCATGAAGGCCAGCGTTCCGTCGATCGTCTCGGGCGGCGCGTCGGCCTGGTATTTGAGCGGCAGGCCCGAGGCCATGGCGAAGCCGGTCAGGCGCACGCGCCCGTCGGGACAATCGACCAGGATGTTGGCGGGCTTGACGTCCTTGTGGATCAGCCCCGCGCGATGGACCCTGCCCAGCGCTTCGGCCATGCCGATGGCGAGCGCGAGGAACCGCCCGGTCTCGATCGGCGCGCCGACCAGTTCGGCGAGGCAGACGCCGCCCGGATCGTCCAGCTCCAGCACCGGCGCGCCGCTCTCGCCGCTCAGCGCGCGTGGCATCAGCGCCCAGCCCGGATCGAGCCGGTCGCGAATGGCGAATTCACGCTGAAGGCGTTCGGCGACGCCAGGCGCGCGATCGGGCGCGACCGGGAGCAGGACGAGCGACGAAGCCTCGTCGCCGGCGCCCGCGGGTCTGCGCATGAGGGCGACGCCGCTGTCCTCCCTCAGGCGCTGCAACCCTCCTTCCGGGAAGAATCGCGTCAATCGTCCCCCCTTGCTGCTCTCGGGCCTCAGCCCGTGGCCGACAGCGTTGCCCGAACAACCGGCATCGCATCGCCCGCCTGCCGCCCGCGCCGGCCTGGCCGGGCCAGTTTAGCGTCTCTTGCCTCGTCCACCAACGCGTGAGCCGCTCAGCGGAAGTCGTGGGTCGCAAGCGGATCGCTTGCAGGGAAGGTCGCCGCCAGCGCCTGGTCGAGCCATGCCTCGCCCGGCGCGGAGGCGGGCGGCGGCAGCCCGATCATGATCGCGGTGGCGGGGAGCGCCTCGGCGGTGGCATGGCCGCCCCGCGCCTCGCCACGCCGCTGGCGCTCCGTGCTCATGCGAGCCCCGGCCTGACGAGGCCGCTCAGCGTCACCCGCGCGCCCTCGACTTCGCGGTCGAAAACATAGGTCGCGCCGAGCCTGCGGCTGATGGCCTGGATGAGGTGGGTGCCGATGCCGGCTGTCTCCGCCCCGGGCGCGCCAGTGCCGCTTGCCCGGCCATAATCGCGCACCTCCAGGACGAAGCGGGAGGGGCCCGCGAAGAACAGGCAGACGTCCACCTCGCCCGGCTCGTTCGCGCCATAGGCATGTTTGAAGGCGTTCATCACCAGTTCGGACACGAGAATGCCGAGCACCGTCGCGAAGGCGGGGTGGACCTCGCAGGGCTGCGCGTGGATTCGGACCCGCCTGTGGCCGGGCCCGCTGCCGAGCCCCTCCTGAAGGCTGAGGCCAAGCTCGTGCAGATAGGCGGCGATGTCGATGGCGCGGTCGGCGCTCGCCCGCGAGAGTTGCCGGTGGATCGCGCCGACCGCGGCCACACGGCGGGCTGCGGCGAGCAGCGCGTCGTGCACCCGCTCGTCGCTCGCTTCGCGCGCCTGCATCGAAAGCATCGCCGTGACCAGCTGAAGGCTGTTCGAGACGCGGTGATCGGTCTCCTGGTGCTCGGCCAGCCTCGACGGGCGGACCGCCGACATCTTCGGCGCGGCGGATAGGATGTCTGCGTCCATGCGAACCTCCCTCGAGGGGCAACTGCTCGCCCGAAACGCCTTCCGCGTGAATTATACTGTGGTTTGCCCTCATCCGACCAACGGTCAGTCCGGCATGACTGAGGGGGGGGTGGGGTGTGACGGGGCGGGAGAAGCATTGCACGCCCGCGGCGCGCGAAACGGTTGCGCGCTCGCCCGACAATGCCGGCAAGGGTGCCGCCGGGGAAACGAACAGCTGCTCTTCCCATACCCCATGGGGTTGGCGCGCATTCCTGGGTTCAATGGCGCGAGCCGCCGCATGTGCGCACAAGCCGACGCCAGGCCGCGGCTGGCCCCGGCGCGAAGGTTCGCAAAATGAGAACGCCGGGTTCTCGGTTGCGCACCTTCAAGGCACGGCAGGCCATTCATAGATCCTCGGTCGGCATCTCTAAATGTGAGGAGTCAAGAATGCGTAATATTGCCCTATATGCCGGCGCGGCGCTGGCAATGGCCATCAGTTCAAATGCCAATGCCGAGCCTTTCAACGGGCCATTTATTGGTATTCAGGCTGGCTGGACACAGCACGACGCCGGAACCTTCGGAACGAGGATTGGCGATGTGACCGCCAATCGCTCGCAGGACTCCGTTTCCGGTGGTGCATTTCTTGGTTATGACTACCGTATTTCCCCGCGCTTCGTGATCGGCGCCGAGGCGGGTCTCAACTTTGGGATCGATGACAACTTCTTCCGGACGACGGACGGGACCTCCGTCCTCGTGGACCCGAAGCGCTCCATCGATCTGACGGCGAGGGCCGGCTACCTGGTGACAGACGACACCCTGATCTATGCGCGGGGCGGCTACACCAATGCTCGGTTCCGCACCTCGATTAACGAGGGGTCGACACATCGGTCCGCATCCGAAGATCGTGACGGATGGCTCGTGGGCGGCGGCGTCGAACACGCCATCAACCCCAATGTCACCGCTCGTCTCGAATATCGCTACTCGGATCTCAGCGATGGCGGCGGCAAGTTCGATCGCCATCAGGTGCTGATCGGCGTCGCCTATCGATTCTGATGTCTGACGCGGGCCGGGGCAGGAGCCTCGGCCCGCGCCCCACCGCGCGCGTCGTGGCGCCGGGGTGGTGGAAACCGGCATTCTCCGGTCGGCCCCGGCCGAGGCCCAGGCCCCGCCCGCATCGCATTGGCGATGAACGCGGCGGCGCGATTTACAGCTCCGCCGGCGCCGCATAGCCCGGTAGCATGGACAGCCAGTTCGATCTCGTCGTCGTCGGCTATGGCGCCGCCGGCGTCGCCGCCGCCGTCACCGCCGCCCGCGCCGGCGCGCGTGTCGCCCTCGTCGAAAAGCAGCCGTCGGCCGCCCATTATTCGAGCACCCGCATGTCGGGCGGGCTCATCATGGGCGCGAACGACGTCGAAAAGGCGACCGCCTATCTCGACGCCTGCGCCGGCGGGATGATCCCGGTCGACGTGTCCCGCGCCTGGGCGGAGCGCGCGCTCGTGGTGCAGCAGTGGATGCGGCGCATCGGCATCGAATCCGTGCGGATGGCCGGCGCCTGGTATCCGAAGCTCCCCGGCTTCGAGGGGATCGACGTGTTCGCGCCGCTGCCGCGCGGCGTCGATCCGGCGAGCATCGAGATCGAGCCGCAGGCGCCGGGCGAGCTGACCTTCAAGGGTCCGGTGCCCTTCGGCAACGGCCAGACCCTGCACGACCTGCTCGTCGATGCGGTCGCGGCCGAGCCGCGCATCACCGTGCTGTTCGGCGCGCGCGCGAAGCGCCTCATTCAGGAGGGGCGGCGCATCACCGGCCTCGAGCTGGAGCAGGACGGCGCGACGCGCCGCCTCGGCGCCGGCCGCGGCGTCGTCCTCGCCTGCGGCGGGTTCGAGCAGAACCAGGAGATGATCCTCAACTATCTCAAGGCCTACCCGATCTATTTCTACGGCTCCCCGTCGAACACCGGCGACGGCATCCGCATGGCCCAGGCGGTGGGCGCGGACCTGTGGCACATGAACCAGATGATCGGGCGCGCCGTCGGCCACTTCCGGCATCCGGACGGGCGGGAGATCAGCTTCAACATCTCGCTCAACCCGCCCGGCTACGTCATCGTGGACAAATATGGCCGGCGCTTCGCCAACGAATATCTGCAGGCCGTCTCCAAGCCCAATTTCTACTACGAGCTGCTGCATTACGACGCGGACCAGCTCTGCCATCCGCGCATCCCCGCCTACTGGATCTTCGACCGGCGGCGGATCGAGGCGCGCCCGCTCTCCGGCGGCGCCTTCGGCCACTATGCCTGGAGCCGCGACAATCGCGCCGAGATCGACATGGGCTGGATCAGCGAGGCGGCGACGATCGAGGAGGCGGCGCGCGCCGCCGGCTGCCTCGATCCGGAGGCGGCGGCGCGGGCGGTGGCGGAATATAACGCGGCCTGCGCCGCCGGCGGCGAGGGCGATCCTTTCGGCCGGCCCGCCGCGTCGATGGTCCCGATCGATCAGCCGCCCTTCTATTGCGTCCCGGTCTATCCGGGCGGCGCGACCACCAACGGCGGCCCGCGCCGCGACGCGAAGGCGCGTATCCTCAACGCCTTCGGCGAGCCGATCCCGGGCCTGTTCGGCGCTGGCGAGCTGGGCGGCGCGATCGGCATTCTCTATCCGTCGCCCGGATCGAACCTCGGCGAGGCCTTCGCCTTCGGCCCGATCGCCGCCGAAACCGCGCTTTCCGAAGACTGACGTGGCGCCCGGTCCGGCGACCGGCCCGGCCGGTCCGCCCGGCGGTCCGCTCTCCCAAAAAAGAACCCCCTGCGCGCCGGGGGATGCTCGGACGCGCAGGGGGCCTCCCAGGATGAGGCTTCTTAGGCCGCCAGCTTGTCGCGGTAGCGGTGCGGCAGCCCGTTGACGGTGATGCGGTGCAGGATGCGGCGTTCGCCGTCCTTGTTGCTGAGCGGGGTCGGCGCGGCCTTGTGGAGCACGGCGAAATTGTCCCACAGCAGCACCTCGCCGGGCAGCGTCTTGTGGGCGTAGCGGAACTGCGGCTGCAGCACGTGGCGCTTGACGCGCAGCAGTAGCTCGATCGCCACGTCTTCCTCCATGCCCTCGATGCCGTAGGCGGTGGTGGTGGAACAGTAGAGCGCCGGCCGGCCCGTGACGGGGTGACGCAGCACGAGCGGATGGGTGAGCGGGCGCAGGCCCTGCCGCTCTTCCTCGGTGGTCTGGCTCTCGAGCGTCAGCGGCTTCTCATGCTCCTCGTCGAGCGCGAGCCGCATGCCGCCATTCTTCATGTGCTTGACCCGCAGGCCCTCCAGGCTCGCGCGCATCTCGGGATCGAGCGCGTCGTAGGCGAGGGCGGTACCGGCGAACCAGGTCTCGCCGCCCTCGCGGGGCGCTTCGCGGCCGTAGAGCATCGTGACGCTGTGCGGCTGGTCGAGATAGGTGCCGTCGGCGTGCCAGTTCTCCGCCGGCGGGAGGGCGCGGCCGGGCACCTCCTCATTGGTGATGAGCAGGATGTCGGGATAGCCCGGCAGCGTCCAGCGCTTCTGGAAATAGGGGACGAGGTCGCCCCAGCGCCGGCCGAACTCGATATACTGTTCGGGGGTCAGGTCCTGCCCCCGGACCACCAGCACATGGTTGGCGTAGAGCAGATCGACCAGCGCGTCGAACTCGGTATCGCTCAGCCGCGCCAGATCGGCGTTTTCGATGGCGACGCCGAACGGCCCGTCGAGCCGAGTGGTCTGGAACTGAGACGTGTCCGACATGGGTTCCTCCTTGGTTGGAATCTGGTTATCCGCGCGGCCGCTTCGTTTGAAGTGTCGACAGAACATTTCGGATGGGCGAATTCTGGGTTAGATCGCCTTGCTAGTGTAGGAGCGGGAGAGGGCTCGATGGTAGCTCCGACGCAAGGAGTGTCGACACATGGCTGATTTTGATCTCGTCATCCGTAATGGACGCGTCATCGACGGCAGCGGCGCGCCGGGCTTCGTCGCCGATGTCGCAATCGCCGGCGACCGCATCGTCGCGGTCGGCGCCGTCGACGGGGGCGGCGCGGAGGAAATCGACGCCGCCGGCCGCCTCGTCGTGCCGGGCTTCGTCGATATCCACACCCATTTCGACGGCCAGGCGATCTGGGAATCGCGGCTCGCCCCGACGAGCTGGCACGGCGCGACGACGATGGTGATGGGCAATTGCGGCGTCGGCTTCGCGCCGGTGCGCGAAAGCGACCGCGACAGCCTGATCGCGCTGATGGAAGGGGTGGAGGACATTCCCAACCCCTGTCTGGCCGTCGGCCTCGACTGGGCATGGGAATCCTTCCCCGACTATCTTGAGGCGGTCGAGCGGCGCACCCACGACGCCGATCTGTGCGCGCTGCTGCCGCACGCCGCGGTGCGGCTCTATGTGATGGGCGAGCGCGCGCTGCGCCTCGAGGCCGCGACCGACGAGGACATCGCCCGGATGCGCGAGATCGCGGCGGAGGCGATGCGCCGGGGCGCGCTCGGCTTCTCGACCTCGCGGACGATCGGTCACAAGACCCTGGCCGGCGATCCGGTGCCGACGCTGCGCGCGACCGAGAAGGAGCTGACCGCGATCGCCATGGGCATGGCCGATGCCGGCCACGGCGTGCTGGAAGCGATCTCCGACTGGGATTCGCCCGACGTGGACAGCGAGTTCGCGATGTTCCGCCGCGTGGTCGAGGCGTCCGGCCGGCCGGCGCTGATCTCGGTCACGCAGCGCTATCACCAGCCGGAGGTGTGGCGCCGCCTGCTCGAACTCACCCGCGAGGCGATGGCCGACGGGCTGCCGATGCGCGCGGTGGTCGCGCCGCGGCCGATCGGCATCCTGTTCGGGCTGGAGGGGACGCAGAATCCCTTCTCCGGCACGCGCACCTACCGGTCGATCGCCCATCTGCCGCTCGACGAGCGCGTGAAGCGGATGCGCGATCCCGAGATCCGCGCGCGAATTCTCTCCGAGGATCCGGCGGAACTCAGCACCTTCGCCCTGCTCTCGCGCCTGTCGAACGAGCGCGTCTTCCGCTTTGGCAATCCGCCCGACTATGCGCCGCCGCGCGACCAGTCGGTCGCGGAGATCGCGCGCCGCGAGGGGCGCCGGCCGGAGGAAGTGGCCTACGACATGCTGCTCGAGGACGACGGACGGGCGATCCTGTTCGCGCCCGTGGTCAACTATCTCGACTACAATCTCGACGCCTGTCGCGACATGATCACCGATCCGGCCGCACTCTATGGCCTCGGCGACGGCGGCGCGCATGTCGGCTTCATCACCGACGCCAGCTTCCCGACCTTCCTGCTGGCCCACTGGACGCGCGATGCCGGCGTCCTCTCGGTCGAAACGGTGATCCACCGCCTGACCCGCGCCAATGCCGAGGCGGTCGGCCTGCTCGATCGCGGGCTTGTGGCGCCGGGCATGAAGGCGGATATCAACATCGTCGATCTGGAGGCGATGCGGATGCACAAGCCCTATCTCGTTCACGACCTGCCGGCCGGCGGCACCCGGCTGATGCAGAAGGCCGACGGCTTCATTGCCACGATCGTCTCCGGCAAAGTCACCTATCGGGGCGGCGAGGAGACGGAGCACCTGCCCGGACGGCTCGTGCGCGGGCCGCAGCCGGCGCCGGCGGTGGTGGCGGCATGAGCGGCCCGGCGATCGTAGTGACGGGCGCCGCTGGCGCGCTCGGACGCGCGGTCGCGGCGCGTCTCGCCGAGGGCGGGGCGCGGGTCGCGGCGATCGACCATGCCCCGCAGGCGCCGGAGGGCGCGAAGGTCGCGCTTCACCTCGGCGGGATCGACCTGCGCGATCCGCAGGCGGCGCGCGCCGCGCTCGACCGGGTCGCAAGCGAGCTGGGCGGGATCGACGGCCTCGCCAACATCGCCGGCGGCTTCGCCTGGGAGACGATCGCCGAGGGCGATCCCGAGACCTGGGACCGCCTCTATTTCCTCAACGTCAAGACGGCGCTGAACGCGTCGCGCGCCGCGCTGCCGCACCTTCGCGAGGGCGGCGCGATCGTGAACGTGGGCGCCGCCTCGGCGGCGAAGGCGGAGCTGGGCATGGGCGCCTATGCGGCCTCGAAGTCCGGCGTCGCTCGTCTCACCGAGAGCCTCGCCGCCGAGCTGAAGGGCAAGGGCATCCGGGTGAACGCGGTGCTGCCAAGCATCATCGACACCCCGGCGAACCGCGCCGACATGCCGGATGCCGATCACGGCCGCTGGGTGCGCCCCGGGGAGCTGGCCGAGGTGATCGCCTTCCTGCTCTCGCCGGCCGCGTCCGCTGTCACCGGCGCCGCCATTCCGGTCACCGGCCCCGTCTGAGCGGCCGCGTGGCGCGGCAGCGCCGCGCCCCCCGCGCCCGCGCATCATTGGTGAAGGAGGCCCTACGATGAGCGAACCGCCGCTGCTTCCCTCGGCCGAAAGGACGGCCCTCGTCCTCGTCGACATCCAGGGCTTCACCGTCATCGCGCCGCTGGCGCCGCGTTCCGGCAAGGAGGTGCTGGGCAACGCGGTGCGGCTGGCCGAGCGGTGTCGCGCGGCGGGCATTCTCGTCGTCATCGCCCAGGCGGGCGGCGGGCCGATCTCGCTGCGGCCGCCGGCCGATCTGCCGCTGCCGAAGCTGGAGTTTCCGCCGAACGCGCACCTCGTGCCCGAAGCGCTCGGGCCGCGCGAGGGCGACGTTGTGCTCACCAAGTACAATTGGGGCGCCTTCTACGGCACCCCGCTCGACCTGCACCTGCGTCGGCGCGGGATCGACACGATCATCCTGGGCGGCATCGCGACCAATTATGGCGTCGAGAGCACGGCGCGCCATGCCCATGAGCGCGGCTATGCCCAGGTGCTGGTCGAGGACGCGATGGCCGCCTTCACGGCCGAGGAGCACCGGCTGGCGCTGGAGACGACGCTGCCGCGCATCGGGCGCATCCGGCGCACCGACGAGGTGCTCGCGGCGATCGAGGGATTGTCCGGCTAGCCGTTCCGTCGACGCCTTTGCGTCGGTGCCGGCCTCGGCGTCAGGTCTCTACTGCGATCGAAAGGGAAGGGGGCGCCGCCTTGTCTGGCGACGCCCCCGTTTGGGTCAGAAGCGGACGCGGGCCTGCACGCCCCAGGTGCGCGGCTCGCCCGGCAGGAAGACGGCGACGCCGAGCGAGGTCGAAACGTCGACGAAGCCGGTCATGTAGTATTTGTTCGTGAGGTTGCGCACGAACAGCGAGAGATCGAGCCCGCGGTGGAACGCATTGTTCCAGTCGATCCGCGCGTTGAGCAGGCCGAAGGCGGGCTGGGTCGGCAGCACGCCGTTCGGGAGCGGCTCGTCCTCGAAGATCTCGTCGTCCTTCCACGAATAGACGCCGCTGAAGGTCAGGCTGCTGTCGTTCGGCAGGTCGACCGTGTAGCGGGCGTTGATGCTGAACTTGTGCCGCGGCGTGCGGGTGAATGGGTTGTTCGACAGGTCGAGCTGCGTCCCGTCGCGGTTCAGCGTGAAATATTCGAGGTACCGGGCGTTGATGTAGTTGTAATAGCCGCCGATCTCGAAGCCGCGGAACGGGATGAACTGCATCTCGAACTCGAGGCCGTAGACCCGCGACGAGGCCGCGTTCGAGATCGTTCCCTGCGGCAGCGGCACGCCCGGCACCGGGATGCTCGTCTGCCGCTGGAGGTCGTGATAGCGGTCGTAGAACAGCGCCAGGTTGGTGCGCAGGCGCGTGCCGCCGATGCGCCAGTCCGCCTTCGCGCCGATCTCGAAATCGTCGACGGTCTCGGGGTCATAAGGCCCGAAGGTATCGAGCGTCGTGGCGCGCACGTTGAAGCCGCCGGCGCGATAGCCGCGCCGCGCCGTGGCGTAGAGCAGGCCACGGTCGAGCGAGCCGATCGCGCCGCTCGGGATCAGATATTCCACCGAGCCGGTCCAGGTGACTTCATCGAAGTCGGCGTGGCCGAGGATCTGGCAGTTCGACAGCGGCAGCGGGACCAGCGAGCCGGTGGGGCCGAGCGAGCCGACGCCGCAGCTCGTGTAGACGCGCGCGTCCGCCGGGAAGAGCGGCGAGGTGGCCGCCAGCGCGCGCGAGGCGTTGCGGGCGAAGGCGGAGTCGCGATTGTAGCGCACGCCGGCCGTCAGCCGCAGGTTGTTCGTCACCGAGAAGGTGCCCTGCGCGTAGAGCGAGCGGGAGATATTGGTCCCGTCGAAGATGTTGTAGCGGCGGCTCAGATAGTTGAGCGCCAGGATCTCGTCGGTGCCCTTCTCGTGGAAGTAGAAGGCGCCGACCACCCAGTCGAGCCGGTTCGAGAAGCTCTTGCCGAGGATCTGAAGCTCCTCGGTGAACTGCCGCAGATTCTGCCGGCTGTAGGGGCTGGTGATGAAGTAGTTACCGCCCGCATAGTCGGTGTCGTACTGGGTGTCGATGTGGCGGAAGGAGGCGATGTTGCGCAGCGTGACATTGTCGCCGAGCGAGGCGCTGACCTGGTTGGTCACGCCCATATTCTCCACCTGCACCATCGAGGGCCGGCCGTAGATGTCGGCCGAGCCGCCGGTGCCGAAGCCGCTGCCGATCTCATAGCGGTCGTTGCCGCGCTGCGACTGCTGCAGCGCATATTCCGCCAGGACCTGTTCGAGCAGCGCCGGGCGCGAGGCGAGCTGGCTGCCGCCAGGCTGGCTGGCCGGGGTCGTGTTCACGAAGGCGAGGCGCGCGCCGCCGGGCGAACCGTCATTGCGGTAATAGTCGAAGATGGTGAACGCCGAGAAACCGTCCTGCGGCTCCCAGAGCAGCGAGGCGCGGAACGCTTCGCTGTTCTTGCGGCTGAGGCCCTGGCCGGTCACGCGGTTGCGCATGTAGCCGTCGTTCTGCTGGTGCTCGCCGGCCACGCGCAGGGACAAGGTGTCGCCGAGCGGCAGGTTCAGCATCCCGCCGAGGGTGAAGCTGTCGTAATTGCCGTAGCTCGCATAGACATTGCCGGAGAAATGCCCCTCCGGCCGCGCCGGCTCGACGACGACGGCGCCGCCGGTCGAGTTCTTGCCGAACAGCGTGCCCTGCGGGCCCTTGAGCACCTGGATCGAGCCGATGTCGAACAGCGTGTCGCCGAAGCCGGCCGGGTGACCCTGCGGCGCGCCGGCGAAATAGGTGATGACGGTCGGCGCCTGCTGCAGCAGGAAGCTGTCGTTGCGCTGACCGCGGATGCCGTAGTTCGGATAGACGCTGAAGATCGATTCGTTGCCGATCGTGAGCGACGGCACGTGGGCTTCGAGGTCGGTCGTGTCCTGGATGCCGAGCTGGGCCAGGCTGTCGCCGTTGAAGGCGGTGATGGAGATCGGCACCTCCTGGAGGTTCTCCTCGCGCCGCCGCGCGGTCACCACGATGTCGCCGAACTCGTCCTGGACGGCGGCCGCCGCGGCGGCGCCGCCGGCCTCCTCCTCCGCAACCGGTGCTTCCTGCCCCAGCGCCGGCGTGGCGGCGACCAGGGCCAGGGCACAGGCAGCCGTCGAACCGTACCAAAGAGCAACGTGTCGCATTTTACTCCCCTCCGCGGTGTTCCTGGGGCGACGTCTTGCGGCGACGGCGCCTAGTTTGAGCGCGGATAGGGAGAGGAAGGCGTCCATTCTGTCGACACTTGTGTTGCAGGCCGCCGCCGATTTCGGCCATGCGATGAATTGACCTAACGGAATTCTGCGGAACAATTGGTCGACGCCAAGCGGCGGGAAGCGAAGGCTGCGCAAGCTGTCTACACCTGACGCAAGGGGACAAGGAAGGCCGGCAGATGGCTCTCCTCCGCCCCTGTATGCCGCAACCGGGCACAGTTCCAGCGGGATTCGCCCCGCCCGCCGCCGGCCGACTCCCGCGCGGCGCATCGCGGTCGCGAATATTCGGGCCTGTCCGCGCGCCGGCGTGGCCCATCGGCAGGCGCGTCGCCTAGGATCAGGCTGGGGGGACGATGCTCCCCGCCGTCGGGAGGTGGACCATGAACGATCTCGTCATCCGCAACGCGCTGCTGCTGGACGGACTGGGGGGCGAGCCGCGGCGCGGCAGCCTTGCCGTCAGGGACGGGCGTATCGCGGCGATCGGCGACAATGTCGGGCCCGCCGCCGAGACGATCGACGCGGACGGCCTCGCGCTGATGCCCGGCATCATCGATTCGCACACCCATTACGACGCGCAGGTCACCTGGGATGCGCTGTGCGATCCCTCGCCGGCGCTTGGCGTCACCACCGTCGTCATGGGCAATTGCGGCTTCACCATCGCGCCGTGCCGGCCCGGCGACCGCGAGCTGATGATGGGCCATCTCACCCGCGTCGAGGGCATGGCGCTCGAGGCGCTGCGCGAGGGCATATGCTGGGAGTTCGAGACCTTCCCCGAATATCTCGCGATGCTGGAGCGGCGCGGGGTCGGCCCCAACGTCGCCGTCTATACCGGCCATTCGGCGCTGCGCACCTGGGTGATGGGCGCGCAGGCGACCGAACGCGCCGCCACCGACGCGGAGATCAAGGAGATGTGCGCGCTGGTCGCCGAGGCGATCGACGCCGGCGCGCTCGGCTTTTCGACCTCGACCCATGAGCAGCATGTCGGCTGGGGCGGCGTGCCGATGCCCTCGCGCCTCGCCGACGACCGCGAGTTCGACGCCATCGCCCGCACGGTCGGGGAGAAGGGGCGGGGCACGCTGATGCTGGTCAAGGGCTCGAAGACCGGGATCGACTGGATCGAGCGACTCGCCGAACGCTCCGGCCGGCCGGTGCTGGTGTCGGCCATGCGCCACCATCCCTCGGCGCCGAACCGGGTGTTCGAGGACCTCGCCGCGCTGCGCAACGCGCGCGAGCGGGGGCGGCGCCTGTATGGCCAGTGCTCCTGCATGCCGATGGCGATGGATTTCACCCTGCTCAATCCCTACCCGTTCGAGGCCTATGCCGCGTGGAAGCCGGCGATCGCGGCGTCCGGCGACCGCGAGGCCTATGTCGCGGTGCTGCGCGATCCGGACTGGCGCGCGGCGATGAAGCGCGAGATCGAAACCGATCCCGGGATGCGCATCTTTCGCGGCAACTGGGACCGGCTCGAAGTGGCCGAGGCGGGCACCGAGGCGAACCGCGCGCTCGAGGGCCGCTCGGTCGGCGAGCTGGCGCGCGCGGCGGGCAAGCATCCCTTCGACCTGTTCATCGACCTCGCGCTCGAGGAAGATCTGAAGACCCTCTACGCGACCGAATTCTCCAACTATGACGTGCCCGCCGTCAGCCGCATCCTGCAGGACCCGGACAACCAGATCTCGCTCGGCGATGCCGGCGCGCATCTGAGCTTCCTGTGCGAGGCGGGCTTCGGTCTCCATCTCCTCGGCCGCTGGGTGCGGGAGCTGGGCGTGCTCAGCCTCGCCGAGGCGGCGCGGCGCCTTTCCGGGCAGCAGGCCAACCTGTTCGGGATGCGCGATAGAGGCACGCTCACCGTCGGCCTTGCCGCGGACCTGCTGCTGTTCAATCCGGCTACGGTCGGCATCGGCCCGCGCAAGCGGCTGTTCGACCTGCCGGGCGGCGCGACGCGGCTGCGCACCGATGCGATCGGCGTCCACGGCGTGTGGGTGAACGGCGTGCGGATCGCCGACGCGAACGGGCCCGTCGATCCGCCCGCGCCGCCGGGCAAGGTGCTGCGCGCGTTCGCGGCCTAGGGGGTCAGCGGCCGGAGAAGCGGGGGGCGCGCCGCTCGCGGAAGGCGGTGACGCCCTCGCGATGATCCTCGGTCCGCGACATCAGCGGCTGCATCGCGAACTCCGCCTCCAGGAACTGGTCGAAGCTGGTGTCGGCGGCGAGGTCGAACTGGCGCTTGGCCATGCCGAGCGCCAGCGTCGGCGCGGCGTACAGTTCGCGCGCCAATTCGGCCGCACGCGCCTGCAGGGCGTCGGCGGGCACCACCTCGAGCGCGAGCCCGAGCGAATGCGCCTCCTCGGCGGAGACGAAGCGGCCCGAATAGACGATCTCCTTCGCCCGCATCGCGCCGATATGCTGGCGCAGCAGCCAGACCGCGCCGCCGTCCGGCGTCAGGCCGATGTTGCGGAAGATCTGGGCGAAGCGGGCGCGATCCGAGGCGATGACGAAATCGCAGGCGAGGGCATAGCTCCAGCCGACGCCGACGCACACGCCGTCCACCGCCGCGATCGTCGGCTTGCGCAGGCCCGCAATGGCCCGCGCGATGCGATGGAGCCGGCGCATCTTGGTGAGCGAATGGGCCGCGTCGCCGCCGCCCATCTCGCTCACGTCCATGCCGGCGCAGAAGGCGCCGCCGGCGCCGGTGAGCACGACCGCGCGGACGTCGTCATTCTCGCCGAGCTGCTCGAACGTTGTCCAGAGCTGCTCGCGCATCGCCATGGTGATGGCGTTCTTCTTCTCCGGCCGGGCGAGCGTCACCGTGGCGACGCCGCCTTCGATCGAAAGCTCGACGCTCATTCGCCGCCCGCGCCGGATCAGTCGCGGATCGGCAGGCGCCGCTCGAAGACGCCTTCCGCGATGCGGTTGAGGAGGATCTCGATGGTACCGCCGGCGATCATCCAGCCGCGCGTGCGGCGGAAGCAATATTCGACCAGCGATTCCTCGCTGTAGCCCATGCCGCCCATGATCTGCATCGCCTCGTGGGCGAGGTCGAAGCCCGCGCGGTTGCAGGCCACCTTGGCGATCGCCGTGTCCTGGGGCGAGGGGAAGCCGCGGTCGGCGCCGGCGGCGGCCTTGTAGAGCAGGAGCTGCGCCGCCTCCGCCTCGATCTTCATGTCGGCGAACTTCCACTGCAGGCCCTGGAAGTTGGCGAGCGGCTGGCCGAACTGGCGGCGCACCAGCGCGTGCTGCTTCGCCAGCTCGAAGGCGTGGCGGCCGAGCGCGAGCGCGCGCGCGCTGTTGCCGAGCCGTTCCACGTTGAAGCCCGAAATCTGCTTCTTGAAACCGCCGGGGCCGAGGACGACGTTCTCCGGCCCGACATAGACATTGTCGAAATAGAGCGTGTTCCAGTCCTCGCCGGACAGGAAGCGCGAGGGCTTGCCGAAGCTGAACCCTTCCGCGCCGCGCTCGATGAGCACCGAGCCGATGCCGTCCACGCCGGGGCCGAAGCGCACGTAGACGAGGAACACGGTGGCGTGGAGGCCGTGGGTGGTGAACACCTTCTCGCCGCTGATCCGCCAGCCCTTGCCGTCGGGCGTCGCGGTCGTCTTCAGCTCGGTGACGGCGGAGCCGGCGCCCGGCTCGGTCATCGCCACGGCGATCAGCGACTTCGCCTCGAGCAGCGGCTTCAGGACACGCTCGCGCTGCTCCTCGGTGCCATACTGGGCGAGCACGCGGATCGCGCCGAAATTGCCCGCCTGCACGACGTCCGCGCTGCGCGGGCAGACCATCGCGACCTCCTGGATGGCCAGGATCGCGTCCATGAGCGTGCCGCCGATGCCGCCAGCCTCGGCCGGCACGGTGATGCCGAGCAGGCCGTTCTCGGCCATCTGCCGGCCGACGTCCCAGGGATAGTCGTCGCTATGGGCGCGCCCGAGCGCGCCGTCGCGCAGGTTGCGCTCGGCGAAGGCCGCGACGGAGTCGCGGAAGATTGTCTGTTCCTCGGTCAGTTCGAAATGCACGCTCTCACGCTCCCGTTCGCTCGAGGATCATCGCGATGCCCTGGCCTAGGCCGATGCACATGGTGACGAGGGCGTAGCGGCCGGCCCCCTCGTCGAGCTGCCGCGCCGCGGTCAGCGCGATGCGCGCGCCCGACATGCCGAGCGGATGACCCACTGCGATGGCGCCGCCGACAGGGTTCACCCGCGAATCGTCGTAGGGAATGCCGAGCAGCTTCAGGCAGCCCAGCGCCTGGCTCGCGAACGCCTCGTTGAGTTCGATCACGTCGATATCGGCAAGCTCCAGGCCCGCGCGGGCCAGCGCCTTGCGGGTCGCCGGCACCGGGCCGAGCCCCATCACCCTCGGCTCGACGCCCGCCACCGCCGCGGTGGCGATCCGCGCCAGCGGCCGCGCGCCGACCTTTTCGCCCGCCTCGGCCGCGCCGACGATCAGCGCCGCCGCGCCGTCATTGACGCCGGACGCGTTGCCGGCGGTGACGACGCCGCCGGGGAAAAGGGTGGGCAGGCGCGAAAGGCCTTCGAGCGTGCTCTGCGGCCGGGGATGCTCGTCCGCCTCGACGCGCGAGACCGCGCCCTTGCGGCCCGGCACGTCCACCGGAACGATCTCGCCCGCGAAGAAGCCGCGCGCGCGCGCCGCCTCGTACTTCTGCTGGGAGGCGAGGGCGAAGCGGTCGGCCTCCTCGCGCGTGATGCCATGCTCGGCGGCGACATTGTCGCCGGTCTGCGGCATCGAATCCCGCCCGAACCGCTCGTGCACGATCGGGTTGGGGAATCGCTCGCCGAGCGCCTCGTAGACGCGGGCGCGCCGGTCGAAGGCCGTCTCCGCCTTCGCGATCACGAAGGGGGCGCGGCTCATGCTCTCGACGCCGCCGGCGATGAACAGGTCGCCCTGGTCCACCGCAATGGCGCGCGCGGCGTCGGCGACCGCGGCGAGGCCGCTGCCGCACAGGCGGTTCACGGTCTGCGCCGCCACCTCCACCGGCAGGCCGGCGACCAAGGCGGCGTGGCGGGCGACGTTGCGCGCGTCCTCGCCGGCCTGGCTGGTGCAGCCCATGATGACGTCTTCATAGTCCTCCGGTGCGAAGGGCGCGCGCGCCGCCAGCTCGCGAATGCAGCCGGCGAGGAGGTCGTCCGGGCGCACCGCCGAAAGCGCGCCGCCATAGCGACCGATCGGCGTCCGCAGGCCCGCATAGATGAAGGCCTGGCGCATCTCAGCCCTTGCGGCGCACATGGACGGCGCCGTCCTCGATCTTCACGTCGTAACAGGGCACGTCGAGATAGGCCGGGCCGCCCTCGATGACGCGCCCGGTGCGGATCTCGAAGCAGGACTGGTGCAGCGGGCACTCGATCCGGTCGCCGTCCAGCCAGCCGTCGGAGAGGCGGACATGCTCGTGCGAGCAGATGTCGCCGATCGCGTAGATCTGCCCCTCGTAGCGATAGAGGGCGATCGCCTCGCCGTTGGCCTCCGCCGCGAACGGCTCGCCTTCGGGAATATCGGACTCGTCCGCGACGCGGACCCAATCGGTCATTGGCCTGTCTCCGTTGAAGGCGCCTAGAGGCCCATCTCGCGCCGGTAGAAGTCGTAGAAGGCGCGGATCAGCGTTTCGGTCATCATCGTGTCCTGCGCCTCGGTGCCGTGGCCGCCCATCTCCAGCACCTGGACCGATTCCGGGCAGCTTTCGACGACCGGCTGCATCAGGGCGAGGACCTCGCTGTCCTCCAGGCTGACGAAGCCCGCCGGGCCGACGAGATTGCTCTGCTTGAGCCGCAGGCGATTGATCGTCTCGTCGTCGCCCTCGTAGCCGAAATAGGTCCACGACAGCTCGTGCGCGCCCGGCCCCTTCGGGATGACGTGGCGGACGACGAGGCAGTTGAAATATTGCTGGACGAGCACGGTCGGGAACACCTGGAAGGCGCCCATCATCCCGTCCCTGAACTCGTCGACGACGGAGGTGACGACCTCCTTGTCCTTGATCTCGAGGTCGGAGCGGATGCTCTTGATCTGCTTGCTCGCCTCGGTGCTGCGGTTCTTCAGCTCCGGGTCGTACTGCGAATAGGTATATTCGTGGCGGCCTTCCTTGAGCGGCACGCTGTGATAGTCGCCGTCGGTGCGCAGGATGCCGAAGGTCGACAGGAAGGGATGCATCAGCGTCGCGTGATAGGGATCGCGGCTGTTCTCCCAGTAGAGCTTCCAGTTGCTCTTCACGATCTGGCGGCTGTAGCCGAGCAGGCGCAACGGCCGCCGCGACACCAGCCGGTCGAGCCGCATCAGGATCTCCGGCCCCAGATACTCCTCGAGCGGCGGCACCTCGTCGCTGTAGCTCGCCCAGATCGTCCCGCCGCGACGCGCGACGCGCAGCCGGGTGAGGCCGTTCTTCGACTTGTCGAAGTCGCGCGGCATGCCGCCCTTGCCCTGCGCGCCGCGCAGGAAGGGCAGGCCCATCAGGTCGCCTTTGAGGTTGTAGCTCCAGTGGTGGTAGGGGCAGGTGATCTCGCGCGCCTGCCCGCGGTTCTTCCAGCACAGCAGCGCGCCGCGATGGGCGCAGCGGTTCTCGACGACATGGATCTCGCCGTCGAGGTCGCGGGTGACGATCACCGCGCGCTCGCCGACCCAGCTGCGCTTGAAGCTGCCGGGCTCGGCGACCTCGCAGTCCAGCCCGACGAAGTTCCAGGTCTTGCCGTAATGGAAGACCTCCATCTCGCGGGCGAAGATGTCGGGATCCGAATAGATCCAGGCCGGCACGCGCGTGACGCCGCCTTCCGGCCATTTCCGGGCGGTCGAGTTGCGTTGCGCGGTATCGGTCATGTCTTCCCTCTTCAGACCGGAATGACGAGCGTCGTGCGGATGCGGTAGTTGTCGTACACGCAGGTCCGCTCGCGGAATTTCAGGCGGCCGTCCTCGCGCACGACGCGGTCGAGATAGCGGCCGACCATCAGCAGCTCGGGCTCGCTCTCCAGGAGCGATTCGACGATCAGGAAATTGGCCTCGGCGCGGACCTCGTCGCCCTCGGCGCCGACGATCCGCACGCCGCTGATGAAGTGGCGCAGCGAGCGCGGCTGGTAGAGCGCGGCCTTCAGCGTCGCGGTGGCGCGGTCCTCGATCATCGCGCGACCGAGGCAATACATCGTCGCGTGTTCCAGCCCGTCGTCGAAATTCTCGCGCGAGATGACGCGATAGAGCGCGTCCTCGGTGAAGAAGGCGGGAAACTCCTCCAGCGCCTCGGCGTCGAGGCAGGCGGCATAATCGTCGTAGAACTCGCGCAGCTCCGCGCGGGTGATCGCCGCCGCGCTCGCCGGTTCCGGCTGCTTCGTCATCTCGCGGGTCTTTCCTCCCTCGCTCATCGCTGGCTCAGTGCCGGTCGACTGCCACAGGCCGGCGCGCCGCGCCGTGCCTGGCGCGCCCGCGTCGGGGATTCTTCGTAAGGGCGAATTCCGGCGCCGGCCGGGCGCTTCGCGGCGCGCGGCGGGCGCAGCAGCCGGCGCTCACTGGACGGTCTCGACATCGGCGTGGGCGGCGATCGGCCGGTACTCGGTGACGGAAAGGCCGAAGCCCTCCAGCGCCGCCATCCGCACCGGGCTCGAGCTTAGCACCACCATCTCGCCGACGCCCAGATCCTTCAGGATCTGCGCGCCGATGCCATATTCGCGCAGCGACAGCGTCGGCGATCGTTCGGGCAGCCCGTCGCGGTAGCGCTGCGACCAGCTCGTGCGCGAATCGCGCAGGAACACGATCACGCCCGGCCCGTCATGCTCGCCGATCATGCGCAGCGCATCGGGGATCAGCCTCGCGCGCGGACCGGCGTGGCGGAACAGGTCGGTGGCAAGATCGATCGGGTGGACGCGCACCAGCGTCGGCACGCCGTTGGAGATGCGGCCGTGCACGAGCGCCGCATGTTCGCAGCCGTCGATCAGGTTGCGGTAGAGCACCATGCGGAAGGCGTGGCCGTGCTCGCTCTCGAACGGCACCTCCACGACCCGCTTGACCGTGCGCTCGGTCCGGCGGCGATACTGGATGAGATCGGTGATCGTGCCGATCTTCAGATTGTGCTTCGCGGCGAAGACGGACAGCTCCGGCAGCCGCGCCATCGTGCCGTCGTCGTTCATCACTTCGCAGATGACGCCGGCGGGGATCAGCCCGGCGAGCCGCGCGATGTCCACCGCCGCCTCGGTATGGCCGGCGCGGACCAGCACGCCGCCGTCGCGGGCGACGAGCGGGAAGACGTGACCGGGGCTGGTGAGATCGGCGGCGGTCTTGTCCGGGTCGATTGCGACGGCCACCGTGTGGGCGCGATCGTGCGCCGAAATGCCGGTCGTCACGCCCTCGCGCGCCTCGATCGAGACGGTAAAGGCGGTGCCGTGGCGCGTGCCGTTGCGGCTCACCATCGGCGGCAGCTGCAACGCCTCGGCGCGCTCGCGGGTGATCGCGACGCAGATCAGCCCGCGCGCGTGCATCGCCATGAAATTGATCTGCGCGGGGGTCGCGAACTGGGCGGGGATGACGACGTCGCCCTCGTTCTCGCGGTCCTCCGCGTCGACGATGATGAACGGCCGGCCCTGGCGGGCCTCCTCGATGATGTCCTCGATCGACGAGATCACGCACCTGTCCCTTCGGTCGACGGCGGCTAGCGGGCGGCGCGCGCGATGCGGCGCGGCGTCGTCATGTGCGGCGGCATGGGGGAAGGGATGCTGACCAGGCCGAGCGTGGTGGAAACGATGCTGCGGATGATCCGCACGATCGATTCCTCGCTCGCGCCCGGGCGCGAGCGGACGCACAGCGCGAGCTGCTCGCTGCGGTCGGTGTTGGGCATCAGGATCGCGAAGGCCGATCCGTTCGGGTCGATGCGGCGGACGTAACCGCGCGCGCTCGATTCATCGAGATCCGCCGCCAGATCCTCGAAGCGCACGCGCTCCGCGGCGTCCTCGGTCTCGGCATTGATGCGGTGGACATATTTGCGGACCAGCTCGCGCTCGCAGGTGAGCAGCAGCGCGCGGCCCTCGGCGCTGTGCAGCAGCGGCAGCGAGTCGCCCTGGCGCGGCGCGTCGGCGGTGCGACGCACCGCGTGGAGACACTGCACCCGCACGCCGTTGTTCGAGGCCAGGGTGACGGAGGAATCGGTCGCGTCGGCGATGTCGTCCATCAGCCGCAGCAGCTTGCCGCTGCGCACGAGCTGGGGCTGGACCCAGGCGCCGAGCATCGACACGCGCATCGAAAGGCGGAAGGTCCGGTTGCGGCTGCCGCGCCGGAGGTAGCCGAGATAGACGAGATAGTTGAGCAGTTCCGACGCGCTGGACTGCGGATAGCCGAACGCCCTGGAAATGTCGGTGACGCTCGCCTCCGGGCGGTCCTCACCGAAATATTCGAGCACCTCGAGCACGCGCTGCGCCGACTTGATCGGCTTCGCCTCGACCGTCCTTCTCATCAGCCTCTCCACGCTTCTTGCGAGCGACTCGCCTTATAGGCTATGCGCCACAAAGTGTCGACACTTTAGAAAAAGAGGCGTGCCGGCTTCGAAGGACCTGTGAGCGGTAAGCGCCCGAATATCGCCATTTCGAAAACCGAGAAGGGTGTTTTGTCGACAGTTACCTGCGATGCTAACGGCCGCCGCAGGAGCAGGGAGCGAGGGGAGGATGACGGCAATCACGCGCGAATCGGCCGTAGGGAACGCCGCGACGGACGCCGCGGCGGATGTCGCGCGCAACGCGCCTCACGGACTCGACCGGTTCCTTCACCCGCGCGCCGTCGTCGTCATCGGCGCTTCGGACGATCCGAACCGGGTCGGCGGGCGCACCGTCCAGAATCTCCTTCGCGGCGGCTTTCCGGGCCGCATCTATCCGGTCAATCCGAACCGCGCGGTCGTGCAGGGCCTTGCCGCCTATCCGTCGATCGCGGACGTGCCCGCCGACGTCGACTGCGCCGTCGTCGCCGTGCCCGGCCCGCTGGTGCTGGAGGCGGTGGAGGCCTGCGCCGCGCGCGGCATCGGCGCCGCGGTGATCTTCAGCGCCGGGTTCAGCGAGGCGGGGGCGGAGGGCGCCGAGCGCCAGCAGCGCCTGCGCCAGATCGCGCGCGAATCCGGGATGCGCATCGTCGGGCCGAACTGCCTCGGCGTCTTCAATGCGCGCAACGGCGCCTGGCTCAGCTTCACCACCCAGTTCCAGGAGCGGATCGAGGGGCCGGCGATCGGCATGGTTAGCCAGAGCGGCGGCTCGGCGGCGCACCTGCTGCGCCTCGCCCAGGATCGCGGCCTCGAGGTCGGCACCTTCATCACCACCGGCAACGAGGTGGACGTGGAGTTCGGCGAGGGGCTGATCGCGCTCGCCGACGATCCCGACACCAACCTGATCCTCGCCTATATCGAGGGCGTGCGCCACCGCGACAGCCTGATCGAGGGGCTGGAGCGCGCGCGCCGCAACGGCAAGCCGGTGCTGATGCTCAAGGTGGGCCGCACCGGCGCCGGCGCGCAGGCGGCGGCGTCGCACACCGCCTCGCTGGCCGGGGAGGACCGCGTCTACGACGCGATCTTCCGCAGCTACGGCGTCTTCCGCGCCCGTTCGACCGAGGAGCTGCTCGACGTCGCCTGCGCGGCGTCCGGCCTGCGGCGCTTCCCGACCGGAAACCGGCTCGGCGTCGTCACCATCTCGGGTGGCATGGGCGCGCAGATCGCCGACGTCGCCTCCGATGCCGGGCTGGTGCTGCCGCGCCCGCCGGAGGAGGCGGAGGCGCGGCTGAAGGCGCTTTGTCCGCCCGGCTCGCCGCTCAATCCGGTGGACCTTACCGCGCAGCTTTCCACCGATCCGCACCTGCTCGCGAACAGTCTTCGGGTGCTGATCGAAACCGGGGAATATGACGCGCTGCTCGCCTTCTTCGGCGTCTATGCCAGCGTGCCCCGGCTCGCCGAAGTGTTCCTTGAGGATCTCACGAAACTGCGCGAGGACCATCCCGACATTCCGATCGTGCTCAGCGTCATCTGCGGGCCGGAGGACGCTGCGCGCTACCAGCGGGCCGGCTATCTCGTCTACGAGGAGCCGGCGCGGGCGGTGCGCGCGCTCGCCGCGCTGCCGCGCTTCGCGGCCGCCTTCGCGCGCCCGGCCCGGACGGCGCCAGGCGCCGGGATGCGCGCCATCCCGGCCGGCGAGGCCTATAGCGAGGCGGCGGCGAAGGCGGTGCTGGCGGGCGCGGGCATCCCGTCCCCGGCGGAGCGCAGCGTCGCCAGCGCCGCCGAGGTGGCGGCCGCGGCGGCGGGCATGAACATGCCGGTCGCGCTCAAGATCCTGTCGCGCGATATCCTTCACAAGACCGAGGTTGGGGGCGTTGAACTCGGTCTGGCTTCGGCCGAGGAGGCCGGGGCTGCCGCCCTCGCGATGGAGGCGCGGGTTGCCGAGCGGGCGCCAGACGCCCGTCGCGAGGGCTTTCTCCTCTCCGAAATGGTCGTCGGCGGCGTCGAGCTGATCCTCGGCGCCCGCCGCGATCCGCTGTTCGGGCCGCTGGTGATGGTCGGGCTCGGCGGCGTCACGGCGGAGCTGTTCAAGGACGTCTCGCTCCGCCTCGCGCCGGTCGACGAGGAGACCGCGCTCGAGATGCTGAAGGAGCTGCGCTCCTTCCCGCTGCTCGACGGCTGGCGCGGCGCGCCGAGGACGGACATCGAGGCGGCCGCGCGCGCGGTGAGCGCGCTCTCGCTGCTCGCCGCCGCCAATGCCGATACGATGGAGACGATCGAGGTCAATCCGCTCCGCGTGCTGGAGCAGGGAAGGGGCGTCGTCGCGCTCGACGCCGTTATCGAGACACGAAAGGCGGAATGATGGGCGAAGCCGCGAGCACGCCGGTGCGCTTCGAGGTCGAGGCGCCGCTCGGCATCATCCTGGTCGATAACCCGCCGGTGAACGCGCTGTCCAACGCGGTCCGCGCCGGGCTGGTGGAGGCGGTCGGGGCGCTCGACGCCGACCCGGCGGTGCGCGCGATCGTGATCCTCTGCGCCGGGCGCACCTTCATCGCCGGCGCCGATATCCGCGAGTTTGGCAAGCCGCGCCAGCCGCCGGCGCTGAGCGAGGTGTGCGAGCGCATTGAATCCGCCTCGAAGCCGGTCGTCGCCGCGATCCACGGCAACGCGCTGGGAGGCGGGCTCGAGGTCGCGCTCGCCTGCCACTATCGCGTCGCGCTCGCCGGCGCGAAGCTTGGCCTGCCCGAGGTGAAGCTCGGCCTGATCCCCGGCGCGGGCGGCGCCAACCGGCTCGCGCGCCTGGCCGGCCCGGTCGAGGCGCTGCGGATCGCGGCGGGCGGCGATCCGGTCGCGGCGGACGAGGCGCACCGGCTCGGCATCGTCGACGCGCTGATCGAGGGCGACCTTCGGACCGAGGCGCGCGCCTATGCGCGCCGGCTGGTCGAGGCGGACGCGCCGGCGCGGCCCACCTCGGCGCGCGCGATCGACGCGGCCGCGCGCGCGGCGTTCGAGACGGCGGCCGAAAAGGTGCTGCGCCGCGCCCGCGGCGAGGAGGCGCCCGGCGAATGCGCGGCATCGATCCGCCGCGCCTTCGATCTGCCGCTGGCCGAGGCGGTGCGGGCCGACCGCGAGGTCTTCGCCCGCCTGTCGGCCGGCGCCCAGTCGCGCGCGCTGCGTCACATCTTCTTCGCCGAGCGCGAGGCCGCGAAGCTGGACGTGGCGACCGATCCTCTGCCGGTCCGCCGCGTCGCCATCCTCGGCGCGGGCACGATGGGCGGCGGCATCGCGATGAGCTTCGCCGCCGCGGGCATCGAGACGACGCTCATCGACGTGGACGACGCCGCGGTGGAGCGCGGCCTGGACCGGATCAGGGCCAACTACCGGCGCTCGGTCGAACGCGGCTCGATCGACGATGCGACGGTCGCGCGGCGGCTGGCGCTGATCCGCCCGGCGGTGTCGCGCGCGGCGGCCGCCGACGCCGACCTCGTGATCGAGGCGGTGTTCGAGAACATGGATCTCAAGAAGGAGATCTTCGCGGAGCTCGACCGAATCTGCCGTCCCGACGCGATCCTCGCCACCAACACCTCCGCCCTCGACGTGGACGAGATGGCCACGGCCCTCACCCGGCCGGAGCGGTTCGTCGGGCTTCACTTCTTCAGCCCGGCCAACGTCATGCGGCTGGTGGAGGTGGTGCGCGCCGCGACCAGTTCGGAGCGGACGCTGGCGACGGCGCTGGCGGTGGCGCGCACGATCGGCAAGACGCCGGTCGTCGCCGGCAATTGCGACGGCTTCATCGGCAACCGCATGGTCGCCAAGCGCGGCGCGCAGGTCGACCGGCTGTTGCAGGAAGGCGCGTTCCCGCACGAGGTGGACGAGGCGCTCAAGAGCTTCGGCTTCCCGATGGGGCCGCTCGCGATCAACGACATGTCGGGCCTCGACATCGGCTACAGCATCCGCAAGCGCCGGGGCACGCCGTTCCCGGTCGCCGACGCGGTCGTCGAGAGCGGGCGGCTCGGCCAGAAGAACGGCCGCGGCTACTATCGCTACGAGGAAGGTTCGCGCACGCCGCTGCGCGATCCCGAGGTCGAGGCGCTGATCCTCGACGTCTCGCGCCGGCTCGGCGTCGAGCGGCGGCGCATCGACGCCCAAGAGATGGTCGAGCGGATGCTCTTCCCCCTCATCAACGAGGGCGCCCGCATCCTCGCCGAAGGCATCGCGCGCCGCGCCTCGGACATCGATGTGACCTGGGTGAACGGCTACGGCTTCCCGCGCTGGCGCGGCGGCCCGATGTTCTACGCGGACGAGGTCGGGCTCCCCCACATCGTCGAGCGCCTGCGCGCCTTCGCGGCGGCGAGCGACGATCCCAGCCTCGCGCCCGCGCCCCTGCTCTTGGAACTGGCCGAGACCGGTTCGACCTTCGCCGCCTGGGACCAGTCCCGGCGATCCCAACCCCATTCCTGACGGAGACCGCGATGAGCGTCGATTACGGCAAGTACGAGTTCCTGAAGGTCGAAAAGGACGCCCTGGGCGTCGCGACCGTCACGATGAACGATCCGGACAAGCTGAACGCGATCGGGCCGGAGAACCACAAGGAGCTGGAATATATCTGGGTCGATCTGGCCCGCGACGAGGAGATCAAGGTGATCGTCCTCACCGGCGCCGGCCGCGCCTTTTCGGCGGGCGGCGACGTCAAGAAGATGGCGGCGCGCGCGGGCACCGAGTTCGGGCTGAAATATGCCCTGCGTGTGCCGCAGAACACGCTGCGCCTGTTCGAGCACATGCTGCTGGTGCCGCAGCCGATCATCGCCGCGGTGAACGGCGACGCGATCGGGCTGGGACTTACCATGGCGCTGTTCGCCGACATGACGGTCGTCGCCGACGATGCCCGGCTCGGCGACACGCACATCAAGGTGGGCCTGGTCGCCGGCGATGGCGGCGCGGTGATCTGGCCGCTTCTGGTCGGGCCGCAGCGGGCCAAGGAATTCCTGATGCGCGGCAAGCTCATCAAGGGCGCCGAGGCGGCCGCGATGAACCTGGTCAATTATGCGGTCCCGCGCGAGCAGGTGCTGGAGGAGGCGAACCGCATCGCCGCCGAGATCGCGGCCCAGCCGCTTTGGGCGGTGCGCTGGTCGAAGGCCGCGGTCAACAAGCAGGTCAAGGCGCAGCTCGATCAGGTGCTCGAACTGTCGATCGCCTATGAGGCGCTCACCATGCTGACCCACGATTACAAGGAAGCCGCGACGGCCTTCGCCGAGAAGCGCAAGCCGAGCTTCCAGGGTTTCTGAGGGGGTGGGCGGGCGCCGCGGCGCCCGCCCATTTCGTATCCGTCCGGCGATCTTACGCCGTCGCGAGCAGCCCGCCGCGTTCCGCCAGGAAATCGATATGGTGGTCGGCGTCGCCGAAGAGCGCGTCGATCGCGGTCAGCCGCTTGAAGGCGTGACCCACCTTATATTCGGCGGTGATGCCGATCGCGCCGTGGAGCTGCACCGCCTGCTGCCCGATGACGCGGCCCGAACGGCCGATCTGCGCCTTGGCGGCGGCGATGTTGCGGTGGCGGACCTCGTCCGGCTGGCCGAGCGAGAGGGCGGCGAGGATCGCCATGCTGCGGGCCAGTTCGAGCTGGACGAGCATGTCCACCGCGCGGTGCTGCAGCGCCTGGAACGAGCCGATCGGAACGCCGAACTGCACGCGCGTCTTCAGATATTCGGTGGTGAGGTTCACCGTGTCGGCCATGATCCCCACCGCCTCGGCCGCGAGCGCGGCATTGGCCTCGTCGAACAGCCGCCCGAGGATCGTCTCGCCCTCGCCCGGCGCGCCGAGCAGGGCCTCGGCGCCGACCGGCGTCGAATCGAACGCCACCTCGGCCACCGGCACGCCGTCATAGCCGCGCCGCGCGGCGATGGTGATGCCCCCGGCGTCGGCGGGGACGATGAACAGCGCGGTGCCCGCGTCGGTCGCGGCGCTCACCACGAACTCGTTCGCGCTCGCGCCGTGGATCACCGCGATCTTGCGGCCGGTGACGCGCCAGCCTTCGCCGTCGCGCTTCGCGGCGGTCGCGGGCGCAAGGAAATGCCGCGGCGCGCCCGGCTCGTAATGGGCGAGGGCCATCAGGTGCTCGCCGGCGGCGATCCGGCCGACCCGCGCCTGCCGCTGCCCGGCGCTGCCCGCGATCCGCAGCGCGCCGCCGGCGAGGACGACAGTGGAGAAATAAGGCTCCAGCACAAGCGCGCGGCCGAGCGCTTCCATCACGATCATTGTCTCGACGCCGGTGCCGCCGAAGCCGCCGTCCTCCGCCGCGAAGGGGAGGGCGAGCAGGCCGAGTTCGGCCATCTCCTGCCAGATCGCGCGGCTCCAGCCCTCGCCCTCGCGCGCGATTCGCAACCGGGTCTCGAAATCGTAGCGCTCGGCGACGAAGCGTTCGACGCTCTCGCCCAGCATCCTCTGTTCTTCAGTGAGCTCGAAATCCAATCTGGCCTCCGCTCAGAGCCCGAGCACGGTCTTGGCGATGATGTTCTTCTGGATCTCGTTGGATCCGCCGAAGATCGAGACCTTGCGCATATTGAAGTAGAAGGGCGCCGCCGCCTCGATCCAGCCGTCCTCCTCGGCGGGCTCGATGCCCGCCTGCGGCATGGCGAGGCCCGCCGGGCCGGCCAGCTCCAGCACCAGCTCGGTCATCCGCTGCTGGATCTCGGTGCCCTTGAGCTTGAGGATCGAGGCGGCCGCCGGTGCCGGATGGCCCTGCGAGTCCGCCGCGACCACCCGAAGCTGGGTGAGTTCGAGCGCGCGCAGCTCCACCTCCACCTCGGCGAGCGCGCGGCGCAGCCGCTCGCGCTCGCGCGGGGAGAGCACGCCCTTTTCGGACAATTCCTCCTCGAGCCGGCGCAGCTGGATCAGCCGCTCCTTGGACAGGCCGATGCGCGCGATGCCGCTGCGCTCGCTGCGCAGCAGGTGCTTGGCGTAGGTCCAGCCCTTGCCTTCCTCGCCGATCCGGTTCTCCACCGGCACGCGCACGTCGTCGAAAAAGACTTCGTTGGCGTCATGCTCGCCGTCGATCGTTTCGATCGGCCGCACGGTGATGCCAGGCGTGCGCATGTCGATCAGCAGGAAGGTGATGCCCTCCTGCTTGCGGCCGCTCGCGTCGGTGCGGACCAGCGCGAACATCCAGTCGGCGTGCTGCGCCTGCGTCGTCCAGATCTTCTGGCCGTTGATCACATAATGGTCGCCGTCGCGCTCGGCGCGCGTCTTGAGCGAGGCGAGGTCGGATCCGGCGCCCGGTTCCGAGAAGCCCTGGCACCACCAGTCGTCGAGATTGGCGATGCGGGCGAGGAACCGGCGCTTCTGCGCGTCGGTGCCGAAGCGGCAGATGATCGGGCCGATCATGTTGACGTTGAACGGCAGCGGCTCCGGCGCGTGGGCGAGCGCCATCTCCTCCTGGAAGATATAGCGCTGCGCCGGGGTCCAGGGCTGGCCGCCATGGTCCACCGGCCAGGCCGGGGTCGCCCAGCCGCGCGCGTTCAGGATGCGCTGCCAGCGGACGATGTCCTCCTTGCCGAGGTGCCGCCGCTCGATCATCTTGCGGCGCAGGTCGTCCGGCAGGTTCTGCGCCAGGAAATCCCGCACTTCCTGACGGAAGGCGCGTTCGGTTTCGGTGAAGTCCAGTTCCATCGTTCAGGCCGCCATTGCCAGGCGCGCTTCGCCAGCGAGCCGCTCCATCATCGCCGCGACGCTCGCCGCCTCCTCGAGCGCGCAGAGCGTGCCGGCCACCTCGTCGCGCAGCGCCTCGCCCAGCAGGCCCTCGGTGCAGGCGCGATACTTGGCCAGCGTCTCCTCCCGGCTCAGCGGATCCTCCGCGTCGCCGTGGGCGCGGGTGCACACCGTCCGCAGCTCGCGGCCGTCGGCGAGGGCGATCGTCACCACGTCCTGTCCGCCGAGCTGGTCGTAGCCCCAGTCCTCGTGCACGATCATGCGGACCCTGGCCCGCCCGGCGACGATCGCCGGATCGTCGAGCCGCGCCGCGGAAAAGGTGCGCGCGTCCATCGGCTCGCCGGCGAGCGCGGCGGCGACGACGTGCGGCAGGCTGAAGCGCGCCTGCTCCACGTCCCGCGGCTCCGGATATTTCATGATGGCGGGGAAGGCGGCGTTGACCTCGACGCGCACCTCGGCGACGTCGTCGGCGGCGATGCCGTGCTCGGCGGCGAGCGCCCGCACGCCGTCGATGATCCGCTGCAGCATGTAGCAGCACGGATATTTCTTCTGCCCCACGGCGAGAATCCGCGCGTCGCCGCCGGTGCCGAGATCGAAGGTCAGGTCCGGCTGGCCGGCGAGCGCGTCATAATAGCCCGCCTTGCCGTCCAGGATCGTCGGATTGCCGCCCAGGCCCCGCGCGGCCAGCGTCGCCGCCGCGATGCCGTCGCGCGCGGTGAAGCCCGCCTCGACCACATGGGCGGCCGAGCCGGTCTGGCGCACCAGTCCGCCGCCCATCGAGGCGGCGAGGGTGACGGCGTCGCGCACCTGCGCCTCGGCAAGGCCCATCAGCTTCGCCGCGCCGGAGGCGACGCCGATCGTCCCGTTATTGGCGCAGGAGAGGAAGCCGCGCGCCGCGGCGCCGTGGTTCGAGCAGATCATGCCCGGCCGCGCCGCGACCTCGAAGCCGATGATGATCGCCTCCAGCACCGCCGCGCCGCTGGCGCCGAGCTTCTGGCCGAGCGAGAACATCGCCGGGATCAGGCAGCAGGTGTACTGCGCCTCCGGCCAGGCCACGTCCTCATATTCGGTGCAGTGCGAGGCGTTACAGTTCAGCATCGCCGCCAGTTCCGCCGTCGTGGCGAAGCCGTGGCCGATCACGCCGGCCTCCGGCGCGCCGCCCTGGGCGCGGACATAGTCGGTGAGCGCGCGCGGCACCGTCATGCCGGCGCCGAGCACCGCCGAGCCGATCGAGCTGAGGCACAGATCCTTGGCGCGCTCGATCACCTCGGGCGCAAAATCGCGCAGCCCGGTTTGCGTCACGTAGCGCGCGATCCGGTCGGCATTGCCCATTTCGTTTCTCCGGCCGCCTATTCCGTCCACCCGTCGAAGATATCGCCGGCTTCGCGCTGGATCATGGAGGCGGCCTCCATCTGGCCGTAGACGAGGGCGTTGCCGATGGTGTCGAGGGTATCGGACCTGGAGACGCCCCAGGCC
>Ga0180222_1001173_pt1 | contig 29595 bp, 30 predicted proteins | sample eDN5th37CKraftOP_FD_151336 | JGI IMG/M metagenome (GOLD analysis project Ga0180222, IMG submission 151336) | Enriched Organic Plus compost microbial communities from Emeryville, California, USA - eDNA 5th pass 37_C Kraft OP (version 2) (version 2) ...
TTTGGAAGCCTGATCGATGATCAGTCAGGCGGCGAGCAGAACTCGCTGCCGGAGGAGCTGGTAGTCAGCGCGTCCGTACATCTGTCGCTTTATGGCTTTGACCCGGTTGATCTGACCTTCGACCGGACTCGTTGTCCAGCGGGTCGTAATCGCGCCCTTCACGGCATCGATGTCGCGCGCGATGCCGGCCGCAAAGCTGGCGACTTCACTGTCTGCAGCCTGTTCGAGCCATCTATCGAGCCTGGTCACGTCGTTGCCATCGAGCAGCGCGATGAACTCTGCGGCGAGTCCGGCCACCGTGCAAAGCTCCGGTGCCTGCGCATAGAGATGATGGAGGAAAGCCCTGGCATCCGCATCGATCTGACCGGGATCCCGGCTCAGATACCAGGCACAGCGCCGGCGTGACGGGGCTTTCCAGCCGGTCCGCGTCGGCTGCTCCGCTGTTGTCTGTAGATTGTCGCGGGCCCGCCGTCGGGCGGCCCATCGGGCAATGCTATTCCGGCTCCCCCTGTAGCCGTGTTCCTTCAGATCCCGCCAGAGCTGTTGCCCGACCTGACATCCCGCCTGCCATCGGCTCTCGAGCCAGTCTTCATAAGGTGCGAGCAGATGCGAGGGTGAAGAAGGACGGATATGTTCGGGTTCACCGCCCGCGGCCAGCCACCGCTGAACTGTGCGCTGGCTGATGCCGGTCAGACCGGCGATGTGCGATACGGGATGGCCTTGCGCGCGAAGGCGGCAGATTTCTTCCCATCGCTCGCGACGCGCTGATTTTCGACCGGTTCGCAATCTGGCGAGACCGGGAGCGGCCGGTGGCAGGCGGGCCTGCGTTCCTGTCATGCTTTTCACCGCCGCCGACACGGCGCCACGATGGCGGCCCACAGCCTCGCGCAGTGCGTCCCCCAGTCCGCGGAGCAGATGCCAGCGATCAGCCACCTGAACAGCGTCTGGCGCCCCGCGCCTTGCTCCATCGGCATAAAGGCCGGCGCGATCGCGTGCGACGACCTGAATCCCCGGATAGCGCCGGAGCCAGCCGGCCACGCTGTCCGCGTTGCGATCGGGAAGCAGATCCAGAACGCGATTGCGCTCCAGATCGCAGATGATCGTTCCATAGCGCTGGCCGCGGCGCCATGCCCAATCATCGATGCCGACAATGGTCGGGGCGATAAAATCCGGCACAGGCGCCGACCGGATCATCCGCAGCAAGCTATCGCCGCTCACCGGCATCGCCAGCCGGTGCGCAAGACGGGACCCCGGCTCGCCGCCGGCGGCAAGGCCGATCGCCCGCTGGCTGTCGGCGAGCCTGACGGAGCGCTGTGCTCTAGAAGCAACCACCCCGGGCAGCCGCTCCGCGAATATCCGTACCTTGCAGGCGGGCGTCCCGCAGCGAAAGCGCCGCACCCTGAGCGTCATCCGCACAATCCGTCCATGCCAGGGCAGGTCGCGCGGCCGGCGCTCGTAATGGCTGTGAATGCGGTCGGACCGCCGTGCGCAGCCGGGACAGGCTGACGAACGCTGAACCGGCTTCACCGTCAGATGAAGCTCGCCCTGCGCTGTGTCGCTGCGACGGACAATCGTTAAACCTTCAGGAACGGGAGAACCGGCAGATGTCTGGAACACGCGCAAATACCATCGCTGACCGTAATCCCCACTCTATGCACGCTCCCGATTCGCGCGTGAATCCCCCAACTTGCACCAAATTTGCGGATGAGCCCCAGTTTGTCGCGCTACAGGTCTATCACCGACACCAGTATACCAACGAGAAGCGCGAGGCGTTGGCGTTGTGGGGTAAGGAGGTAATGCAGATTGTAGCCAAGTACCCAGCCGAGGCCAAAAGCGGCTAAACTCCCGTGCAGTCGCTTGCCTGCAAAATGGTCCAGCCCGGCAACAATCCGTCGATTGCCTCTGTTTCGGCTAACTTGGGGATAGACCGCTAAAAGCGCCAATGGCGAAGGACGTCGCGGACATAGCCGGGGGTTTCGCCATTTCGCGGTATACCGCCCGCGCGTTCGACTGCACTTGGACGGCATTGTAGGCTGCGACAGCGAGGTGAACCACGCCGAACCTGTCGAGCATCTGCCTCAGATACCGCGCCGCGCCGAAGATATTGGCCATGGGGTCAAATCGATTGAAGACGCCGAGTTCCTTTGCCGTTGCTGGCATCAGCTGGCCAAGGCCAGCAGCGCCTGCCGGACTGACAGCAAGGGGGTTATAGCGGGATTCCGTCCAGACGAGCGCGTCGAGCAGGCCGGTAGGCAATGAATACTTCGCTTCCGCCGCATAGACATGGGGCAGGTAGCTCGCCCGCCGAAACCGGGATGGGGCAGTTTTGGCCTTGTGCTCGTATCTGTACGGCAGGTTGACCCGTCCATTTTCTGCAACGCTCGAACTTGGTGCTGGGGCGGCTTGCGCGGATTGCCAGAACCCATGCTCGACCAACTGAAATCCGTTCGATGCTTCGGCAATCCGAATGCCTCCTGAAGGACCGGCATGTTGCTCCGGTAAATCTGGCATTGGCAGTTCTTGGGCATTGGCAGGCATGGTTGACGCGATGGCAATGCCAAAGATCAAAAGGGCTTTCATTGTCATTTCTCGATCCTTCTATAGCCGAATCAAGCGAGAACATATAAAGAACAAACGATGTAGGTGAATTTGGTGAGGGCAGGGGTGAAGGTCGTATCCGCGCCAGCGTAGGCGGCGCTCGCCGCAAGCGCCGCGACTGCGACCGGGATGGCAATGTTGAGGGTCTTGCCGAGACCCTTGACGCTGGCGCGCCGGGGGAGGGTGAGAGACTGCATGTGAAGCTCCGGTTGGAGGGTGGTCACAGCGTTCTTGCGTTCGCTGTGTGTTCCACATGCATCTAGGAAATGGTCGTAGGAAAGGTTTGGCATCCGATCCGCTTTGGAGACGGATGGATGCGGACACATTTTTCAGCGCCAGTCGGTCTTCAACAGCGATAACGTCGATAATATAGGGTTTTTATGTCGAAGATCGCCGCCGCATGCGCCGTGATCCGCCGACGACTCGGTTTGAGGAACTGATTCGCCTTTAAACGAGATGTTCCGTCTATGTTCTTTTCATTTTCCTACATGGGATGCTTCGCGTTATGCCTGCGAGTCGCACCAGTGCAGACGCTAGGAGACAACCATGTATCATCCAACCGCCGCCGCCAGACCGGCCAATGAAAGCCTGGCTCGCGTGCTTGCCCATGCGATCGAGGCCGCCGGCAAGCCCCGCCACAGGATTGCCAATGAATGCGGGATGCATCGCGAGACCCTGCTTCGCGTGCGCGTGGGGAGCGGCCCATCGGGCTCAACGAAGCAGCTCGTGTGCTTGCCGCCTGCGGAGCTCACCCCCGCGCCAGCATGATCCTTGCTCTCGCCGGGCAGGAAGATCTCGCGTGCGAGTGGTTGCATGGCGAGATGGGCGAATTTCTCGAAGAGTTCTTCACCAGCCTTCCCGTCCATCTTCAGCGGACCCTGGGGCGCCGGATCGAGGATCTGCGGCCCCGCTGGGCGGGCGGCACGGCGCAGCTCGTGGCGCGAATGCTCGCCAAGCACATCGATGATTTCGCCAATCGTGACATCGCCATGTCGCTGTCGCGGTAAGCCTGGGATTTCGGAGGGGACCGAACTTTACGATTGAGATGAGCAATGGCGCATTCGACAAAAGATGAAACGCAGCCCCCTCGACCAACTGAAGCAGTGCCGCCGGCCCGGCTTTTACGTCTACCGGAAGTCATCGCGCGTGTTGGGCTACGCCGCTCCGCTATCTACCAGCGCATGAGCGAGGGACGATTCCCGAGATCACGATCGCTGGGACCCAAATGTGCAGTCTGGGTCGAGGCGGAAATTGAAGAGTGGATTCGAGGGGTTGTCGTTGAAAGAAAGACTTAAAAATAGAATGAAGTAAGTTTAAAACCCATATGTCCGGATAGCGAGAGGGCGATACCAATCGCTCAGATGTGGTTGGGAGGGATGGCGATTTTAAAATCGGCTTACGTAAATTCATTTCAACCTTAAGTTGATTCCAGCACACACGAGCTGCACTTCTTCTGCACATGCAGCCATACTCTGATGGAGAAATCCAACCTCATCCCGAAAGCGGCGGGCCAGCTGATTTTCCGGTACAATACCAAAACCGACCTCGTTGCTGACGAGGATGATCGTTCCTTCTGCAATTGTGATGGCAGCAAGGAGCGCGCGGACTGCCGCCGGAATATCGTGATCCCCCAACATGAGGTTGGTCACCCATAGGGTGAGGCAGTCCACCAGAACGACCCGCTCAGCTGAGGCATGCAGCTTGATCGCTTCTGCAAGATCGAGCGGTGCCTCGACGGTCTCCCATTCCATGCCGCGATCTGCCTGGTGGCGGGCAATCCGATCACGCATCTCGTCGTCAAAGGCCTGGGCCGTGGCAATGAAGACCGGCGCGAGGCCGGTGGCCTCGGCTCGTGCCTGCGCATATCGGCTTTTGCCAGAACGGGCGCCGCCGATCACGAACAGGCTATGCATCGTTACCTCCCATTGCGAGTTTCAAGAGACCGCCGACATCAAGATGCCTCTCGAGCTCGTCGGCAATCGCGTTCAACGCGGTATCGACACGGGCGCTGTGGTCGATGCCATCAGAACGCGCTCCCAGCATTCCCAGCAGGGCTGAGCGCAATTGCGTGCTCGCGAAGGTGCCGTGGACATAGGTGCCCATGACCCGACCGTCGGGGCTGATCGCGCCGTCCGGCCGATCGTTTTCGAGCAGGGCAAAGACGCGATCGCAGTCGGGCCCACTTGTCACGCCCATGTGCATCTCGAAGCCGGTGAAGGGTTGCGCGAAGGCGGTGCCGGCAACCCGGCGCAGCGCCTTCTCTCCGGTCAGCACTGTCTCCACGTCGAGCAGTCCCAGCCCGGCTATTTCTCCGGGTGCACCCTCAATCCCCTGGGGGTCGGAAATGCGCCGTCCGAGCATCTGGTAGCCGCCGCAGATCCCCAGGACCCTTCCGCCGCGACGATAGTGGGACAGGATATCGATATCCCACCCCTGTTCGCGCATGGCTGCCATGTCGGCGATCGTCGCTTTCGAGCCTGGCAGGACAATCAGTGCGCAATCCCCGGGGATGGGCTGGCCGGGAGGCACCATGACCAGTTCGACCGAGCTTTCGGCCTTGATCGGGTCAAGATCGTCGAAATTGGCGATGCGCGGAATGATCGGGCACGCGATCTTCACGCGGCCCGCAGTCTCGCGGGCGGTGCGCTCCAGTACGACAGCATCTTCGCTTGGCAGATGCGAAGTGGCTCGCAGCCAGGGTACGACGCCATAGCCACGCCAGCCCGAAAGAGCTTCGATCTGCCGATAACCGTCTGTGAACAGAGCCGGATCACCCCGGAACTTGTTGATCAGGAAGCCCTTGATCATCGCCGCATCGGCGGGGTCGAGCACCGCTCGGGTGCCCACGAGCGCCGCGATGACGCCGCCGCGGTCGATGTCTCCCACCAGCACAACCGGTACATCGGCAGCACGGGCAAAGCCCATGTTGGCGATGTCGCCGGCGCGCAGGTTGATCTCGGCAGGCGAACCCGCGCCTTCGACCACGACAACATCGCACTGCGCTTTCAGGCGCTGCCAGCTTTCCAGCACGTCGGGCAGAAGCGTGGCCCGCTTTTGCCGGAAATTGCCTCCGCCAAGCGTGCCGCGTACCCGGCCATGCACCACCAGTTGCGATGTGTGGTCAGCTTGTGGCTTGAGCAGCACCGGATTCATGTCCGTGAGGGGCTCAACCCGGCACGCGGCAGCCTGCAGCGCCTGAGCTCGGCCGATCTCGCCGCCATCGACGGTTACAGCTGCATTGTTCGACATGTTCTGCGGCTTGAACGGCCGCACCGTCAGCCCGCGATTGGCAAAGGCGCGGCACAGCCCGGCGACCAGCACCGACTTGCCGACGTCCGATCCTGTGCCCTGAAGCATCAATGCGCCCATGCCCATCCTCCTTCCGCTGGCCAGAATGCCATGGCCGCAGCGATGACCCAGAGCAGCAGGCAAGCTCGCACATAGATGCGCAGCGCGCGCCGCACGTCGCGCGGGCCCGCGTTAGAACGCCCGTGGCCGATCCAGTCCTTGTGATGAAGCACCCCGTCATAGGAAACCGGGCCGGCAAGCGCGAGATCAAGCGCTCCGGCCATCGCCGCCTCGGTCCACCCTGCGTTTGGCGAGGCATGGCGGTGATGATCGCGCCAGAGCGTTCTCCAACCCCCACCGCCGGCCAGGCATATGACAACGCCGCCGAGCCGCGCGGGCAGAATGTTCATCAGATCGTCGGTTCGCGCTGCGGTCCACCCAAAGGCGCGCCAGCGCTCCTCCTTGTGGCCGATCAGACTGTCGGCTGTGTTGATTGCCTTGTAGGCCCAGATGCCAGGCAATCCCCCTACCAGGAGCCAGAACAGCGGCGCGGCAATGCCGTCGCAGAAGCTTTCCGCAAGGCTTTCGATGGCGGCGCGAGCGATGCCTGCTTCATCAAGGTTGCGCGTGTCGCGGCCGACGATCATCGAGACCGTGTGGCGCGCGCCTTCGATATCGCCGCGTTCGAGCGCATCGGCCACAGGGCGGACGTGATCGTACAGGCTGCGCTGGGCAAGGGCCGGCCATGCCAGAACCGCGATGCCAAGCCAGGAAAGCGGCCCAAGCAGGTGTCGAAGAACAACTTCGATGGCGACGCATAGGCCGGCTGTCACCAACAGGAGCAGCACGACGGTCACCACTCCCAGCATGCGGCGGGTGAGCCCGGCACGCTGGGGCCGGTTCCACGCCTGTTCGCAGGACTCGATCATCCGCGCGAACGCACCGACGGGATGACCGATGCGATGGTAAAGCCCGGCGGGCCATCCGATCGTCGCGTCGATCGCCAGCGCCAGCATGGCAAACGGATCAGCCATGGTGGGAGAGAGCTGACGACAGGCGGTCAAAGCCTTCACTGCTACCCGGCAGACCCACCCGCAGCCAGTTCGGCTGTCCGGCGAAGGGGCGAGTCAGGATCGAGGCCTGGGCAAGGCTCTCGAACAGTGCGGATGCTGAGGGGGATTCAATCAGGCGAAACAGGGGGCATTCGCCTCGTGACCTGAGGCCATGGCTGGCCAGCAGCGCATCGAGCCTGCCTGCCTCCGCCACCAGTTGATCACGCATCGCATCTTGCCATGCCCCATCCCGATAAGCGGCGGTCCCGATCGCGATTGCCGCCGCAGAGGCAGGCCAGGCACCAAGTTGGGCGCGCAGCTTGGCCAGAGCCTCGCGCGGCCCCAGCACGAAGCCGAGGCGAAGCCCGGCAAGGCCGAAGAACTTCCCGAACGAGCGGAAGATCAGCAGCCGGCTATGATCGTCGATCCGGTCAGCCAGGCTGTGTCCGGGGTGGCAGTCCGCGAAGGCCTCATCGACGACCAGCCACCCTTTCCGGCCGCGCCGCGCCAGCAGGTCGAGCACGCGCGGGCGGTCGAGCAAATGGCCGTCCGGATTGTTCGGGTTGGCAAGGATCAGGCTCGATCCGTCGGCCTGCTCAAGGTCGTTCAGCGGGACTGGCAGGCTGCCCGGCGCCATCTCGCCATGGGTGCGATAGGTCGGAATGACATGGTAGACCGGATCGACCAGCAGCTTGCCGGCAAGGCGCAGGCCGACTTCCGTGCCCGGCACCGCACAGACATGATCGGGATCACAACCGAAACTGACGGCAGCCGCTTCCTCAAGCCCCCGCAGAGCGTGCTCGTCGGGCAGCACGCGCCAGTCGACCTCAACCGCGTCTGCTCTCGGCCAGGCATGGGGGTTGATACCCGTGGAGAGGTCGAGCCACGGTTCAGTGCCCTCGCCGAAATGGGCGCGTGCAGCCGCGAGCCCGCCGCCATGCCAGGTCCAGCGGTTTTGGCTCACAGCACCGCCTCCATGGCAAGCCCCAGCAACAGTGCCGTTTCGACCAGTTCGATGCCCGCGCCATGGCCATCGCCGGAAATGCCACCAATGGCCCGTTTGATCCAGAGACCCCAAAGCGCCGCCGCCGGGATCGCAACGAGCAGCGCAGGAAATGCGAAGCCGGCTCCGATAAGAAGGGCAGACCAGACCACAAGATCGCCAGTCCGCACCGCTCCCCGAAACCGCGCCCCCAGTCCATCGTGCAGCGGCGCGATCCAGCGCGTCCAGAACAGGGGTGCGATGCGCGCGGCGGCGGGCAGGCAGGCCAGCGCGGCGAATTGGCCTTGTTCGATCACCGCGTGGAGCAGCACCAGCTTGGCCATCAGTTGCAGGACAATCGCCGTAACGCCAAAACTGCCAATATGCGGATCGGCCAACACCGCCAGCAAGCGCTCGCGATCCTTGTGCGCGGCGCCGCTGGCATCGGCCATGTCGCCAAGGCCATCGAGATGGAGCGCCCCGGTCACGACGACCCAGGCTGCCAGAGCGGCGAAAGCGCCCGTCCAGCCATCGATCCGCAGGCCTGCCCATCCTGATCCGGCAACGATCAGACCGATCGGAATGCCGGCGCCTGGAAACCACCGGATGGAATGGGCGAATTCCTCGCCCGACACCGTGAGGCGCGGCGTCGGCAGGCGGGTGAGGAACTGGATCGCGACAACGAGGCCTTTCATGCCCACAGCCCGGCGATTTGTGCGGACCGCGGCGTGCCCGGCCAGACCCGCAGGCTGATCACGGCGGCATAGGGCAGATCGAAGGCCCATAGCTGGCACTGCCCGAATCCGAACAGGCTGGCCAACGCCGCCCGGATCGCGCCTCCGTGCGTGACGACCAGCGTGTCTTCGGGCGGAATGCTCGCCAACGCCGCTTCCACGCGCGCGACAAGCGCGGACCAGCGCTCGCCGCCGGGCGGAGGATTGGCATCGGGATCGTCCCAGAAAGCGCCCAGGGCGCTGCTCTCGACCTCGGACGGGGCAAGTCCATCCCACGCGCCAAAATCGACCTCGCGCCAACGACGGTCGATGGTCGGGTCAAGTCCTCTCGGCGCGCCGATCGCCGCTGCCGGCTGCGCCGAACGCTGGAGGTCGGATGCGATAATCGAACAGAACGACAGATCCTGAACTTGCGCTACGCAGGCAGCGATGCCGGCGGGCGTTGTCGGCGCGTCAGTTCGCCCCAGCAGCAGGCCCGGGGTCTGCGGCGCGCCGTGCCTCATCAGGTGAATGAAGAAGTCACTCATGCGCCGGAGACGCCCGCTTCGGCGAAGGTCGCCATCTGGTTGTGCGCGGCCAGGGCCGAGCGGATGATCTGCACTGCGACCGCCGCGCCACTGCCTTCGCCAAGCCGCATGTCAAGATTGAGCAGCGGTGCAAGGCCGAAGCGTTCCAGCAGGCGGTGATGCCCCGGTTCGGCCGAGCAATGGCCGGCAAGGCAGTGATCGACGATCCCGGGCGAGGCCACGAAGATCGGGGCGATCGCCGCGCAGCAGATGAAGCCATCGAGAATGACCGGCACCCGGAGCTGGCGAGCCCGCAGAATGGCGCCGGTAATCGCGGCAATCTCGCGGCCGCCGAGGCGCCGCAGGATTTCGAACGGCGTGGATGGGGCACTGGCATGAAATGCGAGAGCCGCCTCTATCACGCGGACCTTGCGGGCTATGCCGGCAGGATCGAGCCCGGTTCCGGGGCCGACCCATTCGGCAACGCTGCCCCCCAGGGCGCTGGCGCACAGGGCAGCGGCCGCAGTCGTGTTGCCAATGCCCATCTCCCCGGGAACGAAGAGATCGAGGCCAGGCTCGATCATTTCAGCGCCAGCGGAAAGGGCCGCGAGGCATTCCTCCTCGCTCATGGCCGGGGCCAGCGTGAAATCGGCGGTCGGCCGGTCAAGCTCCAGCGCCAGCACATCGAGCTCAAGCCCGGCGGCGGCACAAAGCGCGTTGATCGCGGCGCCCCCGGCCTCGAAGTTGGCCACCATCTGGTGTGTCACTTCGGCGGGAAAGGCGCTGATGCCCTGTGCCGTGACGCCATGATTGCCCGCGAAGACGACCGCGCGGGCATGCTCGAGCAGGGGGCGCTCCCGTCCTTGCCACCCGGCGAAGAATACCGCGATCTCCTCCAGCCGGCCCAGTGATCCGGCGGGCTTGGTCAGTTGCGACTGCCGTGCACACGCGGCATCGAGCGCCGTACTGTCAGGGCACGGGAGATCGAGGAGCGCTCGTTCGAAATCGGCCAGGGTGGAAAAACTCATTCGGCGATGAATCCTTCAGGCGGTGACCGGGTGATGAAGTGACCCTTCACGCCTTCTGGCCAATCGGAAAACGGCACCCGCCCATGCTCGCTTTGAGCATAATGCGCGGCATAGTCGAGAATGGCGCGGGCCGCGTCTTCGTCCGGGTTGAACCGGCCCAGCACATAGCTGACCTTGCCCGGAGCGCGCAGGTGGACTGTGCAGAAATCCTTGCAGGCGAACAGGCAAGGCATCTCCTGGATGGCAATATCGGCATAGCGCGCGTCACTTGCCTGAATCTGACGAAGCGCTTCCCCGAGGCGTGCGCCGCCACGCACGCCCTGGCTGTCATCGCGTGATTGTTCGGAATGGCGGCAGGTGCTGCAGGCAACCACCGCCGGGCCATTGCTCACGGATTTGAGCATTGTCTTACTCCCTCGCGAAAGGATTCATAAAGTTCAGTGCGGTCGCGCCGCAGACTGGCGACAGATTCGCGCAAGCGCTGGTTCTCTTCCTCAAGCGTGCGCACCTGACGTTCGAGAACCGATGGTTGACGCTTCATGCGGTGACCATTGCAACTGGCGATTGCCGGGGGCGAGGTGCGGGCACTCCGATTGCGCGAAGCGCGTGATAGAGCGCGATCAGACCGACCAGGATCATGCCTTCCCGCACGATCTGCCTGCTGACAATCGTGGGGTCGATCGTCGTCTCAACCCCGCCGAGGCCGAAGGACCACATCAGGATCACCGCCTTGAAGGCAATGAACCCCGCGGGGTAGCTCACGGCGAGACGTACCGGCTCACTCCGCGATTGGAACTGGGCAAGAACGATATCGGCGCCGAAGAGGGCCGAAATGGCTCCGGTGCCGAGCGCCGCCCCCCACAGATACGTCGTCAGGGTTTGCGGATAGTGCAGAAACGTGAAGCCCACGAACTGGTTAGCCAGCCATACCAGACCCATCAGCTTCAATGCATCGGATCGGTGCATGTGCACGGCGGCGAGTGCCGCCAGGGCCGCAAATGGCATCGCACAGGCGAGGGTGAATGTCGTGGCTATGCTTGCCGCGGTCAGCAGGAAAATCCAGAGCGCCGATGCGCCCGTTTTGGTGGCAGTCGTCATCACGTCACTCCTTGTCAGTTTTTCACATAGCCTTTGCCCAGACGGTCACGCCCATCCGTGGGGTGACCCGTCAGGCGCGGGAAAAGACTGTTCCAGAGGGCAAGGCCGTCCCAGTCTGGCTGCTCTGCGATGCTGTCTTCCGGGGAAAGGAACGGGTTCGGCAGAAAAATTGTGATCTGCGGATCGCCGTTGCCGTTGAACATGCGGATGCTCCACGAGATCGGGTGCTCCTCGGCATCGAGCCTTCGGACGAGTTCGACACGCGATGGGCTGCGTTGCCTTGCCAGTTCAGGAGCCATGTCCGTTCCTGCACCGATGCACAGATGAAAATGCCCTTGCGCTCCCCAATGAATAGTGAGGTAGCCAAAGTCGGTGAAGGTGATGCTTTCCGGCTTGCGGGGGCATCTCAACTCGTAGGCCGCGCCCTGAATGATCGGGCCCCAGGTCAGCTGGTCCCAATGTTCCTCGAACAGTTCGGTAAACAGACTGCGCAGGAACTCCCGGTCGAGTGGCAGCGGCCAGACTTCCTCGGTCCTCCCGTCGACAAGCGTGATCTGCTTTTCGACAGGGCCGGATGAGTGCAGGATAGCCATCAGAACCTACCCCGCAGACCAGCATAAATGCTTCGGCCAAGTGCGCCGTAACGGTAGGCAGTCATGTAATCCTTGTCGAAAAGGTTCTCGACGCGGGCGAAGAGGCGCAGTTCGGGCGCAAGCCTGTATTCGGCGCGCAGGTCTACGAGAGTGTAAGGGGCAAGGCGCGTCGCATTGGATGCATTGTCGAAACCGTGGCCAGACCAGCGCACGGCTGCACCGAGGTCTAGTCCGAAAGGCAGGGCATAGCTGATCGAGCCATTAGCCGCCTGGCGCGGACGACGCGGCAGCCACTTTCCGAAGTTCGCGGTGCCAGCCGAACGATCTTCAGCTTCGGTCCAGGTGTAATTGCCATCTACTGTAAGCGCGCCGATGGCGAGAGTGGCCGTGGCTTCGATCCCGCGTGTTTCGGCCCGAGCGACATTGGCATAATAGCCGCTGCGCCGGATCGTGGTGCCAGGCTGGAAGCAGAGCGGTAGCGCCGAAGTCGCCGGGCAACTGCTGAAAATTATCTGGCCTGTCGTCGTCCGCTCGAACCAGGTTGCGCCCATGACCAATCGGCGGTCGAACAGGTGCTGTTCGATGCCGGCTTCCCAGCCATCGGCCTGTTCGGGCGCCAGGGTGCTGTTGCCGTATTCGCTGAACAACTGGTAGAGGGTCGGCGCCTTGAAGCCTTCACCGTAGTTGGCGCGAAGGATGGTCCCGGTGGGGAGAGCCCATACAGCTCCGGCCGAAAACAGCGTTCTTCCGCCGTAGCGCATATGGTCATCATGACGCACCCCTCCCGTAAGCGTCAGACCCTCGATAACGTTGGCACTGAGTTGGCCATAGAAGCTGGTTATGTCGGCAGATCCCTGCGCTGGGGCGGGAATGGGAGATGCCAGGGATGCCGGCGGAGAAACGCTGCGGAAGCGGGACGTCTCATGTTCTGCGCCGAACAGGGCAGTGAGCTTATCAGTGAATGCGAAGCTTCCCTGGTATTCGAACCTCTCGTTGCGGCCGTTGGCATCGAACGTCTGAGGGCGCGCGCGCCGTGGATCGTAGTTGTCACGATCGGTGTTCGTGTAGCCATAGCCGAAACGATTGCGGAAACGGTTGTCGAGAAGGTCGACGCGCAAACCAAGGTAACCGACAAACTCGCGAGTTTCAGTGGTGCTCGGTGCGTCGGCGGACACGTCGTCGAACTCGGCGTTACCGGTCGCATAGTATCCGCGCAGATCAGCGACAACGTTGGGCGCAAGCTCAACTTCTGCGCGGCCCTGCACATTTTGGTTGCGATACCCGTCCTTTTCCCGACCGCCAAAGGCAGGGGCGACTGCGGAAATGCCATCGGTGGTGAAAGTCTGAGCACCTATTCGCCAGCGCAGTGGCCCGGTCTTGCCACCCAGTGCGGCACGCGCGCTGACGGTTTCACGCGTTCCGGCTTCGATGTCGAAGCTGCCTTCGAGGTGTTTGTCGGGCAGCGGGGTCACAACATTGACCACACCGCCGATCGCCTGGCTGCCCCACAGGATCGATTGCGGACCGCGCAGAACTTCGATGCGGGCAGCGTCACCAATGAGGAGGTTGGCGAAATTGTAACTGCCATCGGCATTCGAAGGGTCGTTCAACTTTACGCCGTCGATTACGACAACGGTCTGCCCCGCCTCCGCGCCTCGGATACGCAGTGATGTCGAAGTGCCGTAGCCACCGTTGCGGGCCATCGACACACCCGGGGCACGCAACAGGATCTCTGTTGCCCCGATATCCTGGGCACGGTCGATGGCAGCCTTGTCGAGCACCGTGACGGATGCCGAAACCTGATCGATGGGGATCGGAAGTCTGGTCGCCGTGACCAGGATTGTGCCCGGTTCAACACTGGAAGTGATGCTGGCAGCCGCGTCAGGTTGCGGGGCTGCCTGGGCCTCGGATTCAGCTGCCCATGCGTGGCCGTGCAACGCGATGGCGAGAACAGCAGACGAATAACTCAGAAACTTGAATCGATTTTGAAACACGAACTGGCACCTCATGACGAGGGACCTTTGTCCCGCGCGAGATCGGGCCGGCGTGCTCAAGGCGCGACGACACGATCCCGCGCAAGAGCGCGGGTCCCAGACATGTCGTCATTCGGGTTCACCCCCGTTCGTCCGGCACACCCTGTCCGCACGAAAGACGACGGCGAAAGGCAGGTCTCCTGACTCACGGGTCGTCGCCGTTTCGTGCCGCCTTCTCAGGGTCGTGAAGACCCCAATGGCATCTGGCACACAGCTATCCGCTTACAGTTGCAGGGGCAGCCGAGGTTTTGCACCTCGTTCCCGTTTTAATCCCCGGTAAAGGGAACCTGTCGCACGATCTACACTAAGGATCATGTTGCGGTGCGTCAACCAGGGCTGAATAGCTACAAGGTTGTTCGGCGCATAGGGATCACCATCAGCGCGTCAGATGTTCGGTCCACGAATGCCTCCACCCCGTAAACCGAACGCAGCAGATCCGCGGTCAGTACTGCGGCCGGAGTTCCGTCGGCCACCAGTTTGCCCTGGTCCATGACAATGAGGCGATCGCAATAGCGGGCCGCCAGAGTCAGATCGTGCAGAACCGCAAGAACCAGGGAGCCCTTGCGGGCTTCTCCCGCCAGAATTTCCATCACATCGATCTGATGGCCCGGATCAAGCGAAGCCAGGGGTTCATCGACAATCAGGCCGGTGGCTCCAACCGCCAATGCGCGTGCCAGCAAGGCGCGAGCACGCTCGCCGCCGGACAATTGCGTTGCATCTCGTTGCCTGAGATGCCCCACGTCCGCACGGGCAATGGCATTTTCGATTGCGTCTGCATCGCTGGGCCCGATTCTGGAGAATGGGGACAGATAGGGTAGCCGGCCCAGCGCGATCAGTCGCTCCACGGTGAGCGGCCAGTGCACTGTCTGCCCTTGCGGCAGATAGGCCAGCTTGCGCGCAAGTGCTTTGGGAAGAATGCTGGCGATGGGTTCGCCATCGACCACGACCTGCCCTGCGGAGACCGGCACCAACCCCAGCATTGCGCGCACCAACGTGGACTTGCCCGCGCCATTGGGGCCAATGATGCCGATCAGCGTGCCTGCCGTCAGATCGGCGCTGACTTTGGACAGGACCTTGCGCGTGTTCAGGCTGACAGTCACGCTATCAAGAGATATCGTCACCATAGCCGCCGCTCCCGCATGAGATGCACAAGGAAAACCGGTACTCCCAAGAAAGCCGTGACCACGCCAAGCTTCAATTCGTTGGTCGTTGGCGCAACGCGGACAAGGACGTCGGCTAGGAGCAAAAGTACCGCCCCTGCCACCATCGAGGGCAGAAGGACCGCGGAAGGACTGCGATCCGTGAATGGTCGCATCAGATGCGGCACGATCAGCCCGACAAACCCGATTGCCCCCGACACGGCAACAGCACCCCCGACGCCAATGGCGACACCGGCCAAGATGCGCAGTCGCAAGCGGGCGAGATCCACGCCCATGGACCGCGCGGCATCTTCCCCCAGACTCAGAGCGTCAAGGGGTTGACCACATCCGGCCAGCAAGAAGGCGCCGATACCGACGCATGGCAGCGCGATCCAGACGTGGGAGAATGTGCGATTCTCCACCGAGCCAAGCAGCCATGTCATGATCTCCATCGCGGCAAAGGGATTTGGCGACAGATTGAGAGCAAGGCTGATGCCCGCGCCCGCAAGCGTGGATACGGCAATGCCAGCCAGTATCAATGTCAATGGGCTTTCGGATCGCCCGGACAGCATGAACAGCAAGGCCAGGGCACCGAGGGCTGCAACAATGGCAAGTATAGGCAGCACGGCGGCGTGAAGCTCCGACAGGCCGAAATAGAGGGCGATTACAGCCCCAAGTGCGGCCGCGTTTGACGCTCCAAGTACAGAAGGCTCTGCCAGTGGATTGCGCAAATAGCCTTGGAGGACCCCGCCCGAGAGACCCAGCATTGCCCCCACGAGCGCTGCCGCCATCATGCGTGGCAGGCGAAGATCGATGACAATGGCGTGTGCTATGCGATCACCGTGCAGGCCAAGCGCTGCCAGAAGGCGCTCTGCATCAAGCCTGACCGGTCCGATCGCCACTGACAAACCAGCTGCGAGAAGCAACAGTAATACAAGAGATGGCATCAGGAAGGCAGCGCGGGGAGGCTGCGTGCCAACTTCAGATGGTCGATTCAGGAAGAGCACTATCACCTCGCATCGGATCGGTGGCCCCGTCACGCTTGTGTCCCGGGTGCGCGTTGATAAGGAGTGCGGCATGAGACCGCATGACAATTTGCCACTGGCCACTCACACCGCGCGGCGTAAGCGAACCATGCAGCTGGCCATCGCTGGCATGGCATGTGCTGTCGGGCTGACGATCGTAGCTGCGCCTGACGGTGCATTGGCAGGCGCGGCCCCTCGTCAGGCCGCGCCGCAGAAGATCGTCTCGCTCAATCTCTGTGCCGATCAATATCTGGTCACGCTGGCTGACCGCGGGCAGATCGCCGGGTTGACGCACAACGCCAGGAATCCGCAGATGTCGGCAATTGCAGCCGAAGTCGGGGATTTGCGCGTTCTTGGCCAGTCTGCCGAAGAAGTGCTGGACATCGAACCAGACCTTATCGTTGGCATGCCCGCGCGCCGGAGTTCGGTGGTAGCCGCACTCAAAGCGCAAAACTATTCGACGCTGGATCTGCGAACGGCCGAAAGCTTCGCCGACATCACTGCGCAGATCGGCAAAGTGGCCAGCGCGGTTGGCCATCCTGCGCGAGGTGAGGCGCTGATCGCGCGAATGCAGAATGATCTTGCCGGGTTGCCGAAACCCGGGCGCGGCAGGGTTGCGGCCTATTATCAACGAAGGGGCTTCATGACCGGCACAGGCACCCTGATCGATGATCTGATGCACCGGGCCGGTCTCGTCAATCTTGCTGGCAAGCTTGGTAAACCGGCCTTGTCGCAACTTTCGATCGAGGAGCTCGTCGCCGCGCAGCCGGACTTCATCATTGTGGAATCCGCCACCGATCGCGTTACCGATCAGGGCACGGAAATGCTGCACCATCCGGCGCTTGCACATATTCCGCGTATTCGCTTGCCGGAGGCGTGGGCGGTCTGCGGCGGTCCCGCCTATGTGCAGGCCGCGCGCAGCCTGGTCACGCAGGTCGGGCGCTACTAGGCTCTGCCTGGCAAAGGCGTGCGAGGGTTTCAGAACTCGATCCCGGCTTGTGCTTTGACGCCCGAACGGAACGGGTGCTTCACCAGCGTCATCTCGGTGACCAGATCGGCAGCGTCGATCAGCGCCTCGGGCGCATTCCGGCCAGTGATGATGACGTGCTTCATCGGCGCGCGCGCAGTTACCGCTGCCAGGACTTCGTCCAGTGGCAAGTAGTCATAGCGAAGCACGATGTTCAGTTCGTCCGCCAGGACCATATCGTAGGACGGATCGGCGATCATCCGCTTGACCTCTTCCCAGGCCTCACGGGCCACCGCGACGTCGCGCGCCCGATCCTGCGTGTCCCAGGTGAAGCCTTCGCCCATCGGTTTGAACTCGATATTGTCGGGGAAGGCATCGAAGACGACCTTCTCCCCGGTCGTCATCGCACCCTTGACGAATTGCACGACGCCGACTTTCTTGCCGTGCCCGATGGCGCGCACCACCATACCCAGCGCAGCGGTGGTCTTGCCCTTGCCCTTGCCGGTGTGAACGATCAGCAGTCCCTGCTCGCGGGTCTTGTTCGCCATGATTTTTTCATGGGCCACCTGCTTCTTTTTCATCTTGGCATTGTGCTGCTCGTCGGTCCGCTCAGCCATCACGGTTTCTCCCTCAGTTCGGCGAGCGACAGGCCCGCGCTGTTCGATCTTGGTCGCCACATTCCGCGCTCAAGCGCCTCGGCCAGCCGGTCGGCAGTTTCGCGAAGTGCCGCTGGATTGGCCTCTGCCATGAAGCTGCACACCGTCTCGTCCTCGATGAAGGCGGCGTGGACTGCGTCGAAGTGGTGATCTTTCACCGCATGGGTCGTCGCTGCGAAGGCGAAGAGGTAGTCGACCGAGGCGGCAATCTCGAAGGCGCCCTTGTAGCCGTGGCGCATAACGCCGGCGATCCACTTGGGGTTGGTGACACGTCCCCTTACGATGCGCCCGATTTCGTCTTCGAGCGTGCGAATTACCGGGCGCTCCGGCCGGCTGTGGTCGTTGTGATAGCTAAGCGGCGCAGCGCCTTTGAGATGCTCGATCGCGGCCGCGATTCCGCCCTCGAACTGATAGTAATCATCGCTGTCGAGCAGATCGTGCTCGCGGTTGTCCTGGTTCTGGATCACGGCGTCGACGGCGCTGAGACGGGAAGCGAACAGGTCGCGCTCGGCATCGCCTTCCACGCCCGAGCCATAGGCATAGCTGCCCCAGTCGAGGTAGACCCCGGCAAGATCAGCGCGGTTGTGCCACAACTTTTCATCGATCATCGCCTGAAGGCCGGCACCATAGGCTCCCGGCTTGGACCCGAACACACGCGCGCCGGCCCGCCTGGCGGCAAGGTCGGGATTGTCACCGGCCGCAATCAGTCCCTGTACTTCGCTGCGATGTCGTGCGGCTGCAGGATTGTCTTCGTCCGGTTCGTCCAGTGCCATCACCGCCCGGGCTGCGCTGTCGATCAGGTCAATCTGTTCGGGAAAAGCGTCACGGAAGAAGCCAGATACACGGAAGGTGACATCGACCCGCGGTCGTCGCAGTTCGGCCACCGTCATGATCTCGAAGCCGGTAACCCGCCCTGAGGTCCACTCCCAGCGCGGCCGGACGCCCATCAGCGCAAGAGCCTGCGCGATATCGTCGCCGCCAGTCCGCATGTTGGCGGTCCCCCAGGCGGATAGGGCAATGGCTCGGGGATACTCGCCTTCACGTTGGAAATAGTCATCGACCAGCAATTCGGCTGACTTTCGGCCAAGCTCCCAGGCGACTGCCGTCGGCACCGCACGGGTATCGACCGAGAAGAAATTGCGACCCGTCGGAAGGACATCGGGCCGCCCACGCGTCGGCGCCCCCGAAGGTCCCGGCATGACGAAGCGACCATCAAGCCCGGCGAGCAGCGCTTGCGTCTCGCATGTGCCACACCGGTCGACACGAGGCGCCAGATCGTCCCGGATAGAGTCCATGACCGCGGCGCTGTTTTTCCCCGGGGGCAGGGCGCCATCGATCAGCGCCTGGGCAAGAAGCTCGAGCCTCTCGACCGTATCGCCATGAGTTCGCCACGGATCGGGTGACAGAGCGTCAAGCGTTTCCGGCTTGGGCCCATCCCACCGCGCGCCCATAGCGCAATCGAGTGGATCGAATGCAAGCCGGAGGTCATCCGCGAGCGCGCGCAGCAGAGAGGATTGGCCCGGATGGTCATAACCGCGCGGGGTTCTTGCGAGGGCTACCAGCAAATCGCGGCGCAGGCGTCCTTCTGGCGAGCGGGTGAAAACGTGCAACCCGTCGCGTATCTGGAGCTCCTTCAGCTCACACAGGTAGTTGTCGATTGCAGACAGGGCGTCGTCGCCGTCGCCGACAGCGCCTGCGTCCTTGTCGAGCCCCTGGCTTCGGGCGAGATCAAGGATATCGCGCCGGAGACGTTCGAGCCGGCGCGGGTCCATGCCCGCCGCAAGGTAGTATTCGTCGACCAGGGCTTCGAGCTGCTTGAGTGGGCCGTAGCTTTCCGCTCGCGTTAGCGGCGGCGTCAGGTGATCGATAATGACCGCACTGATCCGGCGCTTGGCCTGGGTGCCTTCGCCGGGGTCGTTGACGATGAACGGATAGAGCTGCGGTAATGGACCGGCACAGACTTCCGGAAAACAGGTCTCCGAAAGCGAGATCGCTTTTCCTGGTAGCCATTCGAGGTTGCCATGCTTCCCGACATGGACGAGCGCCTGCGCACCAAAATGCCGTTCGAGCCACAGGTGAAACGCCAGATAGGCATGCGGCGGCGGCAGCGCTGGATCGTGGTAGGTTTCCTTGGGATCGATATTGTATCCGCGCGCAGGCTGGACCGCGAGCGCCACATGGCCGAACCGGTGGACCGGCAGGCGAAAGGCGCCGGCGCGAACGAACGGATCGTCTGCAGGGGCGCCCCAACGACTCGTCATCGTCTCCCGGACCGTTTCCGGCAGGGTCGAGAAGACGTGCTCGTATTCCGCCAGCGGAAAGGAAACCTCGCCGGGGCGATCAAGCGAAGCCAGGTCATTGGTGACGCCGCTGGTCACACAGGCCATCAGCCCGGCGCTGTCGGCAGGCGCGTTCGCGACGCAGTAGCCCACCTCCCGCAAAGCATTCAGAATGGCGATCGCGCTTTCCGGCGTATCAAGGCCCACGCCATTGCCGATGCGGCCATCACGGTTGGGATAGTTGGCAAGGATCAGCGCAATCCGCCGCCGTTGCGGCGGCGTGCTCCGCAGGCTGGCCCAGTTCGCCGCCAGCTCGCCGACGAAATCCACACGGCTTTGCGCCACGCGGGGGACGACGATGCCACATTGTGTCACCTCGTCGAACCGCTCGGCGGCCTTGAAGGCGATCGCCCTTGTGAAAATGCGGCCATCCACCTCGGGCAGCGCGACATTCATCGCCAGATCGCGAGGGCCCAATCCGCGCGTGGCGGCGGACCATTCGTCCTCCTCCATGCCGGCAAAGGCCACCTGCAGGATCGGGCAATCCGCGAGTTCGAGCACCGAGGACGTGCGCGGTTCACTGGAAGACGCGGCTGCGAAACTGGTCGCGTTGATGATCACATCCGGAGACACTTCACCGAGCAGTCCGGACAGCCAGTCGATCGCAAAGGGCTCACGCAGCGCCCGCACATAGACCGGGACGACGTTGAAGCCGCGTTCTTCCAGTGCGGTAACCATCGAGTCCACGGCATCCAGAGTGCCGGCGATCATGAGCGCGCGATAGAAGATCATGAGCGCCGTTGGCTGGCCGTCTCGCCACCTTGCCTGAAGCTGCGCCAGGCTTGGGCGCTCGTAGCCAGCAAGATAGAGTCCGGCGTCGGCGACCGGTACGGGATCGTCAGGTATGCCAAGGTCGGCCCCGATCAGCCGACTGGCCGTCTTGAGGAACGACAGGGCATTGGCCGCGCCACCTTGCCGCAGATACTCCCGCAGACGTTCACGCGCTTCAACGGTGACGTTCGAGGCGCGATCAAGTGCCGGATCCGGCTCACGCCCGTCTGCAATCGCGGCAAAAGCCGTCCCGTGCTTTCGGGCACTCTCGGCGATTTCGTCGATGCCGTAGGACCAGTAGCTTTTGCCGCCGAGCAGGATCACGCAGACGAAGCGTGCGTGGGCTATCACCTTCTCGACATAGAGGTCGATCGAGTAAGGATGGCGCAGTTGTAACAGGTTTGCGAGGCGGACACTCGGTGCTCCCGCAGGCAGCATCGCCGCCGCCTTCGCGAAACATGCCAGTTCGCTGTCCGCCACGGTCAGAATGACGATGTCGCCGGGCGGCTGATCGAGGTCGATCGCCTCGTCGCCGTTCGAGATCGTTCCGGGCGTGGCGGACAGAAGGTGCATCAGCCGACGATTGCCTTGATTCCGCCTTCGATCGCCCCGCGATCGAGGCCTTTCTGACCGATCACGACGAGCTGGGTGCCAACGGCTTCGCTGGCCACCCAGGCGCGGTCATAGAAATGCTGGATCCGCGGTCCGACCGCTTGAATGACCAGCCGGCTCGGGCGGCCCTCGACCGCCACCATGCCTTTGATCCGCAAGACATCATGTGCGCTGATCAGGTCGCTCAGTCGCTCGACCAACGTCTCTACATTGGCAACTGCATTCCCGCTGACGACGAAGGTGTCGAAATCATCGTGATCGTGCTCTTCGCCATCATCCACGTGCGATTTGCGCGATTCGAGATCGTCTTCAGCCGCAGCGGTGATACCGAGCAGCGCAGCAATATCGACCGCACCATGATCAGCATGCACAATCTTGACGCCAGGACGGGTTTCAGCGGCAACCTGCTCCTCGACCTTGGCCAGAACTGACGCATCGACCAGATCGGTCTTGTTCAGCACCACCATGTCGGCACAGGCAAGCTGTTCCTCGAACAGTTCCTCAAGCGGGCTGTCATGATCCAGCGTCGGATCGGCCGCGCGCGCAGCGGCCAGCGCATCGAGATCGGTGGCGAAGCGACCCGCCGCCACAGCATCGGCATCGATCAGGGCGACGACGCCGTCGACAGTGGCCCGTGTGCGGATATCCGGCCACTGGAATGCCTTTACCAGCGGCTTGGGCAAGGCGAGGCCGCTGGTTTCGATGATGATGTGTTCAGGCGGGTTGGGGCGGTCGAGCAACTTCTGCATGGTCGGCAGAAAATCGTCGGCTACCGTGCAGCAGATGCAACCATTGGCCAGTTCGACAATATCCTCCTCCGGGCACGCCTCGTCGTTACAACCTTTCACGAGCTCGCCATCGACGCCGACATCGCCGAATTCGTTGATCACAAGGGCCAGTCGCCGTCCCTTGGCGTTTTGCAGCAGATGGCGGATGAGAGTGGTCTTGCCGGCTCCGAGAAAGCCGGTGATGACAGTTGCGGGGACCTTGCTCACAGGTTTTCTCCTTCTTCGGTTTCAATCGGTGCCCGGTCGAACCAGGTTCGCCATGGTGCGGCCCGCTCGTCTCCGGCTGCAGCCAGTCGGCGCAGAACGATCCGCGCCTTGGTCCGGCCGCGCCGCGTATCGGGCCAATCGGCAAATTCGGGATTTTCCCCATTCGCGACGGCCGCGCGGATACGCTGGTCAATCGCGTGGTCAACTTCGATGCCGAACCGCTCGAGGATGGGGGCAAACGCCGCGTCGGTCACAGGCGCAAAGTCGTGTCGCTCCCCCAAGGAATTGCGCCAGGGCGAGCGTGGATGGAAATTGAGAACCGACTGGAGCCCTTTCGGTATCGGCACATTCGAGCCGTGCGCCCGATCCTTGTTGATCAGTTTCGCAAGAAGATGGGTGTGCGGGCCCTCCGGCGACTTTCCGTCCGGTGCCGGTATCGGCTGGTAGACCTCGATACGACCCGCGGGCGACAGCATGACTCGGTGCGGTTGAGCGCGCAGCATTTCGGCCATGACTGTCGGCGAAGACAGCAGGTCCTGACCTTCGAGAGCTTCCAGAGCGGAGATCAGCCCTTCGTCGGTCGTGCGGGCGCACATCGCCACTACGCCGGTGCAGACACCCAGATCGAACAGGCGGCTTGACCTGTCTTCTTTCCGAATGGCCTCGGAATCAGTAGCCAGCGACCGCACAACGCGGTGCACCGATTCAGGCCGGGGTGCGCAGAGCGCCATCGCCAGGCCCCAGGTTTCGCCATCGGAAGACAGGCTATCCCAGGCAAGGCAATCGAAGCTGCCCGAATGCTTGATCTGCAGACCACCGCGAGCGGTCACGATCTCAAGAACGTCGCGATCGTGCCGGATCGTGGCAGGTTCGTCTTCGTCGCGAATGAATTCGCCGATTGCTCCAAACGTACCGATACTCCAGCCATTGCCGGGGTCGATCGCGAGACGCGCCAGTTCATCGAAGGAAATCTGGTTCATGAATGTACCCCGGACTTGAGAAAGCGGACTGACATGCCGTCCCCGTCACGCAATAACCGGACCGGAACTTCATAGAGCGAGGTGAGCACGGCTTCGGTCACCACCTCGTGTATCGGGCCATGTGCCAGCAGCCGCCCATCGCGGATCGCGAGGATTGAGTCCGCACAGGCCAGCGCCAGATCGAGATCATGGATCGCCATGAGGACCGTGCACCCGGCGTCGGCGCGGCCTCTGAGGCGCTGGACAGCATCGATGGCATGGCGCGGATCCAGCCCGGCTGTAGGCTCATCGACGATGAGCAATGCCGGATTACCGACGATGGCGCGGGCCAGCATCGCCCGTGCCAATTCGCCACCAGACAATTGCGTGGCAGGGCGGTCCCGCAACTCCAGCAGGTCGCATGCCTGGAGCGCCTCGTTGATCGCGGGAAGCCAGCTTGCCGGGACGCCCCCGAATGCCGGTAACGAGGGTGTCAGCCCCAGGGCGACGACGCGTTCCACAGTGATGGGCCAATCAACCCCTGCTCGTTGCGGCAGGTAGGCTCTCAGGCGGGCGAGTTCCCGCCAGCCAAGCCGGTGAAGGTCCACGCCGCCGATTTCTACCGAGCCTTGCGTGGGGCGCTTCAAGCCCGACGCGATGTCCAGCAAAGTGCTCTTGCCGGCGCCATTAGGGCCGATCACCGCGGCGAGATGGCCGGACGGGATAGAGGCACTGATCCCGTCGAGGACCAGGCGCTCGCCCCGACGGGCCGATACTCCATTGAAACGCAGCGTGCTCATGCCGTGCGCCTCCGAACATGCAGCACCAGCCACAGGAAGAACGGGGCGCCTATCAGGCTGATGAATACGCCGAGGTTTAGCGGCATCCCCCGAAAAACCAGGGTTCGCGACGCAATGTCGGCCAAAGTGACCAGCACTGCGCCAACGAGCATGGCCGGGACCAGAACGTGGCCCGGACGATGAGCCACCAGAGGCCGGACGAGGTGAGGGGCAATCAGGCCGACGAAGCCGATGGTTCCCGACACTGCGGTTGCGCCGCCTACTCCCAGGGCTGTGCCGATCAGCGCCAGCATGCGCGTTCGGGAAACCGCAATCCCCAGGCTTTCAGCTTGAGCCTCGCCCAGCGCCAGAGCATCGAGCGCGCGGCCCGTGAAGAGCAGCATCGCGCCGCCGGTGAGGATGAAGGGCGCGGCCAGGCGGACATGGTCCCAGCTTCGGTCAGCGAGCGAGCCCATCAGCCAGGTCATGATCTCGTAGGCGGCATAAGGGTTGGGAGACAGGTTCAGGGCAAGACTGACGCCTGCGCCGGCAATACTGCTGACTGCCGCGCCTGCGAGTATGAGCGACAGCGTGCCACCGCCCCGGGCGAGCAGGAAGGCAATGCCGGTCGTGACGAATGCACCGGTGAGCCCGAACAATGGGGCAGCAAGGGTGAAGCTGGCTGCAAAGCCATAATAGATCGCGATCACGGCGCCGAGCGAGGCACCTGCCGAAACGCCGAGCAGCCCCGGTTCTGCCAGCGGATTGCGCAGGAGCCCCTGCATCACCGCACCGGAAAGGCCTAGGATGCCGCCGATGGCGATCGACAGGATGACTCGGGGCAAGCGGATCTGGGTGACGATCAGACCGGCGAGGTCCGGCTGATCCGGAAGCAGCGCGTATAACGCTTCGCGCGGCGTCAGCCAGACGGAACCAGCCAGCACCGAGGCAAAAGCGCTCGCGACCAGGCCGACGATCAGCAGCGGAATGAGCCACCGGGTCATAGCGACTTCTGACGGGCGAAGGGGAGTGGCGCATGGACATGCAAAGCCGCCGCGCGAAGTTCGGCGCGCAACTGCAAGGCGGCCTCTGCCACCATGGGGGTTCCGCAAATGTAGTAGGCTTGGCGGATGGTCAGGGTGCGCTTCCCATCCCAGTAATGGCGGATCAGGGGATGGCGCTCGACGTTTTCGCGAAGTCCCGGGCGGCGACCGACACCAGCGCCCTTCACCAGCAAGGCCGGCGCGGAGAGCAGCAGGATTTCGATATCCGGTTTGCCGTAGCTGCTCTTCTGCAGGGCGTTGGCAACGTTGGTCGCCCCGGCGCTCTTGAGCACTGCGTCATAGAGAGAGCCCGTGCTTGCATTGAAGCCAGCCCCATCCCAGGCGGCCACTCTCAGGGGCGGGCCCGGGTCGCGCGCAAGGTCGGCCAGTTGGCGGTCCATTCGGGCGATCAATGCCTCGCCGCGGGCCACTTCTCCGACTGCTTGGGCGACCTGCCGGGTAATCTTGCGGATATCGGCATAGGTCTCCGCATGATCGACCTCGATCATCGGAAAGCCCATCCGCTTGAGCAGTCCGCGCGTCGCTGGTGTCGTGAATGCACCGGCAACAACCAGATCCGGCTTCTGGCGCACGACCTCTTCCGACATGCCGTGGTTGATCCCGACGCGAGCAGCCTCGCGGTACATGAGTGAACCGTCGGGGTTGCGTGACAGCCAGGTGACGGAAGCAATCCGTTCGGGTGGTAGCAGGGCCAGGACGAGCTGATCCGTGCACTGGTTCATCGACATTACACGGACAGGCTTCGCGACCGCCTTCGTGCGCAAAGCGGATGACTCCGCGCAGCCGGCCAGAGCCGGAAGCGTGGAGATCATCGTCAGCAGGCAGATCGCCTTGCGGAGCATCAGAAGCGGACGCGCACGCCGCCATAGGCTGCGCGGCCCGCGGTGGCGAAGCTGAATACCTCTTCGTACTTCTCGTTGATGAGGTTCTCAACGCGCGCAAACACCGAAATGTTCTTGCGCAGCTTGTATTCGGAATTCAGGTTAACCAGCACGTATTCCCGGAGGGACACGGTTACCGGAATGTAGCTCGGGTCAGTATAGGCCACATCGGTCTGGCGCCCATTGTAGCGCAAGGTCAAAGTACCCGAGAAACGCTCATCCTTGCTGAGCACGGTCGCATTGAAGCTGGCGATATGCTTGGGACGACGCACCTCAACCGTGCCGTTTTCGCGCGCATGGAGCCACGTGTAGGCTGCATCCAGCCTGATTTGAGGGATGGGACGGGCAGCAAATGCCACCTCGATTCCATGCTGTTTTGACAACGTGGCACGGTTGGACGGCGTCGCGATAAACGTCGGCGCCGGATAGGTCGTGTAGATCTCATCCTTCAGGCGACTGTCGAAATAGGTCACGCCAATGGTTGCTTTGCCTTCGGCGAAGCTCTGCTCGATGCCGGCTTCCCAGCCCTCCGACTTCTCGGGCCTCAGGTTCGGATTGCCGATGTAGCGGCCATCCGAATAGCCATAGAGTTCGAAATAGCCCGGATTCTTGACGCCGGCACCGTAGGCGCCGCGTACGCGGGTGCCGGTCGGAAGCAAATAGCTGCCCTGGACCCGCCATGTCGTTGGGTCGTCAAAGCGATTGTTCTCATCATGGCGGACCGAGGCGCCAAATGACAGTGCGTCATTGACCAGAAGCTCGTACTGTCCGACAATCCCGACATTGTCGGTCGAGCGCTTTCCCTGGAAGGCGAAGGATGACGGCGTGGTGTTCTGAAACTCCTCGCGTTCGATGTCCACTGCAGCCGTCAGGCGGTGACGGACTGCGTCGGTCCCGAAACGAAGGCTCGATTCAAACGAGCCCTTGTAGCGGTTGCCTTTGTTCCCATAATCAAAACCAGCAGCGTCGAAGCCCTTGCGCTCAGTTAGCGCGATTTGTCCTGTCACCGCGTTGGTCCAGCGGCCGTCCAGACCGGTGATCTCGGCTCTCACAAGGCCGTAAAAGGCTTCATTCTTGAATGACACGCCAGGGCTGTCGACGGTGTAGCCGAAGAGCGGGCTCGCGGGATTGTTGTCGCTGTTGTTTGTTTCAGCGTCTGTGTAGCTGTAGCGAGCTACGCCAGTTAAACTGAAAGTATCGGACGGCGACCAGATCAGCTTAGCCGACAGGCCGGCCACGTCAGAGCCAACATCCCGGCTCCCATTTCTTGCAGTGGGATAGCCGCCGGTGTGGTAATAGGTACCAGACACGGAATAGTCGAGATCGCCAGATACTCCGGCTGCTCGTGCGCTTCCCGTAAGGGTGTTGAAGCTGCCTCCTTCGACCCGCGCGCTGAAGCCCGGGGCTTCCTTCCCGGTCAACGTCAGATACTGGATGACGCCTCCAATTGCGTCCGATCCATAAAGCGATGACTGCTGCCCACGCAGAACTTCGACGCGTGCTTCGGGATCTGCAATCAGCGTGGCGAAATCGAACTCACCATAGTACGGATCCGACGCCTTGATGCCGTCAATCAGAACAAGGACATGGTTACCCTCGGAACCACGAAGCCGGAGCTGGGTGAGGCCACCAACCGCTCCTGTGCGGTTCACGGCAACGCCTGGCACATCGCGCAGAATATCCGAAACGATCCTGGTCTGGCGTTGATCCTGCGCTTCGCTATCCAGCACCGTCACCGACGCGCCGAGTTTGTTCACGGCAACAGCCTCGCCGGACCGCGATGCGGTAACGACAATCGTTTCGCCGCTTTCATTGACTGAAGGTTGGCCCGGGTTCGACTGCGCAAAGGCCGGGCAGCTGGCAAGTGCCAGCGCAAACGTGGAGACGAGAACAGGTTTTTTCATCGGGATACCCCCTGGTGCCGAGCAACTGCGCGACGATAAGGGGCAACCGGCATCGTCCCGCTCCCGAGGCAAACCGGGCAGGCGCACGAACGGTCGGTCAGGCCGACGCGAATGGGCACAATTCACCCGCGCAGGACTGACCCTGCGGCCCCAGCCGCAATGGTTCGTCGCTCAGACGGAGGTTTACCGTGCCATGGCCATCCCCTGGACCGCAGCAAGAGCGACCAAGCGCCGGCAGGTCTCCTGGCTCGCGGGTCATAGCTTGATGCACGGCCTTCCCAGGCCTCGCATGACTTAGCGTCCGACCCAGTGGCTGCTTCCACCCGGAGGTGAAAGAGATGTGCATCGCGCTCGCCGCTTACAGTTGCAGGGACAGCCTCGGATTCGGATCAGCAAAAGCCGGTCCTCACCGTGTTCCCGAATTAAGCCCTCTCGGGCACCGGCGCGATCTATCGACTGCGGCTTTACGCTGCAGTCGCGAGCCCATTAGTCGAAACACGACAGGAAGCCAATCCCTCAACTGCCTCGATCGGATCGTCGCCATCCTTCAACAATCTCGGGGGCTTCGAGCAACCGCTCCACAGCGTCCACATTATAGGTCGAAAGAGAGATCGCGCTGCTGCCGCGACGTATGGTTGCGGTCCCGGAACGCTGCAGGCGACCATCCTTTGACCATCGGCTCCGCTCAGCACCCGTCAAAGAAAGCAGCCTCTCCACCTGCTTGGGGCTGAGTGGTTTGGATGCCACTTGATGGAGGCTCGCCCGCAATCTCTCGGCCAGTGCCTCTGCAGTTCGCCTTTGCCCAAGGGGAAAGCTGCATGCGCGACCTGGGCTGGTCACCCTGCCACCACTTTTCCCGATCAGTGATCGCACCACGGCGTCACGTGCGCCTTTGTGGACGAGCAACCCGATCGGCAATGGATGTTCGAAATCAACTTCCACTGTCAGATGGTCTTCTTCCTGTCTCAATCTGACAAGGGTTCGAGTCCTGCGTGAATCAGGCATTTGCCAACATTGTCATTGCTGCTGTCTCCGCGCCGGACGCCGCGAACCAAGACAAGGTCACCACATGAAGCGGTCAGCGGATTTCTCCTGGCGCGCGCCGGCAGCGCCGGGACCGCTAAGAGACCCAGTCACATCGATTCGTCGCTCAGACGGAGGTTTACCGTGCCATGGCCATCCCCTGGACCGCAGCAAGAGCGACCAAGCGCCGGCAGGTCTCCTGGCTCGCGGGTCATAGCTTGATGCACGGCCTTCCCAGGCCTCGCATGACTTAGCGTCCGACCCAGTGGCTGCTTCCACCCGGAGGTGAAAGAGATGTGCATCGCGCTCGCCGCTTACAGTTGCAGGGACAGCCTCGGATTCGGATCAGCAAAAGCCGGTCCTCACCGTGTTCCCGAATTAAGCCCTCTCGGGCACCGGCGCGATCTATCGACTGCGGCTTTACGCTGCAGTCGATGGCATCCTAGATGCCGTAATGGGCCGGCGTCTCAAGAGTAGCCAAGTTGGGTGGCTGTCCCTCAGAATGATGGTGTTGGAAACGGGGTCCGAGTGATCGGCCCCAAGCATCATGAGAGGAACAGCCATGGAAT
>Ga0180222_1001175_pt1 | contig 29535 bp, 27 predicted proteins | sample eDN5th37CKraftOP_FD_151336 | JGI IMG/M metagenome (GOLD analysis project Ga0180222, IMG submission 151336) | Enriched Organic Plus compost microbial communities from Emeryville, California, USA - eDNA 5th pass 37_C Kraft OP (version 2) (version 2) ...
CATGTGGTGTTGTTCCGCAATATCCAGCGCCATCTCGGGCTGAACCGCACCGTACATCGGCTGTGCGCCGGCGCATCGATTTCTCCGGAAATGTTGCGGTTCTTTTCGGTGATTGGCCTGCCGGTCAGCCAGGGTTACGGCATGACCGAGTCGAGCGGATGCGTCTTCATCCAGCGTTCCGGATTCCATCGCCTCGGCGGCTGTGGCCTGCCGATCGCGGGAACGGAGTATCGCCTTTCCAACGATGGTGAGATCCTGCTTCGAGGACCTGCAGTGTTCAAAGGCTACTTTCGGGACGAGAAGGCGACCGCGGATACCCTCGACAACGGTTGGCTGAAGACCGGCGACATCGTCAGGGAGCTGGACAACGGCGAGATATCGGTGGTCGACCGCAAGAAGGCCATCATCATCACCTCGGGCGGAAAGAACATCGCACCGTCAGAGATCGAGAATGCTCTCAAGGACAGCCCTTTCATCAAGGAGGTAATCGTTGTCGGCGAGGGCCGCAAATTCCTCGGAGCGCTGATCCAGATCGATTTTGACAATGTTGGCCGCTGGGCAAGCGACAACGGGCTACCCTACACCAACTACAAGTCGCTGACCGAGCTGGAGGAGGTGCGCGATCTCGTGCAGTCCATCGTGGATGCTACCAATGCGCGGTTCGCGCGGGTCGAGAATATCCGCCGGTTCGTGATTCTCGAGAAGGAGCTTGATCACGATGACGGCGAGCTGACGGCGACACAGAAGGTTCGGCGAGCGATCATCGACCGGAAGTTCGCCGGAGAGCTTGCCAAGATCTACGGCGAGGGGGAGGCGGCCTGGTGACTTACCTGATCGAGCTGCTGATCTCCGGACTGTCGATGGGCGCAATCTACGGTCTCATCGCGATGGGATTTGCAATTATTTACAAGTCGACCGGGCTTGTGAACTTCGCGCAGGGCGAGATCACGATGATCGTGGCCTATGTAGCCTGGACAATAGCCACTCACGTGAGTGGCAATATCGTCATGGTCTCCCTGGGTGCCATCGCTTTCGCCTGCCTGTTCGGGCTCGCGATCGAGCGGGTGATTATCCGTCCGATGATCGGCGAGCCGATTTTCTCGACGATCATGGTCACGATCGGCATTGCCGTGATCCTCAGATCCAGCATTATCTTTGTTTGGGACGCGGTTCCGCACTCCCTCGATGTCGGTGTCGGACGTGACGTGCTGGTCATCGGCGATGCGCGGGTGCGGTCGGGTCAGCTCGGGGTGATCAGCCTTCTCCTCCTCGCCATCGCCGGATTTTATGCCTTTTTCCGCTGGTCGCGTTTTGGCGTTGCCATGCGCGCCGTTGCCAGCGACGACAGAACCGCGATGCTTATGGGCGTGAGTGCCGCGCGTGTGCAGGCGGTGGCGTGGGCCGCGTCGTCGGTGATCGCGGGTATCGCCGGAGTAATGTTCGCCATCATTCATGAATTGTCTCCAACGATGTTCGTGCTGGGCCTGAAATCGTTTCCGGCCACCATTCTTGGCGGCCTCGATTCAGTGCTTGGCTCGGCGCTCGGCGGCTTCATCATGGGTGCAGTCGAGAATCTGGCGGGCGGCTACATCAGCTCCGGCATGAAGGAGGTTTCCGGTTTCGTTGTCATCATCGTCATTCTGATGGTGCGGCCGTTCGGGCTGTTCGGCGAACGACGGATCGAGAGGGTGTGATGCGCAGCGGCTATTTCAAGGAAACCATCGCCCAGCAGATTGACCTGACTGATTCAGCCGTTGTCCGGATCTGGCTGGCGCTGCTGGTGGTGGTTCTGGTTGTTGCACCGTTCCTCCTCAATCCGTTCTACCTGTCGCTTCTGACCATGATGGCGATCACGATGATCGGGGCCCTCGGCCTTAACATCCTGACGGGATGGACGGGGCTGATCTCGCTCGGCCATGTCGGCTTCATGGTGCTTGGCGCCTATGCCTATGCCATCTCGACGTCGACCTGGAAGCTGGATCCGTTGATCGGGCTGTTGCTCGCAGGTTTGGTTCCTGCATTTGCCAGCATTGTTGTCGGAATCCCTTCACTTCGACTCACCGGCCTCTATCTGGCCATCACGACGCTGGCTTTTGCCTTTATCATTAACCAGTTGATCCTGGAGTTTGACGGGCTGACGCAGGGCGCGCGCGGCATCTTCGTGACGCGGCCGACCATTCTCGGCGTCTCGTTCAAGAGCGATACCGCTTTTGCGCTGCTGTGCATGGCGCTGGCGGCGCTCACACTGGTAGCGACATTGAACCTGCGACGAAGCCGGGTCGGACGAGCTCTTGTTGCGATCCGCGATAACGACATCGCGGCGCGCGTGATGGGTATCGATCTTACCGTCTATAAGCTCAATGCGTTCATCACCAGTTCTTTCATCATCGGGGTTTCCGGTGCGCTTTACGGCATGTTCCTCAGCTACGTCACCGTAGAGGGATTTCCGTTCCTGCTTTCCATTGAAGCGCTGGCGATTCTTATCGTCGGAGGCATTGGCACGGCGCTGGGGGCCGTGCTGGGGACGATCTTCATCGTCCTTCTGCCGGAGTTCACCTCCGAGCTTTTTTCGCTGCTTGGCGATGAGACAGCGCGTACGCTGTCGACCGGCGCACACGAGCTGAAGAGCATGCTCTATGGCGTGGTGATCATTCTTTTTCTGCGCTTCCAGCCGCACGGACTGGTCGGCTTGTGGCGCGACTGCAAGCGCCTGTGGGTCAATTGGCCGCTGCGGTTCTGATCAGGATAGGGGCCGATCGTTCAAGCAAAAGAGACAACAAATAGGGAGGAGACCAGAGATGAGTATCAGGAAGGCGATGATCTTCGCCGCGGCGTCGCTGTTGCTGTCGGGGCCGCGCTGCCTGGCTGCTGACCAGGGCGTGACCGATACTGAGATTCTGCTGGGTGAGGTGGAGCCGCTTACGGGGCCGCCGGCCTTGCTTGGTGTTGCGCATAACCTCGGCGTTCGTCTTGCTCTTGCGGAAGTCAATGCGAAGGGCGGCATTCACGGCCGCAAGCTCCGGCTGATGGCGCTGGACGACGGTTATGTCAGCTCGCGTACAGTGCAGTCGCTGCGCAAGCTGATCTCCGTGGATAAGGTGTTCGCGCTGACGTCGCTCTCAGGATCGGGGCAGGCGGTCGCCTCGCTCCCGGTGGTCGAGGAGGCCGGCATTCCCACCATCGTGTCGATCGGCCCGGTGACGCCGATCTACACGCCGCCGCGCAAGAACATCTTTGTTGTGGGGCAGGCCTATGAGGAAGGCATGCACCAGCTCGCCCTGTTTCTCGCAGACAAATTTCCCGGCAAGAAATGGGGGGTGGTGACCCAGGACGATGACTATGGCGTCGCGCTGCGCGAAGGCTTGAAAAAAGCCAAGGCCGAGAAGAACTTCAACGTCGTGTTCGAGTCCATCTACAAGCGCAACCAGCAAGACTTTTCTTCTGAGATGCTGCGCGCCAAGGACGCCGGTGTCGAAGTTTTCATTGCCGGCGGCATCATCAGTGAAAACGTCGCCATGCTGAAGGAAATGGAGAAGCTCGGCATCAAGCCTGCGACCGGCATCTTCTGGCCGGGGCGCGTCGAAGCCATGCTTAAGCTTGCAGGTCCCGCCAGCGACGGCATTTATGCCGTCGACTATGTCGAGCCGATCGCGAGCGAGGAGGGCCAGAGATTCGTCGAATTGGCCAAGAAGTACCTGTCTGCGGAGGAAATGGGCCGTGTCAATCGCTACACCATGACAGGTTATGCCGGCGCGCGTGTGCTGCTCGCAGCCATTGAGAAGTGCGGAAAAGATCTGACCTGGGTCTGTACCAACAACGAGCTTGCCAAAACCAAGGAGCTTGCGACTGGCATCATGGCGCCGATTTCTTTCGAGGAGGGGTCGCGGTTCTCGAACCAGAAGGTGCAGATCATGCAGGCCGACTTCAAGGATTTGGCGTTCAAGCCGGTGAAATGAAGTTGGCGGTGGCGTCAGAGCAGCCTCCGCCGGCCACATTCCATGGAGGCAAATCGTGCCGACGGCATCGCAAGGGCATGATGAGCAACAGCTCGCATCATGTCATTCGGGTATGGAACGGGTGGTCGCACGGCTCCGGAAAACCTATAGTGGCTGGAGCCGTTCGACGTCCAATGCGCAGATGCGGCGCGATTGGGATGCGTTGTTCGCGTCCGGGACGGCACCCGCGACGGTGCAGCCCCTGCTCGCGGATGGAGTGGCCGCTGCATGGATCAGGGCCCCCGGCGCCCGGATGGACAAGGTCGCACTCTATTTTCACGGCGGCGGATTTCGCGTCGGCTCGCTCCGGTCGCATCGCGATCTGATGGCCCGAGTGTCTGCGGCGAGTGGCTGTAGCGTTCTCGGGGTTGATTATCGTCTGGCTCCCGAGCACCGCTTTCCGGCGGCGCGGGACGATGCTTTGACGGTTTATCGCTGGTTGCTCGGGCAGGGCCACGCGGCGCACGATATCGCGCTGATCGGAGATTCCGCTGGTGGCGGCCTCGCATTGACACTGGCTCTGGCGCTGCGCGACGCAGGAGAGCCGATACCCGCGGCCATTGCCACGATGTCGGCCTGGACCGACCTTTCGGCATCGCGTGCAAGCTATGACAGTCGAGCGGCCTTGGACCCGATTCATCAGCGGCGGATGATCTTGGCCATGGCAGCCAACTGCCTTGACGAGGGCGACGATCCCCAAGATCCTCGCATCTCGCCTTTGTTTGCCGACCTCGCAGGATTGCCGCCATTACTGATGCAGGTCGGCGAGCGGGAAACCGTACTCGACGACAGTCGAGACTTTGCGCACAACGCGGAACAGGCAGGCTGCAAGGTCACGCTCGAGATTTGGGCGGGAATGATCCATGTCTTTCAGCAGTTCCCCGAGGAGTTGCCGGAAGCCGGGCTGGCGATTGACTCGCTGGGCAGCTTTCTCCGCCGCTGCCTTTCGATACAGGCCATGAGGTGAGCACCACCTTGGAGAGGGTTGCTCCGGCTGCACCGGCGGAACCACAGCCTCGTTCCGAGCATGCGCACCCACTGCTGCTCGGCTCACCAAAGGACGACTAGATGACCGAATTCACTTTCAATGAACCGGACCTGCTCGATGACGATCTGCGGCTGATCCGCGCTCAGGTGCAGCGCTACGTCAGCGAGGTAATCCTTCCACTGGGCGAGGAGTGGGAAAAGGCCGGTGTGATGCCGCGGCATGTATTTCGCGATCTCGGCAAGCTGGGCCTGCTTGGGATGCGGCATCCCGTGGAATACGGCGGCAGCGGTCTTGGCGCGATGTCATCGGTGGTGTTCGGCGAGGAACTGGGGCGCGGCAGTTTTGGTGGAGTGACGGCGGCGCTGACGGTGCACAGCGATATGTCGATCTCCCATATCGCCCATCGCGGCACTCACGAGCAGAAGCAGCGTTACCTTCCGGCAGCCTGCGCCGGCGAGAAGGTCGGTGCGATCTGTGTGACCGAGCCCCATGCGGGCTCTGATGTCGCCGGGCTGAAGACCCGGGCGGTTCGCGATGGTGACGGCTGGCTGATCAACGGTTCGAAAACCTTCATCACCAACGGCGTTCATGGTGATATCTACATCGTCGCGTGCCGGACCGATCCGGCAGCGAAGGGAAGCCGTGGTATCTCGCTGTTCATCGTCGAGAAGGGAAATCCCGGGCTGAAGGTCACGCATCAGTTTGAGAAGCACGGCTGGCGGGCGTCGGATACGGCTGAGCTGTTCTTTGATGACCTGCGGGTGCCTGCGGACGCCCTCCTCGGCGAGGAGGGTAAGGGCTTCTACTACATCATGAGCACCTTCCAGAACGAACGGCTGGTGGCCGGGGCGATGAGCGTCGGGCAATGCGCCAAGGCGATCGACCTCACGATCGATTATGTGCGTCAGCGCCAGGCCTTCGGCCGCTCGCTGTGGGATCAACAGGTGGTGCGCAACAAGATCGCGTGGCTGGCCGCAAAAGCGGCGGCCGCTCGATCGCTGGTCTATTCCTGTGCGCAGATGATCGACGAGGGCAAAGATGTGGTGCGTGAGGTCTCGATGCTCAAGGCCTTTGCCTGCGAAACTTTGCAGGAGGTGGTGCATGGCTGTCTGCAACTGCACGGCGGGACCGGCTTTATCATTGGAACGCCGATCGAGCGCATGGCGCGCGACGCACGCATTCTCACCATAGGCGGCGGTGCCACCGAAGTGATGCTCGAAGAGGTGGCCAAGCGGATGTAGCGCGTTAAGCTGATGCCGCGACCGTTGCCAGCGACGGGGTCTCGCGATGCTGCAGGCGGAAGAACGAGGCATAGCGGCCGTTCTGGCGCAGCAGATCATCATGGCGGCCGCGCTCGACGATCTCGCCGCCCTCGACCACGAGGATTGCGTCCGAGTTCATGATCGTGTGCAGCCGGTGGGCGATGACGATAGTGGTGCGGCCCTGGCACAGATGATTGATCGCTTCTTGCACCTGCCGCTCGGATTCGGAATCCAGTGAGGCCGTGGCTTCATCCAATAGGATGACCGGCGCGTTCTTCACCAGCGCCCGCGCGATGGCCACGCGCTGCCGCTGGCCGCCCGACAGTTGGGCGCCGTGCTCGCCGACCGGCGTGTCGTAGCCCTGCGGGAAGCTCATGATGAAGTCATGGGCGCAGGCGGCCTTGGCTGCGGCGACGATCTCCGCGTCGGTCGCGCCCGGCTTGCCGAACGCGATGTTGTCGCGGATGGTGGCGCGGAACAGATAGACGTCCTGCCCGACATAGGCGGTTTGCTGCCGCAGCGAGCGACGCGATACAGCCGCGATATTCTGGCCATCGATCAGGATTTCGCCACTATCGATTTCGTAAAGTCGCAGCAGCAGCGCCAGCACGGTGGACTTGCCGCCGCCGGACGGGCCGACCAGCGCCGTGGTCTTGCCGGGCTCGGCGACGAAGCTCATCCGCTTCAGCACCGGCTCGCCGGGCCGGTAGGCGAAGCTGACGTCGCGCAGTTCGACGCGCGCCTCGGTCAGCGCGAGCGGGGGCTTGTCGCTGTCGTCCGGTTCGCTGGCGGGACTGTCGATGATCTCGAGCAGCTTGCGGGCGCCGATCAGACTGGCATTCAGATCGATGTTGAGGCGCGCGAGCCGCTTCGCCGGCTCATAGGCCAGCAGAAAGGCGGTGAGGAACGAGAAGAACTGGCCCGGTGTCGCCCCCATCGCCACCACGCGATAGCCGCCATACATCAAGCCGCCAGCGATGGCGAAACCGCCGAGAGTCTCCATCAACGGGCTGGAACGGTTCGAGACGCGGGCCATCTTGTTGGAGTCGCGTTCCACCGCACTGATGCTGACATCGATTCGCTCGCGCATGGTCTGTTCCAGCGTGAAAGCCTTTACCGTGCGGATGCCCTGCAGCGATTCCTGCATCGTCTCCAGGATGTCGGCGGTGCCGTGGAACTGGCTGTGCGCGAGCCCCTTGATGCGCTTCACCAGCTTGCGCAACATGATCATGGCCGGCGGCGCCACCAGCGCGCCGAGCAGCGACATGTAGGGATCCTGCATTACCATCACGGTGACCAGCCCGATCAGCGACAGCAGGTCACGGCCGACCGCATTGATCAACAGGGTGAGCACCTGGGTCACCGAGGTCGCGCCGGCGGTGAGACGAGCCAGGAACTCTGACGTATGCCGCTGCGAGAAGAAGCCGATGCTCTCGCTCATCAGCTTGGCGAACAACCGGCGCTGGTTGTTGGCCAGAATGGCATTGCTGATCTGCGACAGGATCACCGACTGGCCGTACGTCGCGGCGCCCTTGACGATGAAGATGACGAGCACCACCAGCGACAGCGTGAAGATCCCCCTCACGTTGCGGTCGACATAGGCTTGATTGATCACCTCGCCGAGCAGGTAGGCAGCGGCGGCCGTGGTGGCTGCAGCGATCGCCATCAGCACGAAGGCCAGCAGATAGCGCCGCCAATAGGCTACGGCCTGCTCGCTGACGAGGCGTCGGATCAGAATCGCGGCGCCATAGGGGTCGTCGGTGATCTTGCGGGGTGTATCGGTCATCCGCGTTCCAGTGACGTGTGGGGAGGCTCCGCACACGTCCGGGTTGCCAGCGAAAACGTCCGCTTCATTGCCTGCTATGGGCGGCTTTTTCAAGCCGAAAACGGAAGTTTCACCAGCACGCTAAGTCAGGAACGCGATGCCATGGCAGCGAGGCCGCTGGTGCGTTTGGCCTCCCAGGCCAGCGCATGCGCCGCAATGGTCCGCAGATTGTCATATTGCGGCGTCCAGTCCAGCGTGGCGCGGATCAGGCGGGTATCGGCGACCATGGTGACGATATCACCGGGTCGCCGCGCGGCATACCGGACGGGGAAATCGTGCCCCGCCACTTCGCGCACCGCCGCGATGGCCTCCAGCACCGAATAGCCGCGGCCATAGCCGCAGTTCAGGGTGATGCAGGTTCCACCCTGGCGCAGATAGGTGAGGGCAGCGCGATGGGCTTGCACCAGATCGCTGACATGGATGAAATCGCGGATACAGCTGCCGTCCGGCGTCGGATAATCGGTGCCGAAGACGTCGATGCCGTCACGCTGGCCGGTGGCGGCCTCGACGGCGATTTTCAGCAGATGCGTCGCGCCCTCGGTGGAGAGGCCGATCCGCGCCTGCGGGTCGGCGCCAGCCACGTTGAAATAGCGCAGCACGACGAAGCGCAGGCCGTGCGCAGCGGCGGTGTCGTGCAGCATGATCTCGCTCATCAGCTTCGAGGTGCCATAAGGCGACAGCGGCCGCGTCGGCGCGTCCTCGGTCACCGGGATATGCTCCGGATTGCCGTAGACCGCTGCGGTGGAGGAGAAGATGACATGGCGCACGTTGCTCTTGACCGCGGCATTCAGCAGCCTGAGCGTGGTCATGGTGTTGTTGCGGTAGTAGCCCAGCGGATCGCGGATTGACTCCGGCACCACCACAGAACCGGCGAAGTGAATGATAGCGTCGACGGCGTGCTCGTCGACGATGCGGCTGACCAGCGCCTCGTCGCCGGCATCGCCCACCACCAGCGGCACACCTTCCGGCAGGGCGGAGGCAAAGCCCGTCGACAGGTTGTCGATCACCACCACGCGCTCGCCGGCTTCAGCCAAAGCGAGAACCATGTGGCTGCCGATATAGCCGGCGCCGCCGGTGACCAGCACGCTCATATCATCCCTTTCCGCATCGGCCGCGCCGGAAGGCGAGGCATCGCGTCAGTACCGGCCGAAGCTATCGCCGCGGCGGTGCAGACAAGGTAAAGCGATCCCCAGGATCATCAGATTCGGTGTGATCCGGGCGGTGAAACATGCTTATGGTTGCCAAAACCTGACTGGAACCCGGGCGAGCGGGCCTTTGTCAACAATGAACTCGGTGCTTTTTGTCAAAACCTCGTCGCTCGGCGATGTCGTGCACAATATGCCCGCCGTTACCGCGGCGCGCCGCCGCTGGCCCCAGGCCCGCATCGACTGGGCCGTCGAGGAGGCATTCGCACCACTGGTGCGCCTCCATCCCGGCGTCGATGAGGTGATCGCGGTGGCGACCCGGCGCTGGCGCGGGGCGCTGCTGTCCCCCGCCACATGGCGCGAGATTGGCGAATTCCGCCACCGCCTGCGCGAGCGCCGTTATGATCGGATCGTCGATACTCAGGGCCTGTTGCGCTCCGCGCTGCTGACCTCGCAGGCTTGCGGCGAGCGGCACGGCTATGATGCCCGCAGCATCCGCGAACCTCTCGCTGCCGTCTTCTATGACGTGCGCCATGCTGTCGGGAAGGATCAGCATGCGGTGCTGCGGAATCGGGCGCTGGCGGGCCTGTCGCTCGAGTTCGCGCCCATGCCCGTCATCGATTACGGCCTCTCGCGGCAGAGCTCTCCGGTGTCGGCACCCTATGCGCTGCTGCTGCACGGGACGTCGCGCGAGCGGAAGGAGTGGCGCGAGGCCGACTGGATCGGTCTCGGCCGGGCGTTGCGCCAGCGTGGGCTCGGGGTGCGTCTGCCTTGGGGCACGGAGGCCGAGCGTGTGCGCAGCGAGCGGCTTGCCGCGGCAATCGAGGGCAGCGAGGTCCTGCCGCGGCGTCCGCTGGATGAGACCGCGCGGGTGATTGCGGGTGCATCGCTGGTGGTCGGGGTTGACACCGGGCTGCTGCATCTCGCGGCTGCCTACGCGGTGCCGCTGATCGGCATCTTCGTCGCGACCGATCCTGAGCTCACCGGACCGGTCGGACCGGGGCCGATCGAGATCCTCGGCGCCAGGGCAGAGTATCCCGGTTTCGCGCGAGCGATCGAGGCGGCAGAGCGGCTGATTGCGGAGCGCATGATGACATGAGGTTGTCCGACGGCGTCATGGCGAGCCTTCAAGGCAACGGCTTCCGACCCACCTCGCGCAGGACATCAGCGACGAACGCCGCGAGGTCGCCGTTTTCGAACAGAAAGCCCGGCAATGCGGCGGCTTCCGCCATGGCGATGTCGCTGGCTTTGTCCCCGATGACGAAGCTGCCCTGACGCTGGACAGGCCATGCCTGCATCAGGTCCAACAGCATGCCGGGCTTCGGCTTGCGGCAGTCGCAGTCTCCGGCGTAGCCCGCCACCACGCCTTGCGGATGGTGCGGACAGAAGCGGATGTCATCGATCCGGGCGCCCTGACGCTGCAGTTCGTCCCGCATCCAGCCGTGGAGATGGCGAACGTCCTCTTCGCTGAACATCCCGCGTGCGACACCGGACTGATTGGTGATCACAAACACCCAATAGCCGGCGTTGTTCAGCGTCCGGATCGCTGTGGCGACGCCGGGCATCCAGCGTATCCGCTCCCGCGTGCCGATATAGCCGTCGTCGCGATTGAGCACGCCATCGCGATCGAGGAAGGCGGCTGGCCGGTCGCCCCCATCGGTCATGAGGCGCTCTGCTGGTTGCCGCGGGCCAGTACCGACTGCACGGCTTCCAGAACATCGTCGACGGGGATGCTGCGGATGTAGGAATCATCGTCCCGGGCGGCGATGGAATGGTACGGCATCTCGGTTCCCCGCAGCGCGGCCGGCTGCACGGCTGCGGCGAGCGGATTGAGCGGGGCCCAGTGCCAGGGGCTGGTCGGGCCGAAGATGCCGATGGTCGGCGTGCCGGTGGCGGCGGCGACGTGCATCAGGCCGGAATCGTTGGAGACGGCGAGGTTGGCAGCGGCAATCGCCAATACGGCCTGCCGCAGGTCGCTGCCGGTGAGGTCATGAACGTTGGAGCCACCGGCGGCGACGATCTCACGAGCCGCCTCGGTCTCGCCGGGGCCGCCCACAACGCCGACGGTCACGCCCTCGGCCGCCAGCGCCCGTGCCAGTTCCGCATAGCCGGGCCAGCGCTTGTGGGCGCCCACCGAGCCGGGGGCCAGCATCACCAGCCGCTCGCGGCTCAGCCCATTTTTGTGCTGCCAGGCCCTGATCTCGTCCGCGGGAACCTGTAACTGCGGCACCGGCCAGCGTGCCGGCCGCGCGGCCGCCGCTGGCAGCGCCAGCATGGCATTCTTGTCGATGAGCCGGGGCAGGGCCCGCTCGCCCCAGCGCCAGCGGTTGACCAGCCCGAACCGGACCTCGCCGACGAAGCCGACCCGCTCCGGAATGCCCGCGAGCGCCGGCGCCAGCGCCGATTTCCAGGTCCGCGGCATAATCAGGGCGGTGCCATACTGTTCCGCCCGCAGCATGGCGGCCAGGCGGCCCTGCCGGCCCAGCGCCAGGCGCGAGCGCGGCAGGTCATGGATGATGCCTTTCCGCACCCCGGGCATATAATCCAGCAATGGCGCGCATAGCGGGGTGGTGAGGATGTCGATCGGCCGGTTGGGCCACCGTTGCTTCGCAACGCGGACCACGGTATGACCGCGCACGAAATCACCGATCCAGTTGTAGGGCACGATCAGCAGGGGTCTTTCGTCCGCTGCCTCAACCGGGCCGAAAAATGGTTCGGATTCAATGTTCATGGCGTGATCTGGTGCGGTCCTCGATTGGGCCGGGGGCTAGTGGTTAGCCGCTCCCCGCAGTCAGGTAAAGCGTCTCGGCGGCTTTGGACCGTGTTCGGGTCCGCCGCGTCGAGAGGAGAGAGCATGCTGCTGGTAACCGGCGGCGCCGGGTTTATCGGATCGAATCTGGTTGCGGCGCTCAATGCTGCCGGGCGGACCGACGTCGTCGTATGTGACTGGCTCGGCAGCGAGGGCAAGTGGCGCAATCTCGCCAAGCGGCAGCTTACCGATATCGTTCCGCCGGGCGACCTGACGGCATGGCTGCAGGGCCGCCGGCTGGAGGCTGTGTTTCACCTCGGCGCGATCTCCGAGACCACCGCGACCGACGGCGATCTCGTCATCGAGACCAATTTCCGCCTGTCGCTGCGGCTGCTCGACTGGTGCACGGCGCATCCGACGCCGTTCATCTACGCCTCGTCCGCCTCCACCTATGGCGACGGCAAGCAAGGCTTCGTCGACGATCCTTCGCTTGCGGCGCTGCGGCGACTGCAGCCGATGAATCTCTACGGCTGGAGCAAGCACCTGTTCGATCTCGCGGTGATGGAGCGGGCGGCAAGCGGGGGCAAGCTGCCGCCGCAATGGGCCGGGTTGAAGTTCTTCAACGTGTTCGGGCCCAACGAATACCACAAGGGCGCGATGATGAGCGTGCTCGCCAAGAAGTTCGACGACATTCGGGCCGGACGCGTCGTGCAGCTCTTCAAGTCGCATCGTGACGGTATCGCCGACGGCGACCAGCGCCGCGACTTCATCTATGTCGATGACGTCGTGCGGATCATGACGTGGTTGTGGGCGACGCCATCGGTCAGCGGACTGTTCAACGTCGGCACGGGCCATGCACGCAGCTTCCGCGAACTGATGCTCGCGGCCTATGCCGCGCTCGGCGCTCGCCCCAATATCGAATATGTCGAGATGCCGCTGTCGATCCGCGACAGCTACCAGTATTTCACCGAGGCCGACATGACGCGGCTGCACCGCGCCGGCTACAATGGCGGCTTCACCGGGCTGGAGGAAGCGGTCGGGATCTATGTCAGGGATTTCCTTGACCGCGCCGACCGGTTTCGCTGAGCGGCAGACGGCGGGTTCGATGCTCGATTTCGACAGACTGTCCCAGGAGATTTCCCGCTGCACCGTGCTGTGCATCGGCGACGTGATGCGCGACGAGTTTGTTTACGGCGAGGTCTCGCGCATCTCGCCGGAAGCGCCGGCGCCGGTGATCGCGGTCCAGCGCAGCGAGAGCAATGTCGGCGGCGCCGGCAACGTCGCCCGCAACATCGCAACGCTCGGCGCGCGCTGTCTGTTCGTCAGCCTGATCGGCGACGACGATGCCGGCCGTGCCCTTCATGCGGCGCTCGAGGCGGAGCCGCGTATCGAGCCGGTGCTGGTAGTCGATGCGACGCGGCCGACCACGCGCAAAGTGCGGTTCGTCTCGGAGCATTTTTCCACTCACATGCTGCGCGCGGACTGGGAACAGGCGACGTCTGCATCGGCGGCCGTCGAACAGCAGCTGATCGATGCCGTCATGCCGCTGCTCAGGCGGGCCGATATCGTGCTGCTGTCGGACTACGCCAAAGGCACGCTGACACCCCGGGTGATCCGCGCCGTCATCGATGCGGCGCAGGCGCACGGCAAGCGGATCATCGTCGATCCGAAGAGCCTTCATTTCGAGCTCTATCGCGGCGCGACGCTGCTGACACCAAACCGCAAGGAGTTTGCGGAGGCGACGCGCAGCCGCGCTCTGACCGAGGAGGAGATCGCCGACGCCGCGCAGGAGGCGATGCGCCTCGCCGGCTGCGACGCCGTGCTGGTGACCCAGAGCGAACGCGGCATGACACTGGTGCCGCGAGATGCCGCGCCGATCCACGTGGCGGCGCACCAGGTCAAGGTGCGCGACGTCTCCGGCGCCGGCGACACGGTGGTGGCGGCGATGGCAGTGCTGCTCGCTTCCGGCGCGGACTGGGAGACGGCGCTGCGCGCGGCCAATGCCGGCGCGGCAGTGGCGGTCAGCAAGCGCGGCACGGCCACGGTCACGCTGGCCGAATTGCGGCGGCGGCTGTTGCCCCCGGCGTCGCTGGCCGCCGAGCAAAAGATCGTCGCGGGGCTCGAGGACCTTGATGCGCGCGTTCGTGAGTGGCGCGAGCAGGGGCTGCGGATCGGTTTCACCAATGGCTGTTTCGACATCCTGCATCCCGGCCACGTCCGCGTCATCACCGAGGCGCGCGCGACCTGCGACCGTCTCATCGTCGGTCTCAACAGCGATGCCTCGGTCAAGCGGCTGAAGGGGCCCGACCGCCCGGTGCAGGATGAGCGCGCCCGCGCCGAGGTGCTGGCGGCGCTGGAGGCTGTCGATCTGGTGGCAATCTTTACCGAGGACACGCCGTTTGATCTGATCGCGCGGATCGAGCCGATGGTACTGATCAAGGGCGGCGACTACACTCGCGAACAGGTTGTCGGGCATGAATTGGTGGAGGCGCGGGGCGGCGAGGTCGTGCTTGTCAATATTCTGCCCGGCTTCAGCACTACCTCCTTGGTGGCACGAGCGCGGCAGGGCGGCACGTAATTGTTTCCACAGTTCGGTCCAACTTGTAATTATCTGAATCAAAACGTGTTTAAGGTGGCCATTCTGGCCTTCGCGGGATCCCGCAGCGCATGCTAGGACACGGGACGGGGCTCAGGTGAGTCTCTCCTTACCAGTTTGATATCTGAGGTCAGCGAGCATGAGTTTTGCGAAGGCATCGCCTGGGGCGAGCAATGGCGGCGCGCTTCGTATCGGCGTCATCGGCGCCGGCGTCATGGGAACCAACCACGGCCGGGTATTGGCGGGATTGCCGGGCGTCGCGCTGGTAGGGACCGCGGATCCGCTCGCCGAGCATCGCGACCATGCCGCCAGGTTGACCGGCCGTCCGACCTTCGCCGACCTCGAAGGATTGATTGCCGCCGGTGTCGATGCGGTGACCATCGCCGCGCCGACCCATCTTCATCATGAGATCGCATTGGAGTGCATCGGGCGCGGCATTCACGTGCTGGTCGAGAAGCCGATCGCCTCGACGGTGGAGGAGGGCCGCGCCATCGTTGCCGCTGCGCGCCGCGCCGGTGTCACGCTGATGGTCGGCCATGTCGAACGTTTCAATCCCGCCGTAGCGGCGATCAAGCACGCCATCGCCGGCGAGGACATTCTGTCGATCGGCATCACCCGCGTCGGGCCGTTCCCGCCGCGCATGTCCAATGTCGGCGTGGTGATCGACCTCGCGGTGCATGACATCGATCTGATCCGCTGGTTCACCGAGTCCGACATCGTCGATGTCCAGCCGCAACTTTCTAGCGCGGTGGCGGAGCGCGAGGACATCGCGCTGCTGCAATTCCGCACTGCCTCCGGTGTGCTTGCGCATATCAACACCAACTGGCTGACGCCATTCAAAGCGCGCAGCGTCACCGTCGCCACCCGACATAAGTATGTTCAGGGCGACCTGCTCACCCGGCAGGTGACCGAGTGCTTCGGCTTCCAGCCGGACGGCAGCTATTCGATGCGTCATCTGCCCGTGGGCCATGACGAGCCGCTGCGCGCCGAGCTGATGTCCTTCATCGAGGCGGTGCGCACCGGCGGCGTGCCTGCGGTGACCGGCGAGCAGGGGGTCGCGAGCCTGGAAATCGCGACACAGTGCCTTGCGGCTCCAACCAACACCGTGCACGCGGCCAAGAGGCCGCGCCGCATCGCCAGCTAAGACGTGCGTGTCCCATTCTCCTTTTTCCTCAAATCCGCAGAGCCTCATGAACCAGCAGCTTCGCCCCCAGCCCGTTCCCTTCATCGATGTCGGTGCGCAGCGCCGTCGCCTCGGTACCGCGATCGACGAAGCGGTCGGGCGAGTGTTGACGCATTGCCAGTTCATCAATGGCCCGGAGGTGACGGAGCTTGAGCAAAAGCTTGCTGCCTTCACCGGCGCCCGCCATGTCGTTGCCTGTGCCAGCGGCACCGATGCACTGCTGATGGTGCTGATGGCGAAGGGAGTGGGCCCGGGCGATGCCGTGCTGTGCCCGTCCTTCACCTTCTGCGCCACCGGGGAGAGCGTGGCCCTGACCGGGGCGACGCCGGTCTTCGTCGACGTCGACGCGGTGACCTTCAACATGGACGTCGCTTCGCTCAAGCGAGGGCTGGCGGCGGCGCGCCGGGCCGGACTGCGGCCGAAGGGCGTGACCGTGGTGGATCTGTTCGGCCAGAGCGCCGATCATGATGCCATCGCGGCGGTAGCTGAAACCGAGGGGCTGTTCGTGTTGGACGATGCAGCGCAGGCGTTCGGCGCCACCTATAAGGGGAAGCGGCTTGGCGGCATCGGCAATACCATGGCAACCAGCTTCTTTCCGGCGAAGCCGCTGGGCTGTTACGGCGATGGCGGCGCCATCTTCACCGATGACGACTCCCTCGCCGAAACGCTGCGCAGCATCCGTGTGCATGGCCAGGGCACTGACAAATATGACAATGTCCGACTTGGATTGACGGCCCGCCTCGATACCATCCAGGCCGCGGTGCTGTTGCAGAAGCTGACCATCTTCGAGGACGAGATCGCGGCCCGCAACGCGGTGGCGGAGCGCTATACGCGCGGGCTCGGCAACATCGTCACCGTGCCGCGACTCGCTCCGGACTGCACCTCGGTGTGGGCGCAATATACCATCCGCCTGCCGAACGGCGACCGCGACGGTTTTGCCTCAGCCTTGAAGGCCAAGGGTGTGCCGACAATGGTCTACTATCCCAAGCCGATGCACCAGCAGACCGCCTACCAGCGTTATCCGGTCGCCGACGGCGGGCTGCCGGTGAGCGAGGCGCTGTCCGGCGACGTGATCAGCCTGCCGATGCATGCCTATCTGAATGAGGCGGACCAGGATCGCGTCATCGCCGCGGTGCATGAGGCGCTGGCCGCCTGAGATGGCCGTTTTGCCCGGCCGCGCGATGCTGTAGAAGCGGCTGATGCTCAGGCGAATCTTCACCGTCGGCGGCTATACCCTGTTGTCGCGCGTCACAGGTTTCGCGCGCGACATCATGCTGGCCGCGATTCTCGGCGCGGGGCCGATCGCCGATGCATTCTTCGTCGCGTTGCGGCTGCCCAATCATTTCCGGTCGATCTTCGCAGAAGGGGCGTTCAACGCCGCCTTCGTGCCTGCTTTCGCCCATGTCGAGGGCCATGGCGGGCCGGCAGCGGCGAAGTTGTTTGCAGCTCGCATCTTCACGCTGCTGCTGTTGTCGCAGGTGGTCCTGCTGCTGGTGGCCTGGCTGTTCATGCCGCAGGTGATCGCCCTGCTGGCGCCGGGCTTCGTCGAGGACCCGGTGCGCGGCGAGCTCGCGGTCTCGCTGACCCGGATCACGTTTCCCTATCTCCTGTTGATCACGCTGGTGACGCTTTATGGCGGCATGCTCAACGTCATGCAGCGCTTCGCCAGCGCCGCCGCTGCGCCGATTTTTCTCAACCTGTCGATGATGGCGACGCTGGCACTGGCGGCATGGTTTCCCAACGCCGGCTATGCCGCTGCATGGGGCGTGCTGATCTCCGGCTTTCTGCAGTATTTCCTGCTGGCGGGCGACGTGGCGCGGCAAGGCATGATGCCGCGCCTGGCGCGGCCCCGGCTCGATGCCGACGTGCGGGCGTTCTTCCGCGCGCTCGGGCCTGCGACCATTGGCTCGATGGGCACGCAGGTGGCGATGTTCGCCGACACCATCATCGCCACTTTTCTCGCTGCCGGCGCCATCTCCGCGCTGTATTATGCCGAGCGGCTGTATCAGCTGCCGATCGGTGTGATCGGAATTGCGATCGGCACAGTGCTGTTGTCGGAGATGTCGCGGCGGATCACCGACGGGGACGCCGCCGGAGCGCTGTCGTCGCAGCTTCGTGCTTTCGAATTCTCGCTTTTGTTCTCGGTACCGTTCGTGGCGGCATTCCTCACGGTGCCGGATGTCATCATGCGGGCGATGTTCGCCCGCGGCGCTTTTTCCGCTGCCGACGCGGCCGCCGCAGGTGCGACGCTCGCCGCCTACACGGTAGGGCTGATCCCAGTGGTGGCGATCCGCAGCGCGGTGGCGACCTTCTATGCCCGCAAGGATACCGCGACGCCAGTGAAAGCCTCGCTCACCGGTCTTGCGGTCAACCTTGCGCTCAAGGTCGCGCTGATGGGATCGCTGGCGCAGATCGGTCTCGCGCTCGCCACCGCGATCGGCGCCTGGGTGAACCTCTTGCTGGTGATCGGCTTCGCTGTCCGTGCCGGCCACCTGAGCTTCGATCGCCGCTTCTGGTGGTCACTGGTGAAATTTCTGATCGCCGGCGGCGCGCTGGCGATAGTGTTCTGGTTGACCGTGTGGGGGGCACATGACGCTGTGGCGGCATTCGGCCGTTTCCCCGACATCATCATGCTGCTGCTGCTGATCGTGACGGGAACAATCGTCTATGGCGTTGCCGTGCTTGCGTTGTTTGGTCGCGGCTGGCTGCGGTCCCTGATCCGGACCTGACGCGAAATTGAAGTTGCCCTCGATCCGATGCAATATAGATTGAATCTAAATTGCTGCTGGAGCGACCATGGCTCAGATCCGCACCGCCCCCACAACCGCCGCGCCGATCAAATTCGGGGTCGGTCAGAGCGCCCGCCGCAAGGAAGACGATGCCCTGGTGCGCGGTCGCGGTCGCTACACTGACGACCATGCGCCGGCGGATGTGCTCCACGCGCTGGTGCTGCGCTCGCCGCATGCGCGCGCCACCTTTCGCATCGACGCCGCGCGTGCCCGCGAGCTGCCGGGCGTCGTGCTGATCCTGACCGCGGAAGACATCAAGGATCTCGGCGGGCTGCCCTGCCTGTTCAATCTGCCGGACAATCCGTTCACCGCGCCGCCTTATCCGATTCTCGCGGCGGACGAGGTGCGTCACGTCGGCGATGCCGTGGCCTTCGTTGTCGCGGACAGCGTGGCGCAGGCCCGCGATGCCATCGAGGCGATTGAGATCGACTGGACGCCGCTGCCCGCGGTGGTCGGAGCCGCCAATGCGATCAAGCCGGGCGCGCCGCAAGTCTGGCCGCAGTTTCCCGGCAATGTGCTGTTCGACGTCTCGATCGGCGATCGCGCGGCAGCCGAAGCAGCCTTCGCGGCCGCTGACGAGGTGGCGGAAATCTCCATCGTCAATCCACGCATCGTCACCAACTATATGGAGACCCGCGCGGCGGTTTGCGAATACGACGCCGCGCGCGATCACCTGACGCTGACCATCGGCAGCCAGGGCAGCCATCGGCTGCGCGATATCCTGTGCCAGAACATCCTGCATATGCCGGTCGAGAAGATGCGGGTGATCTGCCCGGATGTCGGCGGCGGCTTCGGCACCAAGCTGTTTCCCTATCGCGAATATGCCTTGATCGCGGTGGCCGCCCGCCGGCTTCGCCGGCCGGTGAAATGGACGGCGGAACGGTCCGATCATTTCGTCGGCGACTCCCAGGGCCGCGACAACATCACCACCGCGCGCATGGCGCTGCGCAAGGATGGCAAATTTCTTGGCATGGATGTCGATCTGATCGGCGATATGGGTGGCTATCTGTCGACCTTCGGGCCTTATATCCCTCATGGCGGCGCCGGCATGCTTCCCGGCCTCTATGACATCACTGCTTTCCACTGCCGCATTCGCACGGTGTTCACCAACACCGTGCCGGTGGATGCCTATCGCGGCGCGGGGCGGCCGGAAGCGGCCTATGTCGTCGAGCGCCTGGTGGATGCGGCGGCGCGCAAGCTTGGCATCACGCCGGATGCGATCCGGCTGAAGAATTTTATCGCACCACGCGCGCTGCCTTACCGGACTGCCACCGGAAAGGTTTACGACTCCGGTGATTTCGCCGCGCATCTGAAGCGTGCGATGGAAATCGGAGGGTGGAAGGATTTCCCGAAGCGGGCCCGCGCCGCGAAAAAGCAGGGGCTGCTGCGCGGTATCGGGCTTGCCAGCTATGTCGAGGTCTGCGGCACCATGGGCGAGGAGACCGCCTATGTGCAGCTTGAGAAGAACGGCGATGTCACGGTGCTGATCGGCTCGCAATCGAGCGGGCAGGGCCACCAGACTGCCTATGCCCAGCTCGTCAGCGAACAGTTCGGCTTGCCGCTGGAGCGCGTTCATGTGATCCAGGGCGATACCGACCGCATCGCCACCGGGCTCGGCACCGGCGGCTCCAGCGCGATCCCCTCCGGCGGCGTCAGCGTGCAGCGCGCCACCCGCGCGCTCGGTGTCAAGCTGAAGGAGCTCGCGGCTCAGGCCCTGGAAGCCGGCACCGGAGACCTCGAGATCGATGCCGGCGTCATCCGCATCGCGGGCACCGACCGCAGCATCAGCTTCGCCGAGCTGGTGCAGCGCGCGGACGGCGATCCGTCTAAACTTGGTGCCAGCGAGAAGTTCAGCAGCGCCGATGGCACCTTCCCTAACGGCACCCATCTGGTGGAAGTGGAGATCGATCCCGCGACCGGTGTCACCCGATTGGTGAACTATATCGTGGTCGATGACTTCGGCGTCACGCTCAATCCGCTTCTGCTTGAAGGTCAGGTCCATGGCGGCACCATGCAGGGCATCGGCCAGGCGCTCATGGAACGTGCAGTCTATGACGATGGCGATGGCCAACTCGTCACCGGCACCTTCATGGACTATGCGCTGCCACGCGCCGCCGACGGCCCCTCGATTACCTTCGAGACCCACAACGTGCCCTGCGCCACCAATCCGCTGGGCGTCAAGGGCGCCGGCGAGGCGGGCGCCATCGGATCCTGCCCGGCCATCGTCAACGCTATCATCGACGCGCTGTATCGCGAATATGGCATTGACCACGTCGATATGCCGGCGACGCCGGAGCGGGTGTGGATTGCCATCCGCGAGCGGTTGCGCCGCCAACAGAGCGGAGCCGCCGCCTGACCGCATCAGTCCTTCCGCATCCGCGCCGGCCCGCGGATTCGATCTGCAGGCCGAATGTCCCAAGCCAGTCTCGAACGTCGGCGCAGCCGCGACGGCAACCAGCCAGGGAGAAATGAAATCATGAAGCGTGTGTCTTTGACGATTGCGATGCTGCTGCTCGGCATCGGTGTGGTGTCCGCACAGCAGGACATCGTCAACCAGCGCCAGACCATGATGAAGGAAAATGGCCGCAACCTCGGCGGCGTGCTGACCCCGATGGCGAAGGGCGACAAGCCATACGATCAGGCGGCCGTCGATGCCGCGCTCGCCAAGCTCGAGGAAAACGCCAAGACGCTCGCCGAACAGTTTCCTGACAGTACCAAGGGGCTGAAGACGGACGGCAAGTACAGCGCAGCTCCGAAGATCTGGGATAATCGCGCTGATTTCGACTCTCATATTGCGAACTACGCCAAGGCGATCGGCACGGCAAAGGCCAGCATCAAGGATGCCGAAACCTTGAAGGCCGCCGTCCCCGTCCTCGGCAAGCAGTGCTCGGGCTGTCACGAAACCTATCGAGTTCAGAACGGCTGAGCTCAAGGGCAGGTGAGCCGGAACGGGGCGGCCGCGCGGTCCGCGCGCCGTCTGGAGCTTCGCATCAGATTGCTATGCGAAGCTTTCCAATGAAGGACGGAACGAGGGATGCGACGACTTTCGCTTCTGGTGGTTGCGGCGGCCGTGATCGCCTTTGCCGTGTACTGGTGGCTGACGATGCCGGTGATGGTGTCCGCGCGTGATCTGCCGGCATATACGCCCGATCTCGCTAACGGCAAGACGGTCTTTCATGCCGGGGGCTGCGCATCGTGTCATGCCACGCCCGGCAGCGAGGATCGTAATCGGCTCGGCGGCGGCCTGCCGCTTGCCTCGCCGTTCGGCACCTTCCATGCGCCGAACATCTCGCCGCATCCGGACGATGGCATCGGCCGCTGGAGTGAGGCGGAGTTCGTCACTGCGGTGGTCGAAGGCGTGTCGCCGGCTGGCGGGCATTATTTCCCGGCTTTCCCATACGTTGCCTATTATCAGGCAAAGCTGACGGACGTCCGGGATATGTTTGCCTTCATCAGAACGCTGCCACCGGTGGCAGGCAAGGCGCCGGCGCATGAGGTGCCGTTCCCGTTCAACATCCGGCGCAATCTCGGCGTATGGAAATGGCTGTTCATGTCGCGGCAGCCCCTTGCGCCGGACCCGGCGCAATCGCCGCAGTGGAATCGCGGCGCCTATCTGGTCAATGCGCTCGGCCATTGCGCCGAATGCCACAGCCCGCGCAACGCACTCGGCGGCATCGTCGCGGCACAGCGGTTCGCCGGTGGCCCGGATCCGGAGGGCAGGGGCTGGGTCCCGAACATCACCCAGAAGGGACTGGGCGATTGGAGCGAGAAGGATATCGCCTATTTCCTCGAGTCCGGCATGCTGCCGGACGGCGACACCGTCGGCGGCTCGATGACGAGCGTGATCCGCAACACCGCGCAGCTCAGCACCGACGACCGCGCAGCGATGGCGGCCTACCTGAAGTCGCTGCCTGCGGTCGAGGGGCCGGCGCGGCCGAAGCCTGCCGCGAAATAGCTGGCCTGCCGGGACTTCGCCCCGGGCTGGAGGCCCCTGTTTTCGGAGGAATCGCCGTTTGTGATGAAATGCGCTAAGCGGCGCCGAATGCCTTGAAGGTGATGATGGTGCGGGTGTCCTGGATGCCGGGAATGACCTGCACCCTCTCATTGACGAAATGGCCGATGTCGGTGTCGTTCTCGACATAGAACTTCACCAGCAGATCGAAGTCGCCCGCGGTGGAATAGATTTCCGACGCGATCTCGGCTTCCGCCAGCGCATTGGCGACGGCATAGGACTGGCCGAGTTTGCACTTGATCTGCACGAAGAAGGGAACCATCGCTGTCGTCTCCGAAGGTGGCATCGGTCAGTTGCGGCCGGCCCACTAAAGCCGAAAATATCGCGCCGATGCAAGCAGCCTTGTTGTTATGCTGGCGCCGGGCTAGAAGCTCGCCAATGGATCGACGCGCGGGCGCTGGTCCGCGCCCGCTTGGCGATGCCGCGGGTCGGCGGCACCGGACGGGCTGGGTACCGCCCGGGCGCTTCGCGATTCGATCTCACACTTCACCCGCGGCATCAGCACCTCTGGCGCGCCGCGGACAGGCGGACAAGACATGACGATTCCCATCGCGCTGACCATTGCTGGCTCTGATTCGAGTGGGGGCGCCGGGATTCAGGCCGATCTGAAGACATTTTCCGCCTGCGGCGTTTTCGGCGCCTCGGTGATCACCGCGCTCACCGCGCAGAACACCCGCGGTGTTATTGCGATCCACGAAGTGCCCGCCGCCTTCGTCACGCAACAGATTGATGCGGTGTTCAGCGACCTCGACGTTAAGGCGGTGAAGATCGGCATGGTGTCACAGCGCGCCGTGATCGAGGCGATCGCTGCCGGGCTCGACCGCTGGTCGCCGCGCCATGCGGTGATCGATCCGGTGATGGTGGCGACCTCCGGCGATCGCCTGCTGGCGCCCGATGCGGTCGACGCGTTGCGTACGATGCTGATTCCGCGCGCGACGATCATCACGCCGAACCTCCCGGAAGCGGCGGCACTGCTCGAGGAGGGCGTTGCCGCCTCTGACTCCGACGTGGAGCGCCAAGGGGCGCGCCTGCTGGCGCTGGGTTGCACGGCGGCGCTGATCAAGGGCGGCCATGGCGACGGTCCGCAGAGCGTCGACCATCTGTTCAGCCGCGACGGTCACCGCGCTTTTGCCGCGCCGCGCATTGCCACCCGCAACACTCATGGCACCGGCTGCACGCTGTCCTCGGCAATCGCGGCGGGCCTTGCCAAGGGCCGCGCGCTGGACGATGCCGTGCGCGAAGCCAAAGCTTATATCAGTGCCGCCATCGCCGCTGCCGACCGCCTTGAGGTCGGCCACGGTCATGGCCCGGTGCACCACTTCCACGCCTTCGATCGGCCGGCTTGACGGCGCTGCGCCTGCCGGAATGGCCGGCACAGCTCGCGCGCGGATGCGGCAAAGCCTAGCTCTTCCGCCCGAAGCGCTCGACCAGCAGAAATTTCTGGACCTTGCCTGTGGGCGTGCGCGGCAGCGCTCCATTCTCGATGATGAACGCCTTCGGGGTCTTGAACCCGGCGAGGTGCTGGCGGCAGAACTCCTCGAGCGCCGCCGCCGTCAGCGCGGCGCCGTCCTTGGCGATGACCAGGCTTGTGACCTGTTCACCCCAAAAATCGTCGGGCAGGCCGAAGACGGCGCATTCGGCGACGCCGGGGTGCTTGAGGATGATGTCTTCCACCTCGGTGGCATGCACGTTCTGGCCGCCGGTGACGATCATGTCCTTCTTGCGCCCGCGAATGGTGAGATAGCCTGCCTCGTCGAGGCTGCCGAGATCGCCGGTGTGGATCCAGCCATTGCGGAAGGTCTCGGCCGACTTCTGAGGATTGTCGAAATAGGCCGTCACCGCATTCGGCGACCGCCCGATGATCTCGCCGAGTTCGTCCGGCGGAAGATCTCGACCGTTGTCGTCGACGACGCGGACTTCCGCGAAGGCGATCGGCTGGCCGACGGAATCCGGCCGCTTCTGTCGATCCTCCGGCGTGCTCACCACCAGGACGCCGGTCTCCTGCATGCCGTAATATTCGTAGATGCGTGGGCACAGCTTTTCCGCGGTCTGCGTGCGAATGGTCTCCGGCAGGCTTGCTCCGGCAAAGACGATGGCGCGGAGCCCGCTGAGATCGCAGGGCGCCGCCGCCTGCGCGGACAGCATCATGGCGGCCATGGTGGGGACGAGATTGAGAATGGTCACCCGCTCGGCCGCGATCAGCCGCAGCACCTCTTTCGGCTCGAAATTCGCAAGCACGTTTGGAATGCCGTAGAGCATCGCCCCCATGATCCAGGCGAAGCCGACGCGCCCGAAGGCCGGAAAAACCGTCATCGCCACATCGCGGCGAGAGAGGTCGAAGCTCTGGAACATCGGCGACAGCGTGCTGTTGTTATACTGGGTCAGCACATATGATTTCGGCAGGCCGGTGGTGCCGGAGGTGAGGTTGAAGTAGAACGGGTCCGCTTCCTCGATTTCGATGTCGGGAGGCTCGGCAGGAGATGCCGCAAGCAGCGCCTCGTAGTCCTCGCCGCGGCCGGCGGCGTCGCCGAAACGGATGACATGGCGCAGCGCGGGTGCGGCCTGATCGGCGACCGCGGCGAATCTGCTTTCGTAGATCAGCCCGCTTGCACCCATCGCGCTGATCAGTTCGAGCATTTCGGACGGTGCAAGACGGTAGTTCAACGGCAAGCCAATGATGCCTGTACGGGCCAGCGCGCAATAGATCTCAACGATCTCGGCGCGGTTTGTCGTGAGAAACGCGAGGACATCGCCCTTCTTGAAGCCAAGCCGGCCCAGCGCCTGCGCGAGACGATTGGTGCGATAATCGACCTCACGAAAGTTGAAGCGTCTGCCCGTGCCCGAACAGTAGATGGCCGGGGCGTCCGGGTAGCGTATCGCGGCGGTCGTCAGGATGTTGCCGACGACCATCTTGCCAAGAGACCTGTCCATGGGTGACGTCCTCCAAAAGATTATGTCGTCGCACGCGTCGAGGCGCGCGATCGTGATGAACTCGATCAGCTGACCTTGCGGGTCTCACTTTACCAGAACGGGCGGCGAAGCTCACGCTTGAGGATTTTGCCGGCGCCCGACAGCGGCAGCGGCGTCTCGCTGATGTCCGCGCTGCGCGGGCATTTATAACCCGCGATCAGCGTCTTTCAGAAGGCGATGAGTTCCTCCTCAGACAGCGTCGCGCCGCTCTTCCTGACGACCACGGTGTGAACCTGCTCGCCCCACTGGGCGCTCGGGATGCCGATCACCGCGCATTGCGCCACCGCCGGATGCTTGGCGATGGCATTCTCAACCTCCATGGAATAGACGTTCTCGCCGCCGGAAATGATCATGTCCTTGACGCGGTCGACGACGTAGATGAAGTCATCCTCGTCCATGTAGCCGCCGTCGCCGGTGTGCATCCAGCCGTCGATCACTGCCCTGGCGGTTTCTTCGGGTCGCTCCCAATAGCCCATCATCACCACGTCGCCGCGCACGGTGATCTCGCCCACCATACCGGGCGGCACCGGCTTATCATCGGCATCGACGATGCGGACTTCGCAGCCGAGCGTCGCCCGTCCGGCGCCGCGATGGCGGCCCTTGGCGCGGCCGTCACCGATATGATCCTTCCAGTGGAGCAGGGTGGCGATCGGCGATAGCTCGGTCATGCCGTAGGCCTGGGTGAGCTGCACGTTCGGCAGTGCCGCGAGGGTTCTGTCGAGAACGGCTTCGCTGATCGGTGCCGTAGGAGATTTTCTGCAGCGAGGACAGATCGTAGGATGGCAGCACCGGATGATCGACCGGCATCTGGATCATCGTCGGGACCAGCAGCACGTCGGTGATCCGTTCCTTCTGGACCGCGGCCATCACACCTTCGGGCGAGAAGCTCTGGATGATGACGTTGGTGCCGCCGCTCAGCAGCAGCGAATACATCGCTGCGCCATTGGCCAGATGGAACATCGGCGCGACATGAAGATAGACCGATGAGGCCGGGAACATGCCTTCGCCAAGTGCATTCAAGGCGTTGGCCATCAGGTTGCGATGGCTGAGCATGACGCCCTTGGAGCGGCCGGCGGGGCCGCCGGTGTAGAAGATGCCGGCCAGCTCTTCGCTCCTTCGCATTGCGTCCGGCACCGGGGCGCTACGTGTGATGAGAGCCTCATAGTTCTCCATGCCGGACAGCGCCTCGCCATCTCCCGCGAAGACCAGCTTCAGCCCGGGCAGCTTCTGGGCGAGGCCGATGCCGGCTGCGGCGAAGGCATCGTCGACCACGAGGATTTTCGCGCGGCAATCGCGCAGCGCGTCCTCATTCTCAAGAGCGCTCCAGCGGATGTTGAGCGGAACGGCCACTGCGCCGGCCCAGGCGGTCGCGAGATAGAGTTCCAGATAGCGGTCGGAATCAGCATCAGCAGTGCGACGCGATCACCTTCAGCGATGCCGAGCGAATGAAATCCGGATGCCAGACGCGCCACCCGCTCCCCGATCTCTCCCCAATTCCGGCGCCTGTCCTGAAATACGGCGGCGAGTCCGTTCCGGTTGATCTGCAACGCGCGGCGAAGGCCATGTGTGACGTTCATGTTTTCCTCCCGGTGGTGTTATCGGTTCAGGTTTTCCGCGCGGGCCTTCTGGCCTTCTTCTTGTCGGGACGTTTCGCGAGCCCGTGTGTCAGCCGCATCGCGAAATCGCCGGCAATCTGGTCGGGGGACAGCTCCCCGTCCGGCTTGTACCAGTGGCCGATCCAGTTCAATGCGCCGAGGATCGCAAACGTCGTCAGCTTGACATCGCAGGGCTTGATCGAGCCGTCGGCGATGCCCTGCTCGATATAGCTGCGGAAGGCATGATCGATCCGACGCTTGCCGGCGAGTGTAGCCTTTTGGTTCGGCTCGGAGAGATCGGACACATTGAAGCGGACCAGGCTGGCGCCGAAGGTGCTCGCCATGATCGCGGCATAGGCGTGGATCATCCGGCGCAGCTTGACGAGGCCGGTCCCGCTGATCGCATTGGTTTCCGCGATTCGGTCCTCGACGCGCTCCTGACCGATGGTCCAGCATTCAAACAGAATATCTTCCTTGCTGCGGAAGTAGTTGTAGAGCGCCGGCTTGGTGATGTTGAGCCGCTCAGCGACCTCGTTCAGCGTGGCGCGGTGGTAGCCCTGCTTGAGGAACAGCTGCACCGCCGTGCGCAACACGGCCTCGCGCTTTTCGTCGCGGGCGCGGCGTCGGCTTTCAAACGGGAGCCATGGCGATTGTTCGGAGGCGGAGGCGCGCGAGTCCATCTGGGTTCCCTCGGGCGAGCGGGGCGTTGACTCCCAGGCTCGCTACGTATATTACCCATGGGTAAGAAAAAGTCCAGAAAGTCATTTAGGAGGTCGCCAATGACGTCGCAGGCCTATGTTGCCGGGGTGGGCATGATTCCCTTCACCAAGCCGGGCGCGAACGAGCCGTATCATGTGATGGGCAGCGAGGCGGCGCGGCGCGCCCTCGGCGACGCCGGCCTCGACTATGGCGCAATCCAGCAGGCCTATGTCGGCTATGTGTATGGCGACTCCACCTGCGGGCAGCGCGCGCTCTATCCGATCGGGATGACCGGCGTTCCGATCGTCAACGTCAACAACGGATGATCCCGCTGGGCCGTGGCGGCACGCCGGAGGAGGCGGCCGATGCGGTCTATCTGTTCTGCAGCCCGGAATCCAATTACATCAGTGGTCAGGTCGTCGTCTGCGGCGGCGGCCTGATCATCTGAACGGAGACGGCCGATGCACTATCGCTCGCCATGGATGACCGAGGAACTGGACGTCTTCCGCGACCAGTTTCGCAGGTTTCTTACCAAGGATCTTGCGCCACAGGCCGAGAGCTGGCGCAAGCAGAAGATCGTCGATCGTTCGGCATGGCGGGCGCTCGGTGCAATGGGCGCACTGCTGCCGAGCGTCCCGGAGAACTATGGCGGCCTCGGAGCCAGCATTGCCTATGATGCCGCGGTGTTCTCGGATATCGAGAGCATCGTCCCTGAGCTGAATAACGGCGTCACTGTCAGCAGCGGCATCGTCGCGCATTATATTCTGAAGTACGGCTCCGAGGAACAGAAGCGGCGCTGGCTTCCGGGCATGGCGCGCGGCGAACTGATCGGCGCCATCGCCATGACGGAGCCGGGCACGGGCTCCGACCTGCAAAGCGTGCGGACCTCGGCGCGCCGCGAGGGCGATCGTTACATCATCAACGGCCAAAAGACCTTCATCACCAACGGCCAAACCGCGGACCTGATCATCGTGGTGGCGCGTACCGGCGGTGCCGGCGCAAAGGGTCTGTCGCTGATTGTGCTGGAAACCGCCGGCGCGCAAGGTTTCCGGCCCGGCAGGCGGCTCGAGAAGATCGGCCAACACGCCGGCGACACATCGGAGCTGTTCTTCGAAGACGTTCCGGTGCCCTGCGAAAATCTGCTCGGCACCGAGGAAGGGCAGGGTTTCGTCCAGTTGATGCAGCAGCTGCCATGGGAGCGGCTGATCATCGCGATCGGTGCGGTGGCGGCGATGGAGCGAGCGATCGAATTGACGGTGGACTATACCAAGGAACGCAAGGCCTTCGGGAAGCCACTGCTGGACTTCCAGAACACAGCTTTCACGCTGGCCGAACGCAGGACCGAGGCGATGATCGCGCGGGTCTTCGTCGACTTCTGCATCGAACGCATGATCGCGGGCGATCTCGACGCCGTCACCGCCTCGATGGCGAAGTGGTGGTGCTCGGAAAAGCAGGTCGAGACGATCGACGAATGCCTGCAGCTTCACGGCGGATATGGCTACATGGAGGAATATCCCATCTCCCGCATGTATGTCGACGCCAGGGTGCAGAAGATTTATGGCGGCGCCAACGAGATCATGAAGCTGCTGATCTCGCGGTCGCTATAGGAGGTGTCGGAATGCCGATGGTTCTGACCGAGCGCCGCGGTGCGGTCGCGGTTCTGACTCTCAACAATCCCGAGCAGTACAATGCGCTAAGCGGCACTTTGCTGGCGGAGCTGAACGCCG
>Ga0180222_1001176_pt1 | contig 29527 bp, 20 predicted proteins | sample eDN5th37CKraftOP_FD_151336 | JGI IMG/M metagenome (GOLD analysis project Ga0180222, IMG submission 151336) | Enriched Organic Plus compost microbial communities from Emeryville, California, USA - eDNA 5th pass 37_C Kraft OP (version 2) (version 2) ...
GCACCTCGGGCAGCGGCTCGGGCAGCCTGTCGGGCAGCGGTTCGTCCTCGGGCATGTCGGGCACCTCGGGCTCGGGCCTGTCGGGCGGCGCGTCGGACTCGAACAGCAACGCGCTCAAGGAGAAGCCGCAGTCGCGCAAGGAGCCCGGCAGCGCGAACGGATCGAGCGGCTCGTCCCGCTAGCCGCCCGCACGCGCGAGACACACGCAACGGCGCCCCGCTTCGGCGGGGCGCTTTTTTTGTAACGAGCTTGAACGTGGCCACACCGTCATTGCGAGGAGCGCAACGCGCGACGAAGCAATCCAGAACCGCCCCTCGGCTCCGGATTGCGCCGTCGGGCCTGCGGCCCTCGCAATGACTGGGACACGCGCGTGACGCACCGCCTCTCCACCTGTCATGCCCGCGCACGCGGGCATCCAGTACCCACCGCCGTCGCGGTTCGATCACCTGCGCCGCGGCGTACTGGATCGCCCGCTTTCGCGAGCGATGATACTGCGCACGACATCGCCACCGTCATTGCGAGGAGCGCAGCGACGAAGCAATCCAGAACCGCCCCTCGGCTCCGGATTGCGCCGTCTGGTCCGCGGCCCTCCTCGCAATGACCTGGGCGCGGGCGACGCCGGGGTCGCGTGACGCAACCACAATTCAAAGCGCTTCGGCTCCATCGTTCCCTCCCCCGCGTGCGGGGGAGGGACAGGGAGGGGGGTATTGGGGCTCACAACATCCGAGAAGCACTGCGTCCGCACAGACGGCGACATTCCTCCCACCGCCACCGGCAACTTGCGATTGCACACCCGCGCCGGATGCGGAATACTCAAAAGAAAAAACATCGACGCGCGACGAGACGACGGGGGGCGCATGGCCCGGCTGCTGACGATCCTGTGCGTGCTGCTCGCGAGCGCGACGCTCGCGCGCGCCCAGACCTATCTCGGCAACTGGTCCGCCAACCCGTACGCGTCCAATTCGCTCTCCAACAGTTACGGCGCGGGCAGCCCTTACGATCCCAACAGCGTCACGAACCCGTACGGTCGCTATGGCAGCCCCTACAGTCCGAATTCCGCGACCAACCCCTACGCGACGAACGCGCCCAAGCTCTACGACCGCGACGGCAACTATCGCGGCCGCCTGAGCGCGAACCCGTACGATCCCGACTCGATCTCGAACCCGTACGGCCGCTACGGAAGTCCCTACTCGCCTGACAGCGTGAGGAACCCCTACGGCGCGGGCAATCCGTATTCGCCATCGAGCCCGACGAATCCGTACGGCGAGGGGCTGGGTGTGTTCGGGGATGATGATTGATGGGGGCCTGTGACTGAACCATCCACCATTTCTTCGCTCTCACTGCAATCGCCTGCTATGAAGGCTGATGGCGGCGAGATCGAAATGATTAGCTGTCTGTAAGGCGATGTCTGACCGACTCGTCCGTCAAATCGATCCGCGGCCGAACGACGAAACGGAGGCGGCAAAGCCATTTTCTACCTTTGCTCCAGCCGCCAATATCATTCTTGTCGGCGACCCAGGTGCAGGAAAATCGCACCTGTTCTGCGAGCAGGCGGCGAAAGAAGGCGTTCCCGTATTTACTGCTCGCTCGTTTCTCGTGACCCCAATTAAGGCGATGCATGTTCTGTTTATAGATGCTTTGGACGAGCGCCGAGCTGGGCGCGATGATCGCGACACAATCGATCTAATCGTTCAGCGCCTCTTCCAGATGAAACCTAGCAAAGTGCGTATCGCGTGTCGCGAGCACGATTGGCTAGGTGGGACGGACCTTGCTTCGTTCCGCCCATACTTTTCGCAAGCAGGCGGCGTCACGGTCCTATCTTTGCAAGCATTATCAGAATTCGAGCAAGTGGATCTACTTTTGAAGAGAGGAGTCCTCGATCCACCACAGTTCATTAAGGAAGCAAACCGCAGAGGCTTAAGCGATCTACTGCTGAATCCGCAAAATTTGATTATGCTGTCGGACGCTGTCTTGGATGGCTCATGGCCAACAACTCGACGCGAGCTACTCGAAGTCGCCACCAACATCCTTCTCAAGGAGCATAATGAGGAGCGCGTACGTAGGGGCGGCGGTCGGTATGGCGTTGAAGAGGTGCGAGGGCCAGCCAGTTCCGCATGTGCTCTTCGGTTGATCAGTGATGTTGATGGCATAAGCCTGTCTGAGGCTGACAACGATCCTCGCGTTCCGAGCTACCGTACAATTCCGTTTTATGCGCCGGAGTTGATGTTGGCCGCTCTGGGGCGCCGAGCGTTCCGATCTATAGGAGACGAAGCCGTCGATTACTTGCACCGAGTGAGCGCTGAGTACGCGGCTGCAAAATGGCTCGCTGAACAAGTTCGTGACGGACTGCCGCTCGCCCGAGTAATGGCGCTTATCGGCGTTGACGGAAACCCGGCCCCGGAGTTGCGCGGAGTGCATGCTTGGCTGTCAGTTCTTCTGCCGGAGCATGCCAACGAACTAATTGATTCCGACCCATTCGGGGTGTTGGTTTACGGCGATGCGTCCGCTTTCGCTCGAGGCGAGCTAGTAGCCCTATTGAGCGCTCTTGGTCGCCTTGCTGAGGATGACCCCTTCTTTCGGCCCGAGAATAGCGCGCCTGTCGCGCTGAGGTTTTTGGTGCGCCCTGATATGGGCGTCGACCTAGCCACCGTCCTCACGGACCCCAGCAAGCCATTCGGACTCAAATTTCTAATCTTAGATGCCCTGGCTGCCTTTGGCCCTGTGCCTGAGACCGAGGCAGCTTTACTTTCTCTTCTGTCGGATACGACGGTTCCGTATGGCCTAAAGTCGCGCGCATTGGCTGCCGCTCTCCGGATTGGAGACTCAACTAAGGTCGAACTGGCAGCAATCTATCGCTCCCTCGGGGATAGCAGCAACGATCTGCGACTCCGAGCGGAAATGATGACTTTCCTTTATGGAGTGCATTTCGGTGCCCAAGATGTCATTGAACTGTTAGACGCCGCTACGAGTACGAAGGCAGAGGAAATCGTCGGAACACTATGGGAGCTAGCCAAAGCCATTCCGCTGAACCAAGTTCCTTTCCTATTGGACGCCTTATGCAGCCACCAAGCTGGCGCGCCAGTCGAAGCCAATTCACGGGATCGGACCGAGCCGGAGCTCTTTGTTCAACGGCTGATCCTGCGTGCTCTCGGAGAAGATGTTGAGCATGTAAGTGGCAGGCGACTTTGGAAATGGCTTCAGCTCCGTTCATCCTATCGAGACCGCTACAGCAGCGAATCCGGTCTGGAAATTCAAGAGCTACTAACTAAGCACCCGCGTCTGGCGCCCGAGATGTTGGAAGCGGCACTCGACGGGTATGACCCGAGAGTTCCGAGTTGGTACTTTAGTTCTCGTCTTCGCCGATTTATGCCATTTTCTCTCGGTGGTAAGCCGCTGGAGTGGCTGATTAGTCGTATCGTGACCGAAGTGGATGAATCAAAGAAGGAGGCATTCTACGCACTCGCATGGTCGTGGCTGGATCCAGCGGCAGATGACGCGGAGTCGATGTTCAGCCGTTTGTACGCCATCGGTGACGAAGACTTGATGTTACAGCGGATTCGCAACAACAATTTGACCTTCCCTATTGATCAATGGCGAGTACAAGACAACGAGCGGATAGCACGGGAGCGCGATAAGAAGCGGCTTGGACGCCGGAGGAACGTCGAGCAGTTCACCCAGCAGCTAGCAGAGATCAGGGCTGGCGCGCACCGAGGTTGGATGGCTTGGGGTGCGAGCGTCTATTTTTCGAACTTCATTGATCTTGACGAAGCAAAGACCCCACGCGAGCGGCTTGAGGAGCAGCTGGGCGCAGAGAATGCAGCAATTATTCTTGAAGGATTCAAAGCTTTTCTCAAGAAAGGCGATCTGCCGACCGTGGAAGAAATTTCGCAAGCAGACGCTAGCAACAGTTATCCCAGTCTTTGGTTGGCCTTCATGGCGGGGATGGAGGAGGCATGGCTGGAAAGACCGACGTTCTCCGGTCTGACTGACCAGACACTCAAATCCTTGGCGGCCCTCGACCTCGTCTTGCCTTCAAGAGGGGGCGATCGGGACGGAGCCCGTCGTTGGAAGCCGCACCTCTTGAAGACGAGACTTGACCTGGTTAGGGACGTCTATCTGCAATTCGTGCGGCTAGGAATGGCTCGCGGTAGGGAGCACGTCCCGGGTCTCTACGAGCTTTTAAACAACGACGTCTTCGTGAGCGACCGTGGTCAAATTACGATTGCTCTATTAGAAGCGTTTCCCAATGCACCTGCCCGGCTATTAGAAGAAATAATGCAGATAGCGCTGACGCAGAGTCCGCGGCCTCTGCTTGAGAAGCTTGCCTCTCAGAAATTTGCATTGATGCATCAGCTAGGAGATGAGCAGCGAATTATTTGGGTCACTGCAAGCTATCTGCTGAAGCCGGAAATATATCAGCGCCAATTCCTAGATGAGGCAGGATCGAATCATTCGATCGTATGGAAGATGCGAGCCCTATCGAGATTTGATCGCCGCAATAATAGCAGCCCTAGCTTTCAGATGACGCCAACTCAGCTTAAGCTCATGGTTCAGGTTGTTGCCCGACACTATGAAGATACTGGATATCCGAGTGGCGCATGGTGGGGTGACGAGAATCCATGGGACGCTGCGGATTTTGTCAGAAGCCTGCTTGATACGCTTTCTGCTGACGCTAGTGAAGGCGCAGCTCGGATGCTTCACGAACTGGCAATTGATCCTCAATTGGAATCATATCGAAACCACGTCAAGCACGCTTTGGCAAATCAACGAAGGCGATTAAGTGAAATGGCGTACATACGACCCAACTGGAATCGCACTATTGCCACGCTTTCGAATAAGGCGCCAGCTAACATCTCCGACTTGCAGGCGCTGGTGTTGGACCATCTTCGAGATATTGGTAAGCGCATAGGTGCGCAGAACAATGATCTCTATAAGCAGTTCTGGAACGAGGATTCCCATGGTCGGCCGACATCTCCCAAAAGTGAGGAGAGCGCGCGCGACGTCTTGCTTGAGCTGTTGAAGCCGAGGCTAAATCCTCTCGGCATATCTGTAGAGCCAGAAGCCCACATGGTCGTGGACAAGCGAGCCGACATTGTTGCCATGACGTCGGACCTAAAGCTGGTGATCGAACTCAAGCGTGATAATCATCCTAATTTATGGAAGGCACCCTCCACGCAGCTCGATCGCTTTTATACGCGTGACCCGGGGGCAGGGGGATTAGGGATCTTTGGGGTGTTTGGGTATGGTAACGTCCGAGCGGAATCAGCGTCTGAAATGGAAGATCGGCTGCGCGCAGCACTGTCTCCTGACCAGCAAAAGAGACTGCGCGTGGTTGTGATTGATGTATCAGTGCCCGATGGCGGCACGCGGGCGCCATCGCCAGAATCGAAAAGCGGAAAGCGGGGAAAAGCAGGAAAAGGGAAATAAGTCCACTCGGCCCTTTTCCCCACACTTCCCATCGCCAAATCCTTCCGTTTCCCTCCCGCCTCTGCGGGCGTAGCCCTTCTCCACGCACACGCACACGCGCGCGCCGCGTCGTGACGCATCGCCAGCCGCCACGGTTCATCCCGTGACGGCGGCACGGCGGAGCCGTGCCGCGGCGCAGCGCTCCCCCGCGCGCATCGCGCGCTCAACTCACGCTCCGGAGAACCGCCATGCCCCAGCTCCTTCATCCCAAGCACGAGGCCTTCTGCCAGGCTTACGCGCGCGGGCCGCACGCGGGCAACTCCCAGGCCGCCTATGTCGCGGCCGGCTACGCGCCGCACCATGCCAACGCCTATCGCCTCGCCGGCCGCCTGCACATCAAGGCGCGCATCGCCGAGCTCATGGAGGAGAACGCCGCGATCGAGCGCGGCGCCACCCGCCGCGCCGTCGAGGCGCTCGCGCTCGACCGCGAGTCCGTGCTGCGCGAGCTCAAGGCCATCGGCTTCGCCAACATGTTCGACTATCTCACGGTGGGCGACGACGAGCGCGTGCACGTCGATCTCGCGCGCCTCGCGCACGCCAAGGGCGCGCCGGTGAGCGAGGTCACGGTCGAATATGGCGCCGCCGACGGCGAGGGGAAGCCCGTGCAGCGCGTGCGCCTGCGCCTGCACGACAAGCACGCCGCGCTCATGGCGCTCGCGCGCCACCTCGGCCTGATGCCCTCGCGCGTGCGCGCCGGCATCGACGCGATGGCGCCGCCCGACGACCCCGACCCGTCCGACGAGGAGAAGCAGACGCGCGTCATCGACGGCCTCGTCGCGCTCACGCGCGCCGGCGTCGACATTCCCGGCCTGCTGGCGCGCGCGCTCGAGGAGGCCAAGGCGCGCGACGCCGCGCGCGTTTCCGCGCCGCGCGTGCCAGCGATCCAGTGAGCGGCCGGAGCGCAGGCAGCCTCGCGGGGCGCGGTGTGAGTTGTCATTGCGAGGAGGGCGTTAGCCCGACGACGCAATCCAGTGAACGTTTCAGCACTGGATCGCGTCGTCGCTACGCGCCTCGCGATGACGAGAACGTTCTGTCATGGCGCGCGGGGCCTTTGGACAGCACGGCGGTGCCGCAGGTTCACCTCTCGCCGCGTGCGGGAGAGAGCCTGGCCTCGGGCCACGGCCCGAGGGTCGGCGCGCGACGCGCGACGGGTGAGGGGCGCGGTTCCAGTCGCACGGCGGATTCGGACAAGATCAAGCGAAAAACGACAGGCCATGACCGCGATTCAATCCGCTGAGCGCATGGTCTAGATTGTCGCTCGCGCGCGACCGTCATCGCGCGATGATGCATGGACGAGGGCTGATGGACGAATCGTGGTGGCTGTTCTTCTTCGTCGGCGTCGGCGCGCAGCTCGTGGACGGCGCGCTCGGCATGGCGTTCGGCGTGATCTCGACCACGGTCCTGCTCTCGTTCGGCGTCGCGCCCGCGCAGGCGAGCGCCATGGTGCACATCGCCGAGATCTTCACCACCGCGGCCTCGGGCGCCTCGCACCTCCTCCACCGCAACATCGACTGGGCGATCGTGCGCCGCATCGCCATCCCCGGCGTCATCGGCGGCGTCCTCGGCGCGACGCTGCTCAGCACCGTCGAGGGCCGCATGATCGCGCCGCTGGTGAGCGCCTATCTCGGCCTCATGGGCCTGCTCATCCTCGCGCGCGCGCTGCGCATGTTCGCGCCGGTGGAGCCGCGGCGGCGCGGCACCTCGTTCGTCGGCTTCGCGGGCGGGCTGCTCGACGCGATCGGCGGCGGCGGCTGGGGCCCGATCGTCACCAGCACGCTGGTCGGCGCCGGCCACGTGCCGCGCTACGTCATCGGCTCGGTCAACCTCACCGAGTTCGTCGTCACGGTCGCGACCTCCGCCACCTTCGTCGTCACGCTCGGCCTCGCCGACCTGATGCCGGTGATCCCGCTCGTGCTCGGCGGCCTCGTGAGCGCGCCGTTCGCGGGCTACCTCCTGAAGGTCGTCAACACGCGCGTGCTGATGGCGGCGGTCGGCGCGCTCATCCTGGCGCTGAGCGCGCGCACGTTCCTCAAGATGGCCGGCGTGCTGTGAGGCGGTCGCCGCGCGTCGTCGTTCCCGCCTGCGGGGAGAGAGCCTGCCCTCGGGCCACGACCCGAGGGTCGGCACGCGAGCGCGACGGGTGAGGGGGCTGCGGGCCGCGCCGTCATTGCGAGGAGGCTCGCAAGCCGACGAAGCAATCCAGTGCCACGTCTCGGCGCTGGATCGCGTCGTCGCTGCGCTCCTCGCGATGACGGAAACGACATGTTCGATCATCACGCTGACGCCTTTGGAAGGCACAGCGCCGCCACTTGCCCACCTCTCCCCGCCGGGGAGAGAGCCTGCCCTCGGGCCACGACCCGAGGGTCGGCCCGCGAGCGTGACGGGTGAGGGGGCTGCGCGCCGCGCCGTCATTGCGAGGAGGCTCGCAGAGCCGACGAAGCAATCCAGTGCAACGTCTCGGCACTGGATCGCGTCGTCGCTGCGCTCCTCGCGATGACGGGAACGATGCGTTCGATCATCACGCTGACGTCTTTGGAAAGCACAGCGCCGCCACTTGCCCACCTCTCCCCGCCGGGGAGAGGTCGACCGCCGCAGGCGGTCGGGTGAGGGGGTCAAGGCCTCGATGGTCCGGCCGGATCAGGGCGGCTGGGATGGCGGTGCCGCAGGTTCACCTCTCCCCGCGTGCGGGGAGAGGTCGGCACGCGAAGCGTGACGGGTGAGGGGGGCTTTCAGGTGACGCAGCGCCGCAGCGTAAATTGGCGAGGCTCACCCCGCCACGTGCTGGCTCGCGTGCTGCGGGTCGCGCGCGGCGAGCGCGCCCGCCATGGCGCGGCCGATCATCACCAGCACCGGCCCCTCGAGGTGCGTGCGTGCGAGCGCCTCCGCGATTCCGCCGATCGGCGCCGCGATTGCGCGCTCGCTCGCGCGCGTGGCGTTGGCGATGGCGACCGCCGGCGTTGCCGGATCGAGCCCCTGCGCGATGGCGCGGGTCGCGAGGTCGCCCAGCGTCTTCTTCGGCATGTAGACGATCGTCGTCGCCGATGCATCGGCGATGCTCGTCCAGTCGATGTCGTCCGGCAGCTTGCCATGCCTGTCGTGGCCGGTGATGTACTGCACGCGCCGCGCCGCCGCGCGCTCGGTGAGCGAAACGCCCAGGCGCGCCGCCGCGCCCTGCGCCGAGGTGATGCCCGGCACCACCTCGACCGCGACGCCGGCCGCGCGGCAGGCCTCGATCTCTTCGGTGGCGCGCGCGAAGATCAGCGGGTCGCCGCCCTTGAGCCGCACCACGCGGCGGCCGCCCTTGGCGAGCGCGACCATCAGCGTGTTGATCTCGTCCTGCTTGCACGAGGGGCCGTAGCCGGTCTTGCCGACCAGCATCTTCTTGGCCTCGCGTCGCGCGAAGTCGAGCACCTCGCGCGCGACGAGGTCGTCGAACAGGATCACGTCGGCCGACTGCAGCGCGCGCACCGCGCGCAGCGTCAGCAGTTCGGGATCGCCCGGGCCGGCGCCGACCAGCGTCACCGATCCGGCCTGCGCCGCCGCGGCCTGGCCGCGCGCGTCGGCGAGCAGCGCCTCGTAGTGGCTGTCGGCGGGGTCCTCGTCGGGATGGCGCAGCGCGTGCGCGGTGAAGAGCTGCCAGAAGCGGCGGCGCGCCTCGAACGGGAGGCCGGAGGCTTTCACCGCCGTGCGCCAGCGCCGCGCCGCGCCCGCCCAGCCGGAGAAGCCGCGCGGCAGCATCGCCTCGAGCTTGGCGCGCACCGCCTGGCCGAACACCGGCGCCGCCCCGTCGGTGGAGATGCCGATCACGAGCGGCGAGCGGTTGACGATGGCGCCGAAGGCGAAGTCGCAGACATCCGGCCGGTCGATGACGTTGACCGGCACGCCCGCCGCGCGCGCGGCCGCCGCGAATTTCGCCGCCTCGTCCGCGTCCGGGAAATCTCCGACCGCGAGCGCCGCGCCGACTATGTCATTCTCTCTCCAGTCTCTCTCATTGAGCACGATCCGCCCGCCCGGCGGGCTCGCCGCGACCTCGCGCATCTCGCGTCCGGGCGATATCGCGCAGACCTCGACCTGCGCCCCCGCCGCCGACAGCAGTTCCGCCTTCCACGCCGCCGCCGGGCGCCCTCCGGCGACGATCACGCGCCTGCCCTTGAGCGCGAAAAAAACCGGCAGCCGCGCCAGTTCCTCCATGCGCGGGCTCGCCGTCTCGGCCGGGGTGCGGATCTCGTGCATGACACCTGTTCCCTCGCTGGGCCCTCACGTAACCAAGCAATTTCAGTGCCAAACCGTGTTGGCGGGCTGCGTCGCTCGCGTCACGCCACCGCCTTGGCGCGCGCGCGCGCGATCAGCCGCTTGAGCTCCGGCAGGCAGGAGCCGCAGTTGCTGCCCGCGCCGAGCAGTCGGCCGATCTCGGCGACGTTGCTCGCCCGGCCTGCGCACACGGCATCGCGCACCGCGTCCTCGCCGATGCCAAAGCACGCGCAGACGACCGCGGCGGTATCGGCAGGCTCGGGCGCGGCCTGTATCCGCACCGGCGCGCCGCTGCTCGGCGGGCCTGCCGCGATCACCGCCTTGAGCGTATCCCAGCGCAGGGCAGCCTCGCCCGTTCCGATCGAGAGGCAGCCGTCGAATTCGCCGTCGACGAAGATGGCGGCGCGATAGCTGTGCGCGTCCACGACCTCGACGACCTCCGCGTCGCGGCCGAGCGTGGCCTGCGCGAACTCGTGCCAGAACATCAGATCGCGGTCGCTGGCGAGGCGAAGCTCGTGGCCCTCGCTGGTGGCGATGCGCGCCCACCATGTGCCGCTGGGCAGTGCGAGCGGCCGGCGCGAGCGCGCAAAGCCGCGCAGCGGCAGCCGCACCGAGGCGATCGTCGCCGGCGTCGCCTTGGCCTCGGGCTGGCCGGAGTGCGGATCGGTGTGGGGCGCGACCAGTTCGCCGATGCGCGCGGAGGAGGCGGTGGCGTCGCTCCAATGGATCGGCACGAACAGCGAGCCTGGACGCTGGCCGTCGTTCACCGTCACCTTGAGCACGCAGGCGCCGTGCGCGGTCGCGACACGCGCAAAGCCGCCGTCGACGAGGCCGGCCGCGCGCGCGTCGTCCGGATGCACCTCGACGAACGGCTCCGCAATATGGGTGGCAAGACGCGGACTGCGTCCGCTGCGCGTCATGCTGTGCCACTGGTCGCGCACGCGCCCGGTATTCAGCCGCAGCGGGAATTCCCCGGACGATGCCTCCTTCAGCGCCGGCGGCTCCGGCGCGACGAACCGGGCCTTGCGGTCGGAGGTGAAGAAACGGCCGTCGCCGAACAGGCGGGTGTCGCCGACTTGGGCAATCGGCGCGTCCGCAGGCAGCGGCCATTGCACGGGGCCGAACGCATCGTAATCTTCGTCGGAAATGGCGCTGAGCGCGCCGAGATCGAAATCGCGCGTCCCGCCGTTCTCGAATGCCGACAGCGCGGCGTGCTCGCGGAACACGTCCGCCGCCGAGCGATAGGCAAAGGCATCGCCGTAACCCATCCGGCGGGCAACTTGGCTGACGATCCACCAGTCGGGCTTGGCTTCGCCCGGCAGCGGCAGGAACGCGCGCTGGCGGGAGATGCGGCGCTCGGAATTGGTCACGGTGCCGTGCTTCTCGCCCCAGGCCGCCGCCGGCAACAGCACGTGCGCGCCCGAGCCGACGGTGTCGTTGGCCTCGACGTTGTCGGAAATGACGAGCAGTTCCAGCCTTTCGAGCGCTTCGCGCACCGCGCCCGCCCGCGGCAGCGACATCGCCGGATTGGTGGCCATGACCCACAAAGCCTTGATCTCGCCACGCTCGATCGCCTCGAACATCTGCACGGCTTTGAGGCCCTCGCGCTGCGCCATGCGTGGCGCGTTCCAGAAACGCCCGACGCGTTCGATCTCTGCCGGCGAGAAGCCCATATGTGCGGCGAGCTGGTTGGCGAGGCCACCGACCTCGCGGCCGCCCATGGCGTTGGGCTGACCCGTCAGCGAGAGTGGACCCATTCCGGGTCTGCCGATGCGGCCCGTCGCGAGATGGCAATTGATGATTGCGTTGACCTTATCGGTCCCCTGGGCCGACTGGTTCACGCCCTGCGAATAGCAGGTGACGACGTTCTCGGTTGTGGCGAACAAATCAAAGAAGCGCGCGACGTCGCGCTCGGGCACGCCGCAGCGCTCGGCGGTGGCGGCGATGGTGGGTGCGATCTCTCGCGCGCGCACCAGAGCGGTCTCGAAGCCGGCGGCGTGCGCGTCGATGAAGCTGTAGTCGAGCGTAAGCTGCTCGGTCAGGTACACGAGCAGGCCGCTGAACAGGATCGTATCCGTGCCCGGCGCGATCTGCAGCACGAGGTCGGCTTCCTCGCAAGTGGCGGTACGGCGCGGGTCGATGACCACGATGTTGGCGCCGCGTTCCTGGCGATTGCGCGCCATGCGCTGGAACAGCACGGGATGGCACCACGCCGTATTGGAGCCGACGAGCACGGTGAGATCGGCCGTCTCGAGATCGCTGTAGCTGCCCGGGACAGTATCGGAGCCGAAGGCGCGGCGATGGCCGGCCACCGACGAGGCCATGCACAAGCGCGAATTTGTGTCGACGTTGGCCGAACCGATGAAGCCCTTCATCAGCTTGTTGGCAACGTAATAATCCTCGGTGAGCAATTGGCCGGAGAGATAGAAGGCGACCGCGTCGGGCCCGTCGCGTTCAATGATGCGCGAGAACCCTTGGGCCACCGTGTCGAGCGCCGTATCCCATGTGGTCCGCACCATGGCGCCGCTCGCACTGCGGACGAGCGGGTGGAGCAGGCGGCCGTCGAGGCTGATGGTTTCGCCGAGCGTCGCGCCCTTCGAACAGATTCGCCCGAAATTCGCGGGATGGGTCGGGTCGCCGGTGACGCTCGCGCCCGCCGCCGCTTCGACCACCTCGACGCGCAGTCCGCAGCCCACGCCACAGTAAGGGCACGTGGTACGTACCGGCTCGGGCGGGCGTGCGCCGGCGTTCATTAGCGAGCTCCGCTTGGCGCTGGTTGCTCCAGGCGCTGAGCCGCCGCACGACGAATGTCCGCATCAGTAGACATCTTGATGATAGCGGCCCTGCTTCTTGAGATTGCCGACGAAGGCGATCGCCTCGTCGAGCGTGCGTACCCCATGCTGTGCCACGATGTCGACGAGCGCTCGCTCGACGTCCTTGGCCATGCGCTTGGCGTCTCCACACACATAGATTTGCGCGCCCTCGGCGAGCCACGCCCACAGGTCACGTCCGACCTGACGCATGCGATCCTGGACGTAGAATTTCTCCTCGCCGTCGCGTGACCAGGCCAACGACAGGCGCGTCAGTACGTTCTTTGCCTTCAGCCCCACGAACTCCTCTTCATAGAAAAAGTCGGTATCGCGGCGCTGGTGGCCGAAGAACAGCCAATTGCGGCCGTTCGCGCCCGTGGCCATGCGCTCGTGTAGAAAGGCGCGGAACGGCGCTACGCCGGTGCCGGGCCCGATCATGATGATCGGCGTGGCCGGATCGGGCGGCAGATGGAAGTGCTGCGACTTCTGCACGTAGCTGCGGATCGCGCCGCCCTGCGCTGCGCGATCGGCCAGGAACGTCGAGGCGACGCCGAGCCGCATGCGATTGCCGATCCTGTAGCGCACGGTGTCGACCGTGAGCGAGACAGCGGCCGGCAACGTCTTTGGCGAGGACGAGATCGAGTACAGCCGGGGTTGCATCGGCTCGAGCGCCTCGATGAAGGCTTCCGGATCGATTTTCACCCCGGAGAATTTCTGCAGCGCCGCCAGAACGTCGAGCGTCGCGGCGTCGCCGTCAGGATCCTCGCCGGCGGCGAGCAGTTTTGCCTTCTGCCGCCGCTCGCCGCCGGTAATGTAGGAGAGAAGCTGGAATAGACTGTCGGGCGCTGGCGCGAGCGAGACGCGGTCGCTCAGCACATCACGCAGCACCTGGCTTCCGATCGGGTGATCCTTCTTCGCGCCAAGCGACTTGATCACGGCATCGACCAGTGCCGGATCGTTGGTGGGATAAAGCCCGAAAGAGTCTCCGACGGCGTATTCGATGCCGCTGTCGGAAAGGTCGAGTTCGATATGCCACGTTTCCTTCTCCGATCCGTCCTTATTGAGACGCGTGCGCGCGCGGAAGCGCACCTCACTGGGCGCATCGCGCGAGGGACCCTCGGCGATGGCTGCGGGCACGGATGCCATGCTGACGGCGGCAGTTGCCGCCATTGCAGCGGGCCCTGCGCCCGAGGTCGGCATGTCTTCGTATAGCTTTTTGAGCATGCGGGCGGTCTCCTTGCCGCCCGGCACGCACAGGTTCATCCGCTCCTCGCTCTTGGCAAACAGGGCATCCGCGTAGTCGGCGCAATTGTAGCCGCACTGGCCGCAGTCTTGCTGCGCCATCGCCGCCATGAGCCGGCGGCGCAGCGGGCGGCCTTCGGCGAGCCTCATGCGCTCGTCCATCGGTAGCGAAGGATCGTGCCACGGCGCTTCGCCGTCGTCGCCATCCCCATCCGGTGCGGGGATTTGCGCGGGCGCGCCCGGCAGCAGCGCCGCCGACTGATCGGCCGAGAGAACGGTGACGCCGGCGTTCTCGAGCGAAACGAAGCCGGCGAGAAAGCCGTTCAGCCAGACGCGCTGCTCAGGCGTGAACGGCGCGTTCTCGGGAATGAGACTGATCTGCGGTGGAAACAGGGGCTGATTCATGCCGCGCTCTCCTCGGCACACATCGATTTCAGGGTCGCAACATCGTGACGCCGGCTGAAATCGAGGAAGGATTCCTTGGGACTACGGTGCGTGAGGTAGGCGCGGACGATCCGCTCGACCGTGCGCGGCGCATCCTCCGCCTTCACGTCGTGGAATATCTCCTGCCCGATCGCCGCGTACGGGCCGAAGCCGCCGCCGACGAAGACGTGATAGCCCTCGACCGCGTCACCGTCGTCGCTCGTCTGCACCTTGCAGGCGATGAGGCCGATCTCGCTGATGAAATGTTGTGCGCAGGAATGGTGACAGCCGGTGAGATGAATGTTGATGGGCGTGTCGAGCGGGAGGCGTTGCTCGCACCATCGCGCGATCTCCTCGGCATGCCGCTTGGTGTCCGACGCCGCGAACTTGCATCCGACATTCCCGGTGCACGCGACGAGGCCGGCTCGGAACGCATTGGATTTGGTCGCGAGGCCAAGTCCGGCGACCGCTTCCTCGGTAAGCCGAACCTTGTCGTCCGGAACGCCCGAGATAAGCAGGTTTTGCCAGACCGTCAGGCGGATGTCGCCGTCGCCGAGATCCGCTGCAATTTTGGCGAGGCCGCGCATCTGCTCCGTGTTTAGCCGCCCCACCGGCAGAATGACGCCGATCCAGTTGAGGCCTTCCTGCTTCTGCGGATGCACGCCGATATGTCCCATGCGGTCGAACGGCGGACGCGCTTCGATCGCGTCCGCCGGCACGCGCGTAAGCTTGCCGCCGAGCTTGTCCTCCGTCAGCGTGAGGAATCTCTCGAGACCCATGGCATCGAGCACGTACTTGAGCCGCGCCTTGTTGCGGTTGGTACGATCGCCGTGTTCGATGAACACGCGCACCACTGCGTCGGACACCCTGGTCGCATCCGCGGGTCTGACGATCACGCCGCAGTCGCGCGCGAAGTCCTTGTGGCCGGTGATGCCGCCCAGCGTCAGCCGAAACCAGACGCCAGGCTCGGCGCCGTGGCCCTCGCGCACCTCCACCGCTTGAAATCCGATGTCGTTGGTATCTTCAAGCACCGGGATCGTTCCGGCGCCGTCGAAGGCCACATTGAACTTGCGGGGCAGGCCATAAAGGGTGCGCTCGTTGAGAACGTGGAAATGCCACTCGCGCGCGTAGGGACGCGTATCTATGAGCTCGCGCGGGTCAATACCCGCCGTCGGCGTGCCGGTGACGTTGCGGATGTTGTCCGCGCCGGAGCCGCGTGAGCACAGGCCGAGGTCCAGGATCTCCTCCACGAGGTGCACGGCGTTCTTCGGCTCGATCTCGCGGATCTGGAGGTTCGCACGGGTGGTGACGTGGGAGTAGCCGCCGCCGTAACGGTCCGCGAGGTCGGCGAGGCCGGCGAGCTGCCAATGCTTGAGAATGCCATTCGGAATGCGCAGCCGGCACATGTAGAACGGCTGGTTCGGCGCGACGTAGAACAGGCCGTAATAGCGCCAGCGGAAATTATCGGCAGGCTTGGGCGCTTCGTTCCGCACGGCTTGGTCTTTCAGCCGTTGGTAGGCATCGAACGGGTGCAACTCGCGTTTGAATTTCTCCTGGTCGGCGAGCTTGCCGCCCTTTCTGATGACGGCATCCTGCGCCTTGAGGTGCGGCACGTCGGGGCCGACCGGCTCGGCGGGCGCGCCGCCTCGGGAGGCAGCGCCATCCGCCGGCACGCCGCGCGCGACGCGCGCCACCTGCAGGCCCGACATAAAGCCTTCGAGGTAGCGCTTCTGTTCCGCGGTGAATTCGGTGGTCATCGCGCGCGCCCTCGCAGAGCGGTCGCACGTGACGGTCGGAGCGCCGGCCAGCGCGGCTGCCGCCGTTTTCCCCATCGCTCAGGCATCGTGGTCACAACTGCTTCCGGCCCTGGTCTCGTAGTCGTCATGGATGTCCCGTTCATCGGCTGCGGTGCATCGGCGATGTCTCGCCGTTCGAATTCGTCTCGTTACGCGTCATCCAGTGTGATGCCGGTCCGAGCCGTCCTCCGCGCCTTTGCGGATGTCATTCCCGCTCCGATGCAGGTCGCGAAAAATCATCACAGCGGTCGTCACGCCGCCGCCGGCTTCGCCTCCTTGCGTCCATGTGCCCCGCTCTCGAACTCCTCGAGGAACGTGAGCAATTCCTGGCGGTACTCGTAATAGCGTGCGTGTTCGAGCAGCGCGCGCCGCGTGCGCGGCCGCGGAATATCGACGTCGAGGACGCGTCCGATGCGGGCGTTTGGCCCGTTGGTCATCATCACCACGCGATCGGCCAACAGAATCGCTTCGTCGACATCGTGCGTGACGCAGATCGCCGTCACTTGTGTGCGTGACCACACTTCCATGAGCACCTCCTGCAACTCCCAGCGCGTGAGCGAATCGAGCATGCCAAACGGCTCGTCGAGGAGCAGCAGCTTGGGCGATAGAGCAAAAGCCCGTGCGATACCGACACGCTGCTTCATGCCGTTGGAGAGTTCGGAGGCGCGCTTGTCCATGGCATCGGCCAAGCCCACGCGCGTAAGGTAATGGCTCACGATATCGGCGCGCTCGCTCCTGCCGGCGTGCGGATAGACGCGGTCGACGCCAAGGGCGACGTTCTCGCGCGCGGTCATCCAGGGCAACAACGACGGGCTCTGGAACACGACCGCACGGTCCGGGCCGGCGCTCGCGATCTCCTTGCCGTCGAGCACGATGCCGCCGCTCGAGATGTCGTTGAGCCCAGCAGCCATCGAAAGCACCGTCGACTTGCCGCAGCCGGAATGTCCGATCAGCGACACGAACTCGCCGCGTCGCATCAGGAGGTTGAAGCCGTCGACCACGGTCAACGAACCGGTCGGCGTCGGGTAGGTCTTGCGGACCTCATAGAATTCGACGTAGCGCTGTTCGCTCGGGGTCTGCGATGCGCGGGATGCGCGTGGCGGACCGGAGTCGAAGCGCACGGGGACGACAGTCGGCGGCTCCCGGCTCTCCTGCGCTCCGCTGGCAGCGCGTCTCTTGCCGGCGTCGATCAGGTGCTGGGTGATGGCGGCACGCAGCTTCTTGTACGCGGGGCTCGCGTTCATCTGCGTGCGATCGCGTGGCCGTTCGAATGGAACGCGGAACTCGGGTCCGAAACCGGCATCGGGACCGGGATCGAGCGGAATGATGCGGTCTGCGAGGAGGATCGCCTCGTCGACGTCGTTTGTGATGAGGACGACGCTTTTGCGCTCCTTCGACCAGATCGTTTCGATCTCGTCCTGCAGCTTGGCGCGGGTCAGTGCATCGAGGGCGGAAAGCGGCTCGTCGAGGAGCAGGAGCTCGGGATCCATTGCCAACGCGCGCGCTACCGCCACGCGCTGGCGCATGCCGCCCGACAGTTCGGCGGGCTTGCGATCGGCGGCATGCGTGAGCCCGACCATGCCGACGTAGCGCTCGGCGCGAGCCTTGCGCTCGACCGTTGGCCGGCCCGAAAACACCGCATCGACCGCAAGCGCGACGTTGCCGCGCACCGACAGCCAGGGCATCAGCGAGTAGCTCTGGAACACGACGCCGCGCTCCGGCGCCGGCTCGGTCACGGGGCTTCCGCGGAACAAAATCTCGCCCGCGTCAGGCGCGATCAGACCCGCCATCAGGTTGATCAAGGTGGTCTTGCCCGAGCCGGAAAAGCCGACAATCGCAACGAACTCGCCCTCCTCCACGGCGAGCGATACGTCCTTGAGCACGCGCGTGCGCTTGTCGTCGCTGCCGTAGGACTTCGAGACCGCCTTCAGTTCGAGGATTGCCATCTGCTCCTCCGCTCAACGCGTCGTGCCATGGGTGAAGGCGGTCTGCAGCGCGAGCATGATGCGGTCCAGCAGGAAGCCGATGATGCCAATCGTGAACACCGCCACCATGATCTTTGCGAGGGAGGCAGCCGATCCGTTCTGGAACTCGTCCCAGACGAACTTGCCGAGGCCCGGGTTCTGCGCCAGCATCTCCGCCGCGATCAGCACCATCCAGCCGACGCCGAGCGACAAGCGCAGTCCGGTAAAGATCAGCGGCAGCGATGACGGCAGCACGATCCGGACGATTTTCGTGTACCAGGTCAGCCGCAGCACGCGTCCGACGTTGACGAGGTCCTTATCGATCGAGGCGACTCCGACCGCCGTGTTGATCAGCGTCGGCCACAGCGAGCACAGCGTCACCGTGATTGCGGAATTGAGGAACGACTTCGACAGGGTCGGATCATCGGAGACGTAGAGGGCGCTCACCACCATCGTGACAATCGGGAGCCAGGCCAATGGCGACACCGGCTTGAATACCTGCACGAGCGGGTTGATTGCGGTATTGACGGTCTGCGACAGGCCGCACAGTACGCCGAGCGGAACCGCGACCAGGGTCGCCAGCATGAAGCCCGCGAACACCGTCTCGAGACTGGTGACGATCTGGTCGATAAATGTGGGCTTGCCGGTGTACGCACGGATGCGCGTTTCAGCCTTCGGATCGCGCGCCAGAAGCTCGGCATTGCGCTTCTTCTGGCGCTCGTAGAATGCGCTCTCCTTCTCGCGTTCGGCTACGTGATCGTCCCACAGGACCCTGGTCTGCTCCCACACCTGAGCCGGCCCCGGCAGGGCGCCGAGGCTGGTCTGCACGCGCGGGGCAACCCAGGCCCAGGAGCCGAGGAACAGCGCGATCGCGACCACCGGAATTCCGAACGAGCGCCAGAGTTCGCGCAACTGCGGGCGCGGCGCCTCGCCGGCGCCGATTCGCAGGATCGGCACGATCCAGCCGAGGCCGATGATATTGAGGAACGCGGCCGAGCGGGTGATGCGCGCGTGCCAGCGCTCGCGGCGCTCCGCCCGCTCTGCTCGCGCAGCCGCGGCCGTCGTGGTGGTCGGGGCGAATTCGGTGGCGCTGGTCATCGGATCCGTGTCCGCTCTGTTACGACAGGAAGTGCAGGGGCCCGCCGCAACGGGCTGCTCGTCCACCTCATTTGGCGACGACCTTGATGCCCTCGACTCGTTCGGTGCCCTTGAGGCCGATCGCGAACTTGGCGAGGTAGTCGTTCGGCTTGTGTCCGTCGAACGCAATGCCGTCGATCGCTTCCGCCGTGGGCGCACGGAATCCGTCGGTATCCCAGGGAAAGTCTTCCTTCTTCGCCTTCCCGTCGGCGATGAGCAGCTTGGCGGCTTCGAAGTAGAGGTCCGGGCGGTACACGCTCTTGGCGACGTCGTGATACCAGCTGTCCGGCTTGGCTTCGGGGATCTGGCCCCAGCGGCGCATCTGCGTGAGGTACCAGACCGCGTCGGAATAGTAGGGATAGGTCGCGTGATAGCGGAAGAAGACGTTGAAGTCGGGCACTGGGCGCTTGTCGCCCTTCTCGAACTCGAACGTGCCGGTCATTGAGTTGGCGATGACGTTGTAGTCGGCGCCGACGTACTCGGGCTTGGCGAGCATCTTCACCGCTGCCGTGCGATTGGCGTTGTTCTTCTCATCGAGCCACATGCCGGCGCGGATCAGCGCCTTGGTGATCGCGAGCGTCGTGTTCGGGTGCTTCTTGGCGAAATCAGCTGTGATTCCGAACACTTTCTCGGAGCGGTTCTTCTTGATCTCGGCGTCGGTGATCACCGGAACGCCGATACCCTTGAACACGGCCGCCTGGTTCCACGGTTCGCCGACCGAGTAGCCCAGAATGGTTCCGGCTTCGAGCGTGGCCGGCATCTGCGGCGGTGGCGTCACCGAGATGAGGACGTCGCCGAGGATCTGGCCCGAGATGTCGGTCGGCGAATAAAGCCCCGGGTGGATGCCGCCGGCCGCAAGCCAGTAGCGCAGCTCGTAATTGTGGGTGGACAGCGGAAAGACCATGCCGAGATTGAATGCCTTGCCGTCCGCGCGATACGCCTCGACCACCTTCTTGAGTGCATCTGCCTTGATGGGGTGCACGGGCTTGCCGTCCGGCCCCATGGCGACGTGCTTCTTCATTTCCTGCCACACCGCATTGGCGACGGTGATGGCGTTGCCGTTGAGATCCATGCAGAAGGGCGTGATCACGTGGGCCTTGGTGCCGAAGCCGATGGTGGCACCGAGCGGCTGGCCCGACAGCATGTGCGCGCCGTCGAGTTCGCCGGTAATCACCCGGTCAAGCAGCACCTTCCAGTTGGCCTGCGGCTCGGTCTTGACGTAGAGACCCTCGTCCTCGAAGTAGCCGAGCTCCTTCGCGACGGCGATCGGCGCCATGTCGGTGAGCTTGATGAAGCCGAACTTGAGATCTTCTTTCTCCGGCTTGATGGCCGCGCGGGCGATCGCAGGAGCGAGCAGTTGCGTGGCGCCGATGCCTCCGGCCAGCGCTGCCGTGCCCGCCGTCGTCGTCAGGAACGTGCGACGGCTGATTGCACGCGCGGTCCGCTTCTCGGTGTCGGTCGTCATTGACCTTCCTTTCGTCTCTGTGCGCCGGCGGATTGCCGAAAAAAAAGCCGCAGCCTGATGCGCGATCTCTCGCGTTCAGACAGCGGCGTTGCTGATTGGCCCATCGTTGGACCGCACCCGCCGAAAGCGGGCTGACCAACGCTATACAAGCCCTGTGCCAACCCGGGCCATGTGAATTATTCTTGTGAAATCAGCGGGATAATTGGGTGCACAAAAGAAACGCAGGCTGCCGCTGCCGTGTTTGAATGCACTGCAGCAAAGCAGCCTGCGCCATTGTTGTGCGCTGCCCTCAAAACGGGCAGTCGACCGCCTCAGCCGAACAGGCGGGCCATCAATCCCTTGCGCGCCGGCGCGGATGGCGTTGCCGAGGCGTGCACGGCGACGCCGGCCGGGACCTGCGTCTGCGTCGGGACCTGGGCGGCGGCATCCGTCATCACCTTGGCGACCGTGGTGTAGGTCGTGGTCCAGGCTTCCTTCACCGCGGGCGTGAAGTCGGGTCCGAGTCCCTGCTCGAGCGTCCACAGCAGTGCGGCGCCAACCGGCTCGTAATGGCTGGGCGTCACGCCATAGGCGACGTGCCGGCGGCCCAGGTCCTGCACCGCCGGCAGGATCTTTTCGACCTGATGCAGATTGGTCACCGCGGTTGCGAGCATCTGCATCAGCTTCTTCTTCTGCTGGGACAGGTCGTCCGGAAACAGCCGGCGCACTTCGGGCGCGATGGCGAACAGGCGGTCGTAGAAGAGGTCTGCGGCTTTGTCCGCGATCGGTGCAACCTTGGAAAAGCTCTCCTGCACCAGTTTCACTTGTTCGGGCGTCATCTCTTGATCTCCAATTGCTATGCTTGATGTCCTGCCGCTCAGTTCGTCGGAACGCGGATCACGACGCCGCCCATCACGTCCTTGAGCTTGAAGTCGGTGCGCGGGCTGTCGGGATGACCGTTGTGGCAACTGACGCAGGCGGGCGAGACGGCCACGTCCGCGTAAACCGCGGTGAAGTACTTCTTTCCGCCCAGCGTTTCCTCGCCATAGAAGTTCTTGCCGCTGTTCTCGGCGACGAACTTGAGACCTTCTTTCTCCATCGCCGTGCGCGGGGCGTTCTGCCGGTTGACCGGCCAGAGCGAGAGCAGCGAGTAGGAGAATTTGGTCGTGCTCTCGGCGACCTTCTCGGCCCCGAAGCGAAACATCTGCGCCGGCAGCGGTAGTGCCTTCTTGTCGCCGAAATGCTCGTCGGCGGTGATCACCTTCTCTTCGTTCTGAAGGCGGTTGACCACGCGCTGGGTGTAGACGGCGCGGTCCGCGGCCATGACCGCGTGCAGCATGTCGGTGACGTCCTGGACGGGAACCGCCTTGGCGTCCTTGCCCCCGAACCACTGGGCACGAGCGACGGGAATTGCGGCGAGCGTCCCCAGCAGCAGGGCGGCGGTGCCCAGCTTGATGACGTTACTACTCATGTCAGTCTCCTGTGTTGATGCGTCATTGCGGAGCGCCCTGTGCCCGGCGGTTGCTCCGTTCCCTCAGCCGGCGTTGAGCCCACTCGATGCTCTCGACGTGGACGCTTGAGAGCCCGTTGAAGTTGTCGGCGATCAGCTTGGGGTCCGCGAGCGCGTCGAGCGCGAACTGGAGCCCATGGCAGTTTGCGCAGACGCTGCGCACCATCTTCTCGTTGGGTCGCAGGTTGTCGTTCTGATTGTGGGTGGCGTAAGCCGATCTGGAGCCGTCGCTTGCACGCACCTCGGTCGTCGGCATGTGACACGTTGCGCACGACACGCCGGTCCCGCGCGGAGCCAGACCGGCCGCCTCCCGCTTGAACAGCGTGTAGTGGGGCGAGGCGAAATAAGCTTTCGTATGGGGGTCGTCGTGGCAGCCAGCGCAAGCTTCGGCCCGCGCGAAGGTCGTGTCGTAACGATGCGCAGAGTGGCAGCTCCCGCAGCCAAGAGAATTGTGTGCCGCGTCGCGCTTCATTGGCAGCCGCGCCTCGGCGGGCGTCATCTGCGCCAGCGTCGAGGCGGTGAACAAGCCGAAGGGGCCCTCGCGCGTCGCCATGAGGCCCTCGCGCAGGCGCATGCCGTGCTTGCCTTCGGTGAACGTGCGCACCTCGTTCGCGTGGCAGTTCCCGCAACTCGCGATGCGCGGGGCGGCGATCCAGCGCTCCGGCTCTGCCTTGCCGGTGTGGCAGCCGGTGCAGTTGATGCCGGCACCGGCGTGCGCGTCGGCGGCCCAGTCGGCGAGGATCGCGGCGTCGCCGGCGTGCGATGCTGGTGCATCCGCGTCGGCGGGGCCGAGCGGGCGCGCCACCCTGATCGCGTTGTCGCGGCTCCTGAGAAAGTCAGCCAGCGCCACCCGTTGACTCTCGAGCTGCGCCGGCTGCCCGGCGTGCTTATTCAGGAAATCTTCGTAGAGCGCGCGGTTGTCATGGAAGTTGTGGCAGCCGGCCGACGCGCAGGACGTGAACGCCAGGCCCCGGTGGCTCGGGCGTTCGCTGGCGATCTCCTGGTGGCAGTTGAAGCAGAGGTCGTCGGGCAGCGTGACGCCCATGGCGCGGGTGATCCGGGGGCGATGCTCCTGGTGGCAGGTCACACAGTTGCGCGCATCGAGAATCGCAACGCGATCGGCGTTGCGCGGATCCGTGAACTTCGATTTCGGATGGGTGTCGTTCGCCGCGCGCAGCTCGGCGCCGTGACAGTTGACGCAGGCGTCGTGCAGCACCTCGCGGCCGCCGAAGAGACTGGTGTGGCAGGCGTCGCAAGCAAGTTCGATCTGATGATGGCCGCTGGTGGTCTTGCCGATGAGCAGGAATGAACGGTTGCCGCCATAAACGACGACGGCGAGCACGACCAGCCCGATCGGAACCGTGAGCGCTGTCCAGAGCAGCCAGAGCATGAGCGTGCGCGGTATCCCCATGGCTAGTAGGCGTAGACCGTCACGACGTGCAGGATCAGAAGCAGCGGCAGCGGCCAGCAGGTGAGGATGTGCAGCCATACGAAGGACGGCTTGAGCGACGTCTTTCCCTTGGCGAGTGCAGTGTGCTCGCGGGCGGTCACGATGCCGGTCGTGGCGCCGAGCACTGCGATGCCGAGAAAGGTCAGCATCAGCCAGCGATTGAGGTTGTGACCGAGATCGAATCCGGTGTGCAGGAACAGCACCGCGAGCGCGGCGGCGCCGATGCCCGCATGCACGATCCGCCAGATGCGATAGTCGCCGAGCCAGCGCAGCGCGATGCGCTTGCGCACCGACAGCAGCGCCACGAGTGCCGACAGGCCGACGAGGGTGAAGCCCGTGACCTGCTTCCAGCCGCCGTCGGTCCACAGCACGTCGAGCGTGGGGCCGGCCGCAATGCTCGGTGAATAGGGCCATGGCGGTGCGAGAATGGCAGCGGCACTCGTCGCCAGGGCGATCGCGGACGCGCTGCCGATCATGCGCGCGCCGAAGACCGGCTCGTGCCATACTTCGCCACCAAGCAGTTCATGCAACAGCGGCCGGCAGGTTCCGCACACCGTACTTGCGCTGGTCTCGCGCATCAGGGCCTCGATCGAGGAGGCGCCTTGGCTGATCGCCTCGCCGAGTTGCCCCCGCGTCACGCCGGTGCAATTGCAGACCGTCGCCGCCGCGGGCCAAAAGGCAACCGACGCCGGCCGCTCAGCGCGGTAGAGCCGGCCATCGCGTTTGAAACGCCAGGTCTGCCAGGGCAGGAGCATCGCGCGGTCGCGGACCGCCTGCTGGATGCGGCTGACCTCGGGCCATTCGCCGACGCCGATCGCGCCGACCAGGCGCAAGCCGCGCAGGACGAGGCAGCGGTAGGTGCCGCCGCCCTGGTAGACAATCTTGCGGACGTCGGAGCGTTGATCGATCTGCTCGACGTCGCCCATGCTGAAGACGTCGACACCAACCAGCTTGAGCTTGGTGGTGGGGACGGAACCGCGATAGCGGGCAGGTTCTCCGGCAAGATGCGCGGCGGCGGTCGCGGCCTGCTCCAGCCCGGGCGCGACGAGGCCGTAGATATGACCGTCATGCTCGGCGCATTCGCCGACGGCATAGATATCCGGATCCGACGTCTGCATCGCGTCGTTGATCGTGATCCCGCGCCCGATCGCGATGCCGGCATCCCGCGCGAGATCGATGTTCGGCCGGATGCCTGTGCAGATGATCACCGTGTCGCAGGCGACCGGCGCGCCTTCCGCAAGGATGATGCGCTCCACGCGCTGCGCGCCGTCGATCTGCTGAACCGAGCATCCGGTGCGCACGTCGATTCCCATCGCGCGGACCTGGTCGGCGAGAAGGGCGCCGCTGTCGGCGTCGAGCTGGCGTGCCATCAGGCGGTGTTCGTGCTCGAGCACGACGACATCGACGCCGCGCCGCGCCATGCCCCGCGCGGCCTCGAGACCGAGGAGCCCGCCGCCGATCACCGCGGTGCGGCGCGATCGCATGGCGCGCGCGACGAGTCGCTCGACGTCGTCGAAGTTGCGGAAGCGATAGACGCCGGAAAGATCGTTGCCCGGTATCGGCGGAATGTGGGCGTGCGCGCCGACGCAGAGCACGAGCTTGCGATAGCGCCAGCGCCGGCCGAAGGCGTTTTCGACCGTCCTGGCTGTGCGATCGACCCTGACAATGGTGTGTCCATCGTATCGCGTGACAGGCGCGCCGGCGGGAAACGCGTCGGACTGATAGATGCGGCCGACCTGAACCTCGCCGGCCAGGAAAGGTGTCAGCTTGACACGGTTGTACGGCTGCCAGCGCTCGGCATTGAACAGCACGACCGGAAAGCCGCGCCGCGCGACGTCCTGCGCGACGCGAAGGCCGGACGGTCCGCCGCCAATGACGATGACAGGATCGTCCACGGCGTGAGATTCGGCAGTCCGCGCCGGCGCATCGAGGCCCGTGGACATTTCCGCGCTCATGCCGTGCAGCGGGACGGCGCCTGCGTAGAGACGGAAGGGCGGCGGGATTTGCATCGGCTCCAATCCAACGGCGGACGGCGAGCGTCGACCGGTTGCGCCCGGCCGAGCTCAATCATCGTCGGCAGCGTTGCCGACCGCGGGTCCGTCGTTGGACCAAGCGCCACTCACGCGGAGCGCCGCTTCGAACTGGAGAAATTCAAGCTTTGTGCCAGCTTCGATCGGCCGGGATTTGGCGGGCAGATCAGTAGCTTAGAGGTCCCGGGGGGGCAGTGCTCAAAATTGCGCCGTTGCTGCTCTGCCTGTCCGGGCCGCACTGCGCAGCTTTCTTATGCATTGCATAAGAGTTGGCTGGTTGCTCAACGCGTCAGCGTGGCGCCGGGGTAGCCCACGTCCGCAAGTGTGCTGCGACATCGTCGTCACGAAACGCCGGTCCGGCGAAAGCGCCGACTCCGTCGGACGTGGCCGGTTCGGTCCGCCGCTCTCCGAACACGCGATCATAGATGTCGGGCCGGAACACGGCCTTTGCACCCGTCGTCAGTTCCGGCGATAGCGGCGCCTGGCCCCAGCGGACCATCTGCGCATAGAGCCAGGCCGCGTGCGAGGGATTCGGACGCGCCGCACCGTCCCGCGCGATGCGGAAATAGTTGTCGCTGGCGCGAACGTCGCCGCCGCGCGCGTAGGTCAGCCGGCCGTCCAGGGTCCGACGGATCACCTCCGGCCCGACCCCGACACGATTGGGCGCGGCAAGCAGCGCGCAGACTTCGTCGCGATTGCCGGCAGCCTCGACGAACTCGCCGGCGCGCGCGAGCGCACGCAACAGCCGGGCGAGCGTCTCCTTATTCTCGTCGGCCCAGACCTGACGCACCGCCAGCACCTTTTCGCTCATTGATGCGACGATGTCGGCTCCCGCGTGCAGGATACGTCCGATATCGAGATCGACCGCGACGGAGTTCCACGGTGCCCCGACGCAAAATCCATCGACGTGCTTGTTGGCGAGCGAGTCGACCATATAAGGCGGGGGCAACACGACGAGGTGCACGTCCTCGTCAGGATTGACGCCGGCGGCGGCCATCCAGAAACGCAGCAGGTAGTTGTGCGCGGAGTAGGGGAAGGTCATCCCGAACGTCAGCGGCGTCTCGCCGCGCGTCTTGCGCGAGGCCACGAGCCGAGCCAGCGCTTGTGCCGAGCGCATCGGATCGTCGAGTCCGTCCGGGGCTTCGGCCAAGAGTGCGTTGTAAAGCCATGGTGATACGGTGACGGCGTTGCCGTTGGTTGCGAGCGTGAACGGAGCAACGATCGGAACCTTCACGTGTCCGAGTCCGAGACTCGATGCGATTGCCACCGGCGCCAGCAGGTGCGCGGCATCGAACAGCCCGATGTTGAGCTTGTCGCGCACGTTCGACCACGACACCTCGCGGACGAGCTCGACGTCGAGGCCTTCGGCCGCGCAAAAGCCCTTGTCCGCCGCCACCAGCAGCGCAGCCGCGTCGCACAAGGGGATGAAGCCGATGCGAAGCCGCGTGGTCATTTGAGCAGGTCCGCTGCGGTGACGATCGACTGGGCGATCTCGGCGATCTTCTTGTTCTCGTTCATCGCCGTCTTGCGCATCAAGGCGTACGCCTGTTCTTCGCTCAGGTTCTTGGCCTTCATCAGGATTCCCTTGGCGCGATCGATGATCTTGCGGTCTTCGAGCGCGGTCTTCGCGCGATCGAGTTCGGTCTGCAGCTTGGAGAACGCATTGAAGCGCGAGATGGTGAGATCGAGAATGTACTTGATGCGCTCTTTCTTGAGCCCGTCGACGATGTAAGCGGAAACCCCAGCGTCCACGGACGCCTGGATCGATGCCGCATCGCTGCTGTCGACGAACATCGCGATGGGCCGCTTCACGATGCGGCTGACCTGAAACATCTGCTCCAGCACATCGCGATTCGGATTTTCCAGGTCGATCAGAATGACGTCTGGATCGGCCGTATGAATCCGAGCGAGCAGGTTGGTGGTTTCGTCGATTCGCACGACCTGTGTGAACCCGGCCTCGCGCAGACCGTCTTGCAGGATGGCCGCGCGAATCGGATTCTCGTCGACGATCGCGATCTTGAGGCTTGCTGATTGGTCCATCGAAACGAGAGCGGCCGTTCTTATCGCCTTACCGGTCGGTACGCGGGCTTCATGAAGCCGCAGGATGAGCGCTATCGTCAACGGGCGACGCAGTATAGACTCATAACATAGTTACGGGGGCAAGCCGCCTCGAAATCGCGGCGCGCCGAGGGCCAGGTGCGACATGTTGGACAATGCCCACGAGCTATTGACGCGGGTTGGGCTGCTTCATATGGTCCGCCGCCCAATGAGCCGCGGGTTGCGCGCCGGGATTTTTCGCCTTCATATTCGGACCGTTCCATGACGCTCACCGATCTCGTTGCGCCGCAGGCGGTCATTCCCTCGCTCAAGGCGAACAGCAAGAAACAGGCGCTGCAGGAAATTGCTGCGAAGGCGAGCGCACTGAGCGAATGCTCTGAACGCGAAATCTTCGATGTCCTGATGCAGCGCGAGAAGCTCGGCTCGACGGCGATCGGCAACGGCATCGCCATTCCGCACGGCAAGCTCGCCAAGCTTAATCGGCTTTTCGGATTGTGCGCGCGGCTCGATCGGCCGATCGATTTCGACGCGCTCGACGGCCAGCCGGTCGATCTGATTTTCGTGCTGCTCGCGCCGGAAGGCGCCGGCGCCGATCATCTCAAGGCGCTGGCACGAATCGCTCGGATGCTGCGCGATGCCGAACTCGCCAACAAGCTGCGGGATGCCCGCGATGCGGAAGCGATCTACGCGGTGCTCGCGATGCCTACGCCCGTCGGCGGATAGCGGCTTTCTTTGTAAGAATTCCCGGAGTGAGTGATCCGGCGCGCGCCACGCGCGGGCCGGACCGGTTCTTCAGTGCACGCTCACCGTCTCGAGCTCGTTGCTCCAGGCGTTGGCGACCGCGGCCTCGTGGCTGTCGGTCAGCATGATCGGAGTTCCGTCCGCCGAATGCAGGACGAACAGCTCCAGCCCCGGTGCAATCTCGGGCGCCTGCGGAAACATAGCCTGGACGTCCTCGGAGCGGATCGGCGTGACATAAGCGATCCGGCCGTCGCCCAGGCGAGCAAGCGCCTCGGGAGTGATCACGGGTCGTGCGTTGTTTTCGCCGGTCATATCGTTCTGGCTAGGCATGGTCCTCGACTCCTTATTTCTAGAACTGCGTCGAGACCTCTGAGGTTGCATCAGTCGTGCTCATTTATTGCAATCGTCCTGGCGAGCCGTTCCGGTTCCGGACGGACCAGATCGATCGACAGCAACCCGTTCTTCAAGTCTGCGCTCATCACCTGCATCCCATCCGCCAGCACGAAGGTGCGCTGGAATTGGCGCGCGGCAATGCCGCGATGCAGGTATTGCCGCGTCTTGTCGTCCTGCTGGCGCCCACGGATGACGAGCTGGCTTTCCTCGACGGTGACGTCGAGCTGCTCGCGGGTGAAGCCGGCGACGGCCAGCGTGATACGCAGGCACTCCGGCGTCTTCTCGCCGCGGCTGATCCGCTCGATGTTGTAGGGCGGGTATCCATCGGCGCCCTTGGCGACGCGGTCGAGCAGGCGCTCGATCTCGTCGAAGCCGAGCAGGAATGGACTTGAAAGCGACGGGACACGCGACATGGTCTCAAAGCCCTCTTCAGCGACTTTGGTGGGCCCTTGCGGCGCCCCGATCCGGGCAAGGCGCGAAACTGCCGTCCTTCACCGGATCGCGCCTAATATGGGAGCTGCCGGTAAATGGTTCAAGAATGCCGGCGGGGATGCCGGCAGCCGATTAAATTGAACATTAACAAAGGGATGGCCCGGGGATACAAACGCGCGTGGCTACCGTGATGCTCGCGGCCTTACCGGCGCACGGCGTTGCGCGCTTCGTTGAGCACGAAGTTGCCGAGGCGCTTGCCGCGATTGCGGAAGAAGCGCAGCGGGCCGGTGTCCACGAAATAGGTGAGCAGAATGCTGTCGCGGGTGTCGACCTCAGCCCCGACCGGGTCGGCGGAATGCCATGTGTTGTCGCCCACTGCG
>Ga0180222_1001178_pt1 | contig 29523 bp, 23 predicted proteins | sample eDN5th37CKraftOP_FD_151336 | JGI IMG/M metagenome (GOLD analysis project Ga0180222, IMG submission 151336) | Enriched Organic Plus compost microbial communities from Emeryville, California, USA - eDNA 5th pass 37_C Kraft OP (version 2) (version 2) ...
GGTGATCCCGCCATGCCGCATCACCGCGCGAAACAGATCGATATGAGCAGGATTCAGCATGCCCAAACTGCATGAAAATGAAGGATCGCGGCATTTGACAGCATGATACTGAAATGCTTGTCAATGTTCCGCCCGGTCTTCGACGGACCCTATTGAGATATCCCAGATGCCCATATTCAAGATTCTGCTCCCGATAACCCTCGCGATCCTCGCCGGCGTCAGCATTGTTGTTCAGCAGGCACTGAACGCCAATCTCCGTACCGCCCTGAGCTCGGCGGCATGGTCCGGCTTCATCAGCTATTTCGTCGGTGTCATCTGCATGGCGCTTCTCGCATTGGCCCTTGGCGATCCGGTTCCGTCCGGGAGCCTAGCCGGGCGGATTCCCTGGTGGGCCTGGAGCGGGGGACTGTTCGGTGCAATCTTCATCGGTCTTGCCATCGTGCTTTTGCCGGTGCTGGGAGCCGCGGCGTTCTTCGCCCTGCTCGTGAGCGGGCAGATGCTGGCGTCGATCACGATTGATCACTTCGGATGGATGGGTGCGGCCCAGCGCTCACTTGACCTGTCCCGAGGGCTTGGCGTGGCCCTTCTGATCATCGGCGTCATCCTCATTCGTCGCTGAGGTCTTGACGGGCCGGGACCATCGCATCCGTCGCGGTCTGCGCAAGGCTGGGCGGCAGGATCGCCTGCTTCTTGCGGATGGCTCGAGAACTCCCTTAGGGATGCCGCATGGTTGGGTTCATCGAAAGTTAACCAACCGCACTCATGCTTCGTTGACCATAACGGAGCACTGCCATGTTCGAAGTTCAGGCTCTTCTCTGCTTTAGTGCAGCCTTTGTCGCGGGATACATGTTTCTCGTGGCCGGTACCTGAGATCCCAATCCAAGTCGACGGCAGGCAAGGGCGTCACGGCGCGAGGGGCATTTGCGCCATCTTGCCGGCCTGTCTGCTCGGCTCCGCCCTCGCGCCTCAGGATGACGGTTGTCGTGCGACGTCCCGCGCCAAACCGGTTTTCCGGTCAGGCACTCAGGGTGGCGGCTTCCGATTCAGCCTGAACCCGTCGGCTTCAGCGCCAGCCCAGCGCGGGCGCGATGTGCGTGAGGATCGCCTCGATCACATGCGCATTGTAGGCAACGCCCAGCTGGTTGGGGACGGTCAGCAATAATGTGTCAGCCTCGGCGATGGCTTCGTCCTGCCGCAGCTGCTCGATCAGCACCTCCGGCTCCGCGGCATAGCTGCGGCCGAAAATCGCGCGGGTCTGTGGATCGATGAAGCCGATCTGGTCTTCTTCCTCCCGCCCGTTGCCGAAATAGGCGCGATCGCGATCATCCATCAGCGCGAAGATGCTGCGGCTGACCGAAACCCGCGGTTGGCGCGCATGGCCGGCTTCCTTCCAGGCGGCACGATAGGCCCGGATCTGCGCGGCCTGCTGGATATGGAAAGGCTCGCCGGTCTCGTCGGTCTTGAGCGTCGAGCTCTGCAGGTTCATGCCGAGCTGGGCCGCCCAGACCGCCGTGCTGTTCGAACTCGATCCCCACCAGATCCTCTCGCGCAAGCCCTCGGAATAGGGCTCAAGGCGCAGCAGGCCGGGAGGGTTCGGAAACATCGGATGCGGATTGGGCTGGGCAAAGCCCTGGCCGCGCAAGAGATCGAGAAAGACCTCGGCATGCCGCCGCCCCATATCGGCCTCAGTCTGGCCCTCGGCCGGCCGATAGCCGAAATAGCGCCAGCCATCGATCACCTGCTCGGGCGAGCCGCGGCTGATGCCGAGCTGCAGCCGTCCGCCGGCGATGAGATCGGCCGCGCCGGCATCCTCGGCCATGTAGAGCGGGTTCTCGTAGCGCATGTCGATCACCGCGGTGCCGATCTCGATCCGGCTGGTCCTGGCGCCAACGGCGGCGAGTAAAGGAAAAGGTGAAGCGAGCTGACGCGCGAAATGGTGGACCCGGAAATAGGCTCCGTCCGCCCCCAGCTCCTCGGCGGCAACAGCAAGCTCGACGGATTGCAGCAGCGCGTCCGCGGCCGAGCGGGTCTGCGATTGCGATGAGGGCGTCCAATGCCCGAACGAAAGGAAGCCGATCTTTTTCATGCGGGCAATCGATAAGCGCCATAAATGATTGGCGATGATCGGATCGCCATGAGAGACGAACAACCTTATCAGCCAGGCAAGCCTACTTCAACAGAGCGAGCGAGACATGGATCGCAGCGGCCAGGCAAGCCACAGGGCCCGTCTCGCGCAGGTCATATGGCGTCATTGTCCAAAATTGCCAGGACGCGAGATGATGCGGCGATTGCCGATCGAATAAGCCGGGTGACGTGGAGCGGCGCCGTTCTTACATGAAAGCATTGCAGCCGTTTCGACACATCAGACTGCCTGTTCAGCTTGACGCATGCATAAATTCCAAAAAAACCTCCGCACTCCTTGCGGTCGCGCCGGCGGGCGGGTTCGGCTCACGGCTTCCTTCACAAAAACGTGCTGGTCGCGCATGTTCTGCGGTAGATGGTTATGGCGGCAGATGGCCTCAGTCTTCACCGTCCGCACCGGCCGGCTTCGGCAGCGTGTCGAAAGTTTATGATAATCCCGGCCGGCCATCAGGAGACAGACGCAATTCGGTCCCGATACCGTGGTCAAAGTGTCGCTGACGTGACATAGCCTGGGCCAGACCACCGCGCCGCACGACGTCGCTTCGACGCGTGATATCGCAGCCACCGTTGGTATGGTGGGATGCCTGCGAGCGGCCGAGGAAAGAGATGAAAGGGTGATGGCATGCCTGAGAAGACGATCGCTGACTTCATCGCCGCGTCCCTGGCCGAGATCGGTGTCGAACGCATCTGGGGCGTGACGGGTGATAGTCTCAACGGTCTCAACGACAGCCTGCGCCGGCTAGGCGGCATTCGCTGGATGCACACCCGGCACGAGGAAGTGGCCGCCTTTGCCGCCGGCGGCGAGGCCGCGCTCACCGGCAGGCTGGCGGTCTGCGCCGGAAGCTGCGGGCCCGGCAATCTCCATCTCATCAATGGACTTTACGACTGTCACCGCAGCCATGTCCCTGTGCTTGCGATCGCGGCGCATATCCCGTCCTCAGAGATCGGCCTGCACTATTTCCAAGAGACGCATCCGCAGGAGCTGTTTCGCGAGTGCAGCCACTATGTCGAGCTGGTGTCCAATCCTGCGCAGTTGCCGCGCGTGCTGGAGACCGCCATCCGCACTGCAATCGGCAGGCGCGGCGTCTCGGTCATCGTGCTGCCGGGGGATGTCGCACTGAAGCCGGTGCCGGAGGGCGCTCGGATCGATCTCGTATCGCACGCACCACCTTCCGTTCAGCCGGCGGACGAAGATATCGGCAGACTGGCCGCGCTGCTCGAGTCCTCACCGGCCGTGACATTGTTGTGCGGCAGCGGCTGCGCAGGCGCGCATCACGAGGTTGTTGCGCTTGCGGACGCACTGGCCGCGCCGGTGGTTCATGCGCTGCGCGGCAAGGAGCATGTCGAGTGGGACAACCCCTTCGATGTCGGGATGACCGGGCTGATCGGATTCTCATCCGGCTATCACGCCATGCTGAACTGCGACACGCTGGTCATGCTGGGGACTGACTTTCCCTATCGCAATTTCTATCCCGAGCAGGCGAAGGTGGTGCAGATCGATCTCCGTCCGGAGACGATCGGCCGGCGCACGCCGGTTGATCTCGGGCTGGTGGGCGATGTGAAATCGACCATCGCCGCCATTCTGCCACGGCTCAAGAAGCGCTCCGACCGGAGCTTTCTGCAGCGGGCCAAAGCCCATTACACCGAGGCGCGCGCCGGGCTCGATGACCTTGCGCGGCCGCGGCAGGGCGACAAGCGGATCCATGCCCAGCACCTGACCCGCGTGCTCAGTGAACTCGCGGACGATGATGCGATCTTTACCGCCGACGTCGGTACGCCCACGGTGTGGGCGGCGCGCTATCTCGCAATGAACGGCAAGCGTCGTCTGATCGGCTCCTTCAATCATGGCTCGATGGCCAATGCGCTGCCGCAGGCTCTGGGCGCCAAGGCCGCCAAGCCGAAGCGGCAGGTGATCTCGCTCTCCGGTGATGGCGGCTTTTCCATGCTGATGGGAGATGTGCTGTCGCTGAAGCAACTCGATCTGCCGGTGAAACTCGTCATCTTCAATAACGGCTCGCTCGGCTTCGTCGCAATGGAGATGAAGGCGGCCGGCTATCTCGACACTGGAACCGATCTCGATAATCCGAACTTCGCAGCGATGGCCGAGGCGATCGGCCTGCGCGGGATTCGCGTGGAGGATCCGGCCAGGCTGGAGGAGAGCGTCAAGGCGATGCTCGCCCATGACGGTCCGGTGCTGCTCGACGTGGTCACCGCCAAACAGGAACTCGCATTGCCGCCGAAGATCCAGCTCGAGCAGGCCAAGGGATTCAGCCTGTTCCTGCTCAAGGCGATCATCAACGGCCGCGGCGACGAGGTGATCGAACTGGCCCGCACCAATCTGCGACGCTGAAGACGAGGAGTGAGACATGACGTGGGCGACGCGCATCGAGCCGGCTTTTCTGTTTGATCTCGACGGCACGCTGGTCGACAGCGTCTATCAGCATGTGCTGGCCTGGAAGGAGGCGCTTGACGCCGAAGGCATAGAGCTTTCGGTGTGGCGCATTCACCGCCGGATCGGCATGAGCGGCGGCTTGTTCACCAACCAGCTGCTGCGCGAGACCGGCCTCAGCATCGACGAGGAGCGCGTCAATCGGCTGCGCCACAATCACGCTGTGGCCTATCGCCGGCATGCGGATCGCATTCGCCCGTTGCCCGGTGCGCGCGAACTGCTGACATGGCTGACGGAGGCCGGCATTCCCTGGGCTATCGCCACCAGCGGCCGCATGGAGACGGCGGCCGTCAATCTCGCGGCCTTGGGTGTCGATCCGGAACTGGTGCCGGTGGTGACGCGCGATCAGGTGAAATACGCCAAGCCCGATCCGGATCTGTTCGTCGCCGCGGCCGAGCGTCTCGGGACGCCGATCGAGACCGCGATGGTGATCGGCGATGCCATCTGGGACATGCTGGCGGCGACGCGCTGCCGGGCGCTCGGCGTCGGTCTGCTCAGCGGCGGCTATGGACCGGAGGAATTGCGTGATGCCGGCGCGATCCGCGTCTATGAGGATCCCGCCGACCTGCTCAAGCACATCGACGAGGTCGGCGGCCGGCGGTGACCGCAACTGGCGGCCGGCTGATCCTATGTATCGGCTCGGTCGGACGCGCTGGCCGCTCGCCGCGTTGCTGCCGCAGCTCAGCCTCTCGGCGGCTTTGCCTGAGCGGCGAGATGACCTTCGATCCAGTCGCTGATGACGCCGACCACGCGGTCTTCGATGCCGTAGTAGCCATGCGGCGAGAGAGAGTCGCAGCCGCGCGCTGACAGGACCGTTCCGCCCGAGACCGTGATGACCTTGACATCGGGGCTTTTGCGCATGGCCGCGGCGATCTTCGAGGCCATGTCGGGAGGTGCGACGCGACATTTGTCGTCGCGGTTGGCCACCACCAGCGCCGGGATGCGTACGTCTTCCGGCGCGGCATCGAATACGGTCTCGTGGCTGCCGCCCTGCACGGAAACGGCTTCGGTCAGGATCAGACCGGCGAGGCTGCCCTGTGGCGCCCGCGCCGCGCCGTTCATCGCCGCGATCGCGCCCTGGCTGGTACCGAGCAGGAAGACCGGAGCGGCAACAGCGTCATCGGCGAAGGTGACCAGCCGCCCGATGACGCGCTCATATCGCGATGAACTGCGCAGGCCTCTGAGATTGGCGCGGTCGATCGTATCCGGAATCAGCACGGCATAGCCGCGCGCGATCCAAAGCTTGCGCGTGCGGATGACGAAATTGGTGTCATGGCGGATATCGCCGTTGAGGGTCAGGCCGACATCGCCGGCGCCCCCCGGCAGCATGATGATGACCGCCTTCGGCTGCGGCGGAACCACGAGAAGGGCGTGCTGATGGTGACCGTTCGCCAGGGGCAGGTCCACCAACCGCTCGGTCAGTGAGGTGGCGTCGCCGGATTGCGCGCGTGCCGGCGCGGCAACGATCGAGAGAAGGGCGATGGCTGCGGCAACGAAGCGGGCGAAAGCTGTCGACATCTGGCACGGTCCTTTCCTGCCCGTGGTTATCGCCGCCGGGTGTGGCCACATCGGATGTCCCGGCCCGATCCTGTTTCGTGCAGAACGGGCAGAGCAATCGCAACGCGCCAGGGCCGATCGCAGTCGCGGGCGGACGGGAGAATTCGCGCCCCGTGACGACGAGGGCCTGACGCTCCCGTCCCACCCGGACGGAGAAATCTGCCATTAACGGAGGCGGGAATGGCGCAACGGCGGCTGGCGGGATTGACGCGTTCTAAATCACAGCCCCTGCCGGGACAGGTTTTCTGGCTATAGTTATCCATAACCTGGGTATCGAGGTGGGCATTTCTGCATGATCTTGAGGTCGCAAAGCGGAACGGCGGTCCAGCCGGACATGCGTAGCCGCGTTGACGCTCACCAGTATCTCAGCCTGTTTTCGGACCGTTTGATCATCTCGGCGGGAATGACGGGACCGGAAACGCCGGCGTCTGGGGCAGGGCCGCTCAAGAAGGGGCTGAAGATCGTTGTTATCCTGAGCGGCCGGGAGCGTATTGAGCTCGACGGGCACCCGATTCTGGAAATCAACGGCCCGCAGTCATGCGTCATCGTCAACGATCGCGACAGCTCCAAGGCGCACTGGATCGCATCGGACATTCCCCTGCGCTTCGTGCTGGTTCAGGTCGCCTTCTCTTTCGCGAGCGACGAGCTCGGGGTCGATCTGGAAGCGGTGATGAGGCAGGCCAGCGATCCCGGCAAGCCGCTTCTGCACGTCTATTCGGGGAGCCACGTGCTGGAATCCCTGGCTTCGCAGATCGTCACCTGTCCGATGCGAGGCGCCACCCGCAGTCTTTATCTGGCGGGCAAAGGCCTGGAGCTGGCGGCCTCCGCGCTGAATCCCATGCTGCAGAAGCCCGGTCCGGAGAAGCTGCAGCTCTCCTCGAGCGATGTGAAACGCGTTCATGCGGCGTATGATCGGATCGTCACCGCGTTCGATCAGCCCCCCTCGCTGGCCGAACTCGCCCGGGACGTCGGCTTGAGCACGTCGAAGCTGACATTCGGCTTCCGCCGCGTCTACGGAACGACGGTTTTCGGCATTTTGCAGGAGCACCGGCTCCAGCAGGCGCATCGCTTCCTCGCAAGCGGGCAGATGACGGTATCCGAGGCGGCCTACCGCGTCGGGTACTCGCCGGCGCATTTCGCAACGATCTTTCGGCAGCGCTTTGGCGTTTCGCCCAGCAAGTTGCGCAACGTCCAGGTGTGTGCAAGTCAGACTAGAGTCATCCAAAACTGAACCGAAAGAGACGTGGCCGATATCGAAAGCGGTCGCGATTGCACCCGGCGTTGCCGAATTTGATAACCGCCCGGTTGCTTGTTGTGGGGCCGGGTGACGCCATGAAGACATTTTCGCTAGCACGGGCATGCGCAACCTCGCCGGAGGTCTGCCTATCCTTTGGAATTTTCCTCCTGTCCGCCGGCGTGGCTGCCGCGCAAAGCGGGGCGCCCCGCGAGGCTGGAACCGTCACCCTCGATACGATCGACGTGCAGGGCGGCCGCGAGACCGGCACCAGCCCGCTCGGCGGGTACGTCGCGCAGCAGAGCGCGACCGGGACAAAGACCGATACGCCGATCATCGAAAATCCGCAGTCCGTATCCGTCGTCGGGCGGCCGCAGATCGAGCAGCAAGGCTCCCAGACCGTTGCCGACTCCCTGCGCTATACGGCCGGCGTGCTGGCCGGATCGCGCCCCGGCAACCGCTTCGACGATGTCTTTATCCGCGGCTTTGGCGGATTTGGATTTACCGCCGGCTACGTCCAGTTCCTCGACGGACTCAAGATGCAGCGGGGCGTATCCTATGCCGTCCCGAATATCGATGCCTATGGGCTGGAGCGGGTTGAGGTGATCAAGGGTCCCGCTTCGGTGCTGTATGGACAGAGCAATCCCGGGGGCCTTGTCAACATGGTCAGCAAGCGCCCGACCGAGCGGCCGTTCGGGGAAGTCCAGTTCCAGGCCGGAAATTACAGCCGGATGCAGGCGGCATTCGACATCGGCGGTCCGCTCGACAAGGATGGGCGGCTGCTCTATCGCCTGACCGGTCTCGGCCTCGATTCGGCGACGCCGGTCGACTTCACCAATCAGCAGCGCGTCTTCATCGCGCCGGCGCTGACATGGCGGCCGACTGAGGACACGACCATAACGTTCCTCAACCACTACCAGAACGATCCGAAGAGCTATCAGCCGAACTACCTGCCGGCGCAGGGGCTGCTGCCCGGCCAGCCCGGGGTGCCGTCCAACCGATATGGACGCCTGTCGACCAGCTTTTATGTCGGGGATCCGTCCCACGACAGCTACAAGCGGGAATGGGTGTCGAGCGGCTACGAGCTGGAGCATCGCTTTTCCGAGGTCTGGACCGTTCGGCAGAACCTGCGCTATCAGCACCTGACAAGCGAATTCTACGCCATCCCGGCCAATCCCGGTTATGCGAACAGCGCTGATCCGAACGCGATCCGGCGCGCCAAGACCTCGGTCGACGAGGCGTTCGATGGCATCGTCGTCGACAATCAGGCCGAGGCGAAATTCAACACCGGCATCATCAACCACAAGGTGCTGTTCGGCATCGACTATCAGTACAGCGATGCGCGCCGCCTGCTAGGCCAGGCACGCAACGTTCCCAATCTGAGCACGCTCAATCCCGTCTACTACCAAAACATTCCGCGGGCGGCGTTTCAGACCGACCAGACCCAGGAATCATCGCAGTTCGGTGTCTATATCCAGGATCAGATGAAGATCGACCGGCTGGTCCTGTCGCTGGCCGGCCGTCACGACACGTCGCAGATTCAGTTCAACACCCTGACGTTGGCCAACAACGCGCGAAGCATCGTCAATCAGGACGACAGGCAGTTTACCTACCGCGCCGGCGCGCTGTATCTGTTCGACAGCGGCCTTGCGCCCTACGCGAACTACGCGACCTCGTTCGAGCCGGCCCCCTATCTTGCCGCCGGGGACACTCCGCTGCTGCCGATGACGGGGCGTCAGTACGAGTTCGGCGTCAAATATCAGCCGCCGGGACACGATGCCTTGATCACGGCATCCTACTTCGACATTCGCCAGCAGAATGTCGTCAACGCGGACCCTTCCAACATTGGATACTATGTCCAGACCGGCGAGGTGAGTTCGCGCGGCTTCGAGCTCGAGGTCAAGGCGTCGCTGTCCAAGAGTCTGAACCTCGTCGGCAGCTACACCTATATCGATGCGGAAGTCACGGCTGACCGGCTTCCTGTCAATGTCGGGAAGCGGCCGTTCTCGGTGCCGGAGAACATGGCCTCGCTGTGGGCGGACTACACGTTCAGAGGCGGACCGCTCGGTGGATTGGGGCTCGGCGGTGGTGTCCGGTACATCGGCAACACCGCGGGCGATCCGGCGAACACGTTCTTCGTCCCGTCCGTGACGCTGTTCGACGCCGCCATCCATTACGACTTCGGCTATCTGCGCCCCGAGCTGGAGGGCTGGAGCGCGCGCATCAACGCCAACAATCTGTTCGACAAGGAATACGTGGCGGCGTGCTACACGCTCTCGAACGGTTGCTTCTGGGGCACGCGCCGGACAGTCGTCGGCACGCTCAAATACACCTGGTAGCGCTTCAGAAGGCCAGTGTCGTGAACAAGGCGATCGAGGACGAGCCATGGCGTCAACGTTACCGCGGGATGCGTGTGCTCGAAGTGCTGCGCGTTGCGCGGGTGACGCCCATGATGCAAAGGGTCACCCTGGGCGGTGCTGAGATTCGCGACATCCCGGAAGGTCCCAACCTCAAGCTTGTGATCCCTCCACGCGGGACGACTCCCGTCTGGCCGATGCGCGGTGTGGACGGCAAGCCGCTGATGCCGCCGGGCCATCCGATGCCCATCACGCGAACCTATTCGCTGCGCCGGCTCGATCGCGCCGCCGGCGAGATGGACGTCGATTTCGTCATGCACGGGCCGGGTATCGCCTCGACATGGGCGGAGCGGGCACAGCCTGGCGACAAGATCGGGATCGGCGGTCCGGGCGGCCCTGAAGTGCGTCCCGCGGACTGGTATCTCCTCGCAGGCGATCATACCGCATTGCCAGCGATCTCCCGCATTCTCGAAAAGTTGCCGCCGGATGCGCAAGGGTGCGCTTTCGTCGCGGTGCCGGACCGGCGGGAGGAGCAGGATCTTGTCCGCCCTCCCGGGATCACGTTGACGTGGGTTCATGCAGATGCTGCACTCGGTCTCGAAGACGCTGTCCGCGCTGTTTCCTGGCCCTCCGGCAAGAAAATCTATGCGTGGCTTGCCGCCGAATCCTCCGCGGTTCGATCGATGCGCAGCTACGTGCGGGATGAGAGAGGCCTCGGCCGCGGCGAATTCCTTGCCATCGGCTATTGGCGTCGCGGCATGAGCGAGCCTGAATATCATGAAAAGCTCGATCACGATCGGGGCGAGGACTTTTATGATGCGATCCGTGATGAGCTGCAGCAGAGTCGGGAGCACGCGCGCTGAACGGTGCCTGCCGTGCCGCAGTCCAGCCGAACTCCTCGCGCTGGTCCTGATCTGGCTGTGCCTGGTGTCGATCGCTCCGCTCAGCGCCCAGACAGCGATCCATATCAAGGATATTGCCGGCCGCGACGTGGTTCTGGACAGGCCGGCGACCCGCATTTTGTTGGCGCAAGGCCGGCACCTTCCGGCGCTGGCGCTGATCCATCCCGATCCCGTCAGCATCATGGCGGGATGGCAGAGCGACATGCAGCGGCAGGATCAGGCGACCTACGAGCTGTTTCGTCGGAAATTCCCCGCGCTTGACCATGTTCCCGTGGTCGGGGATGGGATTCCGGAAAACTTTTCGATCGAGCGTGCGCTTGCGCTCAAGCCGGATGTCGCGATTCTGAGCTGGTATGTCGCCGGCATGCAGAGCGGATCGTCCGAGGCAAGCCCGATCGTCGAAAAGTTTGAAAGGGCCGGCATACCCGTCGTCATCGTGGATTTCTTCACCAATCCGTTGCGCGACACGGTGCCGAGCATCCGCATTCTGGGCAAGATTATCGGCCGTGAGCGCGAAGCCGAGGCCTTCATCCAGTTCTATGAAGAGCATCTGTCCTATCTGAAGACCACGCTTGCGGCTCATCAAGCCAGACGTCCGACGGTGTTCATGCACGCTCACGCCGGGGGCGGCGCATGCTGCTATTCATCCGGAAAGGGCACGTTTGACGACTTCATCTCGCTGGCCGGCGGTCGCAACATCGCGGCTGACGTCATTCCGGGCTCCACCGGCCAGATCAGCCTTGAATATCTCATTGCGCATGATCCGGAGATTTATGTGGCGACGGGCGGCCCGCACCTCGCCAGGAGCGGCGGGCTGGTGCTGGGAACGGGAGTCGATCCGGACGCGGCACGCCGCCGCTTTGCCGAGCTGGTGGCCCGTCCGGGCCTGTCCGGCTTGTCGGCCGTGCGCGCCGGCCGCGCGCATGCTCTCTGGCATATGTTCAACGACTCGCCGTCCCATATCGTCGCCCTCGAATGGCTGGCAAAATGGCTTCATCCGGAGCTGTTCAAAGACCTTGATCCGGCCGCAACGATGAAGCGCCTCAACGCATTCTCCGCGGTGCCGCTTGAAGGCACATATTGGGTGGAGCGGCCTTGACCACGTCACGCTCGGCACCGGGCTCTGTAAGGCCTTCGATCTCGCCATCGGCGGCTCTCGCCACCTATGAGCGCCTGGTCCGTTGGCGCGCCGCGGTGCTCGTTGCGCTCTGCCTGCTGCTTCTCGGCGCGGTGCTGCTCGATGTCAGCTCCGGCTCCTCGGCGATCGGAATGCGGGATGTTCTTCATGCATTGCTGTGGCCGGCCGCCAGCGAACGCAGCACCGTGGTGATCGTATGGGAGGTGCGGCTGGTGCCGGCGATCATGGCGGTGATGGTGGGCGCTGCGCTCGCGCTTGCCGGCGCGGAGATGCAGACCATCCTGAACAATCCGCTGGCGAGCCCGTTCACGCTTGGCGTCTCGTCGGCCGCTTCGCTCGGCGCCGCGCTCGCGATGATTCTCGGGGTCGGCGTGCCGTTCATTCCGGCGAGCTGGCTGATCACGGGGAACGCCTTCCTGTTCGCGCTGCTCTCCGTCGCTTTGCTGCAAAGCCTGACGCGGCTGCGTGGGGCCGGCGTGGAAAGCCTGGTTCTGTTCGGGATCGCGCTGGTCTTCACCTTCAACGCGCTGGTGGCGCTGGTGCAGTTCGTCGCCACGGCGGATGCGCTGCAGCAGCTTGTGTTCTGGGGCATGGGATCGCTGTCGCGCGCCACCTGGGGGACGATCGCCATCCTCGCCGTCGTCATCGCCGTGACATTCCCGCTGGCCATGCGCGCCGCCTGGCAGCTGACCTCGCTGCGGCTCGGCGAGGAGCGGGCCCGCAGCTTCGGCGTCGACGTCAAGTGGCTGCGATTCACGGCGCTGGTGCGGATCAGCCTGCTGACGGCGACGGCCGTCGCCTTCGTCGGCACCATCGGCTTCATCGGCCTGATCGGCCCGCACATCGCCCGGCTGCTGATCGGCGAGGATCACCGCTTCTTCCTGCCGGCCAGCGCACTCAGCGGCGCTCTGGTGATGTCGCTCGCCGACATGGCCAGCAAGACGCTGATTCCCGGCGTGATCATCCCGATCGGGATCGTCACGTCGCTGGTCGGACTGCCGATCTTCTTCGCGCTCATCGTCCGCAAGCTCGGGCATGCATGATGGGCGGGCCGATGCAGCTTCACGTCAGCAACCTGTGCGCCGGCTATCGCGGCAGAATGGTGCTGCATGATTTCACCATCACGCCTCTGGAAGCCGGCAAGGTGACGGTGCTGGTCGGCCCCAACGCGGCGGGCAAATCGACGCTGCTGCGCAGCCTCGCCGGGCTCGTTCCGGCGACCGGCTCGCTGCGCCTCGGCGGGATCGACCTGATGGGCCTGCGGCTCGCCGAACGGGCGAACCATGTGGCGTTCATGCCTCAGGATCTGCCGCAGGGCGCGGAACTGACGGTGCTTGAGAGCGTGATCAGCGCCCTGAAGGCCTCGCCGCTCGATGGCTTTGGCGGCGGCGCGCAGGAAAGCCGCCTCCGCGCGCTCGCGGCGCTGGACCGGCTCGGCATTCTCGATCTTGCCTCCGATGGCATCGGCCGGCTGTCGGGCGGTCAACGCCAGCTCGCGAGTCTGGCGCAGGCGGTGGTGCGCGCGCCCCGGCTGCTGACGCTGGACGAGCCGACCAGCGCGCTGGACCTGCGGCATCAGTATCAGGTGATGCACACCGTCAAGGCGCTCGCCGGCGAAGGGCGTATCGTGGTCGCCGTGCTTCACGACCTCACGCTCGCGGCGAAGTGGGCCGATCACGTCATCGTGCTGGATCAGGGCCGGCTGGCGGCGGAAGGCCCGCCCGCGGAGGCATTCACGCCGGAGATTCTGCGGCGCGTCTACGGTGTTGCGACGCGGGTCGAACGCTGCTCCCGCGGAGGACTGCATATCGCGGTCGACGGCCTCGCCTGACCGCCATGGATCAGTGCCGGCACCCCATCGATCCTGGCGTGACGCCGGAGGCCCATGAGCGGGCCCGCGAGGTGCGATCGCTGTTCGACAGGACCAATGTCGCCGGATGTGATTCGACGGCAGGCGTCGGCCGCTGCTACGACGGCACCGGCCGCATGACTGTGGCGGCCCTGAGCTGCAGGTGGTGAGGGCAATGGCTTCTTTCGCAGCGCCGGTTTCCGGCGGTCTCATGGGTGTACGATCCAGGCGGCACGCGCTGCACGTCGCGGCGGTGCGGCGGATCCCTGCGCGTCGGCAGACTCCTGCATCCGTGAAGCGAAGCGCGGCCTGTGCCGGATGCGAAGCCTGGAGCGCGAGCCTTGGCTGAGGTCACCCTGCCGCGAACGCGCATGTTCGATCTGCGCCGCCCCGACGGGGAGATGCAGCGCATCTTCGTCGCATGGCCGGCGGTGCCGCCGCCCGCGACAGGGTCTCCGGTGATCTATCTGCTGGATGGCAATGCCGATTTCGCCGTCATGGTGCATGCGGCGCGGTCGCATGCGCAGCGGCCCGAGCTCAGCCATGTGGAGCCCGCCGTCATCGTCGGGATCGGCTACCCGATCGACGACGATCTCGACCTGCAGCGGCGCACCTTCGACTATACGCCGGCCGCGCCGCGCGAGCGCCTCGGCCTGCGGCCGAACGGCAAGCCATGGCCCGCGACCGGCGGCGCCGACGCGTTCCTCGCCTTCATCGAGCAGCACGTGAAGCCGCGCATCGCGGCCGACTTCGCCATCGATCCGGCGCGCCAGGCCCTGTTCGGACATTCCTTCGGTGGCCTGTTCACGCTCTATACCGCCTTCACCATGCCGCAGCTGTTTCAGGGCTTCTACGCGTCGAGCCCGTCGATCTGGTTCGCGGGCCGTTTCGTGCTGGAATTCGAGCGCGACTTCGGGGCGCGGCTGGCCGCGCTCGGCAGCCGGCGTGACCTGATGATCTCGATCGGCGCTCTGGAGCAGATGCTGCCCGCCGACAGGATCGCGACCACCGGTCCACGCTATATGGAATGGGTCCGCGGGAACCGGATGGTCGACAATGCGCGAGAACTCGCTGCCCGCCTCGCCGCGCTCGAGGCTGTGGGGCTCGATCTCGCCTTCCATGAATTCGCCGATGAAAGCCATATCTCGGCAACGCCGCTCGCGATCTCGCGCACTGTTCGCCGCGCCTTGCGGCCGTTGCCGCGGAGCGCGGCTGCGCAGATGCCGGCCTCGGCGGGCTGACATCACGCTCTAATGTCCCGAATCCGAAGTTCGCCTCCCCATGCCTTGCGCTCCGTAGCGAACGTCTGAACCACCACGCTAGCCGCTGAGAACGCCGGGCGAGACGTTCCGCTTGGTCACGACCCGCATGGCGAAGCTGGAATGCAGCCGGATCACTCCCGGCAGCCGCGACAGATGCTGGCTGTGGATGCGCTCATAGTCCTCCATGTCCCGCGCCTGCACCTCCACCAAATAGTCGTCGCTGCCGGACATCAGGTAGCAGGACAGCACGTCCGGGCATTTGCCGATCGCCTTCTCGAAAGCGGAGAGCGCGTTCTCGTTCTGGCGGTCGAGCGTGATGCTGACCACCACGTGCAAGCGGTAGCCGAGCGTGGCGGCATCGATCTCGGCCGAATAGCCGCGGATGATCCCGGCCTTTTCCAGTTGCTGCACCCGCCGGGCGCAGGCAGTGGGCGACAGTCCGACCCGCTCCGCCAGCACGACCTGGCTGACCCGCGCGTCGCGCACCAGCTCCCGCATGATCTTCTGATCGATCTTGTCGATGTCCACGGCCAATAACCCTATCCCTGCGCCGGTCGCCCGATTCGGTCAGAATATCGCTATGAAACGTAGAAATCACGCCGGTTTCCTGCGCGGATCGGCGATTATGGGCCGATCTTTGCCGAAAATCACCGGGTTTCGGGTGGCAGAGTCGCCGCATCGCATTTTGCCGCAGGGTGATGCAGGTGGCGACAAAGGCAGGCGGCCGCCAGGCCGCATCGGTTCTGACCGTCGATCTGGCCGCAATACGAAGCAATTATCGCCGGCTGAGGGCGCGCCTCAAGCCGCAGACCCGGTGCGGAGCGGTGGTCAAGGCCGATGCGTATGGCCTCGGCGCCGCAGCGGTATCGAAGGCCCTGCTGGCGGAGGGGTGCGAGACCTTCTTCGTCGCCCTGCTCGATGAAGGGCTGGCCCTGCGCCCGCATCTGCCGGCGTCGGCGACCATCGCCGTTCTCAATGGATTGCCGCGTGGCGGCGAGTCGGAATGCGTCGCCGCCGGCCTGCTGCCGGTCCTCAACTCGCTTGCGCAGATCGAGACATGGTCCGCCTGTGCGCGACAGGCCGGGCATATGTTGCCGGCCGCGGTGCAGATCGACAGCGGCATGAACCGGCTCGGGCTGATGCCGCGCGAGGTCGCGCGCTATCGCGAGACGCGTGAGCGCTATGCCGGTCTCGATCTTCGCTTCGTGATGAGCCATCTCGCCTGCGCCGACGAGCCGGAAAAGGAGGCCAGCGCCTCGCAGCGCGACGCCTTCGCGCGCCTCACGGCGAGCTTTCCCGACGTGCCGCGCTCGCTGGCCAATTCCTCCGGCATCTTTCTGGGCGCGGAGTATCACTATGATCTCGTTCGTCCCGGCGCCGCGCTCTATGGCATCAACCCCACCCCGGCATCGCCGAACCCGATGCGGCCGGCGGTGCGGCTGACGACGCAGGTGGTCCAGCTTCGCGACATCGGCGCGGGTGATCATGTCGGCTATGGCTGGGAGTTTCGTGCGCCCGGCACCATGCGCCTCGCCACGTTGTCGATCGGCTATGCCGACGGGCTGCACCGTGCGTTCGCGATGCGGGGCGCGGTGTTTCTGGATGGTCATCGCCTGCCCGTGGTCGGGCGCGTCTCGATGGACAGCCTGATCGTCGATGCCACCGCGCTGCCGGAGGGATCGCTCGCGCCGGGCATGGAGGTCGAGATCATCGGCAGCGCGCAGCCGGTCGATGATCTCGCTACCGCGATCGATACCATTGGCTACGAGGTGCTCACCTCGCTCGGCCGCCGCTTCACGCGCGTCTATCGCGATGACGCGGCGGGCCCCGTTTCTTCCCAGCCTGCCGAAAGCGTTTCGTTATGAAGGTCCTCATTCTCGGCGCCGGCGTGATTGGCGTCACCACCTCCTATTACCTGTCCAAGCGCGGATTCGAGGTGACCGTGCTCGACCGACAGGCGGGACCGGGGCTCGAGACCAGCTTCGCCAATGCCGGAGAAGTGTCGCCCGGCTATGCCTCGCCGTGGGCGGGGCCCGGCGTTCCCGTGAAGGCGGTCCGCTGGATGCTGGACCGGCACGGCCCCCTGGTGGTGCGGCCGCAGGCCGATCCGGCGATGTGGCGCTGGATGCTGCAGATGCTGCGCAACTGCACGGCGGCGCGCTATGCGCTGAACAAGGCGCGCATGGTCGGCATCGCCGAATATAGCCGCGATTGTTTGCGCGCGCTGCGCGCGGACACCGGCATCCGTTATGACGAGCGCAGTCAGGGCACGCTGCAGCTGTTCCGCAAGCAGGCCCAGCTCGATGCCATCGGCGGCGATGTCGAGGTGCTGCGGCAGTACAATGTCCCCTATGAGGTGCTCGACCGCGACGGCTGCATCCGGGTCGAACCCGGCCTCGCAGCGGTGCGTGACCTTTTCGTCGGCGGGCTGCGGCTGCCGGATGACGAAACCGGCGATTGCCATATGTTCACCCAGCGGCTGGAGCAGCTTGCGGCCGCGCAGGGGGTGCGCTTCATCTATGAGACCGCCATCCGTTCCATCGACGTCACCGGCGATCGCGTGGCGCAGGTGTCCACCAGCCGCGGTCCGTTCAGCGCGGATGCCTATGTGGTCGCGCTCGGCAGCTTCTCGCCGCTGCTGCTGCGGCCGCTGGGAATCGATATCCCGGTCTATCCGGTGAAGGGCTATTCGCTCACGGTGCCGATCGTGAACGCCAATGTGGCGCCGGAATCCACGATCATGGACGAGACCTACAAGGTGGCCATCACCCGGCTCGGCGATCGCATCCGGGTCGGCGGTACGGCGGAGGTCGGCGACTACACAGTACGCCTGAGCGAGAACCGCCGCGCGACGCTCGACCGCTCGCTGACGGATCTGTTTCCCGGTGCCGGCGATCCGTCCCGCGCAACGTTCTGGAGCGGGCTCCGGCCGATGACGCCGGACGGACCGCCGATCCTCGGGCGGGCGCGCTACGCCAACCTCCATCTCAACACCGGCCACGGCACGCTGGGATGGACCATGGCCTGCGGCGCCGCGCGCGTCGTCACCGACCAGATCGCCGGCGTGACGCCGGAGATTCCGGTCGAGGAGCTTTCCATCGCCCGCTATCGATAGACCACGGCGCTTATGTTCGGTCAGCCGGCTGGGGCGAACACGATCAGGAGATCCTTGGCGTCGACGGCGCTGCCGCTCGAGACCAGAACCTCCTCCACCGTGCCGTCGCGCGGCGCATGCAGCGCAGTCTCCATCTTCATGGCCTCGATGGTCAGCAGCGTCTCGCCGCTCCTGACCTGCTGCCCCGGCTTGACCGCGATGGTGGAGATCGCGCCGGGCATCGGCGCCGCGACATGCAGCTCGTTGCCGTCCTCGGCCTTGCGGCGCACCGGACGGGTGCCGACGGCGGTGCGGTTGGGCACGCGGATGATGCGGGGCTGGCCGTTCAGCTCGAAGAAGACCTTGACCTGGCCCTCCTCGTCGGTCTCGCCGATCGCCTGCAGTCGGATCACCAGCGCCTTTCCGCGCTCGATCGCCACCGTGATTTCGTCGCCGACCTGCATCCCGTAGAAATACACCGGCGTCGGCAACACCGAGACCGGGCCGTATTTGCGCTCGAGCTTGGCATAGTCGGAGAACACTTTCGGATACATCAGGTAGGAGCTGAGCTCCTGCTCGCTGATGCGCCGGCCGCAGCGCTTCTCGGCTTCCGCGCGCTGCGCGGCGAGGTCGGCCTCGGGGAGCAGCGAGCCCGGCCGCGCGGTCGACGGTTTCTCGCCCTTCAGCGCCTTGCGCTGCAACGCCTCGGGCCAGCCGCCGGGCGGCTGGCCGAGATCGCCGCGCAGCATCTCGATCACGGAGGCGGGGAAGGCGACCTCGGTATCGGGCGCCAGCACATCCGCGACGGTGAGGTTCTGCGCCACCATCATCAGGGCCATGTCGCCGACCACCTTGGACGACGGTGTGACCTTGACGATGTCGCCGAACAGATCGTTGGCGGCGCGATAGGCCTTTGCCACCTCGTGCCAGCGGGTGTCGAGGCCGAGCGAGCGGGCCTGCTCCTTCAGATTGGTGAACTGGCCGCCCGGCATCTCGTGGAGATAGACCTCCGATGCGCCGGACTTGAGATCGCTTTCGAAGGCGGCGTACTGGGTGCGCACCGCTTCCCAGTAGAAACTGATCTGGCGGATGGCTTCCGGATCGAGGCCGCTGTCGCGCTCGCTGCGACGCAGGGCTTCGACGATGGAGCCCAGGCACGGCTGCGACGTCGCGCCCGACATCGCGTCCATCGCCGCATCGATGGCGTCGGCGCCGGCGTCGATCGCGGCGAGAATGCTCGCGGCGGCGATCCCGGAGGTGTCGTGGGTGTGCAGGTGGATCGGCAGGCCGACTTCCTGCTTCAGCGTGCTGATCAGGCGATGTGCGGCGGCGGGCTTGAGCAGGCCCGCCATGTCCTTGACGCCGAGAATATGGCAGCCGGCCGCCTCCAGCTCCTTCGCCAGCCCGACATAATAGCCGAGCGAATACTTCGCCCGGTCGGGATCGAGAATGTCGCCGGTGTAGCAGATCGCGCCTTCCGCGAGCTTGCCGTTTTCGCAGACGGCGTCGATCGCGACCCGCATGTTCTCGATCCAGTTGAGGCAGTCGAACACGCGGAACAGGTCCATCCCCGCTTCAGCAGCCTGGCGCACGAAATGGCGCACCACGTTGTCGGGATAATTGGTGTAGCCGACGCCGTTGGCACCGCGCAGCAGCATCTGGGTCAGGATGTTCGGCGCCTTCTCCCGAACCAGCGCCAACCGTTCCCACGGATCCTCCGATAGGAAGCGCATCGCGACATCGAAGGCGGCGCCGCCCCAGCACTCCAGCGAGAACAGCTCGGGCAGCGCCCGCGCATAGCTGTCCGCGATCGCCGCGATGTCATGGGTGCGCATGCGGGTCGCCAGCAGCGACTGATGCGCGTCGCGCATGGTGGTGTCGGTGATGAGCACGCGGGTTTCATTGCGCATCCAGTCGGCGAAGGCCCTCGGTCCGAGCGCGTCGAGCTTCTGCCTGGTGCCCGGTGCGATCTCGGTCTCGAACCGCGGCGGCACCGGAGTGCGCGCTGTGGCCGGCGGCTTGGCGCGGCCGCGGGTTTCCGGATGGCCGTTGACGGTGACGTCGGCGATATAGGAAAGCAGCCGTGTGGCGCGGTCGCGCCGCTTGCGCGTCGCGAACAGCTCCGGCGTCTCGTCGATGAAGCGCGTCGTGTAGGCGTTGGCGCGAAATTTCGGATGATTGAGCACCGCTTCGAGGAACTGCAGGTTGGTGGCGACGCCGCGAATCCGGTATTCGCGCAGCGCGCGGTCCATGCGGGCCACCACTTCCTCGGCCGACGGCGCCCAGGCCGTCACCTTCTCCAGCATCGGGTCGTAATAGCGCGTCACCACGGCACCCGAATAGGCGGTGCCGCCATCGACGCGGATGCCGAAGCCGAAGGCGCCGCGATAGGCGGTGATGCGGCCGTAGTCGGGAATGAAGTTGTTCTCCGGATTCTCGGTGGTGATCCGGCACTGCAGCGCGTGGCCGTTCAGCGTGATCTCGCCTTGCGGAGGAATTCCGGTCTCCCCGACATGGCCGAGCCGTCCGCCTTCAAGGATTTTGATCTGCGCCTTGACGATGTCGAGGCCGGTGACCTGCTCGGTCACGGTGTGCTCGACCTGGATGCGCGGATTGACCTCGATGAAGTAGAACGCGCCGGTGTCGGCATCCATCAGGAATTCCACCGTCCCGGCGCCGACATAATCGGTGGCGCGGCCGATCGCGAGCGCAGCCTCGCACAGCGCCGCGCGGGTGTTGCCGTCGAGATAGGGCGCCGGCGCGCGCTCGATCACCTTCTGATTGCGGCGCTGGATGGTGCAGTCACGCTCGAACAGATGCATCAGGTTGCCGTGGGTGTCGCCGAGCAGCTGCACCTCGACATGCCGCGCACGCTGCACCAGCTTCTCGAGATAAACTTCGTCCTTGCCGAAGGCGGCCCTGGCTTCGCGGCGGGCGGCCTGCACCGAATCGATCAGCTGCTCCTCGCCGAGGATCGGCCGCATGCCGCGGCCGCCGCCGCCCCAGGATGCCTTCAGCATCACCGGGTAGCCGATCTCGCGCGCGAGGCGGCGGATTTCGCCGTCATCGTCCGGCAGCGGATCGGTCGCCGGCATCACCGGCACCTTGACGTCGACCGCAAGCCGGCGCGCGGCCACCTTGTTGCCGAGAGTGCGCATGGTCTGCGGGCGCGGACCGATGAAGATGATGCCGTTGGCCGCACAGGCCTCGGCGAATTCCGGGCTTTCGGAGAGGAATCCGTAGCCGGGATGAATCGCATCGGCGCGGGCCTCGAGCGCGACGCGGATCACCTCGTCGATCGAGAGATAGCTTTCCAGCGGACCGAGCTGCAGCTCCCCGGCCTTGCCGCGGCCGACCTGATAGGCTTCGTCCGCTTTGAAGCGATGCAGCGAAAGCTTGTCCTCCTCGGCATAGATCGCAATGGTCCGGATCCCCAGCTCGGCCGCGGCGCGGAAGACGCGAATGGCGATTTCACTGCGGTTGGCAACGAGGAGGCGCTTGATCGTCATGGGCAGGTCTCCGGCTGGTCGGCACGGCAGGGCAACGGGACGGGGCTCGTTTCATCAGAGGATGTGAAGGTCTGCCGGGGGCGCGGACGCTGGTGGCCTGCACGCTTCCGACCTGACCTTGCGGAGGGGCGGAGTTCAGCAGGCGACGACGTTCACGGCAAGCCCGCCGAGCGAAGTTTCCTTATATTTCGCATGCATGTCCCGCCCGGTGTCCCGCATCGTGCGGATGCAGCTGTCGAGCGAGACGATGTGCGATCCGTCGCCGCGCAGCGCCAGCATCGCCGAATTGACCGCTTTCACCGCGCCAAAGCCATTGCGCTCGATGCAGGGGACTTGGACCAGGCCCTGGATCGGATCGCAGGTCATGCCGAGATGATGCTCGAGCGCGATCTCGGCGGCGTTTTCGATCTGGGCGTTGCTGCCGCCGAGTGCTGCGGTCAGGCCGGCCGCGGCCATCGCTGCAGCCGATCCGACCTCGCCCTGGCAGCCGACTTCGGCTCCCGAGATCGAGGCGCCGCGTTTGATCAGGCCACCGATGGCGGCGGCGACCAGCAGGAAATCGCGAAGGCCGCGCGGGCTCGCTCCGGCGATATGGTCGCGATAATAGCGCATCACTGCGGGCACCACGCCGGCGGCGCCGTTGGTCGGCGCGGTGACGACGCGGCCGCCGGCGGCGTTCTCCTCGTTCACGGCCATGGCGTAGAGGTTGAGCCACTCCAGCGGCTCGGTCGGAAGGGCGATGTCGTTGCGCAGGCGCTTGTCCGTGAGCTGCCGATGCAGGTCCGGCGCGCGGCGGCGCACCCGGAGCCCGCCGGGGAGGACCCCGTCCTGGGCGAGCCCGCGGTCGATGCAGGCATTCATCACGCGCCAGATGCGGTCGAGGCCCTCGTCGAGCGCGCCGTCCGCCGTCGCGGCCCGCTCGTTGGCGCGCTGCAGCTCCGCGATGGACAGGCGGGAGGTTCCGCCCATGCGCAGCATCTCGGCCGCGGTTGCGAACGCGTAAGGGATGGCTCCCTCGACGGCCGCGGCCGTCGAGGCGCCGCTGGCAAGCTCGCTGTCCGACTGCACGAAGCCGCCGCCGATCGAGTAGTAGGTTCGGCTGAGCAGCACGCGGTCCGCATCGTCACAGGCGCGGAAGATCATGCCGTTGACATGGCCCGGCAGCGGCGGCCCGGTGTCGAACAGGATGTCGCAGTCGGGGTCGAAGCGGATGCCGGCGTGAGGGCCGATCAGATGCTTCTCATCTCGGAGCCGGTCGAGCGCGGGCGCGATCTCATCGGGATCGATCCGGTCCGGGGCATGACCGAGCAGCCCGAGGGCGATGGCGCGGTCGGTGCCATGGCCACGCCCGGTGAAGGCCAGCGAGCCGTGCAGCGACACCGCGATCCGGCGCGGAGCCGGCGAGAGCGCGCGGATATCCTCGGTGAGAAAGCGGCGCGCCGCCGTCATCGGCCCCATGGTGTGGGAGCTCGACGGCCCGATGCCGATCTTGAAAATGTCGAACACGCTCAGGAACACGGCGGCTCCCCGTTTGTGGAACACCGGATGCCGGCGTCCCAGCTTGGCCGAAGTCGCCGGGGCGGGCCAGTGCGTTTCGCATGCAAACTGAAATTTGATGCGGCAGGGCCGGGTTTGCCGCGGCCCTGCATCCGGCCGCACCGTGCATGCGCGGCCCAGCGGCGCGCATGCAATGGTTGGTTCCGCCGGAAGCGCAGCGGCGGCTCAGGCCGGCGAGATCTCGAACAGGCCTTCGACCTCCACGGCGCAATCCAGCGGCAACTGCGCCACGCCGACGGTGGAGCGGGCATGCCGCCCGGCATCGCCCATCGCCTGCACCATCAGGTCGGACGCGCCGTTCATCACCTGCGGCACGGCGTCGTAGGTCGGCGTTGCATTGATGAAGCCGCCGAGCCGCACGCAGCGGCACAGGCGCGTGAGGTCGCCGCCGAGCGCCGCCTTGGCCTGGGCCAGGAGGTTGATCGCCGCGAGGCGGGCGGCAACCTGCCCCGCCCCGAGCGACACGCTGTCGCCGAGCTTGCCCCGATGGGCCCCGTCCAGCTTGCCGTCGGCGCCGAGGCAGAGCTGGCCCGAGAGCACCAGCAGGTTGCCGGTGATGACGGCCGGCACATAATTGGCGACCGGCGCCGCCGGAGTTGGCAATGTGATGCCGAGAGTCTTCAGATTGTCTTCGATCGTGCTCATGATGATCCTGCCGGTTCGCTGGAGGTTGAATCAGGCGATGCCGGTGATGGCGATGCCGGCAGCCTTCACCTTGTAGGTCCGGTTGATGGAGATCAGCACCGAGGTCAGGGCCTCGGCGGCAGCGGCGTTGGCCAGTGCTCCGCCATCGACGCCGCGGTTGCTGACGGCGTTGGCGAGCTCGATGACGGCGCGCCGCGCCTCAACGTCGTCGCCGAATACCAGCACGTCGCAGTCCGCCTTGCCGCCGCCATGCAGCTTCTGCGAGCCGACATTGTGGAACGCGCCGACGACGCGGGTCGATTCATCGACGCCCGCCCTGGCGATCAGCGCGGCGGAGCCTTCCGCCGGAAGTTGCACCACCGAGACCTTCGGCGGCACCAGCGGCACCACGGCGCTCACGACGATCTTGCCCTTCACTGCCTCGCGGATGTCGGCAAGCGTGGTCGCGAAGTTCGCGAACGGCACCGCGACGATGGCGATGTCACCCTCGGCCGCGGCCTCGGCATTGCCCGCGCCGGTGATGCCGGCAAACCCTTCGGCGGCAAAGGCTGCGGCGGATTCCCGCGCCTTCTCGGCCGTGCGCGATCCGAGGATCACCGGATAGCCTGCCTTGCTCCAGCAGCGCGCAAGACCTGAACCGAGGTCGCCGGTGCCACCGATGATGGCAAGCTTGGGTCGTGAAGTTGCAGACATGGGAATGCTCGATGTTGGGACGACACAATAGAAAGCCCGCCCCGGCATTTGTCGGAGCGGGCCGGATATTCAGGCCTTGGTGAGATGCGGAACGACCTCTTCTGCGAAGATCTGCATCTGCTCCAGCAGCTCCGGCATGGTGTTGACGGCGAAGTACAGGCCGAGCAGATGCGTGGCGCCGGCTTCGCGCAGCTTGAGGCCGAGCTCGATGATGTGCTGGGCGTCGCCGACCAGATTGATGTCCTCGTGAGCCACCTCGCCCTGGTCCTTCAGGGTGGATTTGCTCAGCGAGACCAGGTGATTGTACATCTGCGACTGCTTGAACTTGCTGATCGCCTGTTCGCGCGTCTTGCCAAGATAGACGATGTATTGCGGCGCGACCTCGAGCGCCTTGCCATCGCGCCCGTGCTGGGCGGCGAGATCGTGCAGCATCCTGGTCGATTCGCGCAGCTTGCCGACCTCGACGCAGGCCGGCATCCAGCCGTCTCCGGCCCTGGCGGCGCGCATGATGGCGTTCTTGTTGTTGCCGCCGAGATAGAGCGGCAATGATTTCTGCAGCGGCTTCGGGAACATCTCGACGTCGCGATACTGATAGTATTCGCCCTCATGCGTCGCCAGCCGCTCGGTGAAGAGCTGGCGCAGCGCCTGCAGGCCTTCATCGACCATGTTGCCGCGGTGCGCCTTGAAGTTCGGCTGCAGCGCCTCGAACTCCTCGCGATAGGCGCCGACGCCGATGCCGATCTCCAGCCGGCCGCCGCTGAACTGGTCCAGCGTGGCGATCTGCTTGGCGGTCACCACGATGTCGCGGCGCATCGGCAGCACCAGCATGCCGGTGCCCATGCGCAGTGTCTTGGTCGCGGCGGCGATGAAGCCGTAGGTGATCAGCGGCTCCCAGTAGTTCGGCGGCGTGGGAAACTCCTCGCGCACATAGTGCTGGGTGGTCATGTGGTCGTTGCCCCAGACCGAATGATAGCCGAGCCGCTCGGCGTGGACCGCGATGTCGATGATGTCCTGTGGCGTTGAGAAGGGGACAGGATACATCAACCCTTCCATGCCGGTGGGAAGCCCGACGCTGATCTTCATGCTCGCTCTCCTGAGTGGCGTCCTGTGCAGACAAAATCGTTTCTATATTTGAAACATATATGGCGATAACTCAATCATTGGCCTGCGCATTCGTCAAGGTGCAATGCTCGGCGCTTAACATATGCGCTTTATTAGCGGTTATTTTGACAATTGACGCTTTGACTGCGGCGTGCCATCAGTAATGAACTAATGTTTTGATATATGAAACACAAGAAAGATAACTCGGATGCTGGCGCACCTCGAGCGGTTGAAGCGGAAGATGGCCGAAGATGATCTCGACGGCCTCATTGCAGCGACAACGGAAAACATCCACTATCTCACCGGCATCAGCAGCGTGTCGCTTCACCTGCATCCGTATTTCGGGCAGTGCTACGCCGTCGTCACCCGGGACGCGCCCGAGCGCGTGATCCTGGTGTCCTCGACGGGAGAGATCGATCAGGTGCTCGATGCCTCCGCTGCGATCACCGATGCCGTAAATTTCGGCACCTTCTATCGGGAAAGTTATGGCAGTGAGGAGCTGCCGCCGCATGAGGAGCGGCTCCGCCGCATGACGCTCAATCCGGCCGAGCCGAATGGCGCGGCGGCGCTGGTGGCGGCGCTGAAGCGGGCCGGGCTCGCCGGCAAGCGGGTGGGGCTCGATCAGCAGGGCTGCCGCCTTGGCGTGGAGGAGTCGCTGAAGGCGGCGCTGCCTCAAACCGTGTTCGTTCCGGCGCATGCGGCGCTGGCCTGGGTCCGCCGGGTGAAGACGCCGGAGGAGGTCGCGCGGATCCGGCGTGCGGCGCTGATCACCGAGCAGGCGATTCAGGCGGCGGTTGCGATCGCCCGGCCGGGCGTGACCGAATACGAACTGTATCTCGAGTTCAACCGCTCGGTGGCGTCCCAGGGGGGGCGGCCCGAGTTCACCATGATCAAGTTCGGGCGCAACGCCGTCGGCGGCCAGGTGCTGTCAAACCGCACGCCGCTCGAGCAGGGCGACACCATCTGGTTCGATGTCGGCTGCTCCTATCGTGGCTACTGGTCCGATCTCGCGCGCACCTTCAGCTTCGGCGAGCCGTCGGCGCGGGTGCGGCAGCTCTATCGTGCCATGGCGGCGGGCGAGGCGCTCGGCATCGAGAAGACGCGGCCGGGCATGACCGGAAGCGATGTCTTCCATCTCACCGTGCAGGGCGTGCGCGACAATGGCGAGCCGCGCTACCGGCGCCATCACGTCGGCCACAGCATCGGCGCGGAGGTTTACGAGCAGCCGATTCTCGCCGACGGCAATGACGTCGTGATCGAGGCCGGCATGGTGATCAATATCGAGACGCCGTACTACGAGTTCGGGATCGGCGCCATTCACGTCGAGAACCCGTTCGTCGTCGCGGAAAGCGGGCCGAATGCGCTGCTCACGTCCGGTTCGCCGCGTGAGATCGTGGTGCTCTCCTGACGCGCGGGCTAACGGATCACGGTGCGGCGATTCATGGTCGAGATTTCGTCGGCGATGACCTGGGCCAGGCTGATGATCTCGTCGAGGTCGAGCTTCTTGGTGTCGAGATAATGGATCGGAAAGCTCAGCGAGAGGCCGGCAAGGACGTTGCCGTCAGGGCCGCGTATGGGCGTCGCGACCGAGGCGATCTCCTCGTAGATTTCGCCGCGGTTGACCGCGTAGCCGAGCTTTCTGATCTCGCGGATCTGCCGCATCAGCTCCTTCTCGCTGGTGACGGTCAGCGGGGTGATGCGCTCGATCGGCTTCTTGGCCAGCATGGTCTTGATGAACGCGTTGCTCTCATGCGCGAGCAGCAGCTTGCCGAGCGCGGAGCTGTAGAGGCTGACGCTCTGGCCCGGCTCGGTGGTGATCTTCAGCGGTCCGCGCGATTCGTAGACCGCGACGTAGATCACCTCCGTCGAGCTCATCACGCCGACGTAGAAGTTATAGGGAAACTGCTTCTCGTACTTCGCGAAAACGCGCAGGCTGATCTCGATCAGCGAGTTCTGCGTGGCGTAGTTCGCAGCAAGCTGAACCACTTTCGGGCCCAGGTGATACTTCTGGGTCTCCGGATTCTGTTCGAGATAGCCACGCGAGGCCAGCGTGGTGATGAGGCGATAGATGGTCGCGGCGTTGATGCCGAGCTCGCGTCCCAGCTCGCGAACGCCCCAGCTTTGTTTCGTCGCCGTATAGGCCTCAAGGATTCGCAGGCCGCGGATCAGCGACTGATTTCCGGTCTCGGTCGGTGCCTTCATATCACGTCCAGGTTTTTAGCGGGATCTTGCGCCGCGGGCGGCGGTGGCTTGGCTCTGCATTGCCGGTAGGGAAAAGAACTCTGACATGTTGAAAGACGATAAGGCAGGTCTCGAATGCTGTCCGACGGCCGCGATCGGCCAGCGCTCGGTTCACGACGAACGCCGCACGTTTCCGCTTTTGCCGCCGATCGTCAATGGCAGCGAGTCCGATCTCGGTGACAAATTCCGCGCGCCGGTCGAGGTTGTCTACGACTATACGAAGATCGACCCGGCGATGTTCGACGGCATTCGTCCGGGGCAGGGGATCGATCAATGGTCGCCGCTGCTGCCACCGCTCGTCCCCGGCAAGGGGCTCGGCGAAGGCAACACCGCGCTGATCGGAATCCCGGCGCTCGGCGCATGGGCCGGCATCGGCGCGGAGGTTTTCGTCAAGGATGAGAGCCGCAACCCGACCTGGAGCCACAAGGACCGGCTGAACCGCTGCACCATCAGTGCCGCACGTCTGGCGGGAGCGCCGGGCGTGGTGGTGGCCTCCTCCGGCAACCATGGTGCGTCGGCCGCGGCCTACAGTGCCCGCCTCGGCCTGCCCTGCATCGTACTCGCCAGCTCGACGGCGCCGCCGGCAATGCAGACTTTCGTCGGCGCCTATGGCGCGGTGGTGCTTGCCGTGCCGCCGGCGCGGCGCTGGCCGCTGATGCGTGAGATCGTCGAGCATCTCGGCTTTCATCCCGTCAGCAACCTGACCGAGGCGAGCCACACCGGCCACGCCTACGGCACCGAAGGCTACAAGACGCTGGCCTATGAACTGTTCATCCAGCTCGGCCGCGTCGTTCCCGCCGTGGTGCTGGTTCCGACGGGCTATGGCGAGCTTGCCTATGGCGTCTGGAAGGGTTTTGTCGAGCTCAAGCTGCTCGGCCTGACGCAGGATCTGCCACGCATCGTCGTCTGCGAGGCGGCTTCCTATGGTGTGCATCACCGCGCCCTCGCGGCCGGTCGCCCCGCCTTCTCGTTCCGCGCCAACGAGCCGACCACGGCGCTGTCGATCGCGATCGAGGTCGGCGGGCATCGCGCGGTGGCCGCGGTTCAGCGCAGCGGCGGCGAGGCGCTGCTCGTCAGCGACGAGGAAATGCGCGCCGCCCAGGAGGTGATGGCGCGCGAGGGTCTCTGGATCGAGCTGGCCGCGGCGTCCAGCATCGCCGCGCTGCGCAAGCTGGCGGATCGGCCGGATCGCGAAACGCGGCCGGTGGTCTGCGTCGCGACGTCTTCGGGTTTCAAGGACGTCGGCGTCGGCAGTGTGCCGCTGCCCTCGTGCGATGGATCGTGGATCGACTTCGTCCGCGCCGCGCGGTCGCAGGGACTCTCGGACATTTAGCCGCACGGATTGCGGGAAGGTGGATGCGCCGCTGCTCAATCTTTGGGCCCGTTGCTCGCCGGAGGATCGTGATCTGGCTAACGGATACGCAATTTTCGCACGTGTTTCAATAATAGAAACAATGTTTTTTTAGTTTGAAACGGTCAGGGACGGATGTTATCGTTCAGATGCAGATTTTCTTTGATCGGCCGTCGGCGTGCATCGACCTTCGCATAGGGATGGAAATTATAAAATGAAACAGTCACGATTTATCGCGTGTGTTCTCGGCACCGTGTTCGTGGTGAGTACGATCCTCGGTTCGGCGCCGGCAAAGGCGCAGGCCAAGCCCAAGATCATCGTCGGCGTGGTGCTGCCGCTGACCGGCGTGCTGGCGCCTTACGGCAAGCCGAATCTCGAAGCCATCACCCTTGCGGTCGATGAGGCCAATAAGGCCGGCGGCGTCGACGGGCGCGAGATCGAG
>Ga0180222_1001179_pt1 | contig 29503 bp, 26 predicted proteins | sample eDN5th37CKraftOP_FD_151336 | JGI IMG/M metagenome (GOLD analysis project Ga0180222, IMG submission 151336) | Enriched Organic Plus compost microbial communities from Emeryville, California, USA - eDNA 5th pass 37_C Kraft OP (version 2) (version 2) ...
CGCTACGGCTTCCTGTCCGCCGCCGATACCGAGGTGCTGCGCGGGCTCGCCGTGCTGCTGGTGCTGAACGGCGCGCTGGCGCTGCTCTGCTATGTGCTGCTGCGCAAGGGCTGGAAGATCAGGCCCTAGGTCGAAATCGCCTCAGTGCCGGTAGAGCGGCCGCAGCGCATAGCGGCCGTCGCTATAGGCGCCGAACAGCCCGGATATGGCCGGGTGGTCCACGGGTTCGTCGCTGTCGTCCCGGTCGAGATTCTGCTGGCTGACATAGGCGATATAGCTGCTTTCGCCATTTTCGGCGAGCAGATGATAGAAGGGCTGGTCCTTCGACGGGCGCATGTCCTCGGGGATTGACTCATACCATTCCTCGCTGTTGGCGAAGACCGGGTCGATGTCGAAGATGACGCCGCGAAAGCCGAACAGCCGGTGGCGCACCACGTCGCCCACGCTGAAACGGGCATGGGCGATGGCGGGGGCTTCGACGGCAAAGGGTGTGGGGCCGGATGCGGGGGTGATGCTGCGGTTCATGCGTCCAATGTAGGATGCCGCGGGCGGCATACAAGAAAAATGCCATCAGGCGGCTTGGCAAATGCCTCCGGGTCGGTTAATGGCGCCGCTCGACCCGCTTGACGTGGGAAGGGCGGCCCTTCGCGGCTCCCCCTTCGCAATGGCCCGGAGAGGTGGCAGAGTGGTCGAATGCGCCGCACTCGAAATGCGGTTTACGGGCAACCGTAACGTGGGTTCGAATCCCACCCTCTCCGCCAGAACCCGCTTTTCCACGAACCACTGCGAACGCTGAAAGCGGCGGAATTGCGTCGCTTTTTCTTTGTTTATCGTTCGCGAAGAGCCGTCATAAATCGTCGTTTTCCGCTTGTCATTTTATGACGAAACTTATGACTGTATCTTCCCTTTCCCCTTAGCTATCACCGCCGATGGAGGCTGATATGAGGCAATATAAGCGGCTCACGGTGAAAGCCGTGCAGGCGGAAAAACGACCTGGCGTCCATGCCGATGGCGATGGGCTTTATATGCGCGTGCGGGATTCCGGTACGAAGTCGTGGCTTTATATCGGCATGCTCAATGGCAAACGTCGCGAAATCGGGCTTGGCTCGGTTCGTGACGTGCCGCTGGCAATTGCGCGTGAGAAGGCGGCGGAATTGCGTGCAGCCTTTCGTATGGGACGCGATCCGGTGGTTGAGCGCAGAATGAAAGCCGCTAGAGAAAATGCCATTCCGACTTTCGGTGCCTTCGCCGATTCGCTGATCGAGGATATTGAAGGCGGCTTCCGCAACGAAAAGCATCGCAAACAGTGGCGATCGACGTTGCAAAACCATGCGGCGAGCTTACGCGACAAGCCCGTCGATCAAATTGATACGGCGGCTGTGCTGGAGGTGCTGAAACCCGTCTGGGACAAACTACCCGAAACGGCATCAAGAGTACGTGGACGAATCGAGCGGGTGTTAGACGCGGCAAAAGCGAAAGGATTGCGTTCGGGCGAAAATCCCGCGCGATGGAAAGCCCATCTGGAACTGCTGCTTCCCAAAAGGACAAAAGCTGCTCCCGTTCATCATGCCGCCCTTCCATTCACGGAAATTGCGGATTTCATGAAATCGCTTTTGCAGCGCCCGGCATCGGCGGCACGAGCCTTGGAATTCGCTATTTTGACGGCAGCACGTTCGGGTGAGGTGCTGGGTATGAAATGGAGCGAACTGGATAGGGAGAGCGCGGTGTGGACGGTGCCCGCCGACCGTATGAAGGCAGGGAAGGAGCATCAGGTGCCGCTGAGTGCTGCGGCGCTGGCGATCCTCCAAAAAATCCGGCCGGAAAATGCTGAAGCGGATGGAAATGTTTTCGTCGGAAATCAGGGGCAACCTCTTTCCAACATGGCGATGAGTATGTTGTTGCGCCGGATGGGCTATAATAAAATTACCGTTCACGGCTTCCGGTCGGCATTCCGTGATTGGGCAGGGGAGATGACGGAGTTTGCGCGCGAGGACGTTGAGATGGCCCTCGCGCACATTGTAGCATCAAAGACAGAACGCGCTTATCGTCGCGGCAATGCGCTTGCAAAACGACGGGCGATCATGGATTCTTGGGCAGATTATTGTCGGAAAACGGCATAGCGCATGCTGCTGGCGAGATGGCATGTGTGTGTGTTGTATACACATATAGCCATTCAACATCTCTACACTATATATCCTTGATCTCAAACGTGCTTGCGGAACCTATTCTCGCATAAAATTAATGTACAGAATTAGTGGCTGATTTCCAATTTTCCTGCCTTCACGCTGAGCTTCATAAGCAGTGTCAGATCCTCCACTCGCCACTGATCAACCCAGAGCAAAAACAGGCTATGATAGGGTTCCGGGATACGGTGCTTCTCTCCCCTCTTCCAATTTCCTGTATCGGGATCGTCATAGGCTTTTTTAGGCCAATAGGATTGGAAGCAATAGCTGATAGGTTCGGGCAGATTTCTGAGTTTCTTTCGCCTTATAAGAACTGGTGATCGCCTGATTTTCGAGTTTGCAATTTTTTTCAGCCGCCGATTTTCCAACTTCCGCAACCGTTCCACGACCGCAATCATACCCTTCGAAATCAGACAATGCACATGGAGGTGAAAACGTTCATCGTTCGGATTGAATTCACCGTGAAGACCGGCAAACAGAAAGCCATCCGCCTCAGTGGCGCCCATGCGTATCAGATTAGCCCGCAACTGTGCGAGAAGCTTTCTTGGATCGGTACCCATCAGTTCCTGAGGATGGATAATCCATTTTGTTGGAAGGATATGAGCCGTCGTCACCGGCGCGTTGGCGGGATTAGCGTATAGCGACCACAGCCATCCGACAGTGCGGATGCGCTGTTCGCGCATATAGATGCTGCTGGCTGGCGTATTTCCTCGTTCATCGAATTCGGTAGCTCTCCGGAGCCGTATCGCCAATTTTCTGGCGGCTTGTGCATCTATGATATCGGGGAACTGGTCGGCAATACGCAGAAGCCGTTCAATCCGAAGCTCATCTTCCCGACGGGCATCATCCAATGTTTCAAACTTGATGAGGCCATCCCGGCGCCTAGTTCGAAGGTCGGGACGATATTTCTTCGGCGGCAGACGTAGTTTGCTGATACCGGGACGAGCCATGATTTTCTCCATAATGATAGGCATGCGGAAGCGAGCGCTTCCACGTCATGCGAAGTGAAAGATTGGGATTGGCGCTGGTCAGGTTTTGACCAGCGCTAGCATTTGCAAAATTAGGGATATCGCCTCTGTAATGAGGCATGAATTCTCCCTCACCGGAATCCATAAAGATTCCGGTGTAGTTTTTGCTGTAGGTGTTGTTTGAGAGTGGGCCTTAAATGGCTGCGGATTATCTGCGTTCGATAAGTGCGCGGATGCTGGCGATCGTGATAAGCGTCCGGCGTCCGATCTTAACGCGCTTCAATTGGCCGGATGCAAGCAACTCATAAATTTTCGTATTGCCCAATCCAGTCATCTCGCGCGCTGTTGCGACGGTTACGGAAATTCGTTCCATTTTTTCTCCTTTCTGTCCGGTTTGGCCACAATGGCTTGCGAACGAAGGAGACCTTATCCGGGCGCTAGAATTGACTCACCTGCGAACTCCTGTGAACTCAGATGGAGCCTCGCTACGTCGACCTTTGGAATAGGATTTCCTGATAAAAAATGATGAAAAACATAGAGTTATGAAGATTCTATGTACTTTTTCCACACTTGTGAAACCGTTGCTTCTATCGTCTTTTCATTCAAGCTGCGGACCGTCGCGATTTCTTCGATAAGCTCAGCCTGCGACTCAAAAATTCCCGGTTTCAACCTTCCGGCAACTGCCATGTCGACAATTTCCATCCAGAATGCGTCCCAGTTCGCCTTGTTCATCCGCTCACCGATCCCCTTTCGGGAGGTGTTGTTTTCGTTAGATGCGAAAAGCCGGATCAGGTCTGCTTTGGCGAATTCGATTCCCTTGATAAGCACTTTTTGCCGTTGCGGGCTGGTCCTCCGCGTGACGGAAAACGCATTCGAAGGCCACCGCCAATCTACCTGATCGGCGGACCATCGGCGGCTGGCTCGCCAGACGATAGGTTTTACAATTTCCGTGGCGCTCATGTTCCGAATTGCCGCTTTGTCGTAGCTCTCCGAAAACTTCTTCCATGCCGTCCGAATATTTGGTGCTTCGACGGGCCATACTATCTTCGCGCGCGAGCGTAGTCTGCCATCGCGCAACAAATCGCAATAGCTGCTTTAAACGCGATTACCCCACCATTGGCAGCCGCAAATTGTGTCAAAGCATGGTTTGCTTTGATCCATTCCTCTTGTGCCTCGTGTATTTCGTCCATTCCTTGTCCTATGGTCATTTGCTAAAATGCAGATCGCCTTAACCATGTAGCATAGGAACTTGCCGATCGTTCGGAAAGTCAGATTGCTACTTGGCGCGATAATCATTAATCACCATCATGCCTTCGTGACCAGAGCGATATGGGGACATGCCGGGCTTGATTGGGGCGTCATTTATGTTATAACAGTCGTATGAACGCATCTCTCAAAATCACTAAGGTTGGGAATTCTGCGGGAGTTGTGCTCCCCAAGGAAATTCTGGCCAAGCTGCGTGCAGGCGTAGGGGATACCCTCTATGTATCTGAAGCGCCGGACGGCATCCGTATCACGGTTTCCAACCCCGAATTCGAAGCCAAGATGGCGCTGGCCGAACAGATCATGCGCGAGGATCGGGACATATTGAGGGTCTTGGCGAAATAACATGCCTGATAATCGCGAGCCGGTCTGGATAGAGGCTGAACTGGCTCTTGCCATTCATGATCGCCAATTGGCCGAACATGGCGGGCCGACAGGCCTGCGCGATGAGGCGGGTCTGGAATCCGCGCTAGCCCGTCCTCGCAATCGCTGGGCTTACGGAGAAACGGATATTTGTGCTCTGGCGGCTGCTTATGCTTATGGCCTTGCTCGCAATCACCCTTTCATCGATGGAAACAAGCGTACAGCTTGGGTGCTGGCGCGCCTGTTCCTTGCACTGAATGGCGTAGCGATTCAGTTTGTACCGGAGGATGCGATCCACATCGTGTTGCGTCTTGCCGCAGGTGAAATCGATGAGGAGGAACTCTCGGGCTGGTTCAGAGCCAGACATATTGCCGCGAGCCATTAAGCAGGTTTCGCCGCTCGTTCGATCTTGCATTGTACCAATCAACGGCCGGAGAATCTCGCAGCGTGGGCAAGTGGAGGAACAGAATGCAGGGCTAGAAACAGAGGGGCGCCGCGGCGGCCACATATGGCAAAAGAGACTGGCGGCTTACGGGTGCTCAACGTAGATAGCTGCCCTTCTTAGCCGTGGCTGAGTGGCGGCTGCCGCTAGTATAGTGCCATTCGAGGCATAAGCTGGAGCCTTCAAAACTTGCCCTACGTTCATCGATCAATGTGTGGGCCTGAGTGCTTGGTGTGGGACAAAACTGCCGTTCGCGGTGTCGACCGGGATGTCGGGTTTCAAGGGCAACAGCCATTCAGATCATCACGGTACTCTTCTTGCTCTGATCAACGAGTCCTGAGCCTAAGGAATTCGGTGTCAGACAGCATAACCATCTGACATCGAATCATCGCATCACTTGCTATTCGGGTGCAGCCAAGGCCACATTTCCCTTTCAATCCCCCTGCATTCCTCCACCATCTCGTCATATTCAGACTGGTGAGCGCTGTTGAGGCGATTGGTTAGGGCATTCAGCCGCGCCTCAATGCCTGCCTTAAACTGCTGTCCCTTTGCGCTCTCAAAGCGGTGCGAGGACATGCGGAAGTGCTGTTGAAGGATTGCGATATTTCCTTGCACATTCTCTTTGATTTCGACGTAGGGCGGTTCGCCCTCTTCCTCGCCGTTCTCGCTGTCGGTTTCATCAAACTCTTCACCATTGATATGCGCGGCGCAATAATAATCATTGCGAACGAAGCCGCCGGGCAGAAACTCGATCTCATCGGCTGCGTCAGTGCGACCACAGGTTTCACATGTTCTGTCTTTCACGAGCGTTCTCCTTGGATGCAAAAAGGCACTCCCAAAGCAACGGTACTTTGGGGTGGAAGGAGGCCTCATTCGGCCCCCAGAGGGATTCGAACCCGCACACGTCAGTTATAAAAGTCGGGCTTTACCACACGAAGCTACAAACGCTGCCATCGCTGCGGTATTGTCGATTTATCCCATTGCGATCCTAAGGCAAGGTGTTTTGCCACTATCCCGCGCGCGGACATGCTGCCAGCGCAGCTTAAGGGGGTACTCCGGCCGGATTGTGGACTGTCTGCACCCGGCGAATGGGAATCGGTGGTTGAACGTCCGTGATGGGTCGACACCGGCAGGCTGGGTCTGGGACTTTGCTGTCATTCCTAGTCCCGGCTCGGAAGGGCGGCTTTCAGCTGAACACCGGACGTTCTGAAGGGCACCATGCAGCAGGATAGGTTGGCCGTTTGCAGACCGTCTAGTTCTTTTGGTGGGGCTGTTGAGATATATGCCGTCTAACGGAAAGGGCCAGCTAAGGGGACGTTTCCGGCGAATATCGAAATAGGCCTGCTTTGCTCAATGCAGGTCGACATGTGGAGCCGCGTCCAGTATTAATTCGATGAGAGTGCCACAAACGGCGATCATTGGGGGCAGGTTTGACGCTGGTATATTGTAAAGCAGACGAGGTTTTCGGCATCGTTCGCGGTCGCCCGCTGAACTATGTGGAGCGCGCAAAGGTCGATGCGGTGTTCTACGAAAACCTAACGCGTAACAAACACATTGTGGTACATGGATCATCGAAACAAGGAAAAACATCCTTAAGGAAAACGTGGCTAGGCGATAATGATTATATTCATATTGGCTGCTTAAACACGATGGGCTTAGTTGAACTTAATGCTGGTATATTGAAGAAGGCGGGTTTTAAAGTCGAACAGGCTTCGACAAAATCAACTTCCGGAGCTAATAAGTACAATGTGGAAATTGCGGGCAAGGGCGGCTTGTCTTTCATTGTCGAAGCATCTGGAAAAGGTTCCTACGCGCGAGAAAATTCGTCGGCTGATACAGTAACTGTTAAACGGTTGGAAATCGACCTAAATGACGTCAATGACGTTATCGCAGCGCTGAGAGAAGCGAATTCGCCAAAATACATAGTTATTGAAGATTTTCACTACTTTCCGATCGAAACTCAAATCGCCTTTAGCATGGCCCTGAAATTATTCCATGAAGAATCTGAATATTGCTTCGTTGTTATTGGAGTTTTGCGAGAAAAGAACAGGCTCGTTTACTTCAATGGAGATTTGGCTAGCCGTGTGGTTGCGATTGATGCTGATGAATGGAGCCAAGATGAGCTTCTAAAGGTTGTAGAAAAAGGCGAGGATTTGCTTTGCGTTGATTTTCATCCTGATTTTAAAGCTGGAGTGGTAGCTAATTCCCAAGGGGCGGTGTACTTGGTTCAGGAAGCATGTTTAAAAGTTTTACGCGCCGAAGGTATTGACGCCACGCAGGATTTTCGGAAACAGATCGGTGCAGGTGTAGATGCTCGTGCCATCATAAAAGAAGTTGTTGACGAGCAAGCTGGACGATACACCACCTTCATCCAGGGTGTAGGAGAAGGATTTCAAGTTACAGCATTAGAAATGTACAAATGGCTTCTCCATGCTTTGCTTAATTTTTCAAATGATGACCTTTCCTCTGGAATAAGGCGGGCTGATATTGCTGCCGCTATTAAGGACTATCACCCGGATGGCGAATCGCTGAATGAAGGAAACATTACTCAGGCGTTAACAAACATATCCTCACTTCAAGTCAAAAAAGGCGTTCGACCTATTGTACTTGACTATGATCAAACAAATAGGGTTTTAAATGTCGTGGACAGAGCCTTCCTTATCTGGCTAGAGTACCAAGATCGCAATGCTTTATTAAAAGAAATTTCCAACTGAATAATGAAATATCAAAACGCGCTTTTTCTTTTGGCCTCATTGGGAGACATGCGAGCGTCCGCTCCTGAGCGCTCCGTCAAAGCACTAAGCATCCGAGAGTGGCACGTAGCCGACCGGCAGTCTTCCAACGGGCCAACGACCCGTTCCAGCGTTACCGACCGTTCCAGTGGCAGCACCGGAACGGCCTGAGTTGGTCGAGAGCAGCCGCTCTTGGTTTACTAATTCACATATGACAAAATTGCATTTTTGCCATATGTGTCGCTGTAAAGGTAGGATTTGTCTGTGAAGAGACTGGCGGCTTACGGGCTTCCGACGTAGATCACTGCCATTCCGGGCCACGGCTGAGCGGCAGTGGTTGCCGCCAATATTCCGGTCATTCCGAGGTTAAGGTTGGATTTATGAAAGCCGCCGTTCGTTCATCCTCTTGGGATATAATAGATTGCTTAGTGGTATTTTTGCTTCACTAAACCGAATCCTCTGCAATTGCCAACAACGTCTCACCGCAGCCGTATGATTCCTGCTTTCCTATCGACACTCTTGCTAATGGAGTGAAAGACGGTCAACATTCCAGAGGCAGGAGGATGGAATGCAAGCATTGTTCGAAATGCCAGAAGGACTTCACAAACTCGGCGAAATCATCTCTGGATTTCCTCCAGACAGTCCACATTGGAATGAAGCTCAGAACCGCTTTCAATTTATTGATCGTTTACTGATTGAATGCCTAGGATGGGAACGGCCGGACATTCAGGTGGAACGGACAGATGAGTCAGGTGGCCGCGCTGATTACATTATGGGTCACCCAGCAAAGGCTGTTCTTGAAGCCAAGCGCGAAGCGAAAATTTGGAACATCCTGCCCAGTGGTTCACCTAGAACGGTAAGGAAGCTAGAGCCGTTATTGGTAGCATGTCCGGCGTTTAAGGAGGTCGTTCACCAAGTCATTCCATACTGCTCTTTGCGTGGTGCTGCCATCGGTATAGTGTGCAACGGTCCGCAGCTAGCAGTCTTCCAAGCAATAACCATAGGGCAGGAGCCACTAAAGGGTGAGTGCTACCTCTTTAATGGCTTTAGCGAATACCTTGATAACTTTGCTCTGTTGTGGACTCTGCTTTCCCCGGAAGGGGTGACCGAGAATAAGGCCTTGCGTGACCTAGCTCGACATAGGAACCCGAGGATTCCGTCGAAAGCATCACAGTCGATCCCCGAACCAAACAAATACCGGTACCGCGACAGCCTACAAAACGAATTGCGGGAGATAGGCTCATTTCTACTTGAAGAAATTGAAGATAACCCCGAGCTTAGACCTGAGTTCTATCGGGAGTGTTATGTTCCGATCGAAGCAAACAATCGACATTTGCTCCTGAGTAAGCAAATCATTGCTTCACGGTATAGCCGGGTGTCGATGGATAGTTCAACGCCTGCCGCGCTCGATCAGGTAAGCCGCACAGGCAAGATTGGCGATCAATTTTTTACAAATGCTGGCTCGAAGCCAATTGTAGTAATTGGGGACGTTGGTGTTGGAAAATCATCATTCTTTGAGAATTTATATTTAAATATCGACAATGATTCGAAGAATGATTCTCTTTTTATAAATATAGATTTAGGTGTGAAGGCAAATCTTGCGGATGGCCTAAAAAACTACGTTCTAGAAGAGATACCAGAATCTCTTAGGACAAAATATGGCATAGATATTCAAGATGCCTCATTTGTAAGGGCAATATATCATGAAGAGATCAAGCGGTTCGATCGGACGGTCGAGGGAGAATTGCGTGAAACAGATCCAAACGCATACAGCGCAGCCCGTAGGGAGTTTTTAAAAAAGAAGATCGATCGAAGAGATGCTCATCTGCACGCATCTCTTTCTCATATATCTCGCGGTAGAAATCGGCGTATCGTTCTTATAATTGATAATGCTGATCAACGATCATTTGAGTTACAGCAAGAGGCATTTCTCATAGCACAAGAATTTGCTGCTACCCGCAGCTTATTTGTGTTTGTTGCCCTCCGACCTAGTACATTCTATCTATCAAAGACGACGGGAGGTCTGTCGGCCTATCAAAACAAGTTGCTCACGATCTCACCGCCACCTGCCGATGAAGTTATCCAGCGCCGGTTAACATTCGCGCTTCGCGTGGCAGAGGGAAAAGCTGCTCCAGCCGCGTTAGATGGTATTCGGCTTAATCTCAGCAGCATTGTGTCTTTTCTGAGGGCAACGCTCCGTTCAATCAGGAATAACGACAGCATAAAGCAGTTTTTGAGCAATATCACAGGTGGAAATACCAGAGCTATTATTGAACTTATCACGAGCTTCTGTGGAAGTCCAAATGTCGATGCTAAGAAAATTGTTTCAATTGAAACGGAGGACGGGAATTATATAGTCCCATTTCACGAGTTCACAAAGCATGCTCTATTGGGCGAATACTCTTATTATAATCCTCAATCATCCCTCGTTGCCTGCAATATATTAGATGTGAGCGCTGCCGATTCAAAAGAGCACTTCCTATCTGCTTTGATTGTTGGATATCTGAGCTCTAGTGTAGGCACTCGCGACAAGGATGGCTTTGTTCCTGGAGAGGTCATTCAACAAGAGATGATGAAGCAGGGATTTATAGAGGACCAAATCCAGGCCTCCTTACGTCGCCTTGCTGGTCGTAGGTTGATTGAAACCCCATACTCACATTACAAAGAACTCACTGTATCGGATAGCGTTGTTCCAACTGAGTTCTATTATCGAGCTACCAGCATAGGAATTTACCATATTAGATTTTGGGTTGGATCATTCTCGTTCCTTGATGCTATGTCAACAGATACTCCCATTTTTGACGAAGCAGCACGTGCCCTAGTTTCTCGGTTGGCTCCATCTTTTGAAATAAAAGATCGCTATAGAAAGACGATGGCATTTAGAGATTATCTGGAAGCACGTTGGCATTTGGCAAGTTTCGACGTCAGCTATTTCGATTTCCCAACGGTTTTAGCTGGCCACGTCCGCGAGTTCGAATCCGTTGAACGCGCATCTCGATCGAGTGGGAATGGGCGCTCCGGCTATCGACAGAGGATGCGCCTCTAACGAGATCTTATATCGCCAACATAGCCGCCATCCCGGACATGGGAGCGTTGCGGTCATTGATCTATGGCAATAATTGCCCAGCTCCAGCGCCTCTTAGAGCGCCTCATAAATGGTCGCTGACCCAAGCATTTTTCCGTTTTACCATCTAGTTCGGCCAATTTCGGGAAAGCGGGGCAATCGGGCCAGATTGGTTTATACTCAATCCGCACCGTCAAATGCCGGGACTGAACACCTAAAGGTTCCTATTGGGAAAGTACGGATCAACGCAATCAGCTACTGCCAGTGGATCAAACTATGACAGCAGGCGCGCCGTCCACCTGCTGTCACAGCATCCCTAGACCAAGGAGCCATTGCTTAAATTGGCCCGGCCATTCCGTCGTACTCCAAGCTATACGGCTTGCGTCAGGGGCTTGTTCATGCCCCACCGCTCCTTCAGGCGCTCGATTGTGTGCCGCCATTTTGGCGTAACCGGCTTACAAACAGTATTTTGGTTACCGAACAACCCAATTTCATTGATTGCCTCGCTGAGCGGCACGGTGTGTATCCAGCGAACCGGCACGAAATATTCCATGTGCTCTGGATCTTCGACATGTTCCCGATGATAGACCCCGTCCTTCAATACCTCGAGTGCCGGGCGTTCGCCCTCGGGTGTCGCGATTTTGAACTCGGTGATTGGTTGCCTTGCACCGATTACCTCTCCAACGCCGACGAAGCCATAACCGGGGGCCTTTACCCACACGCGATCACCGGCCGAAAGCAGATTGAGCGTATTGCTATACCAACTCCCACCCCCGCCGCTGATGAATCCGTAACGTCGGCCCTCGTCCCAGCTCCGCGTCGTGCTATGCCCGAAACAAGCGTAGAACTCGCCGTTCCATGGCTCGCGTTCCCGCGTCCCGCGCGTCGTGGCGGGCGTAGCGGCGCTGACCTGTATTTGCACGGGGTCCACGAGCCAGGTACGGCTAAGAAGTTGTTGTTCCCCATTAGCGAACACCTGAAAACACAGCACGTTGATGGGAATGCCCTTGTCGCCAAGATATTTGACGATGCGCTCGCTGCTGTCATCAAGATGTGTCGCTACTATTACGATCTGATGGCTCTCGTTTAGCGTATCCTCGTCGAGCGGCTGGCCAAAGCGGTGAAGAAAATCGTCCGCAAGATCTCGCCCCGGCGCGAACCGTCCATAGATTGCGGCAATGTCGCTGGCCTCAAGCTCCTCGACCCAGCTAGCGTAATCGAGCGCCTGTGCAACCACTTCGCGGGGTGTGCGATCGCGTTTCAGTTCAATCAGGATCAGAGCGCCATCCGGCGCAAGTGCCAGCAAATCGAGCCGCCCGGCGGTTGTCGTTTCCTGTTGGCCGATCAACATCCACTCGTCCGAGAGAATGCGCGGAGCGGCGACGATCATATCTTCAAGTGTGCGTTCGCTGGCGATTCGGGTTTCAGGCAGGGGCTGCGGTTGCGCTGCTACGGTCCAGATGTGATTGCGAATGGGCATATTTCAGATATTTACTCATGTCTGGTTGCTGTTTGCATGCTTCGCATAACGGCTTGGCAAGATAGGATGCTTTAATAATTGTCGCAATCCAAAGGTCCAATAGGAATGTCGCGGCCAATCATTACGCTGATAATGGGAGATTCCATAAATGCTTGCTGAACCCGTGGGGAAGGCTCCACGGTGCAGGTTCCTATATCCTGATAGGGATCTTCCGCATTTCTCCGTAAGGAGACAATCCTTTCCACCCATGAAGCTGTATCAACTTCAGAGTCGTCGAGCGTGAAAGCCATATCGATAAAATTTCCCACGTGCGCACCGGCGATCCATAAATCCGTGGACGGTTCAATGGCGTTCCCACAGCTTCCTCTGAGACAATTGGCTCTGAACTGGCCGCCGCCAAATTTTTCAAATACCTCTCTTATCTTTGTTGACCGTGTAACCTTCATGTCCTGAACGACTGGATGGCATTTCTCTGTCACAAGAGCGTCCACGAACTTCACGCTGCTGCCCGTGACTCCATATGCAACCGGGCAACCTTGAACGGTAAACGACCACAAAGATTCTATTTTATCCGTGTAAGGAGAAGGGGATTTGATCTCGGCCGGTCCTAAGCGCGCTTCTATAAATGCTGGATTGGAATCAACCCGTAAAATGTCAGTAGCCCAAGCGTAGAGCGATTGCCCATCGATTTCCGCTGTTATGGAGCTTTCGCTATCTTCGGAGAAATTATCGCTGTCTATTCCATTCAGGGCGGATTCTTCCTCGCTTCCCGGTGAAGCCACATTCTCGCTTGTTTTTAGACCTAAAAAGATTCCCAAGGCGATGAGGATGCAAATCGCCATGGCAATGCTGCCAATGAGCTTTGGATTTTGCTGGTTCATCGCAACCCCGCATCATTTGCGGCGGTTTCATCCGCCATTTTCTCCAAAGCCGATGCTATGCGCATCAATGTATCTGAGATTTCGACATGGCGATCGTGTAGAGAGACAATCGCGGCAATTCCCCCCAGAGCCAGCAATAGGAAAACGACAAATCCGACGCCTATGGCAATGAAGTCGGTTGTAAATTTGGGCGTGCCATATACGTCGGCAATGATGAAAAGCACCAATGCAGTTACGATGACCGCGACCCCGCAAAAGATATAAATTAGATAGCGATACAGATCGACGATGAAGCGCATGAAAGCTCCCACTCTATGAGCGAATAGATTGATTATCGGGCAGCGCAGCGTTGAACGGCGGCCCACGCCTCAGCCAATCCGGATACCGGAAATGTTGCTGCATGTGGTACTGCCCAACCGCTGGGGACTTGGAACTGGATCTCTTCTGCTTCGGAAAGCTCGGTAAGCAGGGCGCTGGTTGCCTTTGTAATGTAAACCATGTTGTCGTCCAGAAGCGCAGGAACCAGCTCAATTTTGGTGTTAGTCTCGATGGAGGATTGACGGACCCAACGGGAAATCGGAACTGTGAACGCTTCACGAATTTTCTTATCTACATAGCTTACCGCGCTACCTGCCAGAACGAAGAAAATCGAGTCGGTATCTCCTGCACGCCGAAGAATGGTGCCAACCTTGCCTATGGAGAATGTGCCTATCTCTGATCGGATGGCAATGCAGCCGCCGGTAATGCGCCGTATATTCCATGCATCAATGGTTTCGACGAAATTCGGGTCGCTGGGCGGCCGATCCCGCTGTGCGATTTTGGATTGAAAGCGTGCTTCTGCCGATCGCTTGAGGGCGCGCACAGCCGCATTACCTTGTGCATACCCATATTGCGCGATCAACACGCCCGTCAGGCGGGACTCTTCTTCGTCACAGGCCAGCTTGATCATCGCGCGTACTTTCTCGATGTCGCCAGCCTGCGCGATGACAAGAAAGGCCATATTGTCGATGCAGCCAAGCCAATCCCGATAGCGTTCCCGTTGTGGTGAAGCGGCGACCATGCGTTCCGCCGCCGCAGCGCCTATATTGGTGCTAGCTGCCCAGCCGGGATCCGATAATCCGCGACTCAAGGCGATCAATACAGCACAGCATTTCGGGTTAAATTTCATCACTTCGCCCCCAATTCAGGGCGGTGATGTACTCGACCTTCGCCGCCCTTATGTCCACTTGGGGCGACGGCCTGAGCCGGATGTTCGAAACCTGCCGATAACAGGCGCATGCGCCTTTACCGTTGCCGGCTGGACATGCGCGCATGCCACCCGGCCCCAGAATTCTGTGACCGAGTTGTATCGGAGAGGTTTCGACGCCCCGCCCTCCGGCTTTCACGAAGGGCTTTGCAGCCTTACGCGAAGCCTAGCGACAAGAGCAAGGCCGTGATTTGCTCTTGTGATGGCGATGGCTCTGTATTGGAATATTTGTCGCAACATTCTGGCATAGACGATTGCGGAAAAGAGCTGCGATGGCAGCTTGGATGACGCAGTTAGAAGACGGTGCAATTTTAATATAAGTCATTGAAAAATAGGTGATTATTGACATTTTTCACCATTTTCGCTATAATGGCGCCAGCGCAGCTTGGCTGCGTGTTTTCCAAACATCGCTAGGATTTCTATAATGGGAACATCTGCAAAGGTGCTCGCTGCCGCGGACGTGCGCCGTGTGCTGGCTCATGTCGTCTATCATCGCCATGCCGACCGTAACCGAACCATCGTACTGCTTAGCTTCAAAGCCGGTCTACGGACCTGCGAGATCGCCGGACTCGATTGGAGCATGGTTTTACAACCTAACGGCAAGCTGGGCGACCAGATCGCCATCGCCGCACATATCGCCAAAAATGGATCGGGCCGCCGCTTGCCTCTGCATCCCGAACTCAAAGCTGCGTTGCGTGCGTTGCATAAGCAATATGATTATCCCCTTGCAGGTCCGGTCATCCGGTCGGAACGCGGCGGGCATATGACGCCCCGGAGCATCGTCAACTGGTTCGCCCAGATTTACGCTCAGCTTGGGTTGATGGGGTGCAGTTCGCATTCGGGGCGGCGCACATTTATCACGGCTACGGCGCGGCTGTTGACCAAGATGGGCGGCTCCTTGCGCGACGTGCAGGAACTGGCTGGTCATCGCGCCCTCACCACGACCGAGCGCTATATCGAAGGGGATCGCGATGCCCAGCGGCGGCTCGTCCGCATGCTCTGATCGCTGACGGCAACTCGTCTTTTCCTTTCTCACCATTTTTACTCCAAGGAGCCACGGCCATGGTTGGCGGTGAACAATCCCTTTTTGCCTCGGATGATCCATCCCCTTTTGACAAGCAAAGCTGCGTTCGCCGTCTTAATGACGATCTACGCCGTTATGGGCGTGGCGGCATTGTCGTATTGTCGGCGGGAATTGCCGCGCTGTGCATCGATGAGGTCCATGACATCATGGAGGCGGTGCGCTGTTTCGAGGATTTCAACGACGATAACGATCCCTATCGCGAGCATGATCTGGGCGTGTTTCGTCACCGGGGCGAGCGTTTGCTGTGGAAGATCAGCTATTATGACAAGGATCGTTGCAATGCCTCGCCCGATCCCGCCGATCCGCGTGCAACATCGCGCATTCTCACCATCATGTTCGCATGGGAATATTGATGAGCGAGTTGGATCGGAAACTGCCGCCAGCTTTCTTCCTCGAAACCGCTGCGCAATTGGAACCGTTCGGACAGGGCAGGCTCGACCGGCTTTGTGGCCTCTATGCCATCGTCAACGCATTGCGCCTTGCCGTGCCGACATCAGCGCGGGAGAGCCGTACCCTGTTCGAAGCCGGGATTGCGTTTCTTGAGGATAAGGGATGGCTTTCCGCTGTACTGGTAGAGGGGATGCCGACCCGTCAGTTCGTTTCCCTCGCGCGATATATGTTTGCGGAGCATCAGCGTCGGATAGGACGATCGATGGTTCCAGAGCGGATCGCGGTTGGGCGCGGCAATCGTTCCGCCGTCGAGTTTGCGGCTTTGGAAGCTGTGACCTGTGGCATGCCGCTGTTGCTTTTGATCGACGGGCCGCTCAACCATTATAGCGTCCTCTGCGGCTTCACTCCGTCACGATTGAGGCTGTTCGACAGCTATGGATATCAGTGGCTCAGCCGCCGTCATTGTGGATTTGGACGTTATGGCGTTTATCGCCACAGGCTGCATGTCTGGGTGGCTAAATAGGTCGGTTTGCTCTATCCTCAGTTCGTCACGGATCGCTGAATATCGTGGCTAACCGCCGCTTATCTTATGACGTTTTTTATGACGAAATTCAAAAAATTGGATTTTTCCCAATAAAATCAAAGATGCATGGCGGACACCCTCTCCGCCATATCCCACCCCGCGCACTCCTTCCCGTCGCGGAACTTTCCCCCAGCCTGCTCGCTTGTGCCCATGGAGGTTGTCCATGGCCGCACGCGCATATTGGCAGGGTCAGATCAAGCTGGCGCTGGTTTCGATCCCCGTCGAGATTTACCCCGCGACGCGCTCCGGCGCGGCGATATCCTTTCGGCAGATCCATGAGCCGACCGGAAAGCCCGTCCATTACGACAAGGTGGTCGCCGGCGTCGGGCCCGTCGATCGCGACGAGATACTCAAGGGCTATGAGGTGGCGAAGGGAACCTATGTGCTGCTCGAACAGGAGGAGATAGAGGCGGTGAAGATCGAGAGCCGCAAGACGCTCGATCTCGTCCAGTTCGTGCCCGCCGACGCCATCGACGTGCTCTATTATGAAAAGCCCTATTTCGTCGTGCCCGCCGACGATCTGGCGGAAGAAGCCTATGCGGTGTTGCGCGATGCGATGCGCCGGACCGGCAAGGTCGGGCTCGGCCAGCTTTCGGTGCGCGGGCGCGAGCAGCTCGTCTCGCTGAAGCCGTGCGGGCGCGGGCTGGTGCTGGAGGTGCTGCGCTATGCCGACGAGGTGGCGCGGGCGCAGAGCTATTTTCGCGGCCTGCCCGACAAGCCCGCGGACCCCGATCTGCTCGACCTCGCCACCGCGATCATCGAGAAGAAGACCGCGCCGTTCCGGCCGGAGGAATTCCATGACCGCTATGTCGATGCGCTGCACCGGCTGATCGACAAGAAGAAAAAGGCCAGGGGCCGGCGCGTGATCGAGGAAGAGGACGAAGCCGCCGCGCCCAAGGCGGGCAATGTGATCGACCTGATGGCGGCGCTGCGCAAGTCGGTGGGGGAGGACGGGCGCGCCGCCTCCGCCTCCGGAAGGAAGGCCGCCGCCGGGAAAGCGCCCGCGCCCGCAAAGACGCCCGCCCGCCGCAAGGCCCCGGCCAAACGCAGGAGCGCCTGACGCCATGGACCTCAACCCCGAAACGCCGCTGCATCTGGTCGACGGCCCTATCCTCATCCGGCTGGGCGTCGCGGCCGGGCTGGGGCTGTTGCTCGGCCTCGACCGGGAATTGCGCGGCCATGCGGCGGGGCTGCGCACCCATGGCATCGTCTGCTTCACCTGCGCGCTGATGACGATCAGCGCGATCGCGCTGCACCGGCAGATGGGCGGCATCGAGGGCAATGTCGATCCGCTGCGCATCTTCGAGGCATCGGTCGCGTTCATCGGCATCATCGGCGCGGGACTGATCGTGTTCAGCAAGGGCGAGATCCGCAACCTCACCACCGCCGCCCATCTCTGGCTTGCCGGGATGACCGGCATCGCCTGCGGCGCGGCGCAATGGCCGCTGGTCGTCGGCGGCGCGACCGTCGCCTTCTTCATGCTGACGCTGCTGCATTTCGTCGAGAAGCGCTGGCTGCTGACCGACAAGGACAACAGGTGATGGCCAGCCGCGGCGCCCTTGCCCCCTATAAGGCGAAGCGGGATTTTTCCCGCACGCGCGAGCCGAAGGGCAAGGTGGGGAAGGCGGGCGGCAACAGCTTCGTCGTGCAGAAGCATGACGCGACGCGGTTGCATTGGGATTTCCGGCTGGAGGTGGACGGCGTCCTCAAAAGCTGGGCGGTGACCAAGGGGCCGAGCATCGATCCCGCCGACCGGCGGCTGGCGGTGCGGACGGAGGATCATCCGCTCGACTATGGCGATTTCGAGGGGACCATCCCCAAGGGCGAATATGGCGGTGGCACGGTGATGCTGTGGGATCGCGGCACCTGGGAACCGGTCGAGGGCAAGAGCGCCGACGATCTGGGCGAGGGGCATCTCCATTTCCGGCTGCACGGCGAGCGGATGAAGGGCGAATGGCTGCTCGTCCGCATGAAGGGCAAGCCGCATGAGAAGCGCGAGAACTGGTTGCTGCGCAAGATCGACGATGCGGAGGCGGGCGAGGGCGACGTGCTGGTCGAGCGGGCGCTGACCAGCATGCTGACGGGCCGCTCGATGGCCGAGATCGCCGCCGACCTGGAAGGCGCGCAATCGCTTGCCGGGGCGAGCGGGGAGGACTTCGCCGCGAAGATGGAGGCGGCGCGGCGGCATAATGCGCGCAGCGGGGGCCGAAACGGCGCAGCGAAGGGCAAGGCACGCCCGCCTTCCGCCGCCTTACCCGATTTCTCCGCCCCGCAGCTTGCGACGCTGGTGGACAGCGTGCCCGACGGCAATGGCTGGCTGCATGAGATCAAGTTCGACGGCTATCGCGCGCTGGTGGCGGTGTCGGGCGGCAAGGTGCGGATATTCACCCGCAACGGCCTCGACTGGACGGAGAAATTCGGCCCGCTTGTCCGCGCGATCGCCGCGCTCGACCTGCCCGCCGCGCTGATCGATGGCGAGATCGTCGCCTTCGGGCCGGACGGCAACCCCAGCTTTTCCGCGCTTCAGGCCGTGCTGAAACGCGGCCATGGCGAACAGCGGGAGGACACGCCCTTCCACTTCTTCGCCTTCGACCTGCTGGCGCTGGAAGGCATGGACTTGAAGCCGCTCGGCCTCATAGAGCGCAAGGAAAGGCTGGAGGCGCTGATGCAGGGGGCCCGCCCGCCGATCCATGTCGCCGATCATATCATCGGCGCGGGCGAAACGCTCTACCGCTCGATGTGCGGGGCGGGGCAGGAGGGCATCATCTCCAAGCGGGTCGATGCGCCCTATCGCAAGGGGCGCGGCAAGAGCTGGGTGAAGGTCAAATGCACCAACAGGCAGGAATTCGTGCTCATCGGCTGGGCGAAGAGCAGTGCGCGGGGGCGGGCGTTCCGCTCGCTGCTGCTGGCGCAATATGAGGACGGCGTGCTGGTCTACAAGGGCAAGGTGGGAACGGGCTTCGACCTTGCCGCGATGGAGCAGCTGGCCGAGGCGATGGCGCCGCTGGCGACGGACAAGGCCCCCGCGCAGGTGCCCCGCGCCGAGGCGCGCGGCGCCCGCTGGATCAGGCCGAAGCTGGTGGCGGAGGTCGCCTTTTCCGAATTCACCGGCGACGGGCGGGTGCGCCATGGCAGCTTCATCGGCCTGCGCGCCGACAAGAAGCCGGAAGCGGTGACGCCGGAACGGGCGGAGCCCGCGCCCGCGCCCGAAAGTGCGATCAAAATCACCAATCGCGACCGCGTGCTCTTTCCCGACAGCGGGCAGACCAAGGGCGATCTCGCCGATTATTATGCGCGCCTTGCGCCGCTGATGCTGCCCTTTGCCGCCAACCGCCCGATCAGCCTCGTCCGCTGCCCGCAGGGGCGGGCGCGCAAATGCTTCTTCCAGAAGCATGACAGCGGCGCCTTCGGCCCGCATGTGCACCATGTGCCGGTGAAGGAGAAGGACGGCGGGGTCGAGGACTATATCTATGTCGAGGATGCCGACGGCCTGCTCGCCTGCGTGCAGATGGGCACGATCGAGTTTCACGCCTGGGGCAGCCGCGCCGACGCGGTGGAGCGGCCCGACCGGATGATCTTCGACCTCGACCCGGACGAAGGGCTGGGCTTCGACGAGGTGAAGCGGGCGGCGCGCGACATTCGCGACCGGCTGGGCGATATCGGCCTCGTCTCCTTCGCGATGCTGTCGGGCGGCAAGGGCGTGCATGTGGTGGTGCCGCTGACGCCCGGCCATGACTGGGAAACGCACAAGGATTTCGCCCATCGGTTCGCAGAGGCGCTGAGCACCGCAGAGCCGGAGCGTTTCGTCGCGACGATGAGCAAGGCCAAGCGCAAGGGGCGCATCTTCATCGACTGGCTGCGCAACCAGCGCGGCAGCACGGCGATCCTGCCCTATTCCGCCCGCGCCCGCGCCGGCGCGCCGGTCGCCGTGCCGATGGGCTGGGACGAGCTGGAGGACGTGAAGGACGCGCATCCCCTCTCGATCGAGGATGCGGAGCGGCTGATCGACCGGGCCGGGCAGCTCAAGGGCTGGGGCTTTGCGGCGCAGACGCTGCCGGATATTTGACGCCGGCCGGTGTCATCCAGCCGTGGCGGCGATGCGACGAGGCGTGACGATCCGGGGCGAACTTTGCGCCCTCTCCCTCGTTGAGCGGAAAAGGAGAGAGCCGATGACCGAGATGATCGAAAAGCTGAAGGAAGACGCGCTGCCCGGCCATGAGAGCAAGCTGGAGCCCAAGCCGGAATGGCAGCCCCGCTATCCCGGATCGGGGCGGCTGGAAGGGAAGGTGGCGATCGTCACCGGCGGGGACAGCGGCATCGGCCGCGCCGTCGCCGCCCTCTATGCGCGTGAGGGGGCGGATATCGCCATCGCCTATCTGCTGGAGGATGACGACGCCGCCGAAACGAAGCGCATCGTCGAGGCGGAGGGCCGCCGCGCCATCGCCATCCGCGCCGATCTCGGCTCGCGCGAGGCGTGCGAGCAGGTGGTGCGGGAGACGATGGACGCGTTCGGGCGGATCGATATCCTCGTCAACAATGCGGGCGAGCAGCACCCGGACAAGGACATCACCGACATCACCGAGGAGCAGCTGAAGCGCACCTTCCAGACCAACATCTTCGCGATGTTCTATCTGGTGCAGGCTGCCCGCCCGCATCTGAAGGCCGGCGCGGCGATCATCAACTGCACCTCCGTCACCATGTATCAGGGGTCGAAGGAGTTGCTCGACTACAGCGCCACCAAGGGCGCGATCACCGCCTTCACCCGATCGCTGTCGGAAAATCTGGTGGGCGAGGGCATCCGCGTCAACGCCGTCGCGCCGGGGCCGATCTGGACGCCGCTCAACCCCTGCGGCGGGGCCAGCCCGGAAAAGCTGGAGGATTTCGGCAAGAACACGCCGATGGGCCGCCCCGGCCAGCCCAACGAGGTGGCGCCGTCCTTCCTCTTCCTCGCCTGCGAGGACGCGAGCTACATGTCCGGACAGGTGCTGCACCCCAATGGCGGGATCATCGTCAACGGGTGATGGATTGAACGATCGCCGCTATCCGGTCACAGCCGCGCCCGGCACCAGCCGGCGATGAAGCTGCGCGTCGGTTCTATATTGTCGGCGCCGGTATGCTCGACGCCGCCTTCACAGCTTCACCCGCGCGCTGCGCGCCGAGTTGGCGGACCGTCTCCCGTCCGCGTCGTGGAGACCATTCCCCCGCCCGCCGCGCGTGAGGAACTGGAGCGCATCGCCGCGCTCGTCAATGGCGACTGACGCCGGGCCTGTCGGGGTCAGCCGAGATGGGCGTCGGCATGGGCCTGCACACGGGCGAAGGCCGCATGGGCGCCCGCGCTCACCCGCTCTTCCTCTTCCGGCGGCAGCGGGGCTGCGTCCAGCTGCGCGGTGAAGGCGCGCCAATGGGCGGCCGGTCCTTCGGGCGCCGGGGCCAGATGCCGCGCGCCATGATCGTCGGAAAGGCCGAGCTTCGCCGCTTCCTTGCGCAGCAACGCAGCCCCCATGGTGGAGCCTTCCGCGACATAGAGCCAGCCCAGCGCGGTGGCGATATCCGGCGGCGTGCCGGGCGCGAAGGCGCAGCCGCTCTCGCCATCGGGCAGGGGCACGCCCAGATCGGCGAGGTCCGCCGCGATCAGCCCCAGCCGCTTGCGCCCGGCGAGTCCGGGGAACAGCGCCTGAAGGCGGGCATCGTCATAAAGCGCCTCAATATCCCGGTGGAACAGATATTGCACCTGTACGAACCGCGCATAGCCTTCCACGCTGGCGAAGGAGGCGGTGGCCATGATCGACCGGTCCAGCCGGTCGTGGACCTCATGGGTCAGCGCCTTCAGCCTTCCGGCTCGCGAGGGGTCGAGGGTCTGGGTGGTCATGATCCGTCCTTTCGTCGGCCATGGCCATAGCATTTTTGCGAACGGCTCGCAATGAATGCCGCGCCGGAAGGCGTCCGTCCGGGGTGAGGGCGGGGCCGGTCGCATCCGGCCCCGCCTGCTTCTCGTCAGAAACGGGTCTTGACGGTCAGGCCGTAGGTGCGCGGGTCGCCCAGCGTGCCGGTGACCGCGCCGGTATTGCCCGCCGAGAGGGACAGGAAATAATCCTTGTCCAACAGGTTGCGGCCCCAGAGCTGAAGGTCGACCCGGCCGTCGAGCGCCCGGATGCCGATCCGCGCATTGACCAGCGAATAGCCGGGGATGAGCGAATAGCGCGAAAGGCTGGCGGTGGTGTAGTAGTTGGAGCGGTAGCTGTAATCGGCCCCGGCATAGATTTCGCTGTCCGCGCCGAACACCGACCCGACCGCCTTGCGCGCCTCGCCGCCGGCCGACGCCGCCCATTTCGACACGCCCGGCAGCCGCGCGCCGTCGAGGTTGCAGGAGGTTTGGCCGGTTATCTCGATCGGGCAGGGCGCGGTCGAATAGCTCACATATTCGGCGTCGGTATAGGTCGCCGAGGCGTAGAGCGAGAGCCATTGGGCGGGCGCGGCCCGCAAGTCCGCCTCGAAACCGCGCGTGCGGACCTTGCCGACATTGGTGAAGAAGGAGATGTTGTTGCGGTCGACATCGACCACGGTGGTCTGATAGCCGCTGTCGTCGGTCCAGAAGCCCGCGAAATTGGCGGTCAGGCGGTTGCCCCACCAGCCGGTCTTGAGGCCGATTTCATAGCTGTCGATCGTCTCCGGCTTGATCACCGGATTGGCGGCATAGGGGCCGGTCGTCACGATATTGGCGAGGTTGAGGCCGCCGAACTTGTTGCCCCGGCCGTAGGTCGCGTAGAGAAGCGCGTCGGGCGTCACCTTCCACGCCAGCGTGACCTGCCCGGACAGGCGGCCTTCCCTGGTTTCTGCCGCGAAATAATTGGCCGCGCCATAGCGGGCCCGAATGGCGAGCGCGTCGGTGCGCTGCTGCTCCGTCAGCCCGTCGAGGCTGGCGCCGCTGACCGTCTGGTCGAACCAGCCCGTCTTGGTTTCATAGGTGTAGCGCAGGCCCGTGGTGAGGTCGAGCGTCGGGGTGATGTGCCAGATCGCCTGGGCGAAGGCGGCATAGCTGTTGGTGACCGGCTTCGACCGGCCGACGATGGTGTAGCCGTTGAGCGCGGCCGCGCCGGTGACCGGATCGGTGCTGGGCGCGAGGAACCAGTCGGCGGCGCGGCTGCCATAGGCGTTGAGCGCCTCGGCATCGATCTTCTGCCACAGATAATAGAGGCCCGCGACATAATCGACCGCGCGCGTGCCTTCCGAGGCGATGCGCAGTTCCTGGCTGAACTGGCGCTGTTCGTTGCTCTGGTGGAAATCCGTCCCGGCGTCGAGCGGGGTGCTGTCGCCGTCATTGTGCGGATACCAGTTCCACGCGCGCCACGACGTCACCGAGGTCAGCGTGTGGCCGGGGATGGTGAGGTCGGCGATGGCGGTGATGCCGCCCTGCGACATCTTGTAGCGCGGATCGGCGTTGACGTCGACGACGCGCGCGCCCGGATCGATGGGCACGGGGGTGTAGCCCAGCCGCGCGGCGCGGGCGGCATAGTTGTTCGGGAAGGCGGCGCCGTTGTCATAGGCCGAGATCACGCCAGTCAGCACGGCGGCGGCGGTCTTCGAGCGCTGGCGCGCATAATCGCCGATCAGGCGCAGCTTGAAATTCTCGCCGGGTGTGAACAGCAACTGCCCGCGCAGCCCGAAATCGTGATAATCCTGCGTCTTCGCGCCGTCATAGCGGTTGGTGACATAGCCGTCGCGGTCGGTCTTGGCGACATAGAGGCGCGCGGCGAGCGTGTCCGCGACCAGCGGCCCGCTGACATAGGCGTGGATCTGGCGGAAATCATAATTGCCGACGGTGACGTCGCCGCCGCCCTCGAAGGTGAAGGTCGGCTGCTTGGTGGTGATGACGACCGCGCCCGCCGAGGTGTTCTTGCCGAACAGCGTGCCCTGCGGCCCGCGCAGCACCTCGATCCGCTCGATATCGGCGAGGTCGAACACCGCCTGCCCCGGACGGGCGAGATAGACCTGATCGACATAGACGCCGACCGCCGGTTCCAGCCCGTCATTATAGACCGACACATTGTTGCCCAGGCCGCGAATGTTGATGCTGGTGTTGCGCGGGTTGGTGACGGTGACGACGAGGCTGGGGGTCAGCTGTTGCAGGTCGCGCAGATTATAGGTGCGGGTGGCGGCCAGCTGTTCCGTGCCATAGGCGTTGGCGGCGACGGGCACGTCCTGGATGCTCTCATCCCGGCGGCGCGCGCTGACGATGATGGTGTTGTAGTCGGCATCGGCGTCGGACACCGCATCGGCGGGCGCGGCGGAAGGCGCGTCGCTTGCCCACAGGGGCGTGGCGATGGCGGCCGCGGACGACAGCAGGAGCACGGAAACGGAACGAGAGAAGCTGATCATGAAATCCCCTTTTGGGTGCGACGAACAATACCTTCGAACAGGCTTTTTATTTCAAGCGAATTGGTAGAGATTGAGTCGCCCAAGGCCAACGAAGATTTTCTATCATAACAGTAGAGATAAATTTTCTTGGGCGGGGCCTTTCCCTCGGCAATGTTCGGGGGTCAATTCGCACGGGCCGGTTCGCGGCTTTTTTCGGGGAGTATCATGAAGAAGAAAATGTTGATTCTGGGCGCCTTGCTGGCCGGGAGCCTGCTGTCCGCCCCCCTTTCCGCGCAGGTTTCCGCGCAACCGGCTTCCGGTGGGGAAACCGCGCCTGCCGGCCCGCGCGATCAGCAGGCGCAGCGGCCCAATTTCCTGCTGATCGTCGCGGACGACCTCGGCTGGTCGGATCTCGGCGCCTTCGGCGGAGAGATCGACACGCCCAATCTCGATGCGCTCGCGCTGAGCGGCGTGCGCTTCACCGGCTTTCACACCGCGCCGACCTGCTCGCCCACGCGGGCCATGCTGCTGAGCGGGGTGGATCATCATCAGGCGGGCATCGGCACCATGGCCGAGGCCCTCACCCCCGCCACGGCCGGGCGGCCGGGCTATGAGGGCTATCTCAACGACCGGGTCGCCTCGGTCGCGGAACTGCTGCATCAGGGCGGCTATCGCACAGTCATGTCGGGCAAATGGCATCTGGGCCTGACCGAGGAACGCGGCCCGGCCGCGCGCGGGTTCGAGCGTTCCTATGCGCTGTTGCAGGGGCTGGGCAACCATTTCGGCGAGGACCAGAACAAGGCGTGGCGCAAATATGACGCCGCCCCGACCTATCGGGAAAACGGCAAGGTCGTCAGCTATCCCAGGGGCCGCTATTCCGCCGATTATTTCACCGACCGGCTGATCGGATTCCTGGAGGAAGGCGCGAAGGACGACCGCCCCTTCTTCGCCTATCTGCCCTACACCACCCCGCACTGGCCGATGCAGGCCCCGGCGGAGGTGATCGCCCGCTACAAGGGCCGTTACGACGAAGGCTATGAGGCGCTGCGCGCCACGCGGCTGGCCCGGCAGAAGGAACTGGGGCTGGTCCCGCTCGACCTCCAGCCGCATCAATGGGAAGGCGTGAAGCCATGGGCGTCGCTCTCGCCGGAGGAAAAGGCGATCGAGGCCCGCAAGATGGAGGTCTATGCGGCGATGGTCGACCGGATGGACAAGAATGTCGGCCGCGTGGTCGAAACGCTGAAGCGCCTCGGCAAATATGAGGATACGGTGATCCTGTTCCTGTCCGACAACGGGCCGGAAGGAAACACGATCGACGCGCCGTTCCAGGTGCGGGGGATCGAGAACGGCAACAGCAGGCTGGGCATCGACAACAGCCTCGGCAATATCGGCACGGCGACCTCCTATGTCGGCTATGGCGCGGGCTGGGCGCAGGCCAACAGCTCCCCGTCCTGGCTGGTGAAGGGCTATCCGACCGAAGGCGGCACGCGCGTCACCGCCTTTGCCGCCGGTCGCGGCGTCGCCGGGCGCCGGATCGCGCGCGGTTACCTGAATGTCGCGGACGTCGCGCCGACGCTGCTGGACCTTGCCGGGCTGACGCAGCCCGCCGCCTATAAGGGACGCGAGATACTGCCGATTCAGGGCAGGAGCATCGTGCCGGTGCTGGCGAACGAGGCGGCCGAGGTGCGCAAGCCGTCCGAGCCGGTCGGGACCGAATTGTTCTTCCGCCGCGCGTTGCGCAAGGGGGACTGGAAGGCGGTCTATCTGCCGAAATCCGCCGGGGCCTATTCTCGCGACGGCGGCGCGGAAGGGACATGGCAGCTGTTCAACCTCGCGGTCGATCCGGCGGAGAGCAAGGACCTCGCGGCGCGGGAGCCGGAAAAGCTGCGCGAACTGGTCGCCGACTGGGATGCCTATGCGCGGGAAAAGGGCGTGGTCGTTCCTGCGGCGCGATAGTCATGGAATGGCGGTTTGGGGTGGGGGATGGCCCTTCGCCCCCGCCGCCACCCCGGCGCAGGCCGGGGTTGCAGGCCGTCTCCTGAGATACCAGCCTGCGCTGGCATGACGCGACAGGGAATGGGTCGCGAACGCCCTGAACGCCCAAAAAGGGCGAGGTCCGGTCACGCCCGGCCTCGCCCCCTTTCCCGATTTTCCGCACGAGGGATATGGTCATTCGCCGCAAATGCTTTAAGGCATGCGTCCGATGAACGGATGGCGAGCCAGTCGGCCCCTGCAAGGGGTGTTCGGCGCACTGCTTTTGTGCGTGCTGGCCGTTCGCGCGCTGGTTCCGACCGGTTATATGCCGGTCGCCAGTCCGCAAGGCGTCATCATTTCCATGTGTACCGGCGCGGGGGCGGTGAAGGCCTTCGTGCCCACCGATGCCGGCCATCAGGACGACTCGTCCGGCAAGATGGACGGCAGCTGCGTCTTCGCCGCCGGGCTGGGCCATGGCCTGTTGCAGCCCTGGGCGGATGCGGGGCCGGTTTTCCTGATCGGCGCGATCCTGTTGCGTCATGGCCGCGCGATCGCCGACCTGACCGTCCATCGCCTCGCCGCGCCTCCTCCCCCGGCCCACGCCCCGCCCGCGCCGGCCCGATGAGGTCGATGCGGCGGACGGCGGCTTTCCCCTCGTTCGCCCGGATTTTCCCTTCCGCCTGACGGCGGCGGTCGCGCGCGTGCGCGGCCGGGACGAACGAGATATTTCATGACGAACAAGCCATGGGCGCGCCGCGCGCCTGCCTTTCGGGCAGGGGCGGGCGCAGCACCCCACCTTGCGGCCGGTCCGAGCCGCGCCAGCAACACAAACAACAAGACCATCGAAATCAGGGAGAGAAAGATGAGAGCAGCCTGTCGCATGCTCGCGGCGCTGGGCGTCGCGCACGCGCCATTCTTGTGGGCGCAGGAACCGGCGCACCATGTCGACACCAGCTTTTCGGTGGGCGAGATCATCGTCACCGCGCGCGGCATGGCGGGCAATTCGGCCAATGTGACGACATCGATCGACCGGCTGGGCGGCGACGTCGCGCAGCAGGCCAATGTCAATTACGCATGGGAACTGATCGGCCGCCTGCCCGGCGTGATGCTGACCAACTTCAACCAGGGCACCACCAGCGGCAAATTCTCGTTCCGGGGCTTCAACGGCGAGGGCGAGATCAACGCGGTCAAGCTGCTGATCGACGGCATCCCGTCCAACAGCAATGACGGCAACATGCCGTTCATCGACAGCCTGTTCCCGCTCGACATCGCCGGGGTGGAGGTGGTGCGCGGCACGTCCGACCCGCGCTACGGCCTGCATGCGATCGCCGGGAGCGCCGATATCCTCACGCGCATCGGCGGCACCTATCTGGACGCCAAAGCCTCGGCGGGCAGCTTCGCCACCTATGAAGGCCAGCTTTCCGTGGGGCTGGAACGCGGCGGGCTGAGCCAGAATTATCTGGTCGCCTACAGGGAATCGGGCGGCTATCGCGACCATGGCGATCTCGACCGGCTGAGCCTTGCGGGCAAATGGTTCTACAGCCTCTCGCCCGATGTGCGGCTGGGCGCGATCGCCCGCTATTATCGCGGCACCGCGCAGGAACCGGGCTATCTCACCCATGCGGACAGCCGCGCCGCCCCGCGCATGACCAACGCCTATAACGCCACCGACGGCGACCGGCGCGAGACGCAGCAATATAGCCTGCACCTCGACGCCAGCTTCGACGAGGCGCTGGACTGGACCGCCAAGGCCTATTTCAACCGGCTGCGCGACGATCGCTATGTGCAGTTCTCGGCCGGAACCGCGCAGCAGCGGCGGGTGACGAACGAAGATCAATGGGGCGTGCTCGCCGCGCTCCATTATCATGCGAGCGTCGCGGGCATGCCGCTGATGCTGGAGGTGGGCGGCGATTATCAGGATCAGGACAATATCTCCCGCCGCTATCTCTCGGCCGGAAGGGTGGCGACGAGCCAGACGCGCGATCAGGCGTTCACGCTGAAGGTCGGCGGCGTCTATGCGCAGGCGATCTGGGAAGCGACGCCATGGCTGCGCCTGACGCCCGCCTATCGCATCGACTGGGTAGGCGGCCGTTTCCGCAACCTGCTGGGCAATAGCGAGGCGCCGATCAACGATTATGGTGCGATCCGCCAGCCGAAGATGAGCGTCACCCTGATGCCCGCCAAGGGCATGACGCTCTACGGCAATTGGGGCCGCAGCTTCCAGATCGGCGTCGGGTCGGGTGCCTATCTCATCCCGCCGCGCCAGACCGACCTTGCGCCCTCGATCAACACCGGCTGGGAAACGGGCGTCAAATATGCGCCTGGCGAGCGGCTGGAAGGGCGCGTCGCGCTGTGGCAGCAGAAGGCAACGGGGGAGATCAAGCGCAAGCTCAACGATCCGCTGGGCGACAGCGAGAATCTGGGCGCGACGCGGCGGCGCGGCATCGACGTGCAGCTGAGCGCGCGGCCGGTGGCGGGCCTGTCCTTCTGGGGCG
>Ga0180222_1001183_pt1 | contig 29452 bp, 16 predicted proteins | sample eDN5th37CKraftOP_FD_151336 | JGI IMG/M metagenome (GOLD analysis project Ga0180222, IMG submission 151336) | Enriched Organic Plus compost microbial communities from Emeryville, California, USA - eDNA 5th pass 37_C Kraft OP (version 2) (version 2) ...
TCCGCCGCCCGGCGTTCCGCTGGCGGAGGTCGTCACCACCCAGCCGGGTGCGCTGATCGGGGGCACCGCCGGCGTGATCGCCTGCTACGCGCTCTTCTATCTCTCCACGGCGTTCGCGCTCAGCCACGGCACGCAGGTGCTCGGCTATCCGCGCGATACCTTCCTCGGCTTCCAACTTGGTGCGATCCTGTTCCTGGCGGCGGGCATCATCGCCGCCGGCATGCTCGCCGACCGCAGCAGCCCGCGCCGCGTGCTGATGGCAGGATGCCTCGGCACGATCGCCGCCGGCCTGCTGCTCGCGCCGATGTTTGGCAGCGGCTCGGCGCTGCTGGTGTTCCTCTTCCTCGCCTTCGCGCTGTTCGTGATGGGCTTCGTCTACGGCCCGCTCAGCGCCTGGCTGCCCGGCCTGTTCCCGGCGCGAGTGCGCTACACCGGCGCCTCGATGGCGTTCAACGTCGGCGGCATATTGGGCGGCGGCCTCGCGCCGATGATCGCCACCGCCCTCGCCGAGAAGGGCGGCCTGCCGCCGGTCGGCTGGTATCTCGCGGCGGCCGGCCTGCTCAGCCTTGCGGGGCTCGCGACGCAGAAGCGGTGACGCCCTCGCGACATGGACATTTATTCATCAAGATGTTCATGGTCCTGCAAGCCGCCCGGATGATAGGCGCCGCCGCCCTGCGAGGACGAAACAGGTGGCTGAACGGCCGATCTTCTATGATGCGTCGGGGAAGAGACGGCGGCGTTTCGCGATCGCCGTCTCGGCCTTCGTCGCGCTCGTCGTGCTGGCCGCCGGCCTGTTCGTGGCCTCCGTCGTCACCATCTCGAACGAGGCGCCGCTTCCCTTCGCCCCCGAACGTCCGCCGGTCACCCGGCCGAGCCGGATGGGCGCGCTCGCCCATGATGCCGGCCACCGCCTGCGCAAAGCGCTGCGGGCCGCCAGCTGGCTGATCTCCGGGCGACCGCCGACCCATGGCAGCCGGCCCCTCGCCATATCCTTCTACGTGCCGTGGGACGACAGCTCGGCCGCGTCGCTGAGCCAGCATATCGGCGATCTCGACTGGCTGGTGCCGGCCTGGATCTCGGTGACCGGGCCGGATCACCGGATCAGCGTCTATCCCGATATCCGCGGCCGCCGGATCATCGCCGGCGCCGCGCATCGGCCGCTGCTGCTGCCCATGGTGCAGAATGCGCATGACGGCGAGTGGGACGGCTCCGGCATCGCCGCGCTGCTGCACGATCCGGCCGCGGGCAAGGCGCTGCTCGACAGGCTCGAACCCTTCCTGCTCGCCAACCACGCCGCCGGCGTATTCTTCGATTTCGAAGCGCTGCCGGCCGACGCCCAGCGCGATTATCTGCGCTTCCTCAAGGCGGCGCACGATCGCCTCGCGGCCAAGGGCCTGATCGTCGCCATCGCGGCGCCGGCCGGCGACAGGAGCTGGAAGCTGCCGGCCTATGCGGCCGTCACCGACAAGATCGTCGTCATGGCCTATGACGAGCATTTCCAGGGGGGACCGGCGGGGCCGATCGCGTCGCAACCCTGGTTCACCCAGGCGGTCACCCGGGCCGTGCGCGGCCTGCCGCCGGATAAGGTGGTGATCGCCATCGGCTCCTACGCCTATGACTGGGCCGAGGGCGGCGACACCCAGGTGGTCTCGATCGAGGACAGCTGGCTGACGGCGCATGAATCCGACGCGGTGCCCGTCTTCGATCCGGCGAGCGCCAACAGCAGCTTCACCTATATGCAGCAGGGCGCGCTCCACACCGTGTGGATGCTCGATGCCGCCAGCGCCTACAACCAGATCGCCGCCCTGCGCGCGGCGGGCATCAACGGCCTCGCCCTCTGGCGCATGGGCACCGAGGATCCTTCCGTCTGGCGGCTGTTCGGGCGGAAGATCACCACCCTGCCCCCCGCCCGCGCGATCCAGCAAGTGCCGGCGGGCATCGACGTCGACATCGAGGGCACCGGCGAGATCCTGCATGTCGGCGCCGTCCCCGTGCCGGGCGTGCGCGACGTGGGCGTGGACAAGCGCGGCCTGATCGTCGCCTCGCGCTTTCGCCAGCTCCCGCTGCCCTATGTCATCCAACGGGCCGGCTACCGCCCCGGGCTGGTCGCGCTGACCTTCGACGACGGCCCGGATCCGACATGGACGCCGCGAATCCTCGACATATTGAAGCAATACAAGGTTCCGGCCACCTTCTTCGTGATCGGCGAGAATGCGCTGACCGAGCGGCGCCTGCTCAAGCGGCTGATCGACGAGGGGCATGAGGTGGGCAATCACAGCTACACCCATCCCAATCTCGGCATGGCGACCGCAGAGCAGACGGCGCTCGAGCTCAACGCGACGCAGCGGCTGTTCCAGGCCTTCACCGGACGATCGATGCGGCTGTTCCGCGCGCCCTTCTTCGGCGACGCCGAGCCGACCACGGCGGACGAGATCAATCCCGTCTACCAGGCGCAGACGATGGGCTATCTCTCGGTCGGCCTGCACGTCGACCCCAATGACTGGAAGCGGCCCGGCGTGCGCCGGATCGTCGATGCGACGCTGCAGGGAGTGCTGACGGCGAGCCCGGACTACAGCGGTCAGGTCGTCCTGCTCCACGACGGCGGCGGCGACCGATCGCAGACCGTGGAGGCCCTGCCGCGGATCATCACCGCGCTGCGCGCCCGCGGCTACCGCTTCGTACCGGTATCGGAACTGATCGGCCTCAAGCCCCAGGAGGTGATGCCGCCGCTCTCCCCGTCCGACCAGGCGGCGGCGCAGACCGATCTCGCGCTGTTCGGGACGCTCGGCGCCATCGTGATCGGGCTGCACTGGCTGTTCTTCATCGCCATCACCATCGGTATCGCCCGCGCGCTGATGCTGTCCGGCCTGGCGCTGGCGGAAAGCTGGCGCGAGGGCCGGCGCGCCAAGCCGGCGGTTGATCCGGATCGCTTCGTTTCCGTTCTGATCCCGGCGTTCAACGAGGCGCGCGTCATCGAAGCCTCCGTGCGCCGTGTGCTGGCGAGCGAGCAGGTCCGGCTTGAGGTGATCGTGATCGACGACGGATCGAAGGACGAGACCAGCGCCATCGTGCGGCGCGCCTTCGCCGACGAGCCGCGAGTGCGGCTGCTGACGCTCGAGAACGGCGGCAAGGCCCGCGCGCTCAATGAGGGACTGAAGCTGGCGCGCGGCGACATCGTGATCGCACTCGACGCCGATACCCAGTTCGAGCCCGCGACCATCGCGCGCCTCGCACGCTGGTTCGCCGATCCCCGCCTCGGTGCCGTCGCGGGCAACGCCAAGGTGGGCAACCGCGTCAACCTCGTCACGCGCTGGCAGGCGCTCGAATATGTGACGGCGCAGAATCTGGAGCGCCGGGCGCTGGCCCTCATCGATGCGATCACCGTCGTGCCCGGCGCGGTGGGGGCCTGGCGCGCCGAGACGCTGCGCGCCGTGGGCGGCTTTCCCGCGCACACTCTGGCCGAGGACCAGGACCTGACGATCATGATCCAGCGCGAAGGCTGGAAGGTGATCTACGACCAGCAGGCCGTGGCCTGGACCGAAGCGCCGGAAAGCTTCGGTGCGCTCGCACGGCAGCGTTTCCGCTGGGCCTTCGGCACGCTGCAATGCCTGTGGAAGCATCGCGGCATCGTCCGAAGCGGCCAGCCGCGCGGCCTCGCCCGGATCGGCCTGCCGCAGGCGGCGCTGTTCCAGATCGGCTTCGCGATGATCTCGCCGGTGATCGATCTCGCGCTGCTCGTCAGCATCGTCGCCACGGCGATCTCCGTGCACGAACATGGCTGGGCGGCGAGCCAGGGCGATCTGGCGCGGATGCTGACCTACTGGGTCGCCTTCACCGCCATCGACCTGCTGGCCGGCATCGTCGCCTTCGCGCTGGAGCGCAAGGAGCGCTGGAGCCTGCTCTGGCTCATGATCCCGCAGCGCTTCGGCTATCGGCAGATCATGTATTATGTGGTGATCAAGGCGGTGACCCAGGCGCTGCGCGGCCCGCGCGTCGGCTGGGGCAAGCTGGAGCGCAGCGGCCGTGTCGCGGCGGGCTGAGCCCCGCTTTCCCGGCTGGTGGCTGCCGGCCGCGATCCTCCCGCTGTTCGCGCTCCAGCTCTACGCGTTCCACTGGGGCGCGATCCTCCCCGATGCCGTCGAGCAGTATCGCCAGGCGCTGAGCGGCCGCTACGAGGACTGGCACCCCCCGATCATGGCGTGGATCTGGCGGCAGCTGCTGCCGATCGCGCCCGGCGCGGGGCCGATGCTGGTGCTGGACTGCGCGCTCTACTGGGCCGGGTTCGGCCTCATCGCGGACGGATTGCGACGGGCAGGCGGGCGCACCGCGCCCTGGGCGGTGCTGGCCATCGGCCTGCTCCCGATTCCGTTCGGCCAGATGGGCTCGGTGCTCAAGGACAGCCTGCTGACCGCGCTCGCGCTGCTCGCCTCGGGAATCCTTCTCTGGCACCTTTTCGCCCGCCGGCCGCTCGGCCTCGCCTGGCGGATCGCCTGCCTGCTGCTGCTCGTCCTCGCCGCCGCGATGCGCTTCAACGCCTTTCTGGCGACGGCGCCGCTCGCGGCCCTGCTAGCGCCGGCGCGCTGGCGCGAGACCGCGCCGCGCGCGCTGATCGTGACAGCCATCGCCGGCGCCGCGCTGATGACGCTCGGCCATGTCGTGAACACCACGCTGCTGAGGCCGGCGCGCACCCAGCCCTTCCTGTCGCTGCTCGCCTTCGATGTCGGCGGCATGACGATCGAGACCGGGCGGAACCTCTATCCGCACTATACACAGCCCCAAGGACTCGCTCTGGCGCGGCATTGCTACACGCCCGCGCAGTTCAATCCCCACGATCGGCCCGAATGCTATGACGCGGAAGACGGCCTTGGCGACTGGCTGCAGCAACGCCGCATCGCGCCGGCGCGCTACTGGCTCGCGACCATCGCCGCCCACCCGCTGGCCTATGCGCGCCACCGGCTCGCCCATTTCAATCGCAACATCCGCTTTCTCGAGCGCGACGTTCCCGACGATGCGATCTTCCTCGCCTCCGCACCCAATCCCTATGGCCTGCGCTTCGTGCCGGGCCGCGCCGCGCGCGCCATCCATGCCGCCGCGAGCGCGATGGCACGATCGCCGCTCGGCCGCCCGGCCACCTGGCTGGCCGTCGCGGCGGCGCTGCTGATCCTGGGCCGCCGCACCGCGGGCGTGACGATGCTCGCCGCATCGGCGCTGCTCTACGGCTTCGGCTATCTGATCGTCAGCGTCGCGCCGGACCTGCGCTACAATCTCTGGACGATGATCGCCGCGATGCTGGCGCTCCTGCTCGCCCTGGCTGGCACCGCGAAGGGATTAGACTTGCGATCCCAGTGATGTATCGTCCGCCGCGAGTCGCGTGATCCGGGGGCGGACGACAGGAACGGCCAGCAGAGCCGCAGACGCCCCGCCGAAAGTGGGAGGCATGCGTGCGTATCGTTCCCGGCCTGCGACATCTGGCGGCGACCGCCGGTTTGTTCGGAGCCTTTTCCGCCCCATCGGCCGATCCCGGCCTGCCGCCGAGCCTGAGCGACAGCTTCCGCCTCGGAAGCGGCGGGGGCGCCCTGTGCCAGATGCAGTCGGCGGCGCTGGATCCCGGCGTGCGAGGCATGTTCGACCGGTCCTGGTCGATCGTCTGCCGCGATGCGGCGGTGCCGGTCGGCAAGGTCTATGCGCTCCGCGCCGGCACCGACGATCCGATCGCCCGGCTCGAGGGCCTGCGACAGGCGAAGGTCCGCTGCGACGCGCCGGCGCCGGAGACGATCGAGGGACTGGGCACGGTCGCGACCAGCCGCTGCACCCGCCTCGACGCCGACGTCACCTATCGCGTGCACGCGCTGAAGCGCGGCCGGACCGTCTATGTCGCGGAAGGCCTGGGCGGCTATGACAGCGCGCTCCGGCTCGGCCTGCGCACCATCGTCGCCGACCGGTTCGTGCCCGGATCGGTCTCGGTGGCGACGACGGAGGCGGGCGACGCGGTCGCTTTCGCCCGCATCCAGGCGGGAACGCTCGATACCGACCAGGCCCGCGCCGAAGGCTATCGCCGCAACAACAGCGGCAGCTACGCGGAATCCGCCGAATTCTTCGATGCGCTGCTGCAGCGCGCCGACGCGGCCGATCCGCGCACCGGCGAATATCTGGCCAACCGGGCGCTGCAACAATCGAATCTGGGCCATTTCGACGAGGCGGACGCGCTGTTCGCGCGCGCGCAGGCGATCCCGACGGCCGATCCCGTCCAGCTGCGGCTGCGGCGCAACCTGCTCGCGATCCACCGCATCAACCAGGACAGGCCCGCCGAGGCGATCGCCGCCCTCGATGCCCCGCTCACCCCGCGCGCGCCGGACACCGCCATGGTCGAGCCCGGTCCACAGATCGACGGTGCGATGGCCGCGGCGATCAACAGCGGCCTGCCGATGGCCCGCCCCTTCGCCGGATCGCCGGAGGCCAGGCTCACGCCGGAAGAGAAGGCCGCGATCCTCGATGCGCAGGCGCTGGCGCTGCGCGGCACGGCGCTCCGCCTACAGGCGCGGCCCGAAGAGGCGCGCGCGGCGCTCTCCACGGCGCTCGAAAGGCTGGCCGCGGTTCGCGAGGGCAAGGTCGTCTCGATCGTCCGGCTGCGCGCCCAGACCATGGCCGAGCTCTCGGCGGTGGCCGAGGCCGAGGGCAACCGCGCCGGCGCCGAGGCGCTGCTGCGCGATGCGCTCGCCCTTCTCCAGGGTCAATATCCCCAGTCCGCCGCAGTGAACGGCGCCAAGGCCCGGCTCGCCGCCTTCCTCGCCCGCACCGGCCGACCGCACCCAGCGCTTGCGCTGTACAAGGAGATCGTCGCCGGCATGATCGAGGCGCGGACGAGCAGCCTCGGCATGGAAAATCTGCTCGCCCCCTATTTTTCGCTGCTCGTCGAGCAGATGCCGAGCGATCCGGCGCTGGTGGACGATTTCTTCCTGGCGAGCCAGACGCTCGTCCGCCCGGCCGTCGCCGAGACGCAGGCGATGCTCGCGCGGCAGCTCGGCGGCGGCAGCGACGAAGCCGCGCGCCTGTTCCGCCAGGCCGTCAGCCTCGGCCGCGAGGTCGAGCGCACGCGCATCGAGATCGCCCAGCTCAGCGCCCAGCCCGCGCTTTCGCCGGATGATTCCGCCCGCCTCGAGGCGGCAAAAGCGTCGCTCGCGGGGCTGCAGGCGGACCAGGTCGCCACCCAGGCGAAGCTCGCCGATTTCCCACGCTACCGCGCGCTCGCACAGGAAGCGCTTACGCTCGGCGCGCTCCGCGCGGCGCTGCAGCCCGACGAGGCCTATTTCAAGCTCGCCGTCGTCGGTGACGCCGTCTACGGCCTCTATGCGACGCAGGATGGCGCGACGGCCTATCGTGCCGCACTCTCCGCAACGGAACTGGAAAGCCAGGTCGACGCGCTGCGTGAGACGATCGCGGTGGTCGAGAACGGCCAGCTGCTCACCTACCCGTTCGACGTCAAGCGGGCGCGCAGCCTCTATGTCGCCCTCGCCGGCCCGATCGCCGACCGGCTCGCGGCGACGCGCAAGCTCGTGTTCGAACCGGACGGCGCGATGCTGCGGCTGCCGATCGGGCTGCTGGTGACGGATCAGGCGAGCGTCGATGCCTATGCGCGCCGCGGACTTCGGCCCGGCGCCTCGGAGGCGGACGAATTCAACTTCACCGGCGTAGCCTGGCTGGCACGCGGGACGGACATCAGCACCGCCGTTTCGGCCAAGGCGTTCAAGGACGTCCGCAGCGCAGCGCCGGCCGCCGGTACGCGCCAATATATCGGCTTCGGCCACAATGCGCCGCCGCCGCCTCTCCTCCAGCTGACGGCCGTCCGACCGACGGGCGCCGACGGGATCGACTGCAACTGGCCGCTCGCCAACTGGAACCGGCCGATCCCGGCCGCGGAGCTCCTCACCGCGCGCTCGATCATCGGGCCGGGCCGGGCCGAGGTGGTGACCGACGCCGCGTTCACCGACACCGGCGTGACGCAGCGCAGCGACCTCAGCCAATATCGGGTCCTGCATTTCGCGACGCACGGCCTGGTCACCGCGCCGCGCCCCGAATGCCCGGTGCGCCCGGCGCTGCTCACCTCGTTCGGCGGCCAGGAATCCGACGGGCTGCTGAGCTTCCGCGAGATCTACGACCTCACGATCGACGCCGACCTCGTGATCCTCTCCGCCTGCGACACCGCCGGCACCGCCTCGGTCACCGCGACGCGCGAAGCGGGCATCACCTCCGGCGGCGGCGACGCGCTGGACGGGCTGGTGCGGGCCTTCGTCGGCGCCGGGGGCCGCTCGGTGCTCGCCAGCCACTGGCCCGCGCCGGACAATTTTGACGCGACCGAGAAGCTGATCGGCGGCCTCTTCCGGGCACCGGCGGGAACGCCGGCCGCGGAGGCGCTGCGGCTCGCCGAGCTCAGGCTGATGGCCGATCCCAACACCTCGCATCCCTATTATTGGGCCGGCTTCGCGCTGATCGGCGACGGCAGCCGGCCGATCGTGCACGGCCGCTGATTTTCCGCAGCACCATCCCGGTGAACGCGGCGGCGTCCGATCCGGCCGGCGGGGGCGCTCCGCTCAGCGCCGAGCTGCGCCGCGCGCTGCGGCGCATCGGCGTGTGGCGGCTGACCGCGACGCTCCTGTTCCTGCTGCTGGCGATGCTGTTCGCCCGCTTCTCCTGGTCGGTGCCGCTCGCGCGCGATGCCGAGCGCGCGCTCTATGATTTCCGCGCGGTGCTCGCCTCGCAGCATGTCGAGCAGGACAAGCGCATCACCCTCGTCGTCTACACCGACGACACGCTGCGCGCCACGGGCCGGCGATCGCCGCTCGACCGCGCCGTCCTCGCGAAGGCGCTCCGCACGCTCGACGCGATGAAACCGAAGGCGATCGGGATCGACATATTGATCGACCAGGCGCAACCGGAGGACGCCGAGCTTCTCGCCGCGCTGCGATCGATGCGCACGCCGACCTATCTCGGCTTCGCCTCGAATGCGACCAACGGCACCTATATGCAGCTCTGGCAGGAGGAGTTCCTGCGCGGCTTCCTGCGCGCGATCGGCAATCCGGCGGTGCATGCCGCGAGCATCCGGATCGAGGCCGATCCGCTGGACAATGTGATGCGCAGCTGGCCCTCGCAGCCCGCTTCGCTGCCGCCCCTCCTCGCCACCGCCATGGCACCCGCCGATCCCGCCTTCCGCGCCTATCAGGGCAGCATCCGCTACCGGCTGCCCCGCTATTCCGAACGGCCGGTGTTCAATGAGCTGCCGATCGATCTTTTCGCCATCCCCGCGGTGGCCGATCAGCTGCGAAGCCAGATCGAAGGCCGCTATGTGCTGGTCGGCGGCGACATCCACGATGTCGACCAGTTCGAAACGCCCGCGACACGGATCAGCGTCTCGACGACCAGCGGGCTGGAGATCCACGCCACCATGCTGGCCCAGCTGCTCGACGGGATCCGGCTCGCGATCATCCCGGGCTGGGCGCTGTGGCTCGCCGCGCTGCTCGTCGTGGCGGGCGGCGCGCTGACGGCGCTGGGCGAGCTCTCGCCGCTGCGGCTCGGCCTCGCGCTGATCGCGCAGCTCGCGATCGGCATCGGCCTGCCGACCGGGCTGCAATTCTCCGGCGTCGACACGCAGCAGCTGCCGATGTTCGGCTGGGCGGTGGGATGGGTGTTCGCCTTTGCCGCCGCCGGGACGGCGGCGCGCGCGGTGGGATCCGAAGAGCGGCTGTTCGCACAGGCCGCGCTTGGCAAATATCTGCCGCACGACGTCGTCCAGCAGATCCTGCGCGATCCGGAGCAGCTGACGCTCCACGGCGAGAAGCGGCGCATCTATGCGCTGTTCACCGATCTCGAAGGCTTCACCAAGCTCAGCCACGCGATCGCGCCCGAGCAGGTCGCGACCCTGCTCAACCGCTATCTGGACGTAATGAGCGACATCGTGCTCAAGCATGGCGGAACGCTCGACAAGTTCGTCGGCGACGCGGTCGTCGCCTTCTGGGGGGCACCGATCGCACGCGAGGACGATGCCGACCGGGCGTTGCGCGCGGCGATCGAGATGCACGAGGCCGGCGAAGCCTTCCGTCGCCCGGGGGCCGACGGCATGCCCACGCTCGGCCGGACGCGGGTGGGACTGCACAGCGGCGAAGCCATCGTGGGCAATTTCGGCGGCGACGACCGCATCCAGTATACAGCGCTCGGGGACGCGATGAACACCGCCTCGCGCCTGGAATCGGCAAACAAGGCGCTGCACACGGCGATCCTCGTCAGCGGCCAGGCGCGCATGCACATCGCATCCGGAGCGCTCCGGCCGATGGGCCGCGTCGTCCTGCGCGGCCGATCGACGCCCGTCGAAATATTCGAGCCCGTCGATCCCGACGAGATGCACCATGTGACGAACCTCACAGCCCTGCTCCGTCGATTCGACGATGGTGATTCCCATGCACTTGCCGAACTTGAAAGCCTGGTGGCGGCGCGGCCTGATGACGCCGCGCTGGCGCATCTGCTAAAACGGCTGAGCGGGACTGGACCGGGAGGGTATTTTGTCTTGGAATGAATTTGCGACGCCACTGCGCGTCTTGACCGGCATTGCCTTGGCCTGCGCGGCAACCGTCGCTTCTGCCGAGGTGCTGGTCGTCCGTTCGAGCGGCCCCTCGGCGGGCAGCTATCCGCCGGGCCGCCAGCTGCCCGACGCGACGACGATCGCGCTCAAGCCGAACGACGTGATCGTCCTGCTGGACGGCGCCGGCACGCGCACGCTGCGCGGGCCCGGCACGTTCAGCGCCGCCGCGTCCGCCGACCGGGCGAGCGGCGTCCGCACGACCTTCGCCGCGTTGGTGACGCAGCGCACCGAGCGCCGCGCGCGCATCGGAGCAGTGCGCGCCGGCGAGAGCGACCCAGCGGCGAACGAGCCGCCGCGCAGCCCGAACATCTGGTACACCGACGTGCGCCAGAGCGGCCGGGTCTGCCTCCGCGAAGGCGCCTTGCCGATGCTGTGGCGGCCCGACGTCAAGCAGCCGCTGAACGCGACGATCACCGCGCCCGACGGCAGCCGCACGCCGCTGAGCTGGGCCAGCGGCCAGGCGGCGATCGCCTGGCCCGCGGCGCTCAAGCTCGCCCCCAACGGCGAATATACGCTGGCCTGGCAGAAGGGCGCGAAGCCGACGAAGCTCACCTTCGTACCGATCGGATCCGATCCGGCCGGGCTCGAGGACATGGCGAGCGCGCTGATCCGCAACGGCTGCCAGGCGCAGCTCGATCTGCTGATCGAAACCGTGGCGCTGCCCGAAACGCGCCCTGGCAAGAGCGGGTGAGAGAGCGGCGGCCGGGGCGTTTGACCCTTGCAACACACCGCGGCGACTGTTAGCCCACCGACAGGGTCGCACCGTGTAGGACAGGGATGGTTTTTCCGTAAACCGCCGAAAAGGCAACGGAAATAGCTGGGCTGCCGATCAGGCTTGATCCGCAGCCTACCGGGTGCGCGTGTCGCCGGGCGGTCCCTGGCGGACAGCCGGCATATCCTTCCACATAGGATCGATGGAGCGATGGCGGCGCAAAAAAGGGGCGCGACTATGAATTGCTGGCGGGGAGCGGGCCGGTCCTGGAGTCTGCTCGTGGCATTTCTCGGCACGGCGGCGGGACCGGCGCTTGCGCAGCAGCTTCCATCCGGCCTCGGCGCACCGACCCGCGAGGAAATCCAGCGGACGCCGGCCGACCAGAATGCGCGTCCGCCCTCGCGCCTTACGGTGGAGGGCGAAGTGGAACGGGCACCCTGCCCGCTTGCCGATCCGAAGTTCCAGAACGTCACCTTCACGCTCCAGAACGTGGTATTCGAGAATCTGCGCGGGCTCGGCGCAGCCGAGCTGGCGTCCTCCTGGCAGGACCTGCGCGGCAAGACGATCCCGATCGCGTCCGTCTGCGAGATACGCGATGCGGCCGCGACCATCCTGCGGCGCGCCGGCTATCTCGCCGCTGTGCAGGTGCCGCCGCAGAAGATCAGCGACGGCACCGTCCGCCTCCAGGTGCTGATGGCCAGGATCGTCGCGGTGCAGGTGCGCGGCGATGCCGGCCGCTCCGAGCGGCTGATCGCCGGCTATCTCGAGGCGCTGAAGCAGGAGGAGGTCTTCAACCAGCGCGATGCCGAGCGCTACCTGCTGCTCGCGCGCGATCTCCCCGGCTATGACGTGCGGCTCGTCCTGCGGCCGGCCGGCACGGTGCCGGGCGAGGTGATCGCCGAGGTCTCGATCCGCAGGACGCCGCTCGCGATCGAGGCGAACGTCCAGAATTACGGATCGCGCGAGGTCGGCCGCTTCGGCGGCATGATCCGCGGCGAGGTCTACGGCCTGCTCGGCATGGGGGACCGTGCATCCGCGAGCATCTTCTCCACCTCCGATTTCGAGGAACAGCAGGTCCTGCAGCTCGGCTACGACATGCGCGTCGGCCGCGAAGGGCTGACCATCGGCGGCAACTTCACCCAGGCCTGGACAAGACCCGGCGTCGCCGGGAACTTTCCCGTGCGATCGAAGACGCGGGTCTACAATCTCGAAGCGTCCTATCCCTTCGTCCGCCGGCAGGATCTCAACCTGCGCGGCGCGATCGGCCTCGACGTGATCGATCAGGACGTGCGCTTCGGGGGCACGCCGTTCAACCGCGATCGGCTGCGCATGCTCTACGCCCGGCTCGATTTCGACACCACCGACCGGGCAAGCCTTGCCGGCGGCCCGCGCTTCAGCGTCGTCGAGCCGAAATGGCGGTTCGGCGCGTCGGTGGAGCTGCGCAAGGGCATCGACATCTTCAATGCCAGCACGCGCTGCGCGAACCCGTTCAGCCTCGTCTGCAGCCTCGCCCTGCCGACGCTGACCCACCCCGACGGCGATCCGCGCGCCACCGTGGTCCGCGCCAACGCCCGCTTCGAATATCGCCCCCTGCCCGGCCTCGCCTTCTTCCTGGCGCCGCGCGCCCAATATTCGGCCGATCCGCTGCTGAGCTACGAGGAATTCTCGGCCGGCAACTACACGGTCGCGCGCGGCTATGATCCGGGCACGCTGCTGGGCGACAGCGGCGTCGGCTTCCAGAGCGAGATCCGGATCGGCTCCATCGTCCCGCGCTCGGCCGAGGATCTCGCGATACAGCCCTACGGCTTCTTCGATGCGGCCTGGGTGTGGAACCAAGACCGGGGCTTCTACCGACCCTATGCGGAACGAGATCCGCAGCATCTCTATTCCGCGGGCGCCGGCGCCCGCCTGGCCTGGGGCGATCGCGCGCGGCTCGATGCCACCGTCGCCGTTCCGCTGAGCCGCCCGCCAGCCTTCTTCGCCGACGTCCGGCGCGCGCGAGGAGACGTTCGCTTCCTCGTCTCGCTGACCACGCGGCTGTGGCCCTGGGCCTACTGACCAAAGCAACAGCCGGCCTCGGTCCGGCGGGGAGTGATGTGATGTTGAGCATGCCGAAGGCACCCAGGCTGCACGCCCGCCGCAGCCATCTGCCCCTGCTCGCGAGCTGCGCGCTGGCCGCCGTGCTCGCCGTTCCCACCGCCGCCCGCGCCCAAGCCTTCCAGGGCACGCCCACCACCGCCGCCGGCAGCGTGGGCTATGATCGCGGCACGCCTGGGCGCGATACGATCACGATCGGCTCATCGAGCGCGATCATCGACTGGACGCCCAGCGACTCCGCCACGGGAGGCGGCACGATCGATTTCCTGCCGGCCGGCACCACCGCCAACTATACCGGCCGGACCGACTATACCGTGCTCAACCGCATCCTGCCGGCGGATCCCAGCCGGCCCGTGGGCCTCAACGGCACGATCAACAGCACGGTGGGCGCGGCGCGCGGCGGCACATTGTGGTTCTACAGCCCCGGCGGCATCGTCGTCGGATCGAGCGCGACCTTCAACATCGGCAGCCTACTGCTCACCGCCGACAACATCATCGGCGCGCCGGGGGACAAGACCGTACAGTTCCGCGGCGACGCGGACAGCCGGGCCTCCGTCGTCGTGCAGCCCGGCGCGCGCATCAACGCGCTCAACGAAGGCAGCTACGTCGCGCTCGTGGCGCCGCGCGTCAGCCAGGGCGGCACCGTGACCGTCAACGGCACCGCCAACTATGTCGCGGCGGAAGGCGCCGACATCACCATCGCCGGCAATCTGTTCGACATCAGGGTAACGACGGGCTCCTATGTCGATCCCTCGATCCCCGGAGACGGCGTGACGCTGAGCCACAGCGGCACCACCACCGGCCCTGCCAGCACCGGCCCGGGCGATCCGCACCTGGCGATGATGGTGGCCGTGCCCAAGAACGACGCCGTGACGATGCTGGTCGGGGGCACCATCGGCTTCGAGGCGGCATCGAGCGCGAGCATCGAGAACGGCGTCGTCGTGCTCTCCGCCGGATCGGACATCCGCACCTTCTTCGACGGCAACGGCCATTTCCAGGTGGGCGTCGATTTCAATTTCGGCCTCGGCCAGACCGCGGATCTGACGCTGACCGGCGGCCGCTTCACCTCCCGCGTGCTCGGCGTCGCGACCAACGACATCGCCGCCTCGGGCAACCTCGATTTTTCGCACAAGCTCGAGCTCGATGCCGGCCAGGATATCCGGCTCGCCGCGGCCTCCGGCTCACTGATCCACGTGGGTGGCGACCTCGCGCTTCGCTCCTTCGGCGTCAATGCGGATGCCGCAGCCGTTCCCGCTACGATCGCGATCCGGGCCGATGGCGGCACGATCCGGCTCGACGGAAACGCGACGCTCGACGCGTCGGGCCTGGATGCCGGGCTCGGCAGCGTCACCGGCGGGACGGTGCGGATCGAAGGCAATGGCGGCACGATCGCCACCGGGGGTGACCTCACGCTGCGCGCCGACGCGCTCACCCGCTATGACGCGGCGACCGGCGGCAGCGCGCAGATCGCCCTCACCGGCGGCTCGCTCACCGTCGGCGGCAAGCTCGCGCTTTCCGCCGAGGCGAACGGCAGCACCGCGACGGGCGGAGACATATCCATCCTCGCCGGGGACGCCGCCGTCACGATCGGCCAATCGCTGACCGCCTCGGCCAGGGCGGTCGCCACCGCCGAGGTGAACAGCCTCGGCCTGATCGCGGGCGGATGGGGCGACGCCCAGGGCGGCTCGATATCGATCCGCACCACAGGCGGTGGCGGCGCATCGCTGTCGGCGGCGGGCACGACGCTCGACGCGTCCGCGAGGGGCGCGGACGGCGTGGGCGGATCCGATGGCGGCAATGCCGCCGGCGGTTCGATCTCCATCGCCGCCGAGGGCGGCAGCCTTTCGCTCGGCGGGCTCTCCGCCGATGCCAGCGGGCGCGGCGGCCGCGGATCGGATGGCTGGTCGAGCGGCTATCGCGGCGGCAGCGGGAGCGGCGGCACGATCGACGTCTACGCCGATGGCGGCATGCTGACGATCGGCGACCTGAGCTTCGACGTCTCAGGCCTCGGCGGCGACGGCGGCGACGCGTTCGAAACCGGCTACGGCACGCCGGCCGGCGGCGACGGCGGGCTGGGCCTCGGCGGACAGGCCAGCTTCCGTGCGGCGGCCGGCGGAACGGCATCGGCGAGCACGCTCTCGATCCACGCCGGCGGCGTCGGCGGCAATGGCGGCACGGGCGACGACGGACGCGGCGACGGCGCAGCCGCCGCCGGACGCGGCGGATCGATCACCGTCTCCGCGACCGGCGGGACGATCACGCTCAGCGGCGACACCGCCGAGCTGCTCGCCACCGGCCGGTCCGGCAGCGGCGCGGTGTTCGCCGGGGAAGGAGGCGCCGAAGGACGCGGCGGCATCATCCTCGTCTCGGCGGTCGACGGGGCGATCGGCGGCACCGGCGGCGGTTTTGCGCTGACCGCCGATGCGAGCGGCTTCGGCGGCATCTCGACCCGGCCGAACGGCACAGGCGCGGCAGGCTCCGGCGGCACGATCCGTATAGAGGCCGATCGCGGCGAAGGCCGCGGCCCGGGCCGGATCGACACCGCCGCGCTGACGCTCGTCGCCGATGGCGAGGGCGGAGCCGCCATCGGGCGCCCGGACATCTCCACCGACACGCTTCTCGCGGCGCCCGCGGGGGGGCGCGGCACCGGCGGCGAGATCACGCTCGATGCGGCAGCCGGGACGATCGGTTCCGGCCCGGTTGCCATCTCGGCGCGCGGCACCGGCGGGGCACCCGGCTCCGGCGGCAGCGGAGGCACCGGACAAGGCGGCACCGTGCAGCTCGGCGCCGGCGGATCGGGCAGCGGCACCATCCTGCTCGGCGATGTCACCATCGACGCGCAGGGGTTCGGCGGCGGCCCCAGCACGACAGGTCAGAGCGACGCGGACGGCGGCCAGGGCATCGGCGGCAGCATCACGCTGAGCGTCACCCAGGGTTCGATCGCCGCCAGCGGCTTCGAAGCGGACGCCAGCGGCTTCGGCGGCAACGCCTTCGAGATGGGCTATGGCGCGCCGCCCGGCGTGGATGCCGGCCGCGGCGGCGACGGGCGCGGTGGCACGATCAGCGTCATGCTCGCCGCTTCGGGCGAAGGCGGCAACAGCCTCGCGCTCGGCGCCGTGGCGAAATTGCGGGCGGCCGGCATTGGCGGCGGCGGCGGCAAGGGATCGCGGACCGGCTTCGGCGGCGCGGGCGGCAACGGCTTCGGCGGCTCGATCGGCTTCGTCGACGCCGATCCGCTGGCCCTGTCGTTCGATGTCGACGGGATCGGCGGTGCCGGCGGCAGCGGCAGCGCGGGGGGCGCCGGCGGCAGCGGCACCGGCGGCGGAATCACCCTGACGAGCTATGGCGGCACGCTTACGATCGATGCGCTTCAGCTTTCCGCGCGGGGCATCGGCGGCGCGGGCGGCAGCGGCCTTGCCGGCGATGGCGGTGCAGGCGGCAGCGCGACGGGCGGCCTGATCGATCTTGCCGCCAGCGGAGAAGGCGCGCTGACGGTCAACGCCCTCACCGCCTCCGCCGCCGCGAGCGGCGGACAGGGCGGAAGCAGCACGGCCGGCGGCCAGGGCGGCGCCGGCGGCGATGCCAGCGGCGGGAGCATCGGCCTCGCCGCCGAAGGCGGTGCGCGCTTCACGATGAACGGCGTGTCGCAGGTCGCCGCCACCGGCGTGGGCGGCGACGGCGGAGCGGGCAGCCCCGGCACATCGGGCGGCAAGGGCGGAAACGGCGGCAATGCGGCGGGCGGCGCGATCACGCTGCTCGCCGACGGTAATGGCCGGCTCTCCCTTCAGGGCGCCCCGCAATCGGCACTGCTGCTCGATGCGCGCGCGACGGGCGGCAAGGGCGGACGCGGCGGTGACGCATCGGGCATCGGCCGCCCCGGGGGCGACGGCGGAACCGGCGGACAGGGCGACGGCGGCTTCCTCTCGATCAGAGCCTCCGGCGGGACGATCCTGGCTGGCGACGCCTCGTTGCTCGTCGACGGTGCCGGCGGCCAGGGCGCCGCCGGTGGAAGCGGCACCGGCGGCGATGATGACGACGATCCGGAAACACCGCCGGTTCCGCCGATCGACGGCGCCGCGGGCGGCAGCGGCCTCGGCGCGGGCGGCCAGGTGGTCATCGCCGTATCGGACGACAATGAGCTCGGCCTGCTCGGCGCCGCCCGGCTCGGCAGCATCGTCATCGGCGCCAGCGGCGATCGCGCCGGGCTGATCGAGATCAGCGACCGCAGCGGGGATCCGGCCGGATCGCTCGATTTCGCGAGCCTCGCCGCGACCGCCAATGGCGATCCGGCGCGCGAGGGCGCGAACATCTCCGTCTATTCGGAGGAGGGCCCGATCCACGTGGCGGGCGCGGCAACACTGACGACGAGCGGATCGACGCAGCTCGCATTCGCCGGCACCGGAGGCCTCGACGTCGGCGGCGCCCTTGCCGTCACCACCGGCCAGCGGATCGACATCACCCATGGCGGCCAGCCGGCCGCGCCGGTCGACAGCATCCATGCCGGATCGGCCCGCTTCCAGGCGGGCACCACCTTCTCGGCGGGGGTAGGAAGCATCGTCCGCACCGACGGCGATCTCTCCGTCGCCGCGCTCGGCGGCGCGGTCGATGCCGCCGTGCTGCGCGCCGGCGGGCGGATAACCGTGCAGGGCGTCCAGGACGTGACGATCGGCGAGGCGCATGCCGGGGGCGATATCACCCTCGGTTCGGCGGCCGGATCGATCCTCGTCGCCGACATCGCGTCCGGCGGCCTCGTCGATGCACTCGGCAACGCCGTGACGCTGACCGCGCCCGGCGCCCTGCGGATCCGCTCGATCACCTCGCGCAGCGGAGACATCATCGTCTCGGCGGCACAGGATCTTTCGGTCGCAAGCGCCGCCTCGGCCCGCGATCTCCGGCTCGGCGGCGCCGGCCTCTCCGGCGGCACGATCACCGCGGCGCGAGACGCCGTCCTGACCGCCGGCGCCGATATGGGCTTCGACCAGATCGGCGCGGGACGGGACATTTCGGTCAGGGCGGCGGGCGATGCCGCGATCACCCGGGCCGATGCGGGCGGGAACATCGGGATCGATGCCGGCGGCGCCGTGCGCAGCACCGACCTGACCGCGGGCGGGACGATCCAGGTCAAGGCGGCGACGGTGACGCTCGGCTCGGCGGTGACGACGGGCACCGGTGGCATCGACGTGGCCAGCGCGGGAGACATCGATTTCACCGCGGTGCATGCGGGCGGCGGCGTTTCCTTCTCCAGCGCCCACGGCGCGGTGATCGGCGGGCAGACCGAGGCTGGCGGCACCGCCGCGATCGACGCCGCGCAGGGCATCGACATCGGCACGCTGCGCACTGGCGGGGCGATCGATCTCATCTCGGCGAACGGCGCGGTGCAGGTGCGCAGCGACATCGCCTCCGGCGGGCTGGTCAACGCCCGCGGCACCGCCGTCACGCTGAACGCGCTCGGCGATCTCCAGGTCGGCGTGGTGCGCTCGACGATCGGCGACATCGCTCTCGCCGCGGACCGGCTGTCCGTGAACAGCGCGCAATCGGCGGGCAACGCCTTCCTTGCCGCAGGAAGCGGCGTGACCATCGGCGACGCCGAGGCCGCCGCTGCAATCACCGTCCAATCCGGAGGCACGGCGACGCTCGCCGGCCATGTCGCGGCGGGCACGGCGCTCGATGTGGACGCGCAGGGCCTCGTCACCATCGACGGCACAGCCATGGGCGAGACGATCACCATCGCCTCCCCCGACATCGCCATCGGCAGTGACGCGCTGATCGGCGGCGGCGCCACGACGCTCCTCACCCTGCTCAACAATGCCCCCGGCACGGTCACCACCATCGGGGGCGCGGGCGGCGGCGACGGCTATGTGCTCGACAAGGGCGAGTTCACGCACCTCCATGCGCAGAACATCACGATCCGCGTCGACACGCCCAACACGCTGGCCGGCAAGGCTGCCGTCCCGCTGGCTGCGGGCACGCCCGACATCCGGATCGAGGACCTCGATGTCGTCGGGTCGGACGGCGTCAACGCCAACATCACCTCCGCCACCGGAGCGCTGACCATCGAGACCGACGGCAATCTGCGCGTCGCCGGGGATGTGCGGTTCACCAGCGCCGCGGCGGAAAACACGCTCGCGCTCACCGCCGGCGGCCTCCTCGACATCATCACGCCGGATGGATCGGTGACGATGACGGGTAAGGACGGCGCGCTCTCGGGACGACTGCAGCTCAGCGGCGACAGCATCTTCGTGGGCACGCTCCAGGCAGAGCAGGATATCGCCGGATTGTCCGATACCGAGGCGCGCAACGGCCGCCTCGGCGAGAATGACGGGCTCGACAACGCCGCCGGCTATGTCCAGGCCGGCGCGCTCGAATTCGCGCCCTTCGAGAGCCTCTACATCCAGAACAGCGGCCAGAACGGCACCACCCCGGCGACGCGCGGCGGCTTCACCGCACGCAGCGTGACGATCACGACCCCGGCGGACGGCAGGCAGACGGATATCGTCCTCAACGGGCGAATCCTCAACGGCGACGGCAGCTTCACCACCGGCAAGGCGATCATCCCGCTGCTGCGCATCCAGAAGGCGGGCACCGATCAGCCCGGCAGCTACACCCCCGGATCGAAGGTGAACAACTGCCTCATCGCGGGCGGGGACTGCGTGGACGAAGTGCGCGAAGGGCCGCGCCTGCCGCCGGATCAGGACATCATCGCCATCGTCGACCAGGAGACGCCGATCGGCACGCTGACGCCCTATCTCGACCAGGCGGCGATCCAGTTCATCGATCTCGATCCCTATTCGGTGATGCCGGACATCGACGATCCGGTGACCGGCGCGGGCAATGACGATCTGTGGAGCGCGGCCTGCCCGCTCGATCGGCCGGGATCGGACTGCAAAGCGCGGTAGCGTGCTCCGTCGCGGATGAATCGCGCGGCTTTCGGTTCCGCCGCATTTTCCGGGCCGGCAGGTGATTCCACCTGCGTCGAAAATGCTCTAGGGCCGGCGGATGACCAATCCGGCACCCGTCACCCTGTTCAACAGCCTGACCCGCGCGATCGAGCCGTTCGCGCCGATCGATCCTGCGGCGGTGCGACTCTACAGCTGCGGACCCACCGTCTATAATTTCGCGCATCTCGGCAATCTGCGCGCCTATGTGTTCACCGACAGCCTGCGCCGGATGCTCAACTGGAAAGGCTGGGCGGTCAATCATGTCATCAACATCACCGACGTCGGCCACCTGACCTCCGACGCCGATGTCGGCGACGACAAGATGGAGCTCGCCGCGCGCAGCAGCAATCGCACCATCTGGGACGTCGCGGCATTCTACACCGCCGCGTTCAAGCGCGACCTCGCGGCGCTGAACATCCTGGATCCGACGCTGTGGAGCGTCGCGACCGACCACATCCAGGACATGATCGCTTTCGCCCGCAGGATCGAGGCGGCCGGCGCGACCTATGAGCTGGACAGCGGCCTCTATTTCGATACCTCGACGGTGCCCGATTACGGCCGGCTCGCCGGCGCGCGCGGCGACGAGGCGGTCGGACGGATCGCCGAGGTGGAGGGCAAGCGCCATCCGGGCGACTTCGCCGTCTGGCGCCGCTCCCCGGAAGGCGCCGACCGGCAGATGGAATGGACCTCGCCCTGGGGCGCCGGCGCGCCCGGCTGGCACCTCGAATGCTCGGTGATGAGCCTCAAATATCTGGGACCGCAATTCGATATCCACACCGGCGGGATCGATCACCGCGAGATCCATCATTGCAACGAAATCGCGCAGAACCAGGCTTATACCGGAACGGAGAAAACCGGTGCGAACTTCTGGATGCACAATAATTTCCTGATCGATCGCACGGGCAAGATGTCCAAATCGAAGGGCGATTTCGCGACGCTTGCCTCGCTCGTCGACAAGGGCATCCATCCCCTCGCCTACCGGCTGCTGTGCCTTTCCGCCCATTACCGCAGCGAGCTCGAATTCTCCGTCGAGAATATCGCCGCGGCGCTCACCCGGCTGAAGCGGCTGGTGATGGCGGTCGCCCAGCTTCGCGCCAAGGCCGAAGCGCCGGGCTGGCTGCGCACGCTGCGCGAGACGCGCTACAGCCGCGGCGCCGCGACGAGCTATCAGCGCGCGGTGATCGAGGACGGCCTTCCGGCGCAGGCGACGGCGCTGCTAGCGCGTTTCGACGAGGCGATCTCCGCCGACCTCATGCTCCCCCGCGCGCTGCCGCTGCTCGAGGAGACGGCCGGACTCAAGGCGCTGAGCCCCGACCAGCGGCTGCGCGTGCTCGCGAGCATGGACCTCGTGCTCGGCCTCGGCCTCATCGATCTCGAACGGGCGGACCTGCGCGTCCGACCGAAGGACGCGGTGATCGATGCCGGGACGATCGAAGCGCGGCTGGCGGAGCGCAAGGAGGCGCGCGCGGCGAAGGACTTCGCGACCTCTGACGCGATCCGCGACGCGCTCGCCGCCGGCGGCGTCGAGATCATGGACGGCGATCCGCTCGGCTGGGATTGGAAGATCGCGCTTTAAGCCCCTGAAGCGAGCCCGTTCTTCTCCCGATCAGTCGCCTCGGCCAACGCCTTGTTGGCACGGACCAGCTTGGCGCGCATGTCGCGCGAGAAGCCGGTCTCGAGCGCGACCTGGAGATCCGGATTCTCGTCGAGGAAGCGCCGCAGCGCCGGGGCGGTGATGCACCAGAATCGCGAGACGGCATCCAGCGTCACCGTTCCGGTCGCCGGATCGCCGGAGAGCACGGTCATCTCGCCGATGAAGGTCTGCGGCTCGCAGGTCGCGATCGGCTTGCCGCCGTTGGTCACGCGGGCGCGGCCCTGGCTGAGATAGAAGAGATGCTGCACGCGCTCGCCCTCGTGGATCAGCACCTCCCCGGGCCGGCCCGAGATCCACAGCCCCTGGTTGAGCAGGTGGCGCGCCTGCTTCGGCGTCATGATCGGCAGCGCCGAATCCACCATCTCCTGCTCCTCCTTGGTGAAGCGGATGTTCCTGCCTCCGAACATCAGCAACGCCAGCTGGCCGGCGTTCACCCCGGCGAGGATCAAGGCGAGCAAGGCCAGCAGATAGTCCTTCCTACCGAGCAGGGCGACGAAGACGGCGAGCGCCGCCGCCACGATCAGGCCGATGCGCAGACGAAAGGGATTGCGCTGCAGCGTAGCCGCGATGAACAGGACATAGACGAGCAGGGTCAGCAGTCCCGCCGTCGAATAACCGGAGAACAGGTCGTACTTCATCGGTACCACTCCATGAGCGGCGGATCGTCGCGCGAGCGCGCGAGGGGGCGCCCCCCGCGCCAAAATCATTCTTTTACATTCTGATACACGAGCTGCATCGCGGTTGTAACCTGCCGCACAGCCGCGTGCCAGCCCTCGCACGCGGGCGCCAGGCCGGGGGCGGCCGCCGCGGCGTTTGCGGTGGGCGCCTCGCTTGGCTAGAGCAGCGCCGAGATCCCATTCAGCACGGCGCCCCCATGATCGACACCGTTTCCTTCGGCTACACAGACGTCTCCCCGGCCGAGAAGACCGAGAAGGTCGGCGCCGTCTTCCGCAGCGTCGCGGCGCGCTACGATCTGATGAACGACGCCATGTCCGGCGGCATGCACCGCCTGTGGAAGGACCGATTCGTGCGCCGAGTGAAGCCGCGGGCGGGCGAGTCGATCCTCGACATGGCCGGCGGCACCGGCGACATCGCCTTCCGTCTAGCCCGCGCCGGCGCCGGGGTGACGGTCGCGGACATCAATCCGGCGATGCTCGAGGTCGGCATGGAGCGGGCACGCAAGCGGGGCATCGACGGGCTGGTGTGGAGCGAGCAGAATGCCGAGACGCTGAGCTTCGGCGATCGCGGCTTCGATGCCTACACCATCGCCTTCGGCATCCGAAATGTGACCCACGTCCAGCAGGCGCTCAGCGAGGCCCATCGCGTGCTGAAGCGCGGCGGCCGCTTCTTCTGCCTCGAATTCTCGACGACGCTGTGGCCGGGCTTCGCGGACGTCTATGACGCCTATTCGCACCATATCGTGCCGCGGATCGGCAAACTGCTCGCCAAGGACGAAGCGAGCTACCGCTATCTGGTGGAATCGATCCGCCGCTTCCCGGACATGGAACGTTTCAGGGCGATGATCGCCGAAGCGGGCTTCGTGCAGGTCGGCGTCGAGCCGCTGCTCGGCGGCCTCGTCGCCATCCATTCGGGATGGAAGATTTGAGCACGCCCTTCTCCGGCGGCGCCCCGTCACGGGAAGGCTGCGCGCGCGCATGACCCGCCCGTTGGTCCATCTCTTCCGGCTCCTGCGCTGGGGCCGCACCCTGGCGCGCCACGGGGCGCTGCGCGGCATCGAGCGCGATCCGCTGACGCCGGCGCCGGTGCGTCGGCTGGCCCGCATCGCGCGGCTGGGCGCGCGGGTGCCGGACCAGCCCGCCTATGCCGACGCCTTCGAGGCGCTCGGCCCCGCCGCCATCAAGCTCGGCCAGGCGCTCGCCACCCGGCCCGACCTGGTCGGCGAGGAGGCGGCCGCCGATCTCTTCCGGCTGCAGGACGCGCTGCCCCCTGCTCCCTTCCCGCTCGTCCGCGCCGCGATCGAGCGCGGGCTGGGCAAGCCTATCGAGGCGCTCTTCTCGCATTTCGAGGAGCAGGCGGTGGGCGCCGCCTCGATCGCGCAGGTCCATCGCGCCGTCACCACCGATGGACGCCAGGTGGCGGTCAAGGTGCTCCGCCCCGGCATCGAGGAGGAGATGGAGCGGGCCATCGAGACCTATGAGTGGGCCGCCGCCCAGGCGGAATCGCTCGGCGGCGAGCTGGCCCGGCTGCGGCCGCGCCTCGTGATCGCGACCTTCCGCCAGTGGACGCTGCGCGAGCTCGACCTGCGGCGCGAGGCGGCGTCGGCGTCCGAGCTCGCCGAAGGGATGGAGGCAGAGCCCGGCTTCGTGGTGCCGGCGGTCGACTGGAGCCGTACCTCGCGGCGCGTGCTCACCATCGACTGGGTGGACGGCATCAAGCTCGCCGATCGCGAGGGGCTGATCGCCGCCGGCCACGATCCGCAGAAGCTGGCCGCCACGATCGTCCGCGCCTTCCTGCGCCAGGCGATCGCCGAGGGCTTCTTCCATGCGGATATGCATCAGGGCAATCTCTTCTCGCTGCCGGACGGGCGCATCGCGGCGATCGATTTCGGGATCATGGGCCGTATCGATCGCCAGGCACGCGCCTGGCTTGCCGAGATATTGCATGGTCTTATAACCGGTAATTATCGCCGCGTCGCAGAGATCCACTTCGAGGCCGGCTATGTCCCGCCGCATCACAACCTCGCCGAGTTCACCACCGCGCTGCGCGCCGTCGGCGAACCGATCCGCGGCCTTCCGGTCAAGGACATCTCGATCGGTCAGATGCTCGACGGGCTGTTCGCGATCACCCGCGCCTTCGACATGCCGACCCAGCCGCATCTGCTGCTGCTGCAGAAGACGATGGTGATGGTGGAAGGCGTGGCGCAAAGCCTCGATCCCGAGATCAACATGTGGGAGACGGCGGGCCCGTTCGTCGGCGAATGGCTGCGCTCGGAGCTCGGCCCCGAGGCCTTCATCGCCGATCGCCTGGTCGCCGACGTGCGGACGCTCGCGCGGCTGCCCGAGCTCGTCCGCCGGATCGAGGCGAGGCTCCCCCCGCCCGGCGCCGCCCCGCCGCCGCCGCCGCTGCGCGAGGTGGAGGTGGTGCGGATCGGCGGCGGCTGGTGGCGCTACAGCCTCGTCGCCGTGCTGGGCGCCGCGGCCGGCCTGCTGGCCACCTGGCTGCTCTGACCCGATGGCAGCGCATGCCCACCGTTCTTCTCGACTCCCGCACGCGGTGAGGCCATGGAGCAGGGGATGAAAGGCAAGCGCATCCTGCTCATCGTCGGCGGCGGCATCGCGGCCTACAAGGCCTGCGAGCTCGTCCGCCTGATCCGCAAGGCCGGCGGCACGGTCCGCTGCGTGCTGACCGAGGCGGGGCAGCATTTCGTCACGCCGATGACGCTGGCGGCGCTTTCCGAGCAGCCGGTCCATACCAGCCTCTGGGATCTCAAGGACGAGACCGAGATGGGCCATATCCAGCTCAGCCGCGAGGCGGACCTGGTGGTCGTCTGCCCGGCCACGGCCGATCTGATGGCGAAGATGGCGGCGGGCATCGCCGACGACCTGGCGACCACGCTGCTCCTCGCCACAGACAAGCCGGTGCTCGCCGTGCCGGCGATGAACGTGCGCATGTGGGGCCATGCCGCGACGGTACGCAACGTGGCACGGCTGCGCGCCGACGGCGTCACCGTGCTGGAGCCCGACGAGGGCCCGATGGCCTGCGGCGAATATGGGCCGGGCCGGCTGCCCGAGCCGCCGGTGATCCTCGCGGCGATCGAGGCGCATTTCGAGGCGCGCGCGCGATCGGCCGCCGCACCCGCGGCCAGTGTGCGCAGCGCCGCGCTTTCCGGCCGCCATGTCGTCGTGACCGCCGGGCCGACGCACGAGCCGATCGATCCGGTGCGGTACATCGCCAACCGCTCCTCGGGAAAGCAGGGCTTCGCGATCGCGGAGGCGCTGGCGGCGCTGGGCGCGCGCGTCACGCTGGTCGCCGGCCCGGTGGGGCTTGCGACGCCGGACGGCGTGAAGCGCATCGATGTCGAGACCGCGCGCGAGATGGCCGACGCGGTCGCGCGCGCGCTGCCCGCCGACGCCGCGGTGATGGTCGCGGCCGTCGCCGACTGGCGCACGGCCGAAGCCCCGCAGAAGCTCAAGAAGGACGGCACGACCCCGCCGGCGCTCGCGCTCGTCGAAAATCCCGACATCCTCGCCGGCGTCTCGCAGGGGCGGGATCGACCCCGCCTGGTCGTCGGCTTCGCCGCCGAGACGAACGACGTCGTCGCGCACGCCATCGCCAAGCGCGCGCGCAAGGGCTGCGACTGGATCGTCGCCAACGACGTCTCGGGCGATGTGATGGGCGGCGAGGCCAACCGCGTCCACATCGTCACCGCCACGGGCGTCGAAAGCTGGGACGAGCTTCCCAAGGCCGAGGTCGCCCGCCGGCTCGCGCAAAGGATCGCCGATGCCCTCTGAACCGATCGCGATCCGTCTCAAGCGCCTGCCGCACGGCGAGGGGCTGCCCCTCCCCGCCTATGCCACGGCGCACGCCGCCGGCATGGACGTGGTGGCCGCCGAGGACGTGACGCTTGCGCCGGGCGCGCGCCACGCGGTCGCCACCGGCTTCGCGATCGCCATCCCCGAGGGCTATGAGGTCCAGGTCCGTCCCCGCTCGGGGCTTGCGCTGAAACATGGCATCACCTGCCTCAACACGCCCGGCACGATCGACGCCGACTATCGCGGCGAGGTGAAGATCATCCTCGCCAATCTCGGCAGCGAGCCGTTCGAGATCCGACGGGGCGAACGGATCGCGCAGCTGGTGCCGGCTTCCGTCGTCCGCGCGGCCTTCGCCGAGGTCGGGCAGCTGGACGAGACCGCCCGCGGCGCCGGCGGCTTCGGATCGACCGGCCGGTGACGCTCAGCGACGACCAGCTCGAGCGCTATGCCCGCCACATCATCCTCAAGGAGATCGGCGGAGAAGGCCAGCGCCGCCTTCTGGCCGCCCATATCGCGCTGATCGGCGCGGGAGGCATCGGATCGCCGGCGCTCCAATATCTCGCCGCCGCCGGCATCGGGCACATCACCCTCATCGACGACGATGCGGTGAGCCTGTCCAATCTCCAGCGGCAGACCCTGTTCGGAACGCCCGACATCGGCCGCCCGAAGGCGGAGGCCGCGCGCGACGCGGCAGCGCGGCTGAACCCGGATCCGGTGATCCTGCCTGTCCGGCAGCGGATCGATGCGGCCAATGCCGCCGCGCTGCTCGCCGGCGTCGACGTGGTGATAGACGGCAGCGACAATTTCGCGACCCGCCTCGCCGTCTCCGACGCCGCCACCGCGCTGCACATCCCGCTCGTCTCGGCGGCGGTCGGCCAGTTCGAAGGGCAGCTCGCCGTCTACCGCGGCTGGGAGGCCGACAAGCCCTGCTATCGCTGCCTGGTCGGCAGCGATCCCGACCGGCCGGAAATGAGCTGCGCGGAGCAGGGCGTGCTCGGCGCGCTCACCGGCGTGATGGGCAGCCTCGCCGCGATGGAGGCGCTGCGGGCGCTCACCGGCTTCGGAAGCGACAGCGCGGGCAAGCTGCTGCTGATCGATGCGCTCGCCTTTCGCATGCGCGTGCTCGCCCTGCCCAAGGATCCCGGCTGCCGGTGCGCGGCCTGACCATCATCATGGCCGAGGCGTCGCCGACGCGCTTCCGCTCGGCGCTGACCCTGGCGCTCGCGCAGACCGCTCTCGGCGGCACGGCACGCCTGTTCCTCGACGGCGGCGCCGTTGCACTGGCACGCCTGCCGATCCGGGGGCCCGACGACGACGCCCATGCGGTGGCCGGCCTTCCCACCCTCCCGGCCCTGCTCGAGGAGGCGCTCGATGCGGGGCTGCGCCTCATCCTCTGCCAATCCGGCCTCGCCCTGTCCGGCACGCAGAGCGGCGATCACCATCCCCGCGCGGAGTTTGGCGGCATGATCGGGCTCCTCGCGCAGACCGGCGAGGACCGGCTCATCTTTGCGTGAGCACCGGCCTGCGGCGACGCTTGACTTGCCGCCGCTCACCTCATAAGGACCGCGCTCCGCCATCGACGGCCCCTTCGTCTAGCGGTCCAGGACGTCGCCCTCTCACGGCGAAAACACGGGTTCGAGTCCCGTAGGGGTCACCAGCCTTTTCAGTGACTTAGGCAGAGATCCTGCCGTGGCGTGGCAAGTCATTTCATGAGACCTCAAGTGGCGGTGTCCACGGGCGCAGACGATGCCCTTCTCTTTCCCGCCGGCGTCGGGAAAAGGGCGATGCCGGCAGGCGCCTCTCACGCGGATTCGCAATGCGAGCCGCGGCGATGCCACACCTGGAATCCGACATCCTCGTCCTGCAAGAGAGACATCCGTCTCGCAGTGGAGAATGCACAGTGGCCAGGATAAAGGGATATATCGCGACGAGCCTCGACGGTTTCATCGCCGATCGGGAAGGCTGCCTCGACTGGCTCTTCCATTACGACGACATGGATCTGGGCGAGCACGACTATCGCCGGTTCGCTGAATCGATCCGAACGGTGGTGATGGGGCGCGATACTTATGACTTCATCGCCGCTCAGCCGGGTCCCTGGGCCTATGCGGGCAAGCGGGTGCTCGTCGTGACATCGAAGCCGATCGAAATGCCGCGTGGGGAGCTCGAAATCCGCCGGAACGTGGAAGCGCTGATCGCCGAACTCCGCGCACTCGACGACGGCGATGTGTGGATGCTCGGGGGCGGCAAGCTGCAGGCCGCCTTTCTCGCGCATGGCGCGATCGACGAGATCGAGATTTTCGTCCTGCCGGAAATCCTGGGGGGTGGGACAGCGCTGTTTCCGGCCACGACTCCGCGTCTCTCGCCGAAGCTGATTACGGCGAAGATATTGGACAAGGGCTGTGTTTATCTGCGCTACGGCTTTTGACGGGATTGGAGGTGTGGGGTTCGGCGCCAGGCCTCTGTTTTGGACACAAAAAAGCGCCTGGGGAGATCCTTGGGGTGCTGTGGTGTGATGTGAGAGTTTGGTGAGTTGGTTGCGGGGACAGGAACCACAGCCACTCATTTAAATATCTAAGCATCTAGGAAAGTTAGATAATCTTGACCATTCTTAGCTAGGGTACCCCCACTGGTACCCCAGAAACGACCGGACGCGATAAAACGGTATGAGACCGCGACCATCTGAGCCGGGGCGCGACAGGCTTTTGCTTGTTACCCATCGGCTTGGATAGAAGATCCGCCCGCATCCTAATGTGGAACGGCCGCTCCGGCATAAGGATCAAATTGGGGCGGCGGAGGTAGCTGAGGTGAGCTGCCCCCTTCTGAGTGGTCCATCGACTGTTTTAGTCTGGACCATGAAGGAGAAGCAGAATGCCATCGAAGAAGCACAAGCCGGAGGAGATCATCGGCAAACTGCGTGAGGCGGAGATC
>Ga0180222_1001184_pt1 | contig 29389 bp, 23 predicted proteins | sample eDN5th37CKraftOP_FD_151336 | JGI IMG/M metagenome (GOLD analysis project Ga0180222, IMG submission 151336) | Enriched Organic Plus compost microbial communities from Emeryville, California, USA - eDNA 5th pass 37_C Kraft OP (version 2) (version 2) ...
GGGCGCACCCTTGCGCGCTACGCGTGGCGCGGCTGGTTGGCGCGCCCACCCGCCCGGCGGAGCATGGCTGCGCGAATGCTGCTGCCGGCCAGCCTGTCGTCCGTCCGGACATTCGAGCTTGGGATCCGCTCCATGGAGACTGCCGGCGCGCCGCGCCCCTCCCCGCTTCCTCAGGTCAGACGCACCATGGCAGTGCCGGCCGACATATCTCATGCTCTCTCCAAACTCTCTCATCCGCGGGTCCGCGGCGCGCGGCGGCCGCCGCCGCTTTCTCATTCTCCCTCCGAACGCTCTCCCGCCGCCGCTCCTCGAAAATCTGGCGCGGGCGCGCGGCGCGCTCTATCCTCGCGCTGCGGCAATGGTGCCCGTGGGAGGACAGGTGATGGCGAAGGCGGCTCGCAAGAAGGCAAAGGCGAAATCGGCGGCGAAGGCGCGCAAGACGAAACGGACGAAGAGCGCCGTGAAAGCGCGCGGCCGCAAGAAGACCACTGGCCGCAAGGCGGCGGCGCGATCATCGGCACGCAAGGCCCGGCCGGCCAAGAAGACTGCGGCCAAGAAGACGGCCGTCAAAAAGGCGGCCAAGAAAAAGACCGCGCGCAAGCGCGCGAAGGCGCCGAAGACCATCGGCGAACGCATCGCCAACGCGTTCCACACGATCGAGGACGTCGTCACCGACACCCAGGCGCTGCGCAACAAGATGGAGCCGCCGGGCGTCACCGAAAATCAATAGACGGAGCCGAATGCGCGTGGCCGCCGCAGCGCGCGGCGGCCGGCTTCCGTCTGGTGCCCGACGCGATGTCGAGCCCCGCGTCCAAAGTATTGCCGCTTCGGCGGACTACGCTGCAGTACGTTTTTCCAATGGAGGGATACTGCGGCCGTGGACACGATCGATTCCATGCGGGTGTTTGTGCGGATCATCGAACGCCGCGGCTTCGCTGCCGCCGCCGCGGATCTCGGCCTGCAGCGCTCCACTGTGACGGAGGTCATCAAGCAACTCGAGAAGCGACTTGGCGTTCGTCTGCTGCAGCGAACCACGCGCCATGTCGCCCCGACAGTGGAAGGCGAAGCCTACTATCGCCGGTGCCTGTCGATTCTCGCCGACATCGAGGATGCCGAGAATGCCTTCTCGCGGCCGAAAGGAGTGCTCAGGATCGATGTGCACGGCGGCATGGCGCGGCAATTCTTGCTCCCGCACCTGCCCGCATTTCTTGCCGAGTATCCCGATCTCACGATGCACATCGGCGAGGGAGACCGACTTGTAGATCTCGTCCGCGAGGGGGTCGATTGCGTCGTCCGGGCAGGCCAGCCAACGGACAGCGACATGATCATTCGACGACTGGGCGAATTCGAAGAGATAACAGTCGCAAGCCCGACCTACCTTGCGGATCGCGGCGTTCCGGATTCACCCGAAGATCTCGAAGGCCACGCCATGATCGGCTTTGTTTCGTCGCGAACCGGCGAGGTTCTCCCTCTCGAGTTCAATCAAAACGGAAAAGTGCGCGAAGTCATACTCCCGATGCGCGTTCGGGTGACGAGTTCCGACACTTATGCGGCGCTCGCCAAATTGGGCTTCGGTATCATCCAGGCGCCACGGCACCGCTTCGAGGAAGATCTGGCATCAGGCGCCTTGGTCGAACTCCTGGCGGAATACCGACCGGCGTCGACACCGTTTTTCGCGCTCTACCCGCACAATCGCCAACTGTCTCCGCGCGTTCGCGTTTTCGTGGACTGGCTGGTGAAGTTGTTCTCGACCAGACCACCCGATGCACCCGCGCGCGAGGAAATACGTTATTGAACCGCTGCGAGTTGAAGATGTGGTGGTGCCCCTAGCCGGACTCGAACCAGCACGACCTTGCGGCCACCTGATTTTGAGTCGGGTTAGCGCTGCCGCAAGCCTTTGATTTTATTTCAGTTTCTGGCGTGCCGCCTGTGTATGTGTAAGAAACTGTGTAAAATTAAGGCCCACAGCACCGGCGATTCAGGCCCTGGGTGCTTCGCGATTCATTAGACGAATCGCACCGGCGTTGCCAGCGTTCTTTGTGGCGCATGTTATGGCAAACCGCATCTGTGAGCCTAGCCGCGCCGGGTGAACGAATGGTTGAGGAATTGCGGCTGCCCGACGCGCCGTTAGCGACCATTCTTGTGAATGCTAGGGTGTGAAGATGCCGGACAAGACAGTTCCCCGTCCCCGCAAGCGACGGCGCGATGCTTCGGCAATGACTGTGCGGTTCGTCCCGCCGGAGAAGCCGTACACGCCGGAAGAGATCGCGGAAGCGAAAGAGGCGCTTTTCAAGCTGGTGCGCGCGCTTGCCCGCGCGGCGGCCAGGGAGGATTTCGAGAAGGAGCAGGAAGCGCTCAGGCAGGCGGCGCTCTCCGCCCGTGAGTTATAGAAGCGGGTTCTATAACTCACGAACGCTGCTCTGCACGATAGCGCCCGCCACTTCGGTGGCGGGCGCTTCTTGGTCTGAAGTGCGGGTGTCACCACCACGACGAATAGAAGACGCTCAATCCGGCGGCCAGCGCTTCGCGCGCCTCGGCAATGAACCTCAGGTCGCCCTCCGTTTCCGACCCGTCGGACTCGCCGAAGAAGAAGCCCGTCGTCTGCGGCAGGGCGCCGTTGCGGATGTCTGCTTCAAGCGCGTCCAGGTCCTCTGCCGTCAGCAGCAGGTTGACGCAATTGAACTCTCCGGCGCTGCCGCCCTTCTCGCGGTAGAGGCGTTCCATCCAGCCGTGCAGGTTCGGGTGTTTGCGCCAGTAGTGAAGCTCGCTCGGGGCTTCCACCCTGAAGTCTACTTCCACGGACGGTCTGTCGGTGATCGTGAGGGCATACATATCCAGTCCCATTGTCATTCTCCTTTTCTTGTTGTTGGCGTCCCGAAGGACGCGGACCGGATGGCCGGGCGGCCCTGAGGCGCGGCCGTCATCGCCAACACGGTGCCGCCATGGCGGCAGTGGTGCGGGCCGGCGCTTGACGGCGAGCCGCCGTCCGGCAGGGCCGTGAACGTCAAGGGAGGACAACGGCAAAGGAGAGGCTGCGATGCGGGATTGGCGCCGATGCGATTTAGCGAAGGAGATCGAGCAGGCTCGGCTCCAGATAGCGGCCCGCGACCTTGCGTGCGGCGGGCGGGCGGCAATCGGTTTTCAGGTCGAACAGGGCGAGTTGGTGCGGCTGCGCCGCGCGCCATGCTTCAAGCTGGCGGCGGCGCAACTCGGTCAGATGCCGCCAGCTATAAGCGCGGCCATCGACAATGATGGTGTCGGGCGGACGCATGGCGGCGGCCTCATGCCGCCGCCGCGCAAGTTTCCTCCTGTGGCTGCAAGCCGTGCAGGAAGTCCACGGCACGCTGCGCATGCGAGGCGGCGGAGAATATCGCCCGCTTGTCGTCCTTGAGCACCTTAATCCACGACGCGATATAGGAGGCGTGGTCCTCGCGGATGTCGGGCGTCAGCCCAAGGTCGGATGAGAGGAAGGCCGCGCCAAGCTCCGCGACCAGCTCTTCCATGGCATAGCCTTCGTCGCCCCAGCGCTTGCGCCCGAATTCCCGGTTCAACCGCGTCTCGTGGCGGGTCCAGTGCACGCATTCATGACCGAGCGTGGCGTAGTAGCTCTCGGCGTCCTTGAAGGCTTCGAAGGGCGGCATCTGAATACGGTCGCAGGTCGGCGTATAGAACGCCATGTTGCCGCCGTGACTGACGGAAGCGCCCGTCGCTGCAAAGAAGGCATCTGCCTCGATGATGCGCTGCATGGGGTCAAGCTGCTGCGCGGCGCTCGCGTAATACTGCGCGGGCAGGCCTTCAATCTGCTCGACATTGAAAACGGTGTAACCCTTCATGAAGCGGATATCGCGCTCGGCGTCCTCGCCTGTCTCGGTGTTGGTTTCGGTGCGGGTGATGCTGGAGGAATAGACGACCAGCGAGCCCTTCTCGCCCTTGCGGACATGGGCGTTGAGTTCCAGCGCCTGTTTGAAGGTCATCCAGATGGGTGCGGCGAAGCCCTTGGCGACGGCCTCCGACCACAGCATCAGAACATTGATGCCGCGATAGGGAATGCCATTGGCGCGAAGCGGTCGCGTGATGCGCCCGGCGGCGTGCTCGGCGTTCCACGGTTTGAGCCAGGGCAGCACGCCCTTCTCAAGCTCGGCGGCAATCTGGTTGGTAATGCGGGTATAGACATCGTCTTTCATTGCATGTGCTCCATTTGGTTGTGGGTTGCGCATGCAACCGGCTAGCCTCCCGGCAATGAGGGCGGGGGACGGCCGTCACAGGCCGGAAAACGGCAAGGGGTGGAGCGGGCCGGAAGCGAAGCGGACTACACGGCCCGCCGTTTTCCGCCGCCAAAGCGGGAAGCCTTGACGGACGGGGGCCGGAGGCCCCTGAAACGAAACGCGGGGCCGAAGGCCCCGAAAACAGAAGAAGAAAAAGTCAGCCGCGGGCTGTCACTGCACTTCTGCGCGAAGGATCGTCACCCGAAGGGCTGAGACGCGGGCAGCGGCTCGGGAAGCGAAGCGCGTAGAGCCTGACGGCGAAGCCGGCGCGCCCGAACACAGAAGCAAGCAAAAACTCGCGAAACGCTGTGATCGAGTCGTAGAATCCGCATGCGGGGCAACAAATATGCGGGAGGGGCGTATGGCGCGAAGGAAGAATACGAACCGGGTCGCAATCACGCCGGCCAATGCCGAACAGGAATTCGAGCGGGAACTGGAAGTCTTTCGTACCGAGGCCGAAGGAGCGGCGCAGTTCTTCTATGCCTGGCTTGCTGTCCATGCCGCGGCCGGCGACGACAAGGACATTCACCGGCTTCTGAACACCGCGCCGCTGTTCTGGAACACGGCGCTGGGCGCGCTCCAGAGCGCCACTTTCGTGACGCTCGGGCGCATCTTCGATTCAGACTCGGCGCATAATTTGAGTCGCCTGCTCAGAATGGCGCAGGACCATCCGCAAATCTTTTCGAAAACGGCGCTCGGACGGCGCAAGCAGGGTACGAGTGCGACGCCGCCAAGCTGGCTGAACGATTACCTGCGCGACGCCTATGTGCCGAAGGTCGGCGACTTCCGCCGGTTGCGCGCGCATGTGGGCAAGCGCCGCAAAACCTACGAGGACAAATACCGCGACCTGCGCCACAAGATATTCGCGCATAAGGGCACTTCGGACCCGGCGGTGATCACCGCCTTGTTCGCGAAGACAAACATCCGCGAGCTTCAGCGGATGCTTGTGTTTTTGGGCAGTCTTTACGAGGCCCTGTGGCAGCTTTTCATGAACGGCCGCAAGCCCTCGCTTCGGCCGCGCCGGTATTCCGTGCGCAGCATGCGCGAGAGGCCCTCGCCGCATGCCAAGAGCGCGGCCGTTCACGAACGCATCCTGCACGAGGCTGGCCGCTTTCTCACGGACGCATCCCGCGCACTTCCTCCGGCACAGGGACGCCGATGACCTTCACCCTGACACGCGAACAGCTCTACGACCTCGTCTGGTCGGAGCCGATGCAGCGCCTCGCGAAGCAAATCGGCATCTCCGACGTGGCGATTGCCAAACATTGCCGCAAGCTCGGCGTGCCGGTGCCGGAGCGCGGCTATTGGAACAAGCTGCAAGCGGGAAAGCCGGTCACAAAGACGGCGCTGCCCGACCGCGATCTCGTCACCATCAACCGCGTGACGATTTCCGGCACGCTGACGCGGGAGCTGCGAAGCAGGCTCAAGGGCGAGCCCGGCATGGTGGAGCCGAACACCGAAAGCATTGAGGCGCTGACGGCACGGCTGCGCAAGCGCCTCGGCCACGTCACCGTGCCGCGCAATTTCTCGCGCGTGCATCCGGCCATCGCGCCGCTCCTCAAGAAAGACGAAAAGCTGCGCCAGGAAGCCGCGAACTCCTCCTTCAGCTTCTCCTGGAATCAACCGAAATTCGACTCGCCGTTCGAACGCCGCCGCCTTCTCTTCCTGAACGGCCTCTTCCTCGGCTTTGCAAGGGTGGGTGGGCGGGGATGGGTGCGGGGCAACGATGCGCGCGAACTCGCCATCTACATGGGCGATGCGAGCGTCAGCTTCCAGCTCGAAGGCCCCGCACAGGGGCGGCGGTCAGGACGTTCGTCGTCCGCATCTTCCGAAGCGCGCGAAACCTTGTGCCTGACGATTTCCACGGCGCATGACGCCGTGCCGGGAATCCGCTTCTCCTGGCGCGACGAGGACGGAAGCAAGCTCGAACAGCAACTGACCGACATCATCATCGGCATGGCGGTCGCGGGCGAGCATCTGCACCGCAAATGGCTGGAGCAACAGGCGGCCTGGGCGCGGCAGCGGCAGGAAGAAGCGGAGCGCGAAGCGAAACGGCGAAAGGCAGAGGAAGAGCGGCGCGAGCGCGAACGCATCGCCGCCCTTGAAAAGGCCAAACGCGACGCCCTGCGCCGCGACGCGAAGGCCTGGCGCGAGGCAAACGACATACGGGCGTATGTCGAAGCCGTGCGCAGGTCGGCGGCTTCTCCGGAATCAATAGAAGACTGGGCGCGCTGGGCGCTGCTTGAAGCCGACAGGATCGATCCCATCGTCTCCGGTCGCGCCCTTGAAAGCATGAGGGAGGCGCAAGGCGATGACGACGAGAGCGACGACGAAAAATGACGGTACCGTCCGTAAGCCGGCGCACCGCAGAAAGCGACGGCGTGGGCGTCCGCGTGACGATCCCGTCTACTACGTCGTCGAAGTCGCCGAATGGGACTGGAGCCTGATGTTCGGAATCAGTCCCCGGCGCGACATGGACGGTCCCTATTCTGACTATCGTCACCTCAATCTGCGCGGCAGGCTGGTGCATCCCACTCAGGTGAAGGCACGTGAAGTCGAACTCACGCTGATGCCCGATCGGCGGCTGAACGAGGGTGAGCGCGACCGCGACGAACCGCAATCCTGCGGCTCCCTGCACCTGCATCGCGGACATTTGCGGGGGCTGTTGCCGATGCCGCTCGATGCCCTGCCATCCGTCCTGCAGATCGCGTGTGCCGAGCGGCTCCGCTATGTCGTCATCACCGGCGAGAAGCTGCGCTACGGCCACGGGCTCGTGCGCATGTACCGCCTGCAACGCGCGGTCGATGAGGATGATTTGCCAACCGACCAGAAACTCGACGCGAATGCCCTAAATCCGACAGAAGCGTCCGAAGATCCGGCTGCGCCGTGAGACGCAGCCGGAAAGGAAGCCGTTATTCGGCGGCTTCCGGCAACGCTTCGGCCGATGCGGCGGCTTGGATGCGAAGCGGCGCGGGCAGCCAGCCCGTGCCGGCGACCAGCGTTTCGGCGCGGACGGCAAGCTCGGTCTTCTTGAGCTTTTCAAGCGCGGGGGCGTGCGCGCCTTTGGCCTCGTCGATGGCGGCGAGGATGAGCCCTTTGTTCACACGACCGAAATAGCTCTCGGCCGTTGGCGTGAACCATGCGCTCATGTCGAGATGCAGCGCCGCCCCGAGCGACAGCCCGTGGGCCAGACGCCCGACGTCGGGACGGTCGCCCTTGCGCTGGACCGCGTTGACCGCGTTCGCGGTGACGAAGGCCAGCAGGTCCAGCAGCTCGTCGCGGGAGCGGTCGAGGCACCAATCCCAGAGGTCGCGGGGATTACCGGGAAGACGTGCGCCCCAGCGTTCGCGTTCCTGGGTCAGGACCGCAAAGCCGCTGCGCGTGTCGTCCTCCGCGAAGTGGCCGCTCAAGGACGGCGGAGAAATCCGCAGTTCCAGGCAGCTTTCGTCGCCGTAGCCGGGATAGAATATCCCGAGCGAGAGCGCATGCACCACGGCGGTCAGCGCGATATCGCGCTGCGCCAGAAGCTCGGCGCCAATAGCCGCGGTCTTGTGTGCCGTGAGGTCTTCGACCAGCGTTGCGGGCAACGCCGCGCTGGCAACAGGCGTATCGTCGTTGGCTGCCGCGCGTGCGGCGGCCTTCGCCTTGCGGGCATCCTCCTTGCGGACCAGACCGCGCTCGACGCGCACCGTGCCGTCACGGTCCAGCGTCACGATGGCGCCGGACATGGCCAGAGTCTCGGCGGGCCAGGTTTCGGCGGAAGCGGTCAGCTCGTCGATGCGCTGTTCGATGACGGCAAGCCTTTCGGCGACGCTGTCGTCGTCGGAATCGGCAAGCTCGTCATATTCGGCAGTGAGGCTGTCGAGTTCGGACTGGTCGGCTTCGGAGAGTTCGCCGCGCTCGGGATACTGCCGCGAGAACTGCGCGAGCCCGTCATAGCCAAGCTCGGAGGCGATTTCGACCCATGACCAGCCCTCGCCGCGCACGTCCTGTGCCATCGCCTCAAGCCGGTTAGCGACCAGCGCATCAAGCAAGGCCACGTCCTGCACGTAGCCGGCGCAACGCTCGTCGAACAGGTCGCGGCGGACGCTGCCGCCCGCTTCCTCGTAAGCGTCAAGCCCGACGAAAAGCACGCGACGATCCGAAGCCGGAACCTCGTCGGCGGTCAGCGCCTGACGGATGGAATACGCGCTGCGGTTCCATGAGGTCAGATCGCCGAAGACCCGCTCCTGCTCGGCGTGGTTATCCGAGACGGCGAAGGCTTGCGCTTCCTCAAGGTCGATTTCGTCCTGACGGTAGGCCTCAAGGATGACCGGGCTCAGGCGTCCCAGCTTCAGGCGCTTGGCGACAAGCTGTTCGTTGACACCAAACCGTGCGGCAACGTCGGTCACGGACGCGCCTGCGTCGATGACCGTGCGGAACGCCTCGAACTGGTCGGCCGGATGCATCGGCGCGCGGACGACGTTCTCGGCAAGGCTCAATTCGGAAGCCTCGACGCTGTCGTTCGCCAACATGCAGGCGACGGGATGGTCCTTGGCGATGGTGCCGTCCCTGACGAGGCTCTTGAGCGCGAGATAGCGCCGCTGTCCGGCGATAATCTCGTATTTGCCGCGCTTGGTTTCACGCACGACGAGCGATTGCAAAAGCCCGTGCGATGCGATCGATGCGGCAAGCTCGGGAATGCCGTCGGACGCGCCGGTGCGGCGAACGTTGCCTTTCCAGGGCGCAAGCCTGTTAAGGGCGATGGTGATGGTGTCTGACATGGAAGTCTCCTTTCCGTTGATGGTTTTCTCGACAGACGCGGAAAGGAGAGCCGGGCGGATGAGCCGCGGCGGTCACGCCCAACACGGGAGCGGATGCGAAGGGAGCGGGCCGGGCATTGACCGCAAGGCGCGCCCGGCTAGGGCTCGCGTCATGATGGGAGAAGAGAGAACCAACGAAAGGAGTCCGGTCAGACCCGTCGCCTACCGTGGCTCCGCTCAAGGCTTGGCAAATCAACGGATTTTGTAAAAGCGTCCACGGTGCTCACGGCCGCTGCATCATACTGAAAAAGCGACGGATTCCGTCGATATTTGCCTATGGCGCTCGGAGCGTAACAGCATCATATTGAAAAACAGCCGGATTTCGTCTATATTTGCATATAATGCTACAGTCGCGCCCCAGCCTTGGCGAGTACGTCGCCCGCCTCCAGACGGAGGGGCGGGTGTCGTTCACGCGCGAACAGGCCATGGCGGCGCTGGGTTTAAGCGCCGGCGCCTTCCTGAAAGCGGCAGAACGTCTTCGGAAGAAAGGCCAGCTCTACAACCCGCGGCACGGATTCTACGTCGTCGTGCCGCCCCAATATCTGTCTTGGGGCGCGCCGCCGCCCGCCTGGTACATCGACGATCTGATGCGGCATGAAGGCCGTCCCTATTATGTCGGCCTGCTCAAGGCGGCCGAACTGCACGGCGCGACGCATCACGCCGTGATGGAGTTCCAGGTCGTCACGGACAGGCAGCTTCCGAAGATCCGCGCCGGGCGTTCGATCGTCGTCTTCTACTACCGCAAGGACCTCCGCGCGGTAGAGTCCGGCATTGTCGATCACAAGACGGATACGGGCAGCATGAAGCTGTCGTCGCCGGAGCTGACGGCCTTCGATCTGCTGCGCTACGCGCATGCGTCCGGCGGCATCGACGCCGTGGCGACGGTCCTCGCGGACCTTAAGGAGCATATCGACGGGGCGAAGCTCGCCTCGCTGGCAGGAAATTTCGAGCGGGCCATCGTCCAGCGCCTCGGCTGGCTGCTCGATCGGCTGGGCGCGTCTGACAAGACGGACGCGCTGCACGGTATGCTGTTCGCCGGCACGTCCGCGCCCTGGGTGGCGCTTGAGCCACAGAAACGGGGCGGCAAATCCGCAAGCGAACCTATTGAGCGCAACGAACGCTGGCGCGTCATCGTCCATCGCGAACCGGAGATCGATTCATGATTCCGGCGATGAACATCGTCGCCTGGGCGAAGACGACGCCATGGGCCGAACAGCGTCAGGTCGAACAGGACCTGATTATCAGCCGCGCGCTGGTCGAACTTTTCGGCGACGACTTTCTGCGCAAGGAATTACGGTTCCGCGGCGGCACGGCGCTCAACAAGCTGCATTTCCCGAAGCCGCTGCGCTATTCGGAGGACATCGATCTGGTGCGGACCACGGCCGGTCCCATCGGGCCGCTCCTGGACCGCATCCGTGCCATTCTCCAGCCGTGGCTCGGCCAGCCGAATTTCGATCAAAGCGACGTGGCGCCGAAATTCCGCTTCCGGGTCGATGCGGAAGACAGGAGCGCGCCGATCCGACTCAAGCTGGAAGTCAACACGCGCGAACGCCACGTCTATGACGCGCCGCATGGGATTCCCTTCAAGGTCAGGAATCCGTGGTTCTCAGGCGAGGCCGAGATCGCGACCTTCTCGAACGAGGAACTTCTGGCGACGAAACTGCGCGCCCTGCTCCAGCGCAACAAGGGCCGCGACCTCGTCGACCTCGCCCACGCTCTGGACGTGTTCTATACGCTTGATGCGCAGAAGACCGTGGACCTGCTCGGGCGTTATCTCGATGCGACCGGCCTTGCGATCTCACGGGCGCAGGCCGAAGAGCGCATGTTCGCCAAGCTGGACAAGCCGCGCTTTCTCTCCGATGTCCGGCCCCTGCTCACCGCCGAAGAAGCCGAGCGCTTCGACGATGCGGCCGCCATGGCGGCCTTCACCAAGGTGTTCGCCGGCTTCATCCGGCTTTTCCCCGGCGAGCCGTGGGCCAGGACGGCCGATATGATCGAACGTTACGAACTGGATCTGTGAAGGTGCGCCGGAACAGACAGGCCGACATATGAGCAAAACAGTCACGCGATCGAAAGTCTCACGCTTGGAGCTGGTGTATCCACCGATTTCCAATCAGGAGGCGGTGTGGCTGCAAGACGATCCGGACGTGCAGGAAGAAATGCGCCACAGCGATTTCTACATGATCGCCGGCCGGGCGGAAGCGAAGTTCACGGATATCGACTGCGATCGGGATAATCACGTTCTGCGGCTCAATGTGCGCGTCGGCGACAGCCTGAGCGACTCCGTCACCTTACACTTGCACGAATTGCCGGGCGTCAAGGACCACGACTCTTACTGGCTGGAGGTTGGCGAAAAGCTGGTGCGCATATGGGACGGGCCGGTGCATGAAGAAGGCTCGAACGTTCTCGCTTGGTTCACGACGGAAAAGCTGCTTTGGGATAAGGCGCGGGGAATGCCGGGCATCGAGGGGCTAGAGCGCGTCCACGAACTGGCCACCTACGATCTTCTGTACGTGGGTATCGCAAAAAAGGGGGACAGCTTCGACCGTCTTATAGCCCGTGGACACAAGGCCCGAATGGATATTCTCGCTAATGAGCCGCAGCGTTATCCGGGCGCGCGTGTCACCGACGAAATCTATCTCTTCATGTTCCGCGTCAATCCACTGGTGATCCAGACCTTCAATCCCGACCACGACTTTTCGGAGGACGATTTTGCTCCGGACATCGACAGGAAACGGATTGTCGCCGATGCCGAAAAGGCTTTCGTTAGCCTGCTTCAGCCGGAATACAACGTTGTCAAGTTCGCAAACTATCCCAAGGGTATCGATAGCCTGTTCGGGGGCAGCTATGATCGCTACGGATACCTGATCGACGAGACGATCGCCTTGAACACGGCCCACGGTCGGATCAAGGGCGCTCACGATCTGCGTGGATCGATATCGAACGATGCCGACTTCATCATGGTTGAAGGCGAAAAGGTCTCGTTCTTCGTCTCAGGGGTGGACTTCCCGGCCATTGCAGGAGGCTCCCAAGAAAAGGCGGGTCCTTAAGCAATTCAAATATAGTGGCGGAAGGGCAGCGGCTTGGACGTCACGTCGGGAATCGCCGTAAGGATTTCTCCAACATCGTCGGCAAATCGCAGCGTGACGGGCAGCCCGTCGGCGAAGATGCAGGCATTGAAGTTGACCTTGGTCAGCGCGAGGATGTCGGCAAGAACCTGTTCAAGGCCAGTGTCGCCAAACACGATGCGCACCTTGAGCGGAGTCGGCACTTCCCGGCCCGGATAAGTGAGAAGCTGCGGCACATAGCCGGCGCTCCATAGAAAGGCGTTGCGCCGATCCACGCGAAGCGCGAGGCCGCGCAGCATGGCGCGGCGGCCTTCGCGGAAGAGCTTGAGATCGTTAGGTCGGAGAATCTGAATGCCGGTGACGTTCGTTCCCTCGGGCGCGGCCCTACGGAATCCCGCGATTTCTTCTTCATTGAAACGGGTCCGCCCGTGGATGAACAACTCGCGCGGCGGCTTGCCGTGCCAGTTCTTGTAGGCTTCGATGCACCGCGCGACGATATCGGCGGCCTTTTCGCTTGAGAGGTGATATTCACCAAGCTTGCCCGAAGCCCATGAGCCGACAGCGCCCTTGAACACGATGCCTTCGCCCGTATGCAGGAACATCTGCGCGCCGCAGCAGGCCTCGGTTTGGTTGTTGGGATTGTTGGTACGCTTGAAGACAAGGCCGATATAGCAGACGCCGTCGCGGATATCGGCGAGTGTCCACGGCTTCGCACCGGCTTTGTAATAGATGCCGGTGCTCATATTCCAGGCGACGGTCGCCTCGTCCTGAATCCTGCGCTTCGGCTCCCCGCGCCGGTTGAGATATTCGTGCGGCGCGATGGTCGTCTGCCGGACAAGCTGCGTGATTGCTTCGCAATCCAGCAGCTTCGCCTTGAGCTGGTTGTGGAAGTGGTTCTCGTAAAGATGTTTTTCGGCGGCGATGTTGGCGTCGTCGAACAGGTCCGGCGCGGAGAGAAGCGCCATCGCCTTGCTATGCGACAATGGCACGTCAGGCTCGATGCCTCCGGCGGCCTTGCTGATGGACGAGCGCGGGCGGCACAGCGTCCAGACCTCTTCCGGGATGACGACGAACCACAACGCGACCTTGGGATCTTCCTCCGTGACCCATCGAATGATGGGTTTGGCGTAAACATCGACAGTGTCGAAGACGCGCTGGTGCGCATCGGTCAACTTGACCTTCGATTCCAGCTCTTTCGGATCGATGGTGATGCGCACACGCGGCTCAGGGTCCCACGGCGTGCGGAACACCGTCTCGAATCCGGGGAACATGACCGAACTTGCGATATCGGGATCGGCCGGAATGGGTTGCGCCAGCCTGCGCGCCCAGGCCTCGAACTGCCGGATTCCATCCGGCGTACCGATGACGCCATACCGGGTGCCGCCGGGGAATTCGGGCGGGCCGAACAGCATCAATCCGTCCTTGGGGTCCTCAAGCAACTGGTCGTAACCGAAACGCAGGCGGGGCTCGCCGAAGGTGAGAAGACGGCGGCGCGGGAGGCGGTCAATCGGCTTCATCGTCGTCTTCCTCCTCGCCCTTCTCCTCTTCCTCGACCAGTTCGATGTCCCTGGTCTCGTCCAGCCCTTCGTCGCTGTCCTCAAGATAGGTCCATGGGCTGATGAAGCTCATGGGCACCATGGTGACACGAATGGCCTGGTCCGAGCCGACCGGCAGCTTCAGATCGCGGCTCCCGCCGGCAAGTTCCGAAGTGAAGGCAAACAGCCTGTCGCGCCACTCGCGATTCCACCACTGTTTGCACACGCTCCGCCGCGCCCTGTGCATGCGATCCGGCTTGTTCCACGGCGTCGTGCCGTCATCGGTGAAGATCACATGATGGCGGAGGACCAGCCGCGGAAATGGTGAAAGCTGCGGTGAAGCCGACAAGGCATAATGCCAGTGGCCGTCGGGCTCCTTCTTGCCGTCGGCAGTGCGCTTGCTTTTGTTGCCGACAAGCTGGCGGTAGGTGCGCCGGCCTCCCAGCGCCCGAAAATACGCCCGGTTGCGATCAATCTGTCCGTTTGTAAAGAACCGGGCGGCAAGACCGCTCGCAAGCTCGAATGTGCCCAGTTTCCTGTCATCAAGCGCGGCTTCCCACGCCTGACGGACAAGATCGCTGATAATGTTGTTCGCGTCGAACCACTTGATATCAAGCGCGGCGTCGCCTTCTTGGATAAAAGTCTGTGTTTCGATGGAAACGGTTTGGCCGAAGCGTGCGTCCGGCCCAAGCCGCTCCTGCACGTCATGAAGCGGCGCGAAGCTGGCGATGAACGCTTCATGAAGCCGGTGTGGCAATCGCAAGCCCGCAGCGATTCGGGCAAGCGCTTCCGCTGGACCAGCAAAGCGGTGAAAGTACAAGGTCTTCGGCAGCCGCACCCGGAACCAGTTCGAATGGCAGCGCTCGTTCGAGACGACGATCTCGCGGCGGCGATCATGCGCCCGCCGGTACCATTCGCTTACGCAGGCAGGGCCGGCGCTCGGCGATTTCGGCACGTCCTCGCGCTCCAGCAGTTTGAGCAACTGCGCAAGACCTGCGGCCCAGTTTTCATCGAACCGCACGCAATTCAGATCGCGTAACGGCTCTTGCATGCTGGCGAAAGGAAAAGCGTCGATCTTGAGCGGCACAACGAAGTCACGGATGCCGTGCTTCTGCTGCGCTTCGAATGCCAGACGCAATTCGCGCAGCGTGCCAGCCTTGCGGTTTGCCTCCAGCGTGGAGACGAACAGAAACCGGAAGGCATAGTCGTCAATGGCTTCGGCAATATCCTTCCAGAAGCGCTCGCCGCCCAACAGCTTGGTGACATCGCACCACACTTCGTAGCCGGCAATGGCGAGCTGGGTCGCAAGCCATTTGGCGAAGGCATTGTCCTGTGGCGTGGCGTGGCTGAGGAAGATCAGGCGTCGCGCTCGGGCGGACGCCTCTGGCGCGCCACCTCGTTCCGGGTCGGGCGGCTTGTCGCCTTCCTCATCCCGCAGCATCGCCGCCTCCCTCGTTCTTGGCGGGGTTTACGGCAGACGGGAGCAACCGCTCTTCCAGGGTGGAAACGACGGAAAGGCAGATATCCGCAAAACGGGCGATCTCGGCGCCGATAAGCCGGACGGTGCGTCCCGGTTGCTCGTCCTGCGTCAACTCGACGTAATGCTCGTCGGCGATGCCAAGATTGTGTCCGATGACGTGGCGTTTCTGGATATTCAGCGTCAGCAGATCGAGATCATCCGTTCCCATGCCGGCAAACGGATCGATACCGATGAGTCCGAACTTCTCCCGCGCGCGGTCGATATTTTGGAAGGCGTTGCCGACGGCGCGCTTGCTGCAAAGCTCCGCGGCCCGATCGGGAAGATGGTGGCGGACAAGATGCTTGTAGACGGTCTTCAAGGCTGTCTCGAAGGCAGTCAGCACGTCTTCATGCGCGTTGCCCGTCAGCCGATAGGCGATTTCCGGCTTGCCCGCGTCGGCATGGCCGTCGGCGATGGCGATTTGCTCGCCGACAAGCGCGACCTCCCGTCCGAAATGCAGAGCCAGATTCGGCGCTCCGCAGTCGGGGCAGAAGAGTGCGATGGCATAGACCGCGTAGGCACGTTCGCATGCATCGCATTGCAGGTCGCGCATCAGGTCTTCGCGGATGACCAGCGGCCTCGGACGATGTGCGGGCTTGAAGTCCATCTTCATGCTGATGAACCCGCCCGGTCTTTGCTTGCGGTTGAAGTCGCGTGCGAACTCCGCGAGGTAGTCGTTCAAATCTGCCGACGCCTCGTGCACCACCTGCTTCTTGATGGCTTCGATGTCGTCGAGATGGACGAAATCCTCGTCCTTGGCGAGGTACCCGGAATAGGGGCACACCGTCTCGCCCGGTCCGGGATCGCGACGGATGCGGTGGCGATGGTCTTCGCTTACCTGCCGCATTTCCGGCGCGTCGCCGATGAGAAACAGCCGGGGCGCAGCATCGGGATTCGGCGAATACTGGTAAACCTTACCGGAGGGCGTGCGCGGCGCCGGATAGGACAATTCCATCCGGTCGCCGAACCCGCCGACACGGTGCTTTTCCAGTCGCGGAAACCCGAGCCTGCGCATGACCGGCTCCTAGTGCTTCTTGTCGCGCGGCGGAAACGGATCGCGCGCCGGCGCCACCGTATCCGAGTCGCGCCACTTGGCGTCGCGGCCCTGAATGCGGACCTCGCCGCCGCCGAGATCGCGGACGGTGCTCTTGGCCGCCTGTTCGGCGCGGCTTTGCTTGTGGTGGACGCTCTCGGGCGCGCTCACCCCGCCCTTTTTCACAGCCCAGTCGCTGCCGTGCTTTACGACGTAGCGGTCGTTCTTGGACATTTCCAAAGCTCCTGTTGATTCCGTTGTGCCGATGAGTTAAGTAACTATACGGGTCATTTTCCGCTGTCAATATAGTTTCTTTACCCATGCCAGGAGGCCGAATGAGCGACGATGCAGCCGATATCCGCTGGGGTGTTGAACAACGCCTTGAATTCATTGAATTTCGGTTGTTCTGGGAGGGCGGTGTGAACCGCTCCGATATCACCAGTTACTTCGGCGTATCCGTGCCGCAGGCCTCCAAGGATTTGAGCCAGTACCAGGCGCTCGCCCCTGAAAACATCGCCTATGACAAGAGCCGGAAGCGCTATCTGAAGACGAAAGGCTTCTCCCCCCGATTCCTCAAGCCCGATTCGGACCAATATCTTGCGCAGCTTCAGTCCATCGCCGACCGCACCCTCGCCCCGGCGGAGGCATGGATATCCGAGCCGCCCGTCACGGACGTGCTGCGCATGCCGCATCGAAACGTCGATTCCGATATCCTGCGCGTGACGCTGGAAGCGGTGCGCGAGCGCAAGGCGCTGGAGATCCGCTACCAGTCACTATCGGAAAAGCGGCCTGGTCCGACATGGCGCTGGATTTCGCCGCATGCGTTCGCATTCGACGGGCATCGCTGGCACGTCCGAGCCTTTTGCCACCTCGATCGCGAGTTCAAGGACTTTCTGCTTCCGCGCTTTCTGAAAACGCGCGCTACGGCCGATGCGGAAGCCACGGCTCAGGACGACACGGCCTGGAACGAATTCACGACCGTCGCGCTCAAACCGCATCCGCAACTCAACGATGACCAGAAGAAGATCGTTGCCCAGGATTATGGAATGAAGGGCGATCGATTGAATGTTCCCGTTCGTCTCGCACTGGTTTACTACTTCCTCAAGCGGTTGAACCTCGATTTCGAGGAAGAAAAGCGGCTGGCGCGCGAACAGCACGTCGTCCTTGCTAATCCTGACGATGTCAGAGCGGCACTAAACAGGGCCGGATCGCTGCAACCAAAATCAACAACAAGCGCTGCCGCGTAACCGGCATCGGGGGATTCTTAAATGAAATTTGGACCTGGCAATCCGCACCCGCTCTCCAAGATGAGAGCGGAATTGATTTGGGAAGGAAAGTACGACGATTACGGAAATCGGCGCGAGGTGGACATTGCCGGCCTTACATTGCCTCTTCAGCGTATCGAGACAATTGATGAGCCGCGTTCCCGCGCCGAAGCACAAGGCACCCTTTTCGACGAAAAGCGCGCGCATCCCGATTATTGGCGCAATAGATTGATTTGGGGGGATAACAAACTCGTCATGGCGTCGTTGCTCGACGACTATCGGGGCAAGATTGATCTGATCTACATCGATCCTCCTTTTGACGTCGGCGCCGATTTCACAATGGACGTCGCCATAGGCAGCGGCGGGCAGGTAACGGCTAAGGATCAGTCGCTTATTGAAATGGTGGCTTATCGCGACATGTGGGGTCGAGGTGCCGACAGCTATCTTCAAATGCTATTCGAGCGCTTGACCTTGATGAAGGCGCTCCTTTCGAGCACCGGCTCCATCTTCGTCCATTGTGACTGGCATATGTCACACATGATTCGACTACTGTTGGAATCCGTGTTTGGCCGCGAGCATTTCGTGAACGAGATTGTCTGGCACTACTACAATAAGATGCAAGGCAATGTTGGACACTTCCCAAAGAACCACGACACGATCTTCTGGTACAGGAACGGTGAGAAGTTCAAGTATCATCCGCAGCGAGAGGATCGCAGCGAAACGACAAAACAGATCAAGCGAGTCTGGGATAAGGACAAGGGAAAGATTGTCAACGCCAAAGGACCGGACGGTAAGGTCATCTACGTCGATTCCGAAAGCCGTGGCGTCGATAGCGTCTGGTATCTATCCATGCTGCAACCTGCTGACAAAACCGAAAATCTTGGCTACGCAACGCAGAAGCCAGAGACGCTCGTCGGCCGAATAATTGCCGCCGCCACGGACGAAGGCGATCTGGTCGCAGATTTTTTCTGTGGTTCAGGCACAACGCTTGCGGTTGCTGAACAGCTCGGTCGTCGCTGGATCGGTGCAGATCTTGGACGTTACTCAATACATACGAGCCGCAAGCGAATGATTGGCGTCCAACGTGAGATGCATGAGGCGGGGAAGCCGTATCGCTCCTTCGATGTTTACAACCTCGGCCGGTATGAACGTCAATGGTGGCAGCGCGAGTATTTGCAGGGGGCCGACGCTGAACATCGGAACGTTGTTCTGAAATTCTTCCGTGCCGAGCCTCTCAGCCAAGCACCATCGCCGCTGTTGCACGCGCGAAAGGCAACTGCATTCGTGCATGTTGACGGCATAGACAGCGTATTTTCGCGAGATGAAGTTAAGGCGGTAGCTGAAGCCGTGCGGGCCGCTGGCGGTCGCGAAGTCCACTGCCTGGCCTGGGATTTTGAAATGGATTTGCGGCAGGTCGTGGCGGCCGTCGAGGCTGAACTTGGCGTGAAAGTGCGACTCCACCGAATCCCCCGCGAGATCATGGAGCGCAACCGCATTGAAGTACCGCCCTTCTTTGAAGTCGCTTTGCTGGAAGCGGCGCCCGTCTATCGGAAGGAAGGCAAAGCCAAGCTTGTGGACATCAAGCTCACAAATTTCCTCCCGTCTCTTACTGAAGTGCCGTCAAAGGAACTGGAAGCGCTGCAAGAACGTGCCATGGAAAGCGGCTTCGACTTTATCGACTTCTGGGCCGTGGACTTTGACTGGAAACCTGGACAGCCCTTCAACCACCATTGGCAGGACTACCGGACTCGCAAGGACCGGACGCTCAAGACGGTCAGCGATGCCGGGTTCAGCTATGAAACGCCGGGCAAGCATCTGGCCTGCATCAAAGTGGTCGATGTGTTCGGCTGCGACACGAGCATCACGGTGGAGGTCACAACATGAGCGCGCCCACGCCTGTCCCCGACGATCTCGTCATCAACACGGCCGCGCTGGAGCCGTTGTTCGCGCCATGGGAACAGCCGGACAAGCACCGCGTCCGCGCCGCCGCTCCGGGCCAGCCTCCGGAGATCAGAAACCATAGGCGACCGTCACCGATCCGCCTCGTGAATCCGTTGCGCGCCGCTGTCAAAGAGTGGCGCGATTTGGACTATCCTGGCGTCAGCGATACGACACGCCAGCTTCTCGGCCACTGGTTCGAACGTCCGCACCGCCTGTCCGACGGAGCCGGCGGCGAGATCGATTTCCGGTACTACTTCTGCCAGCGCGAAGCGATCGAGACCTTCATCTACCTCATAGAGGTCAGACAGATAAGGACGCTCTCTGGCATGCTTGCCGATTTCGGCGGCCCCACCGGCGAACTGGAAGCAAGCGGCATCAATCCTGAAGACGAATTGTGGGCGCGCTACGCCTTCAAGCTCGCAACAGGCGCGGGCAAGACCAAGTGCATGAGCCTCGCCATTGTGTGGAGCTATTTCCATGCCCTGCGCGAAGGCTCCGAAATGCCTCGCCATTTTGTGGTGGTCGCGCCAAACCTGACAGTGTTCGAACGGCTCAAGGAAGATTTCCGGCCAGAAGGCGGTGGCGCCGATATCTTTCTGCGCGACCCGCTTATTCCTCCGGAGTGGAAGGGCGATTGGAATTTCTCGGTCGTCCTTCAGGATGAGGCCAGCGGCGCGAGCACGGGCGGCGTGCTCTATCTCACCAACATCCACCGCCTGTTTGAAACCCGCGAAGGGCGCGGCAAGGAGCCGGAAACCTTCACCTGGGCCGGACCGCCGGTATCCAAGAGCAAAGCGCTCAACACCGGCGAGGAACTGCGCGAACGCATCACCGGGCACAAGCGCATCATGGTTCTTAACGACGAGGCCCATCATGTTTGGGACCCCGGCTCCGCGTGGAACAATGCCATTCGCTGGTTGCATGACGAGCTGCGCAAGCGCGGCGGCGACGGCATCTTGGCCCAACTTGATTTCTCGGCGACGCCAAAGAACGACAAGGGTGTGATCTTCCCGCATGTCGTGTGCGATACGCCACTCGGCGAGGCCGTCGATGCGGGCATCATCAAGACGCCCGTCATCGGCAAGAGCAAACAGATCATCGAACAGCCCAACGACGATGCTGCCTATCGCTTTGAGGCGCATCTGCGCCTCGGTTACGAACGCTGGCGCCGCAGCGTGGAGGAATGGGGTAAGAGCGGCAAGAAGCCCCTTCTCTTCGTGATGTGCGAAAACACCGATGCTGCGGACCAAATCGTGTCGCGCCTGAACACCGATCCCGTGTTCAAGGAGTTGAACGGACATACCATCAACCTGCACACCAATCTAAAGGGAAAAATCAAGCGGCAACGCATCGAAGGAAAGACGATCGAGGTGTTCGTCGAAGACGAGAAAGCGATCTCCGACGACGATCTGAAAGCTCTGCGGCGCATCAGCCGAGAACTGGATACGAATGACAGCCACTATACCTGCATCGTATCCGTGCTGATGCTCCGCGAAGGATGGGACGTTCGCAACGTGACGACCATCGTCCCGCTCCGGCCGCTCACCGCGCAATCGAATATTCTGCCGGAACAGACGCTTGGGCGCGGCCTGCGGCGCATGACGCCGCCAGGCCAGGCGACCGAACTCGTGACTGTGGTCGAACACCCGTCCTTTACAAGCCTGTACGAGCACGAGCTGGAACAGGAAGGCCTGCCGATTACAATCGAGGAAGTCGAGAAAGTCCCGGCGACGACCGTCACGATCTTTCCCGATGAGTCGAAGGATTTCGACAAGCTCGATATTATCTTGCCCGCGCTTTCCGCCGCGCACGAAATTCAGCCGAAGCTTGAAGGTCTCACCATCGAGAATATCCGGGAGACCTTCCGGCCCTACAAGCCGCTGCCGTTCGGCAAGGCGGCTGCGGCCGATATCGAGTATGAAGGGCGAACGCTCATCACCGACGAGCTTGTCGAGTCGATGAAGATCAATCTGCCGCTTCTTCAGAACGGCATGACCGCCATTTCCTTCTTCGTGCGCGAACTGGAGGCGGCATGCCGGGTGCAAAGCACGCATACGGTGCTGGCTCCCCTTCTTCAGATCTTTCTCGGAGAAATCCTGTTCGGAGAGAAAGTCTCGCTTGTGGACAAGCGCCTGACCGCGCGGCTCGCCGATCAGGATGTGCGCGAGCATATCCGTGCCGTCTTCATTCCGCTGATTCGGGCGCGCACCGTGAAGACGGAGAAGCGCCGCGCGGCCGGCGGCCCGGCAAGCCTGCGCAACTGGAAGCCGTTTCAGGCGACGTTCTCTGAAAGCCGCCCGGTTCAGAAGGCGGACAAGACGCTTTTCAACCTTGTGCCCTGCAACCGATCCCTGGAGGTCGCGACCGCCAGCTTTCTGGACCGGGCGACCGATGTGGCCGCCTTCGCCAAAAATGCCGGGCCGCAGGCCTTGCGTATCGACTTCCTCACCAATGATCACCGGCTGGCTTTCTACACGCCGGACTTCTTTGTGCGCGCGACAGACGGCGCACACTATTTGGTCGAAACCAAAGGCCGGCAGGATCAAGACGTGCCGCGCAAGGCAAGCGCGGCGGTCGAGTGGTGCAAGACAGCATCGCGCTCGGGTACCCCGTGGCGCTACGTCTTCATCCCGCAGGCGATTATGGAAGGTCTGAAGAGCTATCTTTTTGCCGATCTGGCGCGAGCCTGCGCGCCCGCCCTCCAGAACCTGCTCAGCGAAACGACGAAGGCGCCGGAATTGCCGCTCTTCGGCGAAGGTGCCAGGGAAAAGGCCGAACAATTCTATACCGCCGATATTCTGGCGCGACTGACGCAGCGACAGCGCAAGGCCGCGGAAGATGCGGCGGAGCTGTTCCGCTATCTGGAGCGTAAACAGGACGGCGCGAATTTCGCGCCGGCATTTAACGTTCTGCTCGGTCCATTCGACCAGGCTGCGAAAAGCATGATTCTGGGCCTGCTGCAAAACGCCGTGCCGGTAGAGCGCAGCGCTCAGGAGCTCTGGTTCGATCCGCGCATGGACGGCATCGCCAAGCGCGACCTTCGGCACTACCAGGGCATGGCGAACGATCTCAAACGCGCGCTCGTGTTCGGCAATGTCCACAGGGCCATCGGCCTGCTGCGGTCCTGTCTTGATTTCGCATTGAACGACAAGACGGGTCTGGACGGCGTCTTTACGACGGTGCGGACCGCGTTTCGTTTCGACGGCGCGCGCAAGTTGCTGACGCAGATCGCCGCCGTCAACGACTTGCGCAACACTTATATCGCGCATCATGAAAAGGATTTGACCGACAAGGCCATGGCTGAAGGGCAGCTCCGGGCATGGGTGGAGACTTTAGGACTCCTGAAGGGGCATTGGAGCGAAGGGGTTGCAGCTTCGGCGGCAACCCGGCTAGCCCAGCGGCAATGAGCGGGGGAAGGCCGTCACAGGCCGGCGGCTTCGCCGCCGCTTGCTGAGGCCTTGACGGCCGGGGGGCCGCAGGCCCCGAAGTGGCGCAAAAGAAAGGGCGTATGGACGGGAGCGATAAGCGAAGGCCATTCGCCAGCCTTGAGACCGGTTAACAAGGCAGCCGCAGGAGCTTCAGCATAGCGCCGCCGCTTGAAGTGGGCGCGGCGGGAAGCGGGACCGACTGCCTCCGGTGAAAGGTGCCGTCGATCTTTCTCGCCTAAGGAAGAACTTCCGCCATCTCCAGATAGCGGCAGAAGGCATTGGCGAGCTGCATGTGCCGGGGCGTCCGGCATTCGGCCTCAAACACCTGCGGTGAAGCCGCAATCACGCATATGCACCGGGCGCGGGACGTTGCAACATTGAGCCGATTGGCGCTGTACAGGAACTCCATGCCGCGCGGCGCGTCGGCATGGCTGGAGGTCGTCATCGAATAGATGACGATGGGCGCTTCCTGCCCCTGAAACTTATCGACCGTGCCGACGCGCGCGCCAGGAAGCCGCGCCTGAAGTTCGAACACCTGCGCGTTGTAGGGCGCGATAATCAGGATGTCGTTCAACCCGATCGGCGCTTCCTCCCCCTTGCGGTTGATCCAGGTCGCCTTGGCTTCAAGGATTTCGGCTACGAGCGCGGCGATACGGTCGGCCTCCTCCGGAGACGAACTCTGGTTGCCTTCATGCGCGACCGGAAGATAGCGAAGGCCGGAGCCGTTGATCCGGCTCGTTGACTTAACCGATTGCAGCTCAAGGTCCGGCCTCGAGCGCAAGCGGGTGTCATAAAAGAGTTCGGATGTGAACGCGCAGATTTCAGGATGCAAACGCCACGTCTCTTCCAGGAAGAGGCCGCGGTCATCGGGGATAGTGGCGTGAACGCCCAGGATATGATCGAGCGCCGAGACGCCTGTCCCTTCGGGGTGCGTCCCCTGCATCGGCTGCTCAAGCTGTCTTGGATCGCCAAGGAGAACGAGACTCTTGGCCGCTTGCGAAACAGCAAGGACATTCGCGAGCGACATTTGCGCCGCCTCGTCGATGAAGAGCACGTCCACCGCCTGAAATGCGTTCGGCGCTGCCCACAGCCAGGCGGTACCGCCGCCAACCTGGCAGCTTGAGCCTATTGCCGCCAGCGCCTCGCCGTTGTCGGTGGTGAAGCAAAGGTTTGGAAGGTTGTCTTCCTTCTCTGATACTTTCTGAACGCATTGCACGCTCACAGCCATCTCGTCGGCGGCATCAAGGACTTCATCCAGAATATTGCGGATGACCTTGTGCGAATTTGCCGTGACGCCAATACGCGCGCCGTTGCTTGCCAGGGTCACCATCATGCGGGCGCCCGTATGGGTCTTGCCTGCACCCGGAGGCCCCTGCACGGGGAACACGCCGCCGCCGAGATGCGGCGCTATGCGGATGGCCGCTTCAAGCGTCGTCTCCTGCGCCCCTTTAAGCGCCTGCCCGCCGACGCGCGGACCGGCGAGCATCAATAGATCGCGCGCGGCCTGATAATCTCCATCTCCGATCATTCCGTTGGCTGCAACGTATTCCCCGATTCGGACAAGGGATTCTGCCAAGACCTTCGTCGGCACGATCATGTGTGCGTAGACGGCCTCGGGATGGAGGCTGGCCGTATCTTTTCGCTTCTTTACATCGATGGTGCGGTTTTCCAGCGAGATGGCTTCGACCTTCCCAAACCTCTCGCCGCCCAGGCTTCGGAGGTCCTCGTCTCCGCGCAAATCCGTATCCTGCGCAGGGAAGCTGTAACGGTGCACCGGCGCCTTGGTCGTGCCGCCGACGGTGTTAAGATAGACGAGCCCGGATAGCCCTGAACGTTCCTCCAGCAGATCTTCGGCGGAGAGGTCGGCAAGCCGGAAGTGCTCCCACCAAACCGCCTTATCTTCCCTGCGGTGAAAATCGAGGATGTTGGCGAGAAGCCATTTTGCGTGTTGCTCGGCCGTGCGCTCGGCCGGATCGGCAGGAACGTCGTGCGTCAGCCGCTCGACAAGCTCTGCGATCTTCTGTTGCCAGGCCGTGATATCCGGAGTTGCATCGCCGCTCTTGGGAGCGGGACGGTCAATGGCCGTGCCTGACTTGATGAGCCCGGCGCGAACGTCCTCCAGCCAATCCCTGAGTTTCCAGTTCGAAAGGCAGTCATCGCGGTTGTAGCCTTGCACCGCGTTCCTGTCCTCGTCCTTGATACCGGCGAGATCGCCCAATTCCAGGCAGGCCTGCACCTTGGCCAGCGTCTTGCCCGCGTCGGTGAGCGGGACGGCACGGTCGAATCCGTAGAGCGGTTCAAGCTGCTTGATCGAATAGCTTTCGACGCCGGCACGGATGCCGTGGCGGATCACGGCATACAGATCGACGAACACGCCGCCTCGGAGAAGTTCGTCGATTTCATTCTCGCGCGTCGCATATCGGCCCATCAGACGCTTGAGCGCCGCAGGCTCGTAGGGGGCGAAGTGATAGATATGCAGATCGGGATGTTGCTTCAGGCGCGCTATAGCGAAGTCAACGAATGCTTCGAAGGCCGCCTTTTCCTCGGCACGAGAGAAAGACCATGAGGCCGTGTAGGCTCTCTCCCCCTTCTCGTCCTGAAAGGCATAGCCGAACAGGAATTCGAGGCCGCCGCTGCCAACGAAGGGGTCGCCTTCTAGGTCGAGGAATATGTCGCCGGGCGACGGCGCGGGGAGGCAGGACAGGCCGAAGCCGGGCTGCACGGGCAGCGGTTCGAAGACGATCTTGCCGTCGCTGCGCCCCTGCACCTGAAGCCGCGCCTGTTCGCGTATCTTCTCAAAACTCTGCACCGCGCCGCGTTCGGGCTTCCATGGCAGCGGCAGCGGCACGGCCGCGAGTTCAGCCGTCTTGCTGATTTTCTGTCGCTTGAGTTCGCCTATCTGGGATTTCGAGATGCCGGCGACAAGCGAAAGATGATCGTCGCCCCGGCGTTTGCCGTCACAGTGCAGGCGCCAGCGGCAGATATCGCAATGCGGATTGGGGTCGGGATACAACTCGAACATCTGTCCGCCCGCTATCGAGATTTCGAGACTTCGCCGCACCCGGCGGTAATAGGCCGCGTAATCGGCGATACGGAACGCCTGCGGCTCGTAGCCCGTCTCGGGCGTCACGACATAAGCGAATTCCGGGACGCGCTTTTGCATCGTCGCCAGCAGATCGGAGTAAAGACAAATCTGGAGGACAGTGCCGCCCTTCGTCTCGCGGGCCAGCTTGGTGTCGATGACTTCATAGGACCAGGGGCCGAAGGCGCTTGGCGTTTCGACGCGGCGCAGGATATCGGCGCGTCCGCTCCAACGGTCCGATTGGAGCGCGCCCTGTACGATGATGGGCGCGCCCGCCTTCATCGCGGCAAGCGTTTTGGCGACGGCATCCGAATCGACGCCGACGCCGTCGATCGCGGTGACTGCAAACCCGCCCGCTTCAAGATGGGCGATGTAGCCCTTCTCGTGCTGGGCGCCGCGCTCGGCCAGCACCTCCAGCACGGGGTCCCAGATTTTCGGTTTGGCTAGCGTGCCCTTTGCCACGGCCAAGTCGAGACTTGTCAGGTAGCGGCAATAAAGATGCCCTACCAGATCGGATGCGCTGAGATGAACGATTCCCCCGGTGTCCAGCATGGCTCAAGCGTAAACACGCCGGGACGCACGGGCAACGCGCAAGTTCAGCGAAAGCAACCGGAAACGTCTAGTATCAGCGCTCGCGCTCGAAATCTTGGCTACGGGCGGTCCGGCGCTTCCACCGCTCCATGTCTTGGCGCATACGCTGCCTGCGCCGCTCGGCGCGGGCATTCTCTTCGCGGATGATCTCGTCAGCCGCGTTCGCGAATTCGCTTGGCACGCGCCTGCGCAGGTCCTCGGGCGTCGCCGGCTCCTGCAAGCCCTGATCCTGAAGGTAAGCGGTCCGCGTGCTGCAATAGCCGTTCCACGGACCGCACAGAGCCGGGCATCCCTTGCATGAAAGCGCTTCGTTGAATCCCCATTTGCAATGACTCAAATACACCTGCCTGAAAGCAGGCAGTACATCAAAGCACAATCCAAAAAAGCAAATTTACCGCTCGCGGTCGAAGTCGTCCCGCGCGGTGCGGCGCTTCCATTTTTCCATATCCTTGCGCATGCGCAGCTTGCGGGCCTGTTCGTCCAGAGGCTTCTTGCCCTTCGGGTCTGCCGCTTCACCGAAGTCCTTCTTCGGCTCCGCCTTGCGCGGCTTGCCTGCGTCGGCAAATTCCTTCTTTGAGGACCGCAGCGGCTTCTCCGGGGCGCGCGGCACGCCGCTCTCTACGTTGTGCCTGCCGGTCAGCAGGGATTTGGCCTGATCGGTGCTGCGTTGGGGTTTGGGTGCGACCGGCACCGCGCCGGAGTCGAACCCGGCGTCGCGCATCAGCGCCTCGCGCGTTGTCCGGGAGACACCGCCACGGCCCTGCCTGCCGCTGGAACTGTCCTCTTTGCCGCGCCCTGCCTGCCGCTCCTTCGGAACGAGCGGCACGCCGGGCGGCGCTTTCGCCTTCGGAATGACGGTGAGCGTCTTGCGCGCCTGAACTTCCTGCCGCTCCCGCGTCTCCGCCTCGCGGCTGAGTTCGTCCTTGGCACGTTGGAACGTGACCTCCTTCTGCGCGAGTTTCTGATGCTCCCGCTCGGCCGCGCGCTCCGCCGCCTGCCGCTCGCGCAGCGCATGGAAGGCGGCGCGGTGCTCCTGCCAGAGCGCTTCCGTGCGCTGCTTGGCCAAAGCTTTCTCGTCGCGCGCCATGGCGCGTCGTTCGCGCATATGGATCTGTTCGATGCGCGCACGCAGCTTCTTGCCTGACAGAATGAGCGGGATCATCTGCCGGATGGTGAGCGGCTTGCCGCGTTCGCCAAGCCGCGCCCGGTTGCGAAACAGAAACACGGCCCGCTCCAGCGGATGCGTCGCAACCTCCCGGAGCTGCCGGCTCTCGCGCTTTTGCATCTGATAGAGATCGCGCCAGCGGTCCTTCTGCGCGTCGCGTATGGCCGCGCGCACTTGGTCCAGCGCGGCATGGGTCTTCTTATCGAGCGCGTCGCGCTCGGTCTTCTGCCGCGCCCAGGTATCGCCCCGCTCTGCCTTGTGTTCCTGATCGAGCGCAGCCCGCAGGGCTTTCATCCTATCGACCACGTCCTTGCGCTCGAACCAGCGGCGGCGATTCGGGGAATTATCGTTGACCGGCTCGAAGGGCGCGGGCTCCGGCGGCTCCTTGCCGGTCAACAGGGCGAAGGCGGCAGCCTCGCGTTCGGCCTCCCGCATCTTCGCGATTGCGCGGCGCTTCTCGTTGTTCTTGATGCGCTGCTCGCAGTGAATGCCGTGCTCCCGCTCGTAGGCCTCCGCCCACCGGGAAAATTCCAGCTTCGAGAATTTCAGCGGCGCGGTTCTCCCGGTCCAGGGGTGCACGGTGTTCACCACGACATGGACATGGTGATGCTCCTTGTCGTCATGGCAGGCGATTACCGCCTCGTGCTCCGACAATCCCAGCGCCTTCAGGCTGTCCAACGCCATGGCCTTCATGTGCTCGTGGTCGGGATTGTCGTTCGCGTGCCATGAGAGGGTGTAGTGCAGGACGGGGGTCTTGTTGTCCCGGCCACGCAGTTCCACACCCGCATTCATCTTCAGCAGGGTACGGTTCCGGTAGGTGTCGAACATCTCGAACCACGCATCGTCCAGATGGCCGAAGATGTTCTGGCTGAAGGCCCAGGCGACACGCTCGGAACTGTCCTTGCCCGGATCGTGGAGGACATAGCCCAGGGCCCCTTTGAAGCTGTTGCCCCGCCGGTGCATGCGCGGGATCATGGGTCCCGCCTTCCGGACGCCGCGTAGTGCGTGTCCCGCGTCACCGGTCCAGCCGCCCGGATTTAACGAAGCTGTCGGCAAGCTTCGCGGCGCGCGGACCCAGCTCGCGATCACGCGCAAGGGCCAACAGGAAATCCCGGAACTGGACGGCGACCACGCCGTCACGAACGTTCTTCCGGGAATTCAGGGCATGGGCGATCTGGTTGAGGTTGTTGCCGATGCGCTTGAACTCGGCGACGAGTTCGGGCGGGAGCACGGCGGTGCGCGGTCTGGATTCCACGGTGACCTGGCCTCGGGCCAGCACCTGCGCCGCGAAGGCGCTCACCGTGAAGCCGGCCGCTGCCGCCCTGTGCTCCAGCCGCATGCGCTCGGCCTTGGTGAGGCGGACACCGATGACTTCGGTCCGGGACTGGTCCTCGCTCCGCCGTGCCATAACCTCACGCCTCCACGCGTCCGGGGTGGGGTTCGGGGCGCTGCCGCATGCAGGCGGATGGGGGCGCCCTGACCGAAAGGGGTCCAGGGGAAAAGTGGAACGGTCCTCTGGCGAGAGTTTTTGTAAAACGGTACGCTTCAGCAGAAGCGTGAACGTTTACAAAAACACATCTCGCTACCCCTCTTTCTTAAGCCTACTACGGGTACGGTTAATGCGCTATTAAGATTCTACCGTACCGCGTGTATGCTTTCCCTTCGCACTGGCGTTGCCCCGCCTTTCGCTTTCGC